>JADMIO010996589.1_pt1 | contig 52259 bp, 59 predicted proteins | sample 8958161 | NCBI WGS metagenome assembly JADMIO01 (sample SAMN16585339, study PRJNA669376) | soil metagenome | isolation source: Crop rotation soil | place: USA: Cullars Rotation, Alabama | collected 2011
CGCGACAACTTGTCCACGTGGAATTCTAAGCTTAGGATCCCAATGTGCTGGAAAGTGGCCGTTGCGGATCGCTCGACCTACTACACCCGCCGCGGCGAGGTGGGCTTCACGGACTTCGCCGAGTACAAGGACACCGGGTCCCGCACCCACTAGGCCGCCTTCGCGGCCGCGTCGTTGACGCGCCGAATCGGCGTCCCCACCCAAGCGAGCAACGCCGCCGCCACAAGCAGCAAGCCCGATCCCGCGAACAACTGCGGCAAGGTCACCACCCGCAGCAGCCAGCCAGCGCCAGCCGATGCCACCGGCACCAGCCCCATGAAGATGAACATGAACAGGCTCATCGCCCGGCCGATCATCGCGGGCGGCACGCGCTTCTGCACCCACGTGAACACCGCCACCTGCATGAAGCCGCCGAGCGCGCCGACCAGGATCATCAGCACGGCGCCTTGCCATGCGGCAGTGATGCCACCCATGGGCACGAACAGCAGCCCGATGGCGATGTCCGCCAGCAGCACGCTGGTGCCCAGCGTTCCGATGCGCATGCCGGGCCGCATGCCCGAAGCGGCCATGCCGATCAAGGTGCCGGCACCGTGCGCCCCCAACATCAAGCCGAGCGCTGAAGCGCCCAGCCCCGGCGTGCTCCCGGCCAGCACCGGCAGCGCGATCTGCAGCGGACCGAGCACTAGCACCGCGACAGCGCCCCAGTACAGGTACAGCGTGCGCAGTTGCGCGTCGCTCCACACGTTCTTCAGGCCTTCGGCCACCGAGGCAAGGATTGGCGCATTCCGCACCGGGCTCGCCGGCAACGGGCGCATGACGACACGAGAGAGCGTCCACGCGGAGAGCGCGAAGCTGAACGCGTCGAGGCCGAAGGCGATCGCGATGCCGCGTGCGTCCTGCACGCCGCCCGAGCCGTCGCCGAACACGGCGATCATCACGCCGGCCGCGAGCGGGCCGATGAACATGCTCAGTTGGCGCAGGCCCATCATCACGCCGTTCGCGCCGGCCAGCTGCGCCGGCGGCAAGGCGTGCGGCAGGATGGACGTGCCCGAGGGGATGCTGAAGGCGCTGCTGATGCCCAGGGCCAGCGACATCGCATAGATCGCGGGCAGCGCCAGGGCGCCCTGCCACACACCCAGCGCCAGCACCGCGAGCAGCACGGTGTTGACGTACTTGGTGAGCATCAGCACGCGCTGCGGCGAGAAGCGGTCGACGACGGCGCCGCCCACCAGGATGAAGACGGCGCGCGGGATGCCCACCAGCGCCAATACGGTGCCCAGGGCCACGGTGTCACCGGTCAGGCGCAGCACCAGCCAGGGAAGAGCGAGCAGGGTGAACTGGTCACCCAGCAGCGACACCGCGCTGCCGGCCATCAGCCAGCGGAAATTGCGGTCCCGGAAAAGGGCCGCGCGGGCGGCCGGGTCGGTGGTCTTGGTCATGGTCGGTCCTCTGGAACAGGGCCGACTTTGCGGGCTCACGTTACGTGAGGGTCAAGCACTTTCTTCGACGGGCGACAGGAATTCGCGTACTTCCCGCCCGAGCGGCAGGCCGGCCATCAACAGCGGATGCCCGAGGTGCAAGGTGGCAAGCTTGGCGCGCAGGGCAGCGTTGCCGCCGGCGGTCTTGTCCAGCAAGGCCGCCCAGCGCTTGCGCAGCGCGCGCGCCTTCGCGCCATCGCGGGGCTCGCCCGCCCGCAGCAGCGCCTGTCCCTCGGCCTCGATCGCCAGCGCTTCTGTGTCCGGCATGGGAGGCAGGCGGAATTCCACGTCGCCGCAGTGCTCCTGCATCAACTGGATGCGCAGCTTGATCGCCGACTCCATGAACTCCATCATGTCGGTCGGCGGCGCGCCGCCCTGGCCGCGCACGTCGGATTCCTGCCGGTACATGGCGCCCCAGCGTTCCATCAGGGCGTAGTCGCCGCCCATCCAGCGCACCATCAGCATCGTCCAGCGGCGGGTGAGCACCTGGCACTCCAGCGTGTCGATGCCGCCGCCGGTGTCCATGTAGCGGCGCACCTCCGCCTGCAATTGCATCCACTCGTGCTCGATGCCGCCGTAGGCACCGAGGATCTGCTTCAGTTCGCGGGCCTCGAAGTAGCGGCCGAAGGTGGTCATCATCGACAGGGTGCGCACCCAGTCGTCCATGCTGGGGCTGCCGCCCTTGAGCAGCATCCCGTGCATCAGGGCCAGCCGCTCGCGCAATTCGGTGGCCTGGCGGATCTGGTGATCGAGCGCGTGCATCTGCTGCTCGATCACGCGCTGCGGCGCGGCCTCGCTGCCATCGAGCAGCGGCCCGATCTCGGCCAGCGGCAGCCCGAGGTGGCGCAGCGCCTGGATGGCATGCAGGCGCGCCACGTCGTCCTCGCCATAGAGCCGGTAGCCGGACTCGGACCGGCCCGACGGCTTCAAGAGGCCGATCTCGTCGTAGTGGTGCAGCGTGCGGACCGTGAGCCCGGTGGAGCGGGCGAGTTCGCCGACTTTCAGGTGCATGCGGGGGATTGTGCGACGGGCAGCTCAGCAACGGCGATTGCGCAGCCCGGCAATTTCTGGCTCAATCGAAGGCAGGGTCTCCCAAAAAGTCGGGCATTCCACCAGCGCGCCCTTTTTTCCATCCAGCCCTTTGAAAGTTCGTTGATGTTCGGACGAAGCCGGTTGGCGCTAGGCGTTGGCGCGGGCCTGACGATCGGCTTTCTGGCTCTGATCGTGATCGTGGGCGCCACCATCTGGCTGGTGGAACGCGGCAACAGCCTTTTCCAGCAATCGGCGTTGCAGCGCTCGATCCGCATCGTCGCGGTGGATCTGCGCGATCATTTGCGCACCGCCGAGTCGAGCCAGCGCGGCTTTCTCCTGACCGGCAACCAGATTTACCTGGCCCCCTACGATACCGCCAAGACGCGGGCGCGGCAGGAGCTGGATGACCTGGGCCGGATGATCGCGCCGGATGCCCCGAACCGGGCCATGCTGCCCCGGCTGTCGGAAGCCGTGAGCGAAAAGATCGCCGAGATGGACAACAGCATTGCGCTGAAAAGTGCCGGCCGGGATGCCGGCGCCATGGCATTGCTCCAGAGCAATCGCGGCAAGACGCTGATGGATGAAATCAACGTCTTTCTCTATGGCGCGATATTGACCGCCGACGAGAGCAACTCGCTCAACATGTCGGAACAGCAACGCAACGCATCGCTGCTGCGCTGGATCTCGGCGGGCGCCGCGGTGGTCATCGTCCTGGTGGTGTTCGTGGTGGCCTTTACCGTCCACCGCAACGCGCAGGATCTGAAACTGGCGCGCGACGAAGTGCGGGCCATCAACCTGACCCTGGAAGAACGGGTGAAGACCCGCACGGCCGACCTGGCCATGGCCCGCGAACGGGCAGAAGTCCTGCTGGCCGAGGTCAATCACCGCGTGGCCAACAGCCTGCAACTGGTGGCGGTGCTGGTGCGGATGCAAGTGCGTTCCGTTACCGACACGGCCGCCAAGGATGCTTTGCTCGAAACGCAGTCGCGGATCAACGCGATCTCGCTGATCCACAAGAGCCTCTATACATCGGGCGATGTGACCAACGTGGCGCTGAACGATTACCTGGGCGCCATGCTGAGCAATATGGAAACGGCGATGAAGAAGGAGGGCCACACCGCCATCCTGAAATGCTACCTGGAGCCGATTTCGCTCAGCACGGATGCCAGCGTCAGCCTGGGCGTGGCCGTCCAGGAACTGGTCACCAACGCCTTCAAATATGCCTATCCCGACGACCAGCCCGGCGAGGTGCGGGTGCGGCTGAAGCGCTTGGACGACGGCAAGGCCGAATTGACGGTCGAGGATGACGGCGTGGGGATCGCGCCGAACGCCCCGCATGCGGGCACGGGGCTGGGCAGCAAGATCATCCAGTCGATGGCGTCGGCGCTGAAGACGCACGTGGAATACATCAACCGCGCGCCGGGTACGGCCGCGCGGCTGGTGCTGACGACGGCGAATGCGTAGTGGGATCTCCGATGAAATTCCGTCTGGCTGCGATGGCTTCGCTTGCGTGTCTCAGCGGCGTTGCATTCGCCGCTGCCGGAGAGGGACTGACCCTGCCGGTCAAGTTGCCCGCGTACGATGCGACACGGGCTTCCTGCAGAGCGCCAACGGGTTTGCAGAAGAAGCTGGTCTTCGTGCAGGACAACAGGCGCGAATTCATGCAAGGCGCGGGGCGCGGGCTTGAAGCCGCGGCGCGGGCGCGGGGCCTTGGCTATGGCGTCGCCTTTGCCAACAATGATCCCGCGCTGATGATCAAGCACGTGGACGGCATTGCGACCGACAGAACGGGAGCGATCGTGGTGGCGCCCATCGATCCGCCGTCGCTGGCGCCCGCCCTGAAGAGAGTCATAGTCGCGGGCGCCTATGTGGGCGCCATCGTGCCGCCGCCGGCGACGACGGTCTTGAACGCGCCGCAATACCTGACCGGCAAGGTCCTGGCGGAAGCGGCGGCAAATTACATCCGCACGCGGCTTGGCGGAAAGGCCAAGGTTGTGCTCCTGACGCATGACAGCCTGCAATTCCTTGCGCCGCGTTTCACCGCCATGCGCGATACCCTGCGGACACTGCCGGGCGTGACGATCGTGGCCGACATTTCGCCCGCCACGGTCGACAAGGAGGGCGGATATCGCACGATGAAGACGATCCTGCTGGCGCAACCGAATATCGATGTCGTGCTTGGCGCGGACACGGTGGTGCTGGGAGCGCTGGCGGCATTGCGCGAAACGGGCAAGGCGCGGGCGGACCAGTTCCTGGGCGGTATCGATGGCGAGCAGGAAGCCGTCGCCGAGATCAAGAAGGGCGACAGCCCTTACAAGGCGAGCATCAGCCTTGCTTCATCCATCTTTGGCTATGCGATGGGGCAGCAGGCGGCCGATTGGCTGGACGGAAAATCGATCCCGCAGGCCATGGACATCCTGCCCAAGGCGCTCACCAGCAGCAACATCGCCGGCTATGAGCGCGATACGGCCAACCCGGGCGAGGTGTATGCCGATCCGGCGCGGCGCGCGTCCTACCTGAAGATGTACGGCAATATCTGTTTCGACACGCGCGAAAATTACATCAATTTCCCCTGGTCATCCGAAACCAGGTAGGACACAGAACCGAGCAGTCCGCCCACCATGAGCGCCAACCCTTTCGTCATCCTGTACGTCGAAGACAACGAGTTCATCCGCGACTCGTTCGCCGAGTTGCTCGCCACTGCCGAGCGGCGGGTCGTGTGCGTGGCTGACGGCGCCGGCGCGCGCAAGGCGCTGCGCGAGCAGGACGTGAACCTGCTGATGACCGACATCAACCTGCCCGACGGTTCGGGGCTCGACGTGGCACGCGAGGCCCTCAGCCAGAACCCGAAGCTGCCGGTGATCGTCTGCTCCGGGGATGACTCGAGGGACGTCGCCCGGTCGCTCGGCCCTACCGCTCATTCCCTGAGGAAGCCCGTCGACATCGACGAACTCGAGGCTCTGGTCGAGCGGCTCGCCCGATGAGCGGCTGACTGCCGCGGCTGCTGGGTGAGGAACTAGACAGTACCCTATTGAAGAGCAGGCCGCTGGTATCTTCACGCGAATGTCGTTTGAGCCCAGCACGCCAATCCCTCTTTCGCGTGGCACGCCGCCGGGAGGGACCGGAGCGGCGAAGGTGGCGCTTGACCGGTATTGGCGCATCTTCGACCGTGCCATCGGAACGGCAATCATCACCATCGACGGCGAGGGAGTCGTCACCGGTTGGAGCGAAGGCGCGCGTCAGATCCTCGGCTGGAGCGAGGAGGAGATGCTCGGCCGCTCGCTCGGGTGCATCTTCCCCGAGGACCAGGGCGGTGAAGGCGCCTTGCGGGCGGAGATCGCACAAGCGACAGCCGCCGGTGCAGGGGGCGGCGAAGGGTGGCGCATGCGCAAGAGCGGCGCGCGCTTCTGGGCGATCGGGGAAACGCGGCCCCTTTCCGACGCTGATCCGCATGCCGGCTTCGTCAAGATCCTGCGTGATCGCACGGACCACCGGGAGGCCGAGGCAAAGCTGGTCGAGCAGGCACGGGCACTGGAAATCCTGAACCGCACGGGCGCCAGCCTTGCCCGCGAAACAGACCTCCATGTGCTGGTGCAAACGGTGACCGACGCCGGCGTGGCGTTGACGGGTGCACAGTTCGGCGCGTTCTTCTACAACGTGCTCGACGAGGCGGGCGAAAGCTACACGCTCTACAGTCTTGCGGGCGTGCCGCGGGAGGCCTTCTCGAAGTTCCCGATGCCACGCAATACCGCGATTTTTGCGCCTACGTTCAATGGCGAAGGAATCGTCCGTTCCGACGACATCACGCAGGATCCGCGCTACGGCCACAACGCCCCGTACGCCGGCATGCCCGAAGGCCATTTGCCCGTGCGCAGCTACCTGGCCGTCCCCGTCATTTCGCGCACAGGGTCGGTCATCGGCGGCCTGTTCTTCGGACATGCGTCGGTTGGGGTGTTCACCGAACGATCCGAGCGCAGTCTGAGTGGACTCGCCGGCGAGGCCGCCGTCGCCATCGACAACGTGCGCCTGTACGACGAGGCCAGGCGCGAGATTGCAGAGCGCCGGCGGGCCGAAGCAGCCCTGCGCCACCTGAACGCGGACCTCGAGGAACAGGTGAAGCGGCGTACCGAAGAGCTGCTGCAGAGCGCGGAAGCGTTGCGCCAGTCGCAGAAGATCGAGGCCGTCGGGCAGCTCACGGGTGGCATCGCCCACGACTTCAACAACCTCCTGCAGGTGATCGTCGGCAACCTGGAAGTGCTGTCCCGCTCGTTGCCGGAAGAAATGGCGCGGCACAGGCGATCCGTAGCGCTTGCGATGTCCGGCGCACAACGTGCCAGTGCGCTCACCAAGCGGCTGCTGGCATTCGCCCGGAGGCAGCCTCTCGACCCCAAGCCGCTGAACGTGAATCTCGTGATCCAGGGAATGTCCGAACTCCTGCGTCGCACGCTCGGCGAGGTCATCGAACTGGAAACGGTCATGGCCGGCGGGCTCTGGACCATCGAGGTCGATCCCAATGAACTCGAAAGCGCGCTGCTCAACCTGTCGCTGAACGCGCGGGACGCGATGCCTTCGGGCGGCAAGCTCACGATCGAGGCGGCCAATTCGCACCTGGACGAAGCGTATGTGGCGCGGCACAACGAAGTGGCGCCGGGACAGTACGTGATGCTCAGCGTCACCGACACCGGCAGCGGCATGGACGCCCAGACGATGTCGCGGGTGTTCGAGCCATTCTTCACGACGAAGGCCGAGGGCAAGGGCACCGGCCTGGGGCTGAGCCAGGTCTACGGCTTTGTCAAGCAATCCAACGGGCACATCAAGTTGTATTCCGAGCCCGGCCGCGGTACGTCCGTTCATGTCTATCTGCCCAGGCGCCAGGGCGACGCGGCCGCCGCCGACGAGCAGGATGCCAGGCTCACGCCCGAAGCTTTCGGTGAGACGATCCTGGTCGTGGAGGACGACGCCGATGTGCGCGCGTATACCGTCGGCGCGCTGCAGGAACTCGGCTACCGGGTGATCGAGGCACCGAACGGGCCGGCGGCCATCCGGATCCTGGAGCAACGCCGGGTCGACCTTGTTTTCACCGACGTGGTGATGCCGGGCGGCATGACCGGCGCGGACGTGGTGAAACGGGCAGTGCAGCTATGGCCCGGCATCAAGAGCCTCTTCACCACGGGCTACGCGCGCAATGCCATCGTTCACCACGGCAGGTTGGACCGGGGCGTGCAGCTCATCACGAAGCCGTTTACCTTCGATGACCTCGCGGCAAAGGTGCGCGACGTGCTCGATCGCGATGCTTCCGAGTATCCGCCCGCCAAGGGCGACTAGTTGCCTGATGATCACCAGGCGACTCCGAAGAAGCACCGCAATATCCACCCCCTGGATTCCCCAAATCCACGCCACCAGCTAGACGCCCAGCCGCCCCACACCCAGAATCGCCCGCGGAGACATCAACAGGAGAACAACGATGGACCGCGGATCCCGCCTGCGCTTTCTCGCGCCGGTACTAGCCCTCGCCCTGGCCGGCTGCGCCGCCACCAGCCCCATGCCGGTGCACGAAACGGCATTCACGCTCTACGCGCCGCAGGTCCCCGACAACACGCGGCTCGAAACGCGCCACGCCGGCAACCTCAAGGCCAATCCGAACTGCGTGGGCGAGAACGTCTCCCCCGCGCTGGCATGGAAGAACGTGCCGGCCGGCACGAAGAGCATCGCGATCGTCATGCACGACCCCGAGGGCCGCGGCGGCAGCGGCGTGTTCCACTGGATCGCCTACGGCATCGATCCCGCGCTCGGCGGATTCGCGGAGAACGAGATCACCCGGCCCTCGCCCAGGTTCACGGGCGGCAAGAGCACACAGGAGCTCGCTTACTACATGGGGCCGTGCCCCACGCCCAACTCGGGCTGGCACCACTACACCTACACGGCCATCGCCACCGACTACGAACCCGGCGCGCTGCCGGCGGGACTGACCTGGCCAGAACTGCAGTCGCGCCTGCTGGGCGGACACGGCAAGGTGGCGAGCAGCATCGTCCTGCGCTTCGGCCGGCCGTGAGCGCCATGCAGCGCCGTTCCCTGCTGGCTGCTCTCGCAGCCGTTGCCGCTGCCCCGAATCTGCGCGCGCAAGGCGCGTGGCCCGAGCGTGCCATCAAGGTGATCATCCCGAATGCGCCCGGCAGCTCGGTCGACACCATCGGCCGCATCTGCTGCAACGAACTCGCGCAATCGCTTCCGCAGCCACTAGTGATCGACAACCGCGCAGGCGCCGCCGGTGCGCTCGGCGTGGAGATCGCGCGCACCGCGCCGGCCGACGGCCACACGCTGCTGATCGGATCGAGCAGCGCGATCACGGTGGCGCCGCTGCTGCAAAAGGCCGTCACTTACCAGCCGCTGCGCGACTTCGACTTCGTCTCCCTGCTGGCCCTGCTGCCCAACGTGCTGGTTTGCAACCCGAAGCTCCCGGTCCAGGAAGTGAGCCAGCTCGTGGCTTATGCGAAATCGAAAGGCGAATCCACGAACATGGCTTCCGCGGGCATCGGCTCGGTCAGCCATCTCGCGGGTGTCGCGCTGCAGGCCGCGGCTGGATTCAAGTCGCTGCACGTGCCGTACAAGGGCGGCGCGCAGGGCGTGGCTTCGGTCGTTGCCGGCGAGACCGACTGGGTGCTCACGCCGGCCCCGGCCGCGATGTCGCTGGTGCAGGCGGGCCGGCTGCGGCTGCTCGGCCACAGCATGGGGCCGTCAACGCGCCCCTTGGGCGAGACGCCTTCGATCGGCAGCACGCTGCCGGGATTCGAATTCGCCAGCTGGATCGGCCTGATGGGACCGAAGAGCCTGCCGCCGCGCGTGCACGAAACGCTGGCCAAGGCGCTTTCGGTCGCGCTGCGCAAGGCTGAGCTTCGCGCCAGTTTCGAAACGCACGGCGCGGTGGCGCAAGCCTCCAGCCCGGATGAGTTCCGTACCTACGTCGCGCGCGACATCGAAAGCACGAAGAAGGCAATCGCACTGTCGGGCGTGCAGCCCGAGTGAGCCAGGCCTTGCCTTATCAGGGTCCGCCTGAATGCGCGCGCCGCGGCTCGCGCGTACCTTGGCACACGGCTTGCACCGTGTCCCCCAAGAAGCAAGGAGTACCCATGAAGAAACTTTCCGCCCTGCTGCTGCTCGCCCTGGCCGGTTGCGGCGGTGGCGATCTCGAACTGCTCCCGCCGCCGCCGACCCCGCCCGACCTGTCGTGCGAAGTGGTCACCGGCAGCGGCTCCGTCGTCGTCGGCTCCGGCTTGCCGGGCGATCCGGCCGCACCGGAACCCGCCTCGGGCTATCGCACGGGCCTCAAGGCGGTGCACGCGAAGACCTTCATGGTGGTCACCAACACGCCGCTCGCCAGCAAGGCCGGCTGCGACGTGCTCAAGGCGGGCGGCTCCGCGGCCGACGCCGCGGTCGCCATCCAGGGCGTGCTGGGCCTGGTGGAGCCGCAGTCCAGCGGCATCGGCGGCGGCGCCTTCATGGTCTATTACGACGCGAAGACCAAGAAGGTCGAATCGTATGACGGCCGCGAGACCGCGCCGGCCACGGCGACCGAGAACTACCTGCGCTGGGTCGACGACACCAGCAACCGCACGACGCCGGTGCCCAGCGCGCGCGCAAGCGGCCGCTCGGTCGGCACGCCCGGCGTGCTGCGCATGCTCGACCTCGCGCACAAGGACCACGGCAAGCTCGCGTGGAAGGACTTGTGGCAACCGGGCATCAAGCTCGCCAGCGAAGGCTTCAAGATCCCCGGCCGCATGGCCGACGCGATCGCGAGCAACAAAGCCAACCTCGCCCGTGACGCCGAAGCGACTGCCACCTACTACAACACCGACGGTTCGCCGAAAGCGCTGGGCACCGTGCTCACGATCCCGGCGTACGCGCAGACGCTGACCACCATCGCAAACGAAGGCGTGAATGCGTTCTACACGGGAGCTATCGCGCAGGCCATCGTCGACAAGGTCGGCGCCACGACCGCGGCCGATGGCGTGACGCCGATCACGCCGGGCAAGACCACGCTGGCCGACCTCGCGGCCTACCAGGCGAAGAAGCGCGATCCGGTGTGCACGACCTATCGCGCTTACTGGATCTGCGGCATGGGCCCGCCGTCCTCCGGCGGCATCACCGTGGCGCAGTCCATGGGCATCCTGGAGAACTTCAACCTCGACCTGTACGCGCCGACCGCCATGGACGGCGAGGGCGGCAAGCCGCAAGTGATGGGCGTGCACCTGGTCAGCGAGTCCGAGCGCCTGGCCTATGCGGACCGCGACAAGTACATCGCCGACACCGACTTCGTCTCCCTGCCCGGCGGCACCTGGAACACGATGCTGAACAAGCCGTACCTCCGCACGCGGGCGGACCTGATCAGCTTCTCGCGCAGCATGGGCACGGCGCAGCCCGGCGACCTCGGCCCCGTGCCGCTGGGCGTGGTGCCGGTCGCCGAGAACGGCACGACGCAGGTCGTGATCGTCGACAAGGACGGCAACGTCGCGACGATGACCACCACGGTGGAATCGAGCTTCGGCTCCTTCCACATGACCAAGGGCTTCATCCTGAACAACCAGCTGACGGACTTCTCCGCCACGCCGACGGACAATGCCGGCGCGCCGGTGGCCAACCGCGTGCAGGCCAACAAGCGCCCGCGCAGTTCCATGGCGCCGACGCTGGTGTTCCGCAAGGCCGCCGACGGCAGCGTGGGCGAGTTCGCGATGGCGACCGGTTCGCCTGGCGGTTCGACCATCATCCAGTACGTGGTGAAGACGCTGGTCGGCGCACTAGACTGGAAGATGGATGCGCAGCAGGCAACCGCCATGGTGGACTTCGGCGCGGCCAACTCGCCGACGACCAGCGTCGGCGGCGAGCATCCGAACGTCATCGCCACCAACAGCGGCAACACCGATCCGCTGGTGACCGGGCTGCGGGCCCTCGGCCACACGGTGTCGGTGTCGGCGCAATCGAGCGGCATCGCGACCATCCTGCGGCCGACGGTCAACGGGCAATCGGTGCTGCAAGGCGGTGCGGACCCGCGGCGCGAGGGCCTGGTGCTCGGCGACACCTTCACTCCATGAGCCGGTAGGACGGCTCCGTCAGCACAAGGCGGAGCCGTCCCGCGAACTTCCCGCGCGTAGCGCGTGACCATCTGCGCATGAGTCACGCATGGCGAGCTTGGGCAATGTTCGGCGCGGGCACCCTGTTCGGGGTGGTCGCGGGAGGCGTCCTGTACGCGCCGCCTGAATTGGCGAACCAGCCCCCGCCGTGGGAGCTGTGGTCCCGGGCGGCCGCGCAGTCCGTTGCCCCGGCCCAGGCAGCGGCTCCGGCGCCGGCTGCCGCGCCCGTGGCCGCCGCACCTGTGCCTGTTCCTGCTCCCGTCGCGCAAGCACCCGCCGTCGAGGCGCCGGTCGCGGTCGCGGTCGCGCCGGTCGCAGTGGCGCCCGCGCCGGAAGCACCGGTCGCCGTAGCGCCGACGCCGCGCCCGCAAGTGGTCGCCAAGCGCAAGGTGCAGGTCGAAGAGCCGTCCCCGGTCGATACGTCCGCGGCCGGTGCCGGCCCCGCTCCAGCTGCCGAGCCCATCCGTGTCCCTCCAGAGCCGGCCCGCGTGGACAACGAGGCCGCGGAACCCACGCCGCCCTGATTCCCGGGCGGCTCAGCCGCTGGCAATCGGGCCGTCGAAGGCGCCGCGCAAGGTTTCGATGCGCACCGGCGCTTTGGTTCCCGGCAGCTGGGCCTGGAAGCCGAGCGGACCTTGGGTGACTTCGATGCGCACGGCCTGGGCGCCATCTTCCGGCCGGTACTCGTAAGTGCCCGGCCGCCAGATTTCGGAAGCGACATGCATGCGCCGCGTTCCCAGCAGGCTGCCGATCTCCTTCTGCAGCCGGCTGCGCTCCACCTGCAGCGCCTGCACGCGCGCGAACAGGGCGTCCACGCCGCGGCGATCGCCTCCGCTTTTGCTGGCGGCAAACGCTTCCGATAGCAAGGCGCCCTCCTGTTCGACGAGCTCGGTGACCCGTGAACGCAACTGGGCAATGCTTTTGTCCTCACCCATGCCCCGCAGTTTGAGGCCTGGCCGGTACTTTCGAGCAGGCGCGGGGCCTGCGCCCTCGTCCGTCGCATCCGACAGCGCCAGCGTTGTCTTTGGGCGCAGTCCGACGCGGCGGCTGCCGAACCTGGTCCACGATGCTTGCGTAGACGGGACTTCTCCCGTGACTTCAAAGAACAAGGGAAGCATGGCCGAGGCATCGCTGCGCGACACCGTCCTGCGGATCGGCGAAGAGGCCAAGGCCTCCGCCATCGCGGTCGCGGCGTACGACTTCGAGCACCACACCTCGTGGTCGCTCAACTCGGCCCGCTGGTTCCACGCGGCCAGCACGATCAAGGTGCCGGTGCTGCTGGGCGTGTACGACGCCATCGAGCAAGGACGCTTCGAGCCCTTCTCGCGCGTGCACGTGCGCAACCGCTTCCTCAGCATGGTCGACCGCCGCCCCTTCCGCGTCTCCACCGAAAGCGATGCCAATGCGGAAGTGCACGCGGCCATCGGCCACATGCTCACGGTGCACGAGCTGGCGCAGCACATGATCGTCACCAGCAGCAACCTGGCGACCAACCTGCTGCTCGACCTGGTTGGCGTCGAGGCCGCGCGCGCATCGCTCGCGCGCCTGCACCTGGGCGGCATCGACCTGCAGCGCGGCGTGGAAGACGAAGCGGCCTGGGAAGCAGGACTCAACAACCGCGTCACCGCGGCGGGCCTGTGCGACGCCATGCGGCTGATCGAGGAGGGCAAGGCGATCTCGCAGGAGGCTTCGCAGGCCATGCTGGACATCCTGCACCAGCAGCGCTTTCGCAGCGGCATTCCGGCCGGCTTGCCGGAAGACGCGCGGGTGGCCAACAAGACGGGCGAGATCTCCACCATCGCCCACGACGCCGGCATCGTCTACCTCGATGGCCGCGATGCCTATGTCGTCGTGATCCTGACCGAGTGGGAACAGGACGTGGACGGCCGCCAGGAAACCATCGCCCGCATCTCGCGCGCGGTCTACGAGTACATGACGGGAACGAAGGAATGAGCGCGCTGCCCTTGCCGGTCGTCCTGGCCGAAGACCTGCCGCCGGACGTGCGGCTTGTGCTGCGGCCCGGCGAGATGCTGCAGGACCGCACCGATGCGGACCGCGTGCTGCCCTCGAGTTTCCTGCGCGTCGACTCCTGGGCGCAGGCGCGTGAAACGCAGCTGACGCCGCATTTCACCTTGTCGGAGTTGATTGGCGTGGACGTGCGCGAGGCGCCGCTGCTGCGGTCCTTTCCGCGCTACGTGCCTTGCGCGATCCTGCTGCTGGCATCGTCGCTGGAATTGTTCCGCCTGGAGGTCGGCACCTATGTGCACGTCGCGGCGAACGGTGGCTACCGCTCGCCCGGGCACGCGCTCAGCCGCCATGCCTCGCGCCATTGCTGGGGCACGGCCGCCAACATCTACCGCATCGGCGACACCTTCCTCGACTCGCAGGAAGAGATCGAGAAGTACGCGGCCATCGCGCGGCGGGTGATCCCCGGCGCCTGGCTGCGTCCCTTCGGCCGCGACGACGGCGAAGCCGACGACCACTTGCACATCGACATCGGCTACACGGTGTTCGACCCGCCGGAGGTGGACTGATGGTGGACCGCAAGAAGCGCGAGCAGCCCGCGGCGCCCGGCGAGTTGCGCTTCGCCGCCATGGGGCTGGAAGCCGAGTGGAACCTGATGGTGGACGACCAGCCCGTGCGGCCGGAGGATTTGTTCGGCAGCCCGCGCGACTTCATCCGCGGCAACCTGATGCACCGGCAGGGCACGTCCTACCACCTGCCCACCGGCGGCGCGGTGTACTTCGACACCGGCGTGATCGAGGTGGCCACGCCGGTGATCGAGATCGAGCGCGGCTGCGCGACGCGCGCGGGAAGGTCGCTGTGGGAAGCGATCCAGTTCATTCGCCAGGAGCTCGATGCCTGGGACGCGCGCAACGGACGCAAGACGCGGCTGGTGGGCTTCAGCGCGCACTACAACGTGTCCTTCGAGCTGCCGCCCGGCGAAGCGGCGAAGGGCCGCACGATCGAGAAGCTGGCGCTGCTGCTGTCGTACATCCTGCCGGCGCCGGTGATGCTGCTGGCGGCCAACCGGCAATCGACCGGCGTGGGCGTGCGGCCGCGCCCGGGCCGCATCGAGATCACTTCGGACTTCACGCCGGACCCATCGCTCATGATCGCGACCGCGACCTTGATCGTTGCCGTGGCGCGCGAGGTGATGACATGGTCAAGCTATGAACTCACCGAGTTGGCGCGCCACGGCATTCCCGTCATCGCCGGCTTCCAGCCGATGCCGCACACCTCGCGCAAGGGCTGGCTCGCGAAATTCCTCTGCTATCCGGACAACCCTTTCACCTGCGACATCGACACGCAGATGTGGCGCACGCAGGCGCACGGCGAGCTGAGCTTGCGCGCCATTGCCGGGCGCACCGTGCGCCGCTTCTGGCGCGCGATCCGCCGCATCGCCGACGACGACAGCGCGCGCTTGATCCTCTCGGTGCTGCGCCGGCGCTCACCGTCCTTGCTGGAACTGGACGACCGGCCGCCGGCCTATGAAGACGTCGGCAAGCTATGCGGCTGGGACGGTTCGCCGCTTGCGCGCTCGCGCTACGAGCGCGTGGTGATGCATGCCGTGGCCGGACAGCCGCTGCGCATCAACGGCAGCAGCCTGCGGCCGGTTGGCATGTCGGGCTGGTCGGCCGTGGTGTTCCAGCGCGAAGACACGAGCCGCGAGGTGATCCCCCTCGACGACCTGGTCGAGCACCTGGACGCCTGGGAGCGCTAGCTGGCGCAAGCGCCCGGATCGGCCTACAGTCATCCTCCCCCACCAGGAGGTTCCGACATGCCGATTCGCACTGCATCCGTCTCCAGGCGCATCTCGAACAACGGCCAGGCGCTGCACCGCGCCATGCAGGCCAGGGGCCCCGACGCGCAACCCTCCGCGGCCGAGCAGGCGCTGATGGAGGAACGCCGCGAGCTGAAGGATGAAAAGCAGAAGCGCGCGGCCAAGGCGCTGGAGCCGCGCCCCAGTGCCGTCGAGCGCATGGTCCGCACGCACCACGCGCAACCGAAGGAGCGGCCCGCCGGCCAGAAGGATTCGCACGACGAGGTCAAGAAACCCAAGGCCCGCCGCACCCGCGCCGAGAAGCACGCAGAGAAGGCCGCGGCCATGGAAGCCGCGCGTCACGCGCACAAGAAGCCAGCTACCAAGCCCGCCAAGTAATTGGGGTCAGAACCCAATTGATTCAGGACCGGGCGGACGAGAGGCGCGCGCCGCCGCGGCCGTCGGCGATCTCCGACCTGCAAAGTCGGCCCGCGCCCACAGGCCGGGGGCAGGGCGCGATCCCACAGTCGCGGTTGAACTTTGCAAGCTCGAGGGAAGCCATGTCCGTGCCGTTCCGTATCGCGCCGCTCGCCGGCATCCTGTTGCTCGCCGCGACCCCGTTCGCCATGGCCGAATCGCCGATGGCGGACCCGGTTGCCCCCGCCGTGCTCGGCCGCCCGCTCGACCAGATCAAGCCTGTGAAGCCGATGAAGCCGGCGCGCGCCAAGACTGCGACTGCCAAAACGGATCCCCTGAAGCTCGTGCCCGCCAGCAACCTGGCCGCGGCGCCGGCGCGTCCAAGCCCGGCTGCGGCGGTCGCGATGCCCGTCGCCGCGCAAACCGCAACCGCCGCCGCCCCGCACGTCGCCAAGCAGGCCCTCGACGACCGCTTCGATCCCAACGCGCGCATGGTCGACAACGTCGGCAAGGGCTCGCATCTCGCCACCAAGCCGCTGCCCGCGGGCGCGTACTTCAGCAGCCGGACGCAGGCGATGGTGCGCAAGTACTACGCCGCACATCCCGCCGCGGCCAAGACCACCGGCTGGAAGATCGGCGAACCGCTGCCGCCCAAGGCCGTGCTGTCCGGCGTTCCCGACGACGTGCGCGCGGCCTTGCCGCGGCTGCCGCCCGGCCACCAGTACGTGCAGCTCGATGGCGAGGTGGTCCTCGTCGCGCTGCCCTCGCGCATGGTGGTCGACGGCGTGAGCCGCGCCGGCTCCTGACGGCGCTTCAGCAGCAGGTGTCGGCGGGATAAGCCAGTTCGCCGTCGACGATCCGCGCCGGCGACGTGAAAGGGTGCGGCTTGCCCGGCTCCTTGCCCAGGATGTGGATCACCTCCACGCCCAGGAAACGCAGCACGTCCGCGATCAGCGCCCGGTGGCAGCGCCACCAGAGCAGCTCGGAGCACATGATCGCCGCGCGCTTCGCCTCGGCGATGTGCAGCAGTTCGTCCAGGCCTTCGGCGAACTCCTCCGTCCACGTGTACGCCGCATAAGAGCGGAACGAGGTATTGCGCCAGCCGAGATGCTCGGGCGCGGGCTCGCCGCGCCGCCGCCCGCCCAGCCGCTGCAGCCAGGTGTAGTCGATGCCATCGGCCACCAGCCTTTCAGCCAGCGCCTCGCTGCCGAACTGCGGATGGCGGCGCGAGCCGGGAAAGCGCCGCACGTCCGCGACCGCTTCGATCCCGTGCGCCTGCAGCACGTGCGCGAACTCGTCGCCGCTGCGGGTGGAGTGGCCGATGGTCCAGAGGGTGAGCGGAGTCTGCATGGCGCTGCAAGTAGGATAGCCGCACTCCATGCCTGTCTTCTCGCGCCCCCTTGTCGTCTTCTCCGTCGCCACGCTCTGCTGCCTGCTCTGGGGCAGCGCCTATCCCGCCATCAAGGGCGGCTATGCCCTGCTGCAGATCGCCCCGGATGACCTGGGCGGCAAGATGCTGTTTGCCGGCTGGCGCTTCCTGCTGGCGGGTCTCGTCCTGCTGCTGGCCGCGCGGGCGACCGGACGCCGGCTCGGCTTGCGCGGCCCGCGCGATGCCGGCGCGCTGTTCACGCTGGGCGCGACGCAGACGGCGCTGCAGTACGTCTTCTTCTACATCGGCTTGTCGCACACCACCGGCGTGAAGAGTTCGATCATGAATGCGACCGGCACCTTCTTCAGCGTGCTGCTCGCGCACTTCGTCTATGGCCAGGAGCGCCTGACCCATCGCAAGGCGATGGGCTGCCTTGTCGGCTTTGCCGGCGTGCTGGTGGTGAACATCAGCCCGCAACTGGCGCAGTTCGACTTCACGCTGCTCGGCGAAGGCTTCGTGGTGATCGCGGCCTTCGTGCTCGCGGCCGCATCGATCTACGGCAAGCGGCTTTCGCAGCGCTTCGACGCGGTCGCGATGACGGGCGCGCAGCTCGCCATCGGCGGGGCGCTGCTGTTGCTGGTCGGCTGGGCCGCCGGCGGAAAGCTCGGACACTGGAGCGGCGGCGCCATCGCGCTCATGGCGTACATGGTGCTGCTGTCCGCGGTCGCCTTCAGCCTGTGGACCGTGCTCCTGAAGCACAACCCCGTCTCGCTGATCGCGGTGTTCAACTTCCTGATCCCGATCTTCGGCGCGGGCCTGTCGGCGGTCTTCCTCCGCGAATCGGTGCTGGAGTGGAAGAACCTGCTGGCGCTGGTGCTGGTCTGCGCCGGCATCACGATGGTCACGCGCGCGGTCGCGGCAGGTTCGCGCGAATCAGCTCCCCGGAAATAGAGACGCCGGTCGCGAACTCGGGCAGCGTATCCCCCGGCCCGAACCAGTGCGCTTCGGCGATCTCGCTGGGCTCGACGCGGATCTCGCCGCTGTCCCACTCCGCGGTGAAGGCGATCATCAGCGAATGCGGGAAGGGCCAGGACTGGCTGCCGAAGTAGCGCAGGTCGCGCACGCGCAGGCCCACCTCCTCGAACACTTCGCGGTGCACCGCGTCCTCGACCGACTCGCCCGCTTCCAGGAAGCCGGCGAGCGCGCTGAAGCGGCCATTGGGCGCCGCCACGTTTCGCGCCAGCAGGATGGCATCGCCTTTCTTCACCAGAGCCATCATGGCCGGCGAGATGCGCGGATACGCCGCGTGCCCGCAGCGCGTGCAACGCATGCAGCGCTCGTTGGCCAACGCTTCCATGGGGCCGCCGCAGGCGCCGCAGAAGCGATGCGTGCGCGCCCACTCGGCGATCTGGAAGGCGCGGCCGGCCACGGCCAGCAGCTGCGTCTCGAGCGCGCCGAAGAGCGAACGCAAGGGACGGAAGGCGAAGCCGTCGGCGGGCTGGGCATCCGCGGCTACCCAGGCCGCGCGGCAATAGTGCTCACCGAGCATGCCCACCGCGCGCGCATCGTCCAGCGCGATGCCGTGCGCCGCGCAGGCCGGCGCGTCGGGCAAGGCCAGGTCGGCCTCGCGTACCAGCAACGCGCCACCGCGGAAAACGAAGATGTGTTCGTGCGCGCCTTCTCGCGGCGCGTGCAGGGGAACGAAGTGGGCGGGCGTGACGAGCATCGAACCATCATAGGCAGGCCGCCAAGATTCAGTCAGGGTTGAATAAGGGTTAACCCGTAGACTGCGGTTTTCCTCAGATTAGAAAAACGATGTCCCGTCTGCTGCTCCGGGCGCTGCCCTTCCTCCTTGCTTCCGCCGCCTTCGCCCAGGCTCCGGCCGACACGCTGGCGCGCATCAAGGAGACGCGTTCGATCACGCTGGGAGTGCGCGAAGCCGCGCGTCCGTTCTCCTACCTGAACGAGCAGAAGCAGCCGGTGGGCTACTCGGTCGACCTGTGCCTGGCGGCCGTCGACGAGATCAAGCGCACGCTCAAGCTGCCCGAGCTGAAGGTGAACTACAAGGTGGTGAGCGGCCCCGAGCGCATCCCCAAGCTGGAAAGCGGCGAGATCGACCTGGAGTGCGGATCGACCACCAACACCAAGGCGCGCCAGGAGAAGGTGGCTTTCAGCTACACGATCTTCGTGGCCGGCATCCGCGTGCTGGTGCCCAAGGGCACCAAGGTGGAATCGGTGAAGGACCTTGGCGGCCTGCCGGTGGCCCTGAGCAAGGGCACCACGTCCGAGAAACTCTTCACGCAGCTCAATGCCAGCGAAGTGAAGATGCAGCTGACCACCTTCGGCAGCAACGGCGAGGCCTACCAGGCGCTGAAGGACGGCAAGGTCCGCGCCTTCCCGCAGGACGATTCGCTGCTGGTGGGCATGGCTTCGCATGACAACGCCCTCGACCGACTCGACCTGAGCAGCGCCGTGCTGTCCGTCGAGCCCTACGCGATCATGATGCGCAAGGGCGACACCGCGCTCGGCGCCGTCGTCGACCGCACGCTGGCGCGCCTGTACACGGGCGGCGAGATCGAGACGATGTACCGCAAGTGGTTCACCACCGAGCGCCTCAACATCGCGATGAGCCGCCTCACGCGCGACAGCTTTACCCGGCCGAACAAGGAGTCGGGCGTGGCGATGTTGCTGGGGTATTCGCTTTAGCATCGGGGGGATGCAAGACGAACGCATCTGGGTCGAGCCCGTCGGCTCCGTCATCGTGGCGCGCATCCGCGGCAAGCCGACCGCCGACCTGCTGCGTGAGTGCGCTGCCCGCGTGCTGGCGCTCACGCGGGATACGGAACGGGTGCGCGTGCTGTACGACGCGCTTGAGCTTGAGGCGCCGGAGATGGACCTGGTTCTGTTGCAGAAGCAGCTGGATGCAGACCGGAAATCCGCGTTTGGCGCAACGCCGCTGCGCACTGCCATCCTGGTGCCGAACACGAAGATCGCGTACCTCTCCCGTATCGCCTTCGGCCATGCCGGGGAGGAGAACTACCGCGTCTTCTACAACGACCTGTCGGCTGCGCTGAAGTGGCTGGAGGCGGAGCCGGCTGGCGCTTGAAGATTCACGCGTCGAAATATCTCCAGTTGCCTTCCGAGACCACCGTCACTTCGCCATCCACCACCTGGATCGCCGTCTCGTCATCGATCGCATAGGACGGGTTCCCCAGCTCCGCCGCCCACAGCTGCGCATTCGCCATGCAGTTCTCCGGAAACTCCGGGAAGTCGAGGTGCGGAAAGATGGAGAAGTCGACCAGGCCCAGCGCCCGGTCGTCACCGGTGACGGAGGGCTTCATCTCGACGAAGGTTTCGCCCACGCGCGGCGTCATTGCCATGCTGCCGGCGCTCAGGCCCATCCAGACGGTGTCGTGCAGCGAGGGCAGCAGGTCGGCCAGGCCGGACTGGCGGATCCAGTGCGCCAGGAACACGGCGTCGCCGCCGTTGACCAGCAGGATGTCGGCACTCCGCACCCACCCGGTCCATCGCTCCCGCGGCACGTGTGGCAGGGCGGTGAGCTCCAGCAGACCTACGGACTTCCAGCCGAGGCCGACCATGGGGCAGCTCGGCTCCAGTCCGCTGACGAAGCGCCAGGAGCCCTCCGCCGATCCCTGCGGATGGCCGTAGAGGCTCGTCGGAATGCAAAGGGCGCGGCACTCGGCAATCGGCTTGCCCAGCAGGCCGAGCAGCGCCTGGCGGATGCTCCGGTTCCTGACGCCGGCGGAGGTCAGCAGCAGCTTCATGGTCGTCCTTTCGTGGGGCTACGCCCTCACGACGAACGACGGTCCTGCTTTTCGACAGGACGGCCGCCTTTTACGCCAGCAGCTTCTTCGCTTCCTTGGGATCCAGTCCGTACATCTCGGCGAATTCGGCAACGGACTTGCCGCTCGCCTTGAAGGCGTTCTGCAAGGCCTCGCGCCGCGCGCCCTTCTGCGCCACCGCGGCCAGGGCCTCCTCCAGCATGGCGTGCACGTTGTCGTCCGGCGACGTGAAGCGCTCGCGGTAGGCCTCGCGGCTCATGCCCGAGGCCTCGATGGCGGCCGCCAACTGCGCGACGGCACGCTCGCGCGCCGGCCCCGGCGACTTGCCGCTGCGGCGCCGGTACAGCTCCAGGACGGCGTGATGCACGTGCTCGGGCGCCACCGGCTCCACGGGCTTGGCTTGCAGGTCGTGGCGGGGCAGGCCCGAGGCCACGGCCTCGATGTAGCGCGTCGAGCGCGTGTGCAGGCCGAGCGCAACCTTGAGGTCGGCCGCGGGCAGCGCCTCCGGATGCGCCGCCACCAGGTCTTCGAAGACGCCCAGCTTGAGGGGAAGGAAGCGCGCACCGAAGAGCCGCGGATGCAGCTCGAACAGCTTGTGCAGGAGAGGGTGCACCGGGCGGGGTGGCTTGCGTGCGGTCGGTTCTTGGGTCATGGTTGCAGCGTCGAGTCTACCGACGAACGGCTGTCGATCCGGCGCCGCGTCGCTCGTCGTGCTCATGTGGACGGGTGGCCGTCCCTCACAGTCAAGGAGACCGGGATGCGATTCATGGTATTGGTCAAGGCGACCCAGGACAGCGAAGCCGGCGTGATGCCGAAGCCGGAAGAGTTCGCGGCGATGGGCGCGTTCAACGAGGAACTGGTGCGTGCGGGTGTGATGGAGGCCGGCGAAGGCCTGCACCCCAGTTCGCGTGGCGCTCGGGTGGCCTTCTCCGGCAAGAATCGGCGCGTGATCGATGGGCCGTTCGCAGAGACGAAGGAGCTGGTCGCCGGCTTCTGGATCTGGAAGTGCGCCTCGCTGCAGGAAGCGATCGAGTGGGTCAAGAAGTGCCCGAACCCGATGCGCACCGATTCCGAGATCGAGATCCGGCAGATCTATTCGGTCGAGGATTTCGGCGACGCGGTCACGCCGGAGCTGCGGGAGCAGGAGGAGCGGCTGCGCAAGGAAGTGCAGTCGCGCAACAGCTGATCCGGCCGCGGCGCGGGCGCCGCCTTGCATTGCCCCCCTGCTCAACAAAGCTTTATCATCGGGGTCCATGCAATCCGGCCCGCGCGACGTCGCGCAGATTCGCCTGGACAACGCCCTCGCGCTGTTCAACGAGTTCGTTCGCAATACTGTCAAGGATCCCGATGCCGCCACCTTGCGCGGCCTGGAAAGGCGCTTCGCCGAACGCCTGCAGATCCAGCCTTCCTACTGGAGCCAGATCAAGAGCCGCGCCCGGCAGATCGGCGAGCGGCTGGCGCGCCAGTTCGAGCACCAGTGCAACAAGCCCGCCGGCTGGATGGACCTGCCGCACGACACCACGGGCGCGCCGGCCGCTCCAGCGAAAAGGGCCGCCGCGGCGCCCGCCCCCCAGGCCAGCTCCGGTTCCAGCCCCTTGCCGCAGGACGACGACGAGCGCTTCATCGTCGGGCTCGTGCTCACCTACTACAGGCGCCATCCTCAGCGCGCCCGCACGCGCCTGCTCGACCTGCTGGGTGAAGTGCTGATGCCGCCCGCGCCCGCGCCGGCTGCGAAGACGCCGGCATCCAAGCCCGCGCAGGAAGACGTTCACGGCCTCTGGACCCAGTCCCAGGCCGGCGTCGCACCCCTCAAGAAAAAGCGCTGACCGTCCGTCGCCTCGCTGCAACGGGCAGGTGAACTTCCATTGCGCAAGATAAAGAAGTGTTTATCATCTGCGCAAGTCGAAAATTTCGGCGAGGCCATCCCTTCAACCTTCACCACCTACATGTCCGACCTGTTGTTCCCGCAGAAGTCCGCTCGCCGCATCAACGAGGCCGACGTGCCACCCCGCTAGCAGTCCCGGCAGCGTGGCACGACGGCCCGGCGGCATCTGCTTCCGGGCCGTTTTGATTTTTCAACTGGAGTTTTCGATGACCAAGACCTTGAGCTGGGGCGCTCCTGATCTGGCCCGCCCCTTCAGCGCCACGCTGCTCTACCTGGTGGCTGCCGCCTTGCGTTCGGCCAGCGACACGCTCTCGCGCGTCGCCGCCGCCCGCGCCGAAGCGCATGCCGCCGAAACCGCCTTCCAGGAGGCAGTGTCCAGCGTGGAGTTCCACGAGCTGCACCGCGACAGTGGCGCGCCCGAAGGCGCGCTGTACATCAACGGCAAGCTCGTGGCGATCATCCCGGGCGTCAAGCGCCTGTGAGCGATCCGACCGGGAAAATCCGGTTGGAAGGAGAAGCGGCCATGGCGCACCATGGCCGCTTCACCAGGAGCGCCCGTGGACACCGCCATCCGCCGCCAGACCCTAGCCGACCTGCTGCGCCGCAGCGCCAAGCGCAACCCGGACAAGACCGCCCTCGTGTGCGGCGCCGTGTGCTGGTCCTTCTCTGAGTTCGACAACGTCGTCGATCGCCTCGCCGCCGGACTGGCGCGCCAGGGCGTCGGCAAAGGCAGCCGCTTCGCCGTGCTGGCGCGCAACAGCCACGGCTTCGCTGCCTTGCGTTTCGCGCTGGCACGCCTCGGCGCCGTGCTGGTGCCGATCAACTTCATGCTGAAAGCCGAAGAGGTCGCGTACATCCTGCGCCACGCGCAAGCCGAGACGCTGGCCACCGACAGCGGGCTCGCCGATCTCGCGCAGGCTGCGGCCAAACTCGACACGTCGGTGAAGCAGTTCGTGTGGCTGCCTTCCGAAGATCCGTCACAGCCAGTCGCCGGCATGACGACCTTCGATGCTCTGATCGATCGCAACGAGGTCCCGCCGGAGGTCGACCTGGCCAGCGGCGACCTGGCGCAGATCGTCTACACCAGCGGCACCGAGTCCAGCCCGAAGGGCGCGATGCTCACGCACGACGCCGTGATCTGGCAGTACGCGAGCTGCGCCGTCGACGCCAACATCACGGCCAGCGACGTGATGCTGCATGCGCTGCCGCTGTACCACTGCGCGCAACTCGACGTGTTCCTCGGGCCCATGATCTATGTGGGCGGCACCAGCATCATCACGGCCAAGCCGACGCCGGACAACCTGCTGCCGCTGATCGCGAAGCACCGCATCAGCTCCTTCTTCGCGCCGCCCACGGTGTGGATCTCGCTGCTGCGTTCGCTGCTGTTCGACCAGACCGATCTCTCATCGCTCCGCAAGGGCTACTACGGCGCGTCCATCATGCCGGTGGAAGTGCTGCGCGAGTTGGCGCGTCGCCTGCCCGACGTCGGTTTCTGGAATCTCTATGGCCAGACCGAGATCGCGCCGCTCGCGACGATGCTCGGCCCCGAAGACCAGCTGCGCAAGCCCGGCTCCTGCGGCCGCGCGGTGCTGAACGTGGAGACGCGCGTGGTCGACGAGGCCTTGCGCGACGTGAAGCCGGGCGAGGTCGGCGAGATCGTGCATCGCTCGCCGCACCTGATGCTGGGCTATTACCACGACGACGAGCGCACGCGCGCGGCCTTCGAGGGCGGCTGGTTCCACAGCGGCGACCTCGCCACGATCGATGAGGAGGGCTTCATCACGGTGGTGGACCGCAAGAAGGACATGATCAAGACCGGCGGCGAGAACGTGGCCAGCCGCGAGGTGGAGGAGATGATCTACCGCCTGCCCGCCGTGTCCGAGGTCGCGGTGATCGGCGTGCCGCATCCGCGCTGGGTCGAGGCGGTGGTTGCGGTGATCGTGCCGAAGTCCGGGCAGTCGCTCGACGAAGCCGCGGTGCTGGCGCATTGCCAGCAGCACCTCGCCGGCTTCAAGACGCCGAAGGCGGTGGTGTTCACCGAGACCTTGCCGAAGAACCCGAGCGGGAAGCTGCTGAAGCGGGAGCTGCGCTTGCGCTACCAGTCGCAGTTCGCCGGCTGACCGACCGTAGGCTGGGGTGCAACCCCAGCTGCTGCCTTGGCAAGCGCACAAGCTGGGGTTGCACCCCAGCCTACGGCCTCCGCTCGGTAACGAGCGCAGTTGAAAGCGGACAGCCGAACGCAAAGGGCGCAAAGATGCGCAAAAGTCGCAAAAGGACTTCCAGCTTCAAGATGGATCTTTTGCGTCCTTTGCGAAACCTTTGCGCCCTTTGCGTTCGGCTGTCCGGCTGCTGACTCCATGGTTCAATGAAAGCAACGTAGGCTGGGGTGGAACCCCAGCTGCGGCCTTCGCAAGCGCACAAGCTGGGGTTACACCCCAGCCTACGGGGCGGACGGGTGCGGACGGCCGGGGCACAATCGACGCATGGAGACGATTGCAATAGGCTGCGGCGCCGGCTTTTCCGGCGACCGGGTCGATGCCGCCATTCCGGTGGTGCGCACATTGGTGGCGCGCGGCGGGTCCGCCGCGCTGATCTTCGAGAACCTCGCCGAGCGGACGCTTGCGCTGCAGCACCTCGCGCGTCGCGCCGATCCGCGCCTCGGTTACGAGCCGCTGCTGCTCGACGAGCTGCGGCCTATCCTCGTGGATTGCATCCAGCACGGCATCACCGTCGTGGGCAACTTCGGCGCCGCCAATCCGCAAGGCGCGGCCGAGGCGATCCTCGGGCTGGCGAAGGAACTGGGCTTGCAGCCGCCGCGCGTCGCGGTGGTCAGCGGCGACGACCTCTCCGACGAGCGCGGACGCATCATCGTGCGCGCGCAGCTCGGCGCCGCCTTCGACGAAGCCCGCTTCGTCTGCGCCAACGCCTACCAGGGCGCGACGGAGATTGCCGCTGCCATCCGCGATGGCGCCCAGGTCGTCGTGACCGGACGCGTCGCCGATCCTTCGCTGGTGCTCGGCCCGGCGCTCGCCCACTTCAACTGGCCGCTCGACGCCTGGGACAAGCTCGCCGGCGGCACCATGGCTGGCCACCTGCTGGAATGCGGCGCGCAGGTCACGGGCGGCTACTTCGCCGATCCGGGCCGCAAGGACGTGCCCGACCTCGCGAACGTCGGCTTCCCCATTGCCGAGATCTTCGAGGACGGCAGCTGCATCGTCGGCAAGGCCGACGGCACCGGCGGCGTGGTCGACACGCGCACAGTGAAGGAGCAGCTGCTGTACGAGCTGCACGACCCGGCGGCGTACCTCACGCCCGACGTCGTGGCCGACATCACGCAGGCTACCGTCACCCAGGTGGCGCCGAACCGCGTCCGGCTCGCCGGCGTGCGCGGGCACGCGCGGCCCGCGACGCTCAAGGCGCTGGCCTACTTCGACGGTGGCTGGCTCGGCGAAGGCGAGATCTCCTATGCCGGCATGCAGGCGGAGGCGCGCGCGCGGCTGGCGATGGACGTGCTGCGCGAGCGCCTGAAGGGCGTGCTCGACCTGCGCTTCGACCTGATCGGCGTCGCGAGCATCCTTGCCGACGATGGCGGCCGCTTGCTCGGGCAGCAGGCGGCGGGCGACGCCACCGACGTGCGCCTGCGCGTCGCCGGCAAGCACGCCGACGCCGCGGCGGTCGACCGCATGCTGCGCGAGCTGACCGCGCTCTACACCTGCGGCCCCGGCGGCGGCGGGGGCGTACGCACCCACAAGCGCCAGCGGCTGTCGAACCGCGCCGTGCTCATTCCGCGCGAGCTGATTCCAGCCCGCCACGAATTCGCCTGAGGACCGCCATGCCGCAGATCCATTTGCACCAGCTGGCCCACGGCCGCACCGGCGACAAGGGCAACATCGTCAACATCAGCGTCATCGCGTATCGCGCCGAGGACTACCCGCTGCTGGTGGAGCAGGTGACGCCCGAGCGGGTCGCCGCCCACTTCGGCCATCGCCGGCCGACGCAGGTGCAGCGCCACCTGCTTCCGAACATCCACGCGATGAACTTCGTGCTGCACGACGTGCTCGATGGCGGCGTCAACGATTCGCTCAACCTCGACTCCCACGGCAAGGCCCTGTCCTTCCACCTGCTCTCGCTTCCGATCGAAAAACCATGACCACCAACCGCCGTACCTTCCTGGCCGCTTCTTCCGCCGCACTCGCGGGCTTCCCCGCCTTCGCGCAATCGAACTGGCCGACCAAGCCGGTCCGCTTCGTGGTGCCCTTCGCGCCGGGCGGCAGCTCGGAAATCATTGCGCGCTCCGCGGCCGGCGAGCTCTCCAAGACGCTGGGGCAGAACGTGTTCGTCGACAACAAGCCCGGCGCCGGCGGCAACATCGCGATGGTCGAAGTGGCGCGCGCCGACGACCAGCACACCATCATCCTGGGCCACATCGGCACGCTGGCGGTCAACCCGTACATGTACGACAAGCTGCCCTACGACCCCAACAAGGACTTCAAGCCGGTGAGCCTGCTGGCCAAGGTGCCTAGCCTCTACGTGGTGAATCCGAACCTGCCGGTGCACAACCTGAAGGAGTTCGTCGCGCTGGTGAAGAGCAAGCCAGGCCAGATGAACTATGGCTCCGCCGGCAACGGCAGCGCCGGCCACCTGGCGATGGAGTACCTGAAGATGACCGCCAACATCTTCATCACGCACATCCCGTACAAGGGCACGGGCCCGCAGCTGACCGACCTGCTGGCCGGCCGCCTGGACGCAGCTTCCGTGGGCGCGTCGGCCATCATTTCGCACATCAAGGCCGGCAAGCTGCGCTGCATCGCGACCGGCTCGACGCAGCGCCTGGCGCAGCTGCCCGACGTGCCGACCGTCGCGGAGCAGGGCTACCCCGGTTTCGAGATGACGCAGTGGTACGGCATGCTGGCGCCCGCATCGATGACGCAGGCCAACATCGACAAGCTGGCCGCCGAGACGCAGAAGGCGATGAAGTCGAATGCCTCGATGGACCGCCTGAACCAGGACGCCGCGCAGGCGATCGGCGGCACGCCGCAGCAGTTCGCGCAGTTCATCGCCGCCGAGCAGAAGCGCTGGAAGCTGGTCGTCGAGCGCGCGAAGATCAAGCCGGAATAGCCCAGGCTCCCCGCTCTCCGGGTCCGCCGCGTGGACAGCGGCGGACCCGCCGTGTACAACTCCTTCGCGCACGGGATGTCCCAATGCGTGGGGAGGCTGGATGACGAGCGAAACCGCGCCGGCGACCCCGGCGCCCCGGCGTTTCGAGGCCGTGCCCGGGCCGCGCGGCTGGCCCTTCCTCGGCGTGGCGCCGCGCCTGCGGCGTGAGGCCTTCCACACGCAGCTGGAAGGATGGTCCCGCGATTTCGGTGAAGTATTTGCCTTCCGCCTCGGCAAGCGGCGCTTCCTGGCGGTGGCCGACCCCGAAGTGATCGCCAGCGTGCTGCGCAGGCGCCCTGGGGTCTTCCGGCGCGGCAGCCGGCTCGAACAGGTCTCGCGCGAGATGGGCTTCCTGGGCCTGTTCTCCGCCAACGGCGAGACCTGGCGCCGCCAGCGGCCCATGGTGCTGCATGGCCTGGACCCGACCCACATCCGCAGCTATCTCCCCGCCATGGTGGAGATCACGGCAAAGCTGCAGCGGCGCTGGCAGGAGGCGGCGACGCAAGGCCGCGAGGTCGACCTGCTGGCCGACCTGATGCGCTACACGGTGGACGTCACCACCTGCCTGGCCTTCGGCCACAACCTCAACACGCTGGAGGCGAGCGCCGAGACCGCGATCCAGCAACACCTGAACGTGATCCTGCCGGCGCTGTTCAAGCGGCTGCTGGCGCCCTTCGCCTTGCCGAAGTGGCTGCGCGACAAGTCGCTGGACCACCACGTGCTGGCGCTGCGCGAAGCGGTGCGCGGCTTCATCGCGCAGACGCGCGAGCAGCTGGCCGCCAGGCCCGAACTGCGCCAGCATCCGCAGAACCTGATCCAGGGCCTGCTGGCGGCGGCCGAGGACGGGCAGCAGGGCATCACCGACGAAGACGTATCGGGCAACGTGCTGACCATGCTGCTGGCGGGCGAGGACACCACGGCGCACACGCTCGCCTGGCTGTTCTGGCTGCTGCATGCCAATCCGCGGGCGGCGGCGCAGGCCCGAGCAGAAGTCGATGCGGTGCTGGCGCCGGGCGGGCTGGTGCGCAGCACGGAAGACCTGGCGCGGCTCGACGTCGTCGAAGCCTGCGCCAACGAGGCGATGCGTTTGAAGCCGGTGGCGCCGATCATCATGAACGAGGTGGCCGAGGACGTCGTGGTCGCCGACGTGCTGGTGCCGCGTGGCGCCATCGTCGTCTGCATGATGCGGCCGGGCGGCATGGACGCGAAGCAGTTCGCGTTGCCGCAGCAGTTCGACCCGGCCCGCTGGAACGCCGATGAAGGCGGCAAGTCGATGTCGGCGGCCAAGCGCGCCACCATGCCCTTCGGCGCCGGCCCGCGCATGTGCCCGGGCCGCTATCTCGCGATGGCCGAGATCAAGATGGTGGCGGCCATGCTGCTGGCCAACTTCGAGCTGGAGGAGGTGTCCGCGCCGGGCGGCGGAGAGCCCGAGGAGCGGCTGTCGCTGACCATGGCGCCGGTGGGTTTGAGGATGCGGCTGCGGCCGCGTCCGCCAGCCTCCTAGAATCGGGGGGACGAACAACCCTGCAGGAGACGAAGTTGAACAAGCCCTTGCGCGCGCTGGCCCTGGCCGCACTTGCCCTCGCCGGCACCTCCCTGGTCCATGCCCAGGCCTATCCGACCAAGCCGATCCGCGCCGTCGTGCCCTTTGCCGCCGGCAGCGCCACCGACCAGATCGGCCGCGCCTTCGCCGACATCATGTCCAAGCAGCTGGGGCAGCCCATCATCGTGGACAACAAGCCCGGCGTGAACGGCATGCTGGGCGCCGCCGAAGTCGCGAAAGCGGCGCCGGACGGCTACACGATCATGATCGGCACCAACAGCACGAACGCGGCGCTGAAGTACCTGATGAAGCAGCTGCCCTACAACCAGGACACCGCCTTCGCGCCCATCGGCTACATGGGCTCGGTGCCGCTGATCGTGGCCGTCAACAACGACGTGCCGGCGAAGAACCTGAAGGAATTCGTGGCGCTCGCCAAGGCCAAGCCCGGCAACGTCACCTTCGCCAGCGCCAGCACCTCGCAGCTGGTGTCCTCCGAAATGCTGGCCGGCATGGCCGGTATCCAGATGACCAACGTGCCGTACAAGAGCGGCCCCGCGGCCATGACCGACCTGATCGGCGGCCAGGTGATGATGTTCACGGCCGACTTCGCGGTGATGCTGCCGCAGGTGAAGGGTGGCAAGGTCCGCGGCCTGGCCGTGACCTCCACCAAGCGCTCGCCCGCCATCCCGGAGCTGCCCACCGTCAACGAAGCGCTGGGGCTGAAGGACTACGAGCTGATCGCCTACTTCGCCGCGTTCGCTCCCGCCGGCACGCCGCCGGACGTCATCGCCAAGCTGAACGCCGCGCTGAACCACGCCGCCAGCGACAAGGGCCTGCAGGAAAAGTTCGGGCCGATCGGCTTCGCCGTCGAACCGGGCACGCCGGAAGACTTGCTCAAGCGCAACAACGCCGAGACCGTCAAGTGGGCCAAGGCGATCAAGGACGCGAAGATCGAACCGCAGTAAGGGCAGTCGTCGATTGACCGCGGGCCAGCCTTTCGAGGCGGGCCTGCGCGACGGACTTGAGCAGGGACAGGACGAGGAACATGGCTTGGAACTCCGGCTTTGTTTTGAACAACTGCCCGGATGATGCGCAAGCCGCCATCCGCAGCCCGTCGGTCCAGCCCACCAAGCCGCCGTCGCGCACGGCGGACAGCCGTAGGACCCTGCCGCCAGGCGCCTAGTCTTCGACCAGCCAGTTCACCGCGTCGGTAAAGCCGGTGAAGACGCGCAGCTGCATGCCCTTGGCCTGCGCGACCCGCTCGCTCACGCGCGTGAGCTTGTCCTCGGGCACGAGCGAGGCGACCCGGTCCAAATGAGAGAGGTAGCGCGTGGCAAGCATGCCGATGGCCTGTTGCTCCTGCGGCCCGAAGGTGCCCACCACGTCCATGAGGTTGATCAGCAGGCGCTTGTCACCGTGTTCGCGCGTGCGCTTCTCGAGCTGGCGCAGCACGGGCTCCGCGTCCTCGAGGAAGGCCAGCGCGGTCACTTCGGCGAGGGCCATCTTCGGGCCGTGCCGGTATACGAGCTTGAAGGTCATTGTTCTTGTGCGAATCCCTGATTCGCCAATCTTGCCTCAAGACCCGAAACCCTAGAAACCCCCCTTGGGATGCGTCGGGTCCACCCAGAGAACTTGTTCCGGTTTTTCCACCGGCTCGATGTCCAGGTTGACCGCCACGGCCTGGCCGTCGCTGCGACAAAGCACGCATTCCAGCACTTCGGTGGCGCTGGCGTTGATCTCCTGGTGCGGAACGTAGGGCGGCACGTAGATGAAGTCGCCCGGGCCGGCTTCGGCCGTGAACTCCAGGTGTTCGCCCCAGCGCATGCGCGCGCGCCCCTTCACCACGTAGATGACGCTTTCCAGGTGCCCGTGATGGTGGGCGCCGGTCTTGGCGTTGGCATGGATGGTGACGGTGCCGGCCCACAGCTTCTGCGCGCCGACCCGGGCGAAGTTGATCGCCGCCTTGCGGTCCATGCCCGGCGTCTGGGCCGTGTTGGCGTCCAGCTGGTTGCCGGGGATGACGCGCACGCCGTCGTGCTTCCAGCGTTCGCCGTCGGCGGGATCGTGCGGATGGTCGTGGTCGTGGTCATGGTCGCTCATGGGATGAGCGTACACGGCAGCGCACGCCTTGTCAGCGCTCGACTACACGCATGAGCCACCTCGTCCGACTTCTGCGGCCGGGCCAGCCCCGTTGCTTCAGAGGGCCAACCCCATTCGATACCGACCAAGGAACATTGCTCATGAAAAAAGCCATCGTCTCGCTCGCCGCCGTGCTCTGCTGTGCCTTCGCTTCCGGCGCCTTCGCCGCCGACACCAAGGCCACCATGGATGCCAAGGCCTACAAGGCCGAGAAGGACCAGATCGAAGCCACTGAGAAGGCCGACAAGAAGGCCTGCGACCCCATGAAGGGCAACGCCAAGGACGTCTGCAAGAAGGAAGCCAAGGCCAAGGAGAAGGTCGCCAAGGCCGAGCTCGATGCCAAGAACAAGCCGGGCGCCGCCGCCGACGCCAAGGTGACCAAGGCCAAGGCCGACGCCACCTACGACGTGGCCAAGGAGAAGTGCGAAGCCCTGAAGGGCAACGAGAAGGACGTTTGCAAGAAGGAAGCCAAGGCCGCCCACGAAGCCGCCAAGGGCCAGGCGAAGGTCGAGAAGACTGCCGCCACCAACGGCACGACGGCCGCCAACGCCACGGCCAAGGAAGTCAAGAACGACACCTCCGACGCCCAGTACAGCGCCGCCAAGGAAAAGTGCGATGCCATGAAGGGCGACGCCAAGGACAAGTGCCAGGCCGACGCCAAGCGGAAGTACAACAAGAGCTGATGCTCTCGCAATGAAAAAAAGCCCCGCGTCGCGGGGCTTTTTCGTTGGTGCCGTCTTAGCTGTTGTTATGCCGCGGGCGCACCGAGTTCGCGTAGTGCACTTCGCCGTGGCGCGTGAAAGCGTACTTGTCGTTGTGGTGGTGGCGATAGGCCACGTGGTCGCGGTGGTGGCGGTGGATGCGATACCACTCGGGGCTGTGGTACACGACCTTGCGGTGGACGACGACCGGCGTCGCCACGGTGGAGACGCGGCGCGTGCGGTGCACGGTGCGGGTCGAGCCGTCGGGGTTGACGGTCTTCTTGACGACGTGGGTGACTTCGCCGTTCGGGCCGACGTGGACGGTGCGGTTCACCGTGGTGTCGGCAAACGCGGCAGAGCCGGCAAGGGCGAGGGCGGCGGCGAGCGTGAGGCTGCTCAGTTTCATGGTCTGGACTCCTTTGAGAGTTGATGTTGGAGATGCTCCGAGAGCTACTCAGAAGATGCCTTTGAAGGGCACACTCTCAAGACGCGCCAGCCCCGCGCGCGGTTGAAGGGCAGCGGCGGCAGCGCCCGCAGGCGCAGTCCGACGTGGAACTATTCGAGGCCCAGACCGCGGAGGTAGGCGTCCACCGCCTTGCCGCCGCAGGCCTCCAGGTCGAAGCCCGTTGGCTCCAGCAGCCAGTTGCTGATGAGCCCGTCGACCAGCGAGTGCAGGCCTTGCGCGGCCGTGTCCACCGGCACCGGGAGCTTGACGCCGCGCAGCGTCGCGCTCTTGCGCAGCACGTAGCGCAGCTGCGCCACCCACTGCTCGCGCACGTCCAGGTGGCGCGCGCGCACCGCGCAGAGGCTGTCGACGTACTCCACCTTGTGCGTGGCCACCTCGAACACGCGCCGCGTCTGCGGGTCCGTGGCGGTCTGGCGGAAGGCCTGGCGCACGGATTGCTTCAGTGCCGGCAGCGGATCGGCGTCGCCGACCTGCTCCACCAGTTCCATGGCGCCCTGCAAGGGCATCACCACCCGCTCCATCATTGCGTTGAAGAGGTCTGCCTTGTCCTTGAAATGCCAGTAGATCGCGCCGCGCGTCGTGCCCGCGGCCAGCGCGATGTCGTTCAGCGAAGTGCCGGCCACGCCCTGCGCCAGGAATACGCGCTCCGCCGCATCCAGCAAGCTGTTGCGGGTTGCGAGGGCATCTTCCTTGGAGCGTCTGACCATGCCCTGAATATACATTCAATCTTGTATGTATACTGCGTGCCTTCTGCCCGGCGCGGTCTGGCCGGGCATTCCCAATTCCGAATTCGAATTCCCCGAGGCTTCTCCATGGCTGCTCGCCAGATTCCTGCTTGGTTCGTGACAACCCTTCTCGCCGCGGCGCTGGCCGGCTGCGGCAAGAGCGATGGCGCCGGCGGCGCGCCTGGCGCCGGCGCGGCGCCGCCTCCGCCCGAAGTGGGCGTGGTCACCGTCGCCACCGGCGACATCGGCCTGGTCACCGAATTGCCCGGCCGCCTCGAAGCCTCGCGCGTGGCGCAGGTGCGCGCCCGCGCCGCCGGCATCGTGCAGGACCGCCTGTTCCGCGAAGGCAGCGACGTGCGCGCCGGCCAGGTGCTGTACCGCATCGACTCCGCGCCCTATGCGGCCGCCAACGCGAGCTCGCAGGCATCGCTGGCGCGCGCGCAGGCCAACCTGAGCCAGGCCAGCGCGCTGGCCGAGCGCTACAAGCCGCTGGTGGAAGCCAACGCCATCAGCAAGCAGGACTATGCCAATGCCGTCGCCGCGCAGAAGCAGGCCGAAGCAGACGTGGCCGCCGCGCGCGCCGCCGTCAAGACGACCGAGATCAACCTGGGCTATGCCTCCGTCACCGCGCCGATCTCCGGCCGCATCGGCCGCTCGCTGGTGACCGAGGGGGCGCTGGTGGGGCAGGGCGAAGCCACGCCGCTGGCCATGATCCAGCAGATCGATCCGCTCTACGTCAACTTCACCCAGCCCGCGACCGAGGTGCTGAACCTGCGCCGCGCGCTGGAGCAGGGCCGCCTGAAGCGCGCCGGCGCCGAGGGCGCGCAGGTGCGCGTGCTGCTGGAAGACGGCAGCGTGCACGGCCAGCCCGGCAAGCTGCTGTTTGCCGACCTCACCGTGGACCCGGCGACCGGCCAGGTCACCATTCGCGCCGAGGTGCCGAACCCGCGCGCCATGCTGTTGCCCGGCATGTTCGTGCGCGTGCAGCTGGAGCAGGCGAAGGCCTCCAACGCGCTGCTGCTGCCGCAGCAGGCCGTGACGCGCGCCACCACCGGCGACACCGTGATGGTGGTCGCGCCCGATGGCCAGGTGGCGCCGCGCACCGTCAAGCTCGGTGGCGCGCAGAACGGCCAGTGGGTCGTGCTCGATGGCCTGAAGGCCGGCGAGAAGGTGATGGTCGACGGTTTCCAGAAGCTGCGTCCCGGCTCGCCGGTGAAGCCGGTCCCGTGGAACGCCGCCGGCAGCGGGCCCGCCGGTCCGGCCGGCACCGCCGCGGTTCCCGCATCGGCGGCCGCCAAGCCGGCATCGGCCGCCTCCGCCGCAGCTTCGCAGGCCGCCAAGAGCTGAGGACACGCTCGCATGTCCAAGTTCTTCATCGACCGCCCCATCTTCGCGTGGGTGATCGCGCTGTTCGTCATCGTGCTGGGCCTGGTGTCCATCACGCAGCTGCCGATCTCGCAGTACCCGCCGGTGGCGCCGCCCGCCATCGTCGTGTCCGCCGCCTATCCCGGTGCTTCCGCCAAGGTGCTCGAAGACAGCGTGATCAGCGTCATCGAGCAGGAAATGAACGGCTCGCCGGGCCTGATCTACATGGAGTCGTCCACCACGGCGACCGGCTCCGGCCAGATCACCCTGAGCTTCCAGCCCGGCACCAATCCCGACCTGGCGCAGGTCGACGTGCAGAACCGCCTGTCGCGCGCCACGCCGCGCCTGCCGGCGGCGGTGACGCAGCAGGGCGTGCGCGTCGAGAAGTCGCGCTCCAACTTCCTGCTGTTCACGATCATCTCGTCGGACGACCCGAGCTACACGCCGGTGGACCTGGGTGACTACGCCTCGCGCGTGGTGCTGCCGGAAATCCAGCGCCTGCCGGGCGTCGGCCAGGCGCAGCTGTTCGGCACCGAAGCGGCGATGCGCATCTGGATCGATCCGCAGAAGCTGGCCGGCTTCAACATGTCGACCGCGGAAGTCAACGCGGCGATCCGCGCGCAGAACGCGCAGGTGTCCTCGGGCTCGATCGGCGACCTGCCGAACATCACGGGGCAGGGCATTGCCGCGACCGTGGTCGTGAACGGCCAGCTCAGCTCGGTGCAGCAGTTCAACGACATCGTCCTGCGCGCCAACACGGACGGCTCCACCGTTCGCCTGAAGGATGTGGCCCGCGTCGAACTCAATGCGCAGTCGTTCGCAACGTCCGCGCGCCTGAACGGCAAGCCGTCGACCGGCATCGGCGTGCAGCTCTCGCCTTCGGGTAACGCGCTGGCCACGGCCGAACTGGTGCGCAAGCGCATGGGCGAACTGGCGCCTTATTTCCCCAAGGGCATGAAGTGGGACATCCCCTTCGACAGCTCGCGCTTCGTCAAGATCTCCATCTCGCAGGTGGTGGAGACGCTGGCCGAAGCGATGGTGCTGGTGTTCCTGGTGATGTTCCTGTTCCTGCAGAACTGGCGCTACACGATCATCCCCACGCTGGTGGTGCCGGTGGCCCTGCTGGGTACGTTTGCAGCGCTGCTGTCGCTGGGCTTCTCGATCAACGTGCTGACGATGTTCGGCCTGGTGCTGGTGATCGGCATCGTGGTGGACGACGCGATCGTGGTGGTGGAGAACGTCGAACGCATCATGAGCCATGAAGGCCTGCCGCCACGTGAAGCGACCCGCAAGGCGATGGGCCAGATCCAGGGCGCCATCATCGGCGTCACCGTGGTGCTGATCTCGGTGTTCGTGCCGCTGGCCTTCTTTGCCGGCTCCACCGGCAACATCTACCGCCAGTTCTCGGCGGTGATGCTGGCGTCGATCGGCTTCTCGGCCTTCATGGCGCTGTCGCTCACGCCGGCGCTGTGCGCGACGCTGCTGCAGCCAGTGGAGGCGGGGCACCACGTGGAGAAGCGCGGCTTCTTCGGCTCCTTCAACCGCTTGTTCACTCGCACCGCGCATGGCTATGAAAGCGTGGTCGCGCGCATCCTGCGCAAGGCAGCGCGCTACCTGGTGATCTACGGCGCCATCGCCGCCGTCGTCGTGCTGTTCTATACCCGCCTGCCCACCTCCTTCCTGCCGCAGGAAGACCAGGGCTACATGCTGGTGAACGTGCAGCTGCCGCCGGGCGCCACGCTGGAGCGCACGCAGAAGGTGATGGAGCAGGTGGAAGGCTGGGTGCTGAAGCAACCGGAAGTGCAGAGCATGGTCGGCGTGCTGGGCTTCTCCTTCTCCGGCCCCGGCCAGAACGCGGCGCTCGCCTTCGTGACGCTGAAGGACTGGAAGGAGCGCAAGGACGAGAGCAACTCCGCCGGCGCGCTGGCGGGGCGGGCCTTTGGCGCGCTTTCCGGCATCCGCGACGCGTTCATCTTCCCGCTGAGCCCGCCGCCGATTCCCGAGCTGGGCACGGCTTCCGGCTTCAGCTTCCGCCTGCAGGACCGCGGCGGCAACGGCCACGACGCGCTGGTGGCCGCGCGCAACCAGCTGTTGGCCGCGGCCAATGCCAGCAAGGTGCTCACGCAGGTGCGCGCCGACGGGCTGGAAGACGCGCCGCAGCTGCAGCTGGAGATCGATCGCGACAAGGCCAATGCGCTGGGCGTGTCCTTCGATGCCGTCAACAGCCTGCTGTCGACGTCGCTGGGTTCGTCGTACATCAACGACTTCCCCAACCGCGGCCGGCTGCAGCGCGTGGTGGTGCAGGCCGATGCGCCCGCGCGCATGCAGCCGGAAGACCTTCTGCGCCTGAACGTCGTCAACAACCAGGGCAAGGCGCTGCCGCTGTCGGCCTTCGTCACCAGCCACTGGGTGAACGGCGCGATGCAGACCATCCGCTACAACGGCTATCCGGCGATGCGCATCTCCGGCGGCGCGGCTCCCGGCTACAGCACGGGCGCGGCGATGGACGAAATGGAGAAGCTCGCGGCGCAGCTGCCGGCCGGCTTCGCCTATGAATGGACCGGCCAGTCGCGCGAGGAAAAGCTCGCCGGCTCTCAGGCGCTGATCCTCTACGGCTTCTCGATCCTGGCGGTGTTCCTCTGCCTCGCCGCGCTGTACGAGAGCTGGTCGATCCCGCTGGCGGTGATCCTGGTGGTGCCGCTCGGCGTGCTGGGCGTGCTGCTGGCGACGCTCTTGCGCGGCTACGCCAACGACGTCTACTTCCAGGTGGGCCTGATCACGATCATCGGCCTGTCGGCGAAGAACGCCATCCTGATCATCGAGTTCGCCAAGGACCTGCAGGCGCAGGGCAAGAGCGTGGTCGAGGCCGCGCTGGCCGCCGCGCACCTGCGGTTCCGGCCGATCGTGATGACGTCGATGGCCTTCGGCCTGGGCGTGCTGCCGCTGGCCATCGCCACCGGCGCCGGCTCGGCGAGCCAGCGCGCCATCGGCACCGGCGTGCTGGGCGGCATGCTGACCGGCACGGCGCTGGCCCTCTTCTTCGTTCCCATCTTCTTCGTGGTGATCCGCGGCCGCTTCCAGGGCAGCGAGCGCCAGCGCAAGCTGTACACCCACGAGCTCGATCGCGAGATGCCCGCAGGGGCCACCGCGGGAGACCAGGTATGAGTCGTCTGACCAAGCTCACGGCGGTTGCCGCGGCGGCGCTGGCCGTCGCGGGCTGCTCTTTCATTCCGACCTACGAGCGCCCGGTGGCGCCCGTGGCCAACAGCTTCCCGTTCGAGGGTGCGCGCACCGGCGCCGCGGCGGCGGAGTTGAACTGGAAGCAGTTCTTCACTGACGCGCACCTGCGCGACCTGATCGCGATGGCGCTGGCCAACAACCGCGACCTGCGCATCGCCGTGCTGAACATCCAGCAGGCCCGCGCCACCTACGACATCCGCCGCGCCGACCAGCTGCCGACGGTGAACGTGCAAGGCCAGGTCAGCCGCGCGCCGAACATCGCCAACATCGAGTCGACGACGTACAGCGTCGGCCTGGGCCTGACCAGCTGGGAGATCGACTTCTTCGGCCGCGTGCGCAGCCTGAGCGAAGTGGCGCTGAACCAGTACCTGGCCACCGAGGAAGGCCGCAATGCGGCGCAGGCGACGCTGGTCGCTTCGGTTGCGAATGCCTGGCTGGCGCTGGCCGCCGACGAGGAGCTGCTCACGCTCACGCGCGACACGCTGCAGACGCGCGAGGAGTCGCTGCGCCTCACGCGCCTGCGCTTCGAGAACGGCGCGTCGAGCGAGATCGACACGCGCCAGGCGCAGTCGCTGTACGAGAGCGCGCGCGTGACGCTGGCGCAGCTGCAGCGGCAACGCGCGCTCGACCTGAACGCGCTGGCGCTGCTGCTCGGAACGCCGGTGCCCACCGACTATCGCGTCGGCGTGCCGACCGACCAGGTGCAGTTGCCCGACCTGCCGGCCGGCGTGCCGGCCGACGTGCTGGCGAAGCGCCCCGACGTGCGCCAGGCCGAGCAGTTGCTGATCGCGGCCAACGCCAACATCGGCGCGGCGCGGGCGGCCTTCTTTCCGCGCATCTCGCTGACCGCGGCGGCGGGCGTGGCGAGCAGCGAGCTGAACAACCTGTTCCAGGGCGGCGCCTTCGGCTACACCGTGACCCCGGCGCTGGTGCTGCCGATCTTCGACGCAGGCCGCAACAGCGCCAACCTGGAATCGGCCAAGGTGGGGCGCGAGATCGCGCTGGCGCAGTACGAGCGGGCGATCCAGGCGGCCTTCCGCGACGTCGCCGATGCGTTGGCGGGCCGCGCGACCTATGGCGACCAGCTGGCGGCGCAGGCGCGCGTGACGGAAGCCGAAGGGGCGCGCTACCGGCTGGCGCGTTTGCGCTACGAGAACGGCGTGGCGAGCTACCTCGACCTGCTGGATGCGCAGCGCTCGTTGTTCGCGGCGCAACAGGGGCTGGTGCAGACGCGGCTGGCGCGGTTGCAGAACCAGGTGCAGTTGTATCGGTCGCTTGGAGGCGGCTGGACGGAGTAAAGGGCACGGTGGGGTCGCTATCGCGAACCCACCCTACAGGCCCGGGTTCGTAGGGTGGGTTCGCGAAGCGACCCCACCGTTCACGTTCACCCCGGCAACCCACCCGCCGCAACCCAAGGCTGCTCCGCCTCCAGCTGCTTCACCACCTTCTTCGGCGCCTGCGCGCGATAGCTCTCCATCATCCAGCGCTTCACGGTCTCCAGCGGCACCTGGCCGGTGAAATGCACGGTCACCCAGCCGCTCTTGCCCAGGCCATAACCCGTCGGCTTGGCGTCCGGCCGCTTGAGCACGTCCTTGCCCGTCACCGGCAGCTTCACGGAGACGATCAGGTCCCCGCTGGACACGCTCATGAAGGCAAAGGTCTTGTCCTTGACCGCGACGTCGTCGTGACCCGGCCACGGGCTCTTGGGCTCGGTGGCGGGCAGGGACAGGCCGAAGGACTTGAGGGTCTTGAGGGCGGTGACGGCTTTCATGGGGCGAGACGATAGGCTACCCTCGCGCGATGTCCAAGCTCAAAGTCCTCGCCTTCACGGTTTCCATCGACGGTTTCGGCGCCGGCCCGCGGCAGAGCCTGCAGGCTCCGCTGGGTGAGGGCGGCGAACAGCTGCACAAGTGGTTCGTGCCGACCCGCACCTTCCAGCAGATGGTGCTGGGCAAGCAAGACGGCTCCGGCACCACCGACGCGGACGATGCCTTTGCACGCGCCAGCTTCGAGAACATCGGCGCCTGGATCCTCGGGCGCAACATGTTCGCGCCGAGCCGTGGTCCGTGGCCAGACGACGGATGGCAAGGCTGGTGGGGCGATACGCCGCCTTATCACGTGCCGACGTTCATCCTGACGCACCACGCGCGGGAGTCGATCACGATGAAGGGCGGAACGGTCTTCCACTTCGTCACCGGCGGCATCCGCGAGGCCTTGGAGCGGGCGCGGGAGGCGGCGGCGGGCAAGGACGTGCGCGTCGGTGGCGGGGTGTCGACGGTCCGGCAATACCTGCAAGCCGGCCTGGTCGACGAGATGCACCTGGCGCAGTCGCCGGTGTTGCTCGGCAGTGGCGAGGCCCTGTTCGCGGGCCTCGACCTGCAGCAACTCGGCTATCGGTGCACGCGGCACCAGGGCACCGCGAACGCCCAGCACGTGGTGCTGGAAAAGACCGGCTGAGTCAGTGCAGCTCGGCCATCTCGACGGCCGGGACGGTCAGCTCGCGGCCGACCATGGCGCGGGCATAGAAGTAGTTGTTGCGGGCCCGCTCGCTCATCTGGTCCAGGTCGACGTGGCCTTCCTGGTCGCAGGGGAAGGCGAAACCGCGGCCGCTGTTGAACAGGCTACGGAAGCAGAGCTGGTGTTGCGCGTTGGTGGCGATCATTTCGATTCTCCCCGGTGCATTGCCTCGTTTGGCTTGATTCCAATATCGGCGACGACCCGGTTCGAGGCCATCAGCCGGTATTCCGTTCGGGGCTAGTCGCGCCTCGACGCGGGGAGTGGGCAGGAACCGATGGGCCCTAGGACGCGTCCTATAGCGCGGCAGGCATACTTGCCGGATGACGTCTGACAAGGCCGGAACCACCGGCGATACGCGTTGGTACTTTGGTTGGAACATCGTCGGGGCCGCCGCCTTCCTGACGCTGCTCTCGGTGGGCCTTCGCCTGGGCATCGGGCCGTTCTTCCTCCCCGTGGCGCAGGACCTGGGTTTCAGCCGCAGCCTGCTGGCCACCATCGTCGCGGTCGGGATGATCTGCTATGGACTGGCGATGCCCGTCGCCGGCTGGCTGGTCGCCCGGCGCGGCACCCGCTTCGTGCTGCTGACGGGAACGACGCTCGTGGTGCTCGCGGTGCTGTGGACGATCAATGCCCGCGACCCTTTATCCTTCCTGCTTTCCTTCGGCGTGCTGCTCTCGGTGGGCCTGGGCTTCACCAGCCCGGTGGCGCTGACGCCCGTCATCAGCACCTGGTTCACGCGGCGGCGCGGGATGGCGCTGTTCTTCCTGTCGACGGGTTCCATGGCCGGCATGGCCGTGATGACGCCGGCGCTCGCGCTGGGCATTGGCCACTTCGGCTGGCGCGGAACCCTGATCGGGTTCGGCACCGCATTCACCCTGTTCGCCGTGCCGGTGGCGCTGTTCGTGATGCGCGACGTGGCGCCCGTGCACACGGACCTCGGCCCCGACGAATACGCCGCGCGCACCGCCGCGCAGGGCACGCCGCCGCGCAGCCTGCAAGTGCGCGAAGTGCTGCGCACGCGGCCCTTCTGGCAGATCGTGCTGGGCCTCTTTGCCTGCGGCTTCAGCATGAACCTGCTGGGCACCCACGGCGTTCCCATGCTGATGGACCATGGCTTCGGGGCCATGCACAGCTCCATGGGCATCGGCGTGATCGGGCTGGTGGCCATCGGCGGAACGCTGGTGCTGGGGCGGCTCGCCGATCGCCTGCCGCGGCGGAACATGCTGGCGGTGATCTATTCGGTGCGCGGGCTCGGCTTCTTCGCACTGGTGGCGGTGGGGACGCACTTCGAGCTGTACCTCGCCGCGACGATCGGCGGCCTGGTGTGGGCGGGGAGCATTGCCCTGTCGTCCGCGATCCTCGCCGACGTGTATGGCGTGCGGCTGGTGGGCGTGCTGTATGGCCTGGCGTACCTGGGCCACCAGGTCGGCGGCATGATCAGTTCCTGGCTGGGAGGCTGGGGCTACGAGCACTTCGGCACGCACTGGGTGGCGTTCGGGATGGCGGGCGTGCTGTTGATCGCCGCGGCGCTCCTGTCCTTGCGCTTGCCGCAGCGCGGATACACCTTGATGGCAACTGCGTAGGAAAATCGCCGCACATGAAGAAGATGGAACTTTCCGCTTTGCTGCTGGCGCTGGCCGCCGTCCTGGCTGGCTGCGCGACGCCCGCGCCATCACAGCCCCTGGGCGTGAAGCCCACGTACCTGGACGCAGTGACCGAGGCGATCCCGAACGCCGCCGCGCTGCGCCATCGCATCTGGACGCCGGCCCTCGACGACGGCTACGTGCCGCAAGGCCTCACCAGCGGCGGCGGCTTCCTGTACGTCAGCAGCTACAAGCCCACGCCCGACCTCAAGGCGAACACCGGTCCCTGCCGCGTGTTCCGCATCGAGCAGGCCACCGGCCGCATCGCGGGCGGCTTCGACATCCCCGCCGGCACCTGCACCCACTCGGGGGGCCTGGCGCACGTGGGCAACGGGAAGCTGATGCTGGCCGACACGCGCGCGCTGTTCATGGTCGACATCGAGAAGGCACTCGCCAGCGGCACGTCCGCGGGCGCGTCGAAGTCGGTGAAGATCGCCGGCCTGCTGCGCGGCTCCTACGCCACCTTCGACGGCAAGGACTTCTGGATCGGCACCTGGACCAAGGACGCCGCCGCGGCGCGCATGTTCCGCCTGGACCCGCGCCTGTTCGACGACCACGACGGCCAGACCGTGCAGGAGGAACGCTCCGTCGAATCCATCCCCGTGCCGCTGGAAGCGCAGGGCGCGGCCTTCGACAAGCAGGGCAACCTGTGGGTGTCGGCCAGCAACAGCAAGTGGGGCAAGCTGTACCGGCTGGACCGCCAGGGCAAGGTGCAGGCTGAATACGAGATGGTGGCCGGACTCGAAGACCTGACCGTCGACGAACAAGGCCGGCTCTGGGGCCTGTCGGAATCCGGCACGCGCAAGTACATGAACTGGGCCACGCACTTCCCCTTCATCTTCCAGATCGACACCGGCGCACTGCACTGAACTGACACGAATGAACAAGATCGCCCTCGGCTGCATCGCCGACGACTTCACCGGCGCGACGGACCTCGCCAACAACCTCGTGCGCAGCGGCATGCGCGTGGTGCAGACGATCGGCGTCCCCGGCGGGCCGCTCGATGAAGCAGCCGACTGCGTGGTCGTCGCCTTGAAAAGCCGTACGATCCCGGCCGCCGACGCGGCGGCGCAAAGCCTGCAGGCGCTGAAATGGCTGCAGGCGCAGGGCGCGAAGCAGATCTACTTCAAGTACTGCTCCACCTTCGACTCCACGCCGGCGGGCAACATCGGTCCTGTCACCGAAGCGCTGATGGACGCGCTGGGCACCGACTTCACCATCGCCTGCCCGGCCTTCCCCGACAACGGCCGCACCGTGTTCAAGGGCTACCTGTTCGTGGGCGACGAAATGCTGCACGAGTCGGGCATGCGCAACCATCCGCTGACTCCCATGCAGGACTCGAACCTGGTGCGCGTGCTGCAGGCGCAGACGCAGCGCAAGGTGGGCCTGATCGACTACCGCAGCGTCGCGCGCGGCGCCGCCGGCATCTCCGAGCGCATCGCGGAACTGCGCCGGCAAGGCGTGCAGATGGCGATCGTCGATGCGACCAGCAACCAGGAACTGGTCGCGGCCGGCCCTGCGTGGGCCGGGCTCCCGCTGGTGACCGCGGGCTCGGGTGTGGCGATCGGCTTGCCGCAGAATTTCGGCTTGAAGGCCGGCGACGGCGCGGCCGCCAGGCTGCCTGCGGCGCGAGGCCTCTGCGCGATCGTCTCGGGCAGCTGCTCGGTGGCCACGAATGGCCAGGTGCGCAAATTCCTGGAGGCGGGCGGCGAGGGCTTCGCGATCGACCCGCTGGAGCTTGCCAAGGGTACCGACCTGATTGCGCATGCGCTCGCGTGGGCGCAACCCCGCGTCGGTAGGGCGCCGGTGCTGGTCTACGCCACCGCGCAACCCGAATCGGTGAAGGACGCGCAGGCGAAGCTGGGCGTGGAGCGTGCCGGCGCGCTGGTGGAACTGGCGCTGGCCGGCATCGCGCGCGGCCTGGTGCAGCAAGGCGTGGGTCAACTGGTGGTGGCTGGCGGCGAGACCTCCGGCTCCTGCGTGCAGACGCTGGGCATCTCGCGCCTGCGCATCGGCCCGCAGATCGCACCCGGCGTGCCTTGGTGCCATGCACGGCCGGACGTCGCGCCCGAAGGCCTGCATATCGCGCTGAAGTCCGGCAACTTCGGTGGCCCGGACTTCTTCACCGAAGCCTTCACCCAGCTGGCCCGCGCATGACCGAGAGCCAGGCGCGCGACGAGATCTGCGCCGCCGGCGCGCGCCTCTTCCACCGGGGCTACGTGCACGCCACCGCCGGCAACATCAGCGTGCGGCTGGAGGACGGCGGCTTCCTGATCACGCCGACGGATGCCTGCCTGGGCGCCCTGGAGCCGCAACGCCTGGCGCGGCTGGATGCGGACGGCAACCAGCTCGCAGGCGACAAGGCCAGCAAGACGATCGCGCTGCATCGGGCCATCTATGCAGCGACGGGGGCCAGGAGCGTACTGCATACGCACAGCACGCACTGCGTTGCCTTGACGTTGCGACCGGATGCACGAGCCGAGCAGGGCGAGCTGCTGGCTGCACTGACGCCGTATTTCGTGATGAAGGTCGGGCGCGTGCCGGTGATTCCCTATCACCGGCCCGGTGATCCCGCCGCCGCGCAACTGGTGGCGCAACGCATCGGCGAGTATGCGAAGCGCGGCGTGCAGCTGCGCGCCGTGATGCTCTCGCGCCTGGGGCCCAACGTCTGGTCGAGCGACCCGGCGACTGCGGCGGCGACGCTGGAGGAGCTGGAAGAGACGGCAAAGCTGGCCGTGCTGGATGGCGGCCAAGCCGCGCCGCTGGACACCGCGCAGATCGACGAATTGCGCAGGGTCTTCGGCGCGCAGTGGTGACCCGCGCTTTCCTTGTCGCCCTGTTGTTGCTGTTGGCAGGTTGCGAACAGGCAGGCTTGCTCCGGCCCGACGACGCCCAGGTCGTCGCCCGCGGGAAGGGGCTCTACACCGTCCACTGCGCGGCCTGCCACGGCGCGCGGCTCGAAGGGCAACCCAACTGGCACGAGCGCGACGCCTCCGGCCGCCTGCCGGCGCCGCCGCACGACGCCAGCGGCCACACGTGGCATCACCCCGACCAGGTGCTGTTCGACATCACCAAGTACGGCGTGGCGAGGGCCGCGAAGATTCCGGACTACGTCACCTCCATGCCCAAGTACGAGGGCACGCTGAGCGACGAAGAGATCGTGGCCGTGCTGTCGTACATCAAGGCCCAGTGGCCCGCGAACATCCGCAAGCAGCAAGACGAGGTGAGCCGGCGGAAGTAGTATTCCGCATGGTCCTGGGCAACGGTCCCCAACGCTATGGCTTCGTCGCCATCCTGCTGCATTGGGGCATGGCCTTGCTGTTGTTCGTGCTGGTCGCGATGGGCGTGTACATGGTGCGCATGCCGGACGCAGGCTACGACCAGGTGAAGATCACCGTGATCCTCGTCCACAAGGCACTTGGGCTGGTCGCGCTCGCCGCCGTGCTGCTGCGCCGTGCCTGGCGCGTGGGCAACATCCTCCCGCAACTGGTCGCCGGACTGCCGATGTGGCAGCAGGTGGCCGCGCGCTTCGTGCACCTGGCGCTCTACGCGCTGATGCTCGCGCTGCCGCTCACGGGCTGGTGGATGTCGTCGGCGGGCGGCTACCCCGTGACCTTCTTCGGCTGGTTCGACCTGCCCGACATCGGGCCGTACAACGAGTATTGGTTCCGGCTTTCGATCGTCATTCACCGTTGGCTGGCATGGGCGCTGATCGCCGTCGTCGCATTGCACGCAGCCGCGGCGCTCCGGCATCACTGGGTGCAGCGGGATGACACGCTGCGCCGCATGCTGCCCGGCGGCTGATCACTGCGCCGCTTCGCCGGGTCCCGGCGATACGGCCGCACGCCGCAGCAAGGAGGCCGGATTGCTGCGGAACTTGCCCACCGCATCGTCCATCGTGGCCGACAGGTGATCCAGGCGGCCCATGGCCCGCTCGGCCTGCGGTAGCACCTGGAACTGGAGCGACCATACCGCGTCCTGGCTGGACATCAGCAGCGGCTCGAGCCGCGCGCCCGTCTGCTCGGTCGCCTTCAGCATCGACTGCATCTGCGGCAACAACTGCGTCTGTACCGTGCGCACCGTGGCATTGCCCGCTTGCAGCAGCGGCTGCACCTGCACGCTGGCGCGCTCCGCATTGGCGAGGATCGTTTCCAGCCGCGCGCTGTTGGACGCCAGCGTGCGCGTGATGCGATCGAGGCTCGCCATCGACTCCTTCATCGCGGCGACGGTGGGTGCATCGAAGGTCGATTGCAGCAGCGAGCTGACCGCCTGCACGTTCTGGTTCATCTGGTGCACGGCGGTGTCGATGCTCACCATTTGTGCCGGCGCCATTGCAATCCGCGGATAGGGTTCGCCGGACAGTGGCTTGCCTCCCGTGGCGGCATCCTCGAGGTTCACGTACACGTAGCCGGTGAAGCCGCGCGCTGCCAGGCCGCGGCCGGTGATGGTCGCGACGGTCGAAGAAGTGACCGGCGCATCCTTGCGCACCTCGATCAGCACCCGCGCCGTGCGCGGATCGGCCAGCAGCACCTGCGCCACCTTGCCGACCTCGACGCCGTGGAATTCGACGGGCGCTCCGGCGATCAGGCCGGAGACCGAGTCGCTCGAACGGATCTCGTAGGTGGTGTGCGCCTGCGCTGTGAGCAGCCACCACGCGAACCCGGCGCCGGCGAGCACCAGGAGGAATACCGCGAACAGGATCCGGGCTCTGGCTTCCGCGCTGGTGGACATGGCGCTCTCCTGGAGGGTGGCTCGAAAATTCTAGGCGGGGTCGAGAGGCATTGATGCGCGCAGTGGAACGTCTGTTCCGCGCGCGCGCCTTTGCGCAGAATGGGGCCTTCCCATACAAGGAGGATCCATGCCCGATTTCAAGCTGCCGCTCTCCGGCGACGTCGTCCAGGCCATCAACCCCTGGAACTGGGTCTTCCAGCCCCAGAACACCCAGTTCGGCCTGATCAACATCAACCTGGGCAAGAGCGCCAGCCCCGCGCTGGAGCAGCGCATCCTCGACGAGGTAGGCAGCTATGGCCGGCAGCTGGGGCGGATCGGCGATGCGCTGGAGGTGCTGTTGGACAACATCAAGCTGGAGAAGCTCGATGCGGGGGAAAAGAAGGCGATCGAGGAGTTCAGGTTCCAGCTGGAGCAGGTGAAGAGGGTGAAGGAGAAGGGGGAGTAGGTGCGGACGGAGCCCTGCGGAACTCGCCGCGGATATTTCCGCGCTTGGCGCGGGGCGATGATTTGCGGGCCGCGCCGTTTTCCGGTCCGAAGAGCGCTGGCAGGCCCAGCTTGGTTGTTATCGGGCGTGTTTATCCGGCGCTACAAAGGGGGACGGGAATTTCGGCTTGCGGGATATTGCGTGGAGAATTGAGCGGCCCCTGAGGGGCGGGGAGAGGTGCAAATGGTTGTGGCGGAACGAGTTTTGCTGAAGTGGGCGGGAGTTTTATCCGGCGGGTGCGGGGTGGTCGGGGGTGGGATGCGGTCTGCATTTCGTTAGACATCAGGGAACCCTGCTATGCATCTTCGATATCGTCAAGCTGTAGCCCGCTGTGTGGTTTGGTCGCTCCTTAGTCTTCCTATCGTCGTGCCAACGTTCGCGGCGCCGACGTGGCCTCAGAACGGCCATGGCACGGCTGCCCTGCCGGACTCAGGGGTATACGTCGGGTATTTTCTCAACGGCCTGTTCGAGGGCCAGGGCGAGATCAAATGGAGAGACGGGCAGAAGTACACCGGTAGCTTTAAACAAGGCCTGTTTGAGGGCCAGGGGCAGATTACTTGGAGAGACGGGGACAAGTACACCGGTAGCTTTAAGCAAGGCCAGTATCACGGCTACGGCACATTCAAGAGCGCTGTGTCTGGGCCTGACTACGCCGGTGAGTGGCGTGATGGGCTGCAGCACGGGAAGGGTGAGCTCACCTCCCGAGACGGCTCCAGATACGTAGGAGAATTTGCCTTTGGCAGGCGTAACGGCCAAGGTGTCCTGACCATGCCCGGCGACTTCACCTATCGGGGAGCCTGGAAGGACGGGAGGTACCACGGTAGAGGGCGTACAGACTTTGCAGACGGAAGGCACTATGAGGGCTCGTACGAGAATGGCCTCTTCCAAGGCAAGGGCGAATTCGTCGCTCCCGGCAGGCACACATACCGAGGACAGTTCGCAAAAGGCTACAGTAACGGCCAAGGACGGATTGAATGGGCTAACGGCGATTGGTATGAAGGCCCCTTCTCCCAAGGGGAGCAAAACGGCGAAGGTGCTTGCCAAATCGGCAGCAATCGTGGTCAGTGCACATACAAGAACGGCGTACTAGCTACGTTCAAGCGTGCCTTCAAGCCTGATGCCTAGCAAGTCGGTCAACTCCAACGTTAGACCTCACGATGCGCCGACGATGTTTCATTGCAGCCGGGGCCGCTTGGCCGTATGTCGGACTGAGCGCCGCCAGTTTGGAACCGAAGCCGCGTGTGTTTCCGCTGACGCCTCAGTTGAGGGGCGACATCGATGTCCAGGCGTCAAACGCCAGGACCCTTCTAAGTAGATATGCCGGAGGTCTCGAAAGGTCGGTGCCGGCGCAGATCGACCATGCAATCGCGGCATGGTCGATCGATCGCGCTCCGAGCAAGGTCTCTCCCGCGCAGGTAATCGAACAATGCGGGGCCTATCTTGGGGAGCATTTCGTCCGTGAGTTGGACCTGGAGTGGCAGGTCTACCGCGACTCGCAGGGGACAGATCTCTGCGTCATCCACAAGACGGTCTTTGTCTTCTCCTTTCCGCACGCCTCGGTCTATAGGGCTGTAGTGCAAGGAAAACGCAGTGGTCTTCTCGAAGTGGAGAATGCCTTGAGGAGGCAAATTGCAGAAGCAGTCAATGATCCGATGATCGAGCGACGGGAGTCGTAGAGTGACGTTCGACCAGTAGATCGATCATCACGCGCTCGAAAACACAGGCATTGCCCATGTTTCGCCTGCCGTCGCACGACCCTCATGTCAAACGTTAGCCATGACCAGGGCGCCCGCATGTCTCTCATCTATCTGATCGAAGGTCCAGTCGGCGCAGGCAAGTCGACGTACGCCGCGGCCCTTGCAACGCGAATCGGAGGCATCCACATTGCCCTGGATGAATGGTTCGCGAGACTGTTCACCCCCGATCGCCCGAGCGTCGACGTCATGACGTGGTACGCACCGCGTAAGGAGCGCCTTGTGAGGCATATCTGGGCTCACGCGCAGGTGTTGCTCACCGCAGGAGGGACTCCGATTCTGGAGCTTGGGCTGGTCCAGTACGCGAGCCGGCGTGCCTTCTACGAGCAAGCCAGGGCAGCCGGAATCGAGCTCAAGGTAGTCGTTCTTGAAGCTTCGCGCGAGGTTCGCCGCGAACGCGTCGCTCGCCGTAACGCCGAGCAGGGGCCCACGTTTTCGATGGTCGTCCCGGATGGAATCTTCGAGTTCGCCAGCGACATGTGGCAGAGCCCGGACGCCATCGAGATCCAAGAGCACCGCATCGAAGTGATTTCGACCGAGCGCCCGGGCGATGATCGCTAACAAGGCCCGTGAGCCGCTTGGCATGGCCGTCGGAACCGACGTACGATCATCCAGAACTCATCCCCACCGCCATGCTCTTCGCCGTCATCTTCACCGACAAGCCAGGCCGCGGCGCGCTGAGGGCCGAGCACCTGAAGGCCCACATCGATTGGGTGGCGGAGCACCAGGACACTGTGCTCGTGGCGGGCTCTCTTCGCGTGGAACCGGAGACGGTTCCAAAAGGTGGCTTGTGGGTGGTCGAGGCCGCGTCCAAGGAAGCGGTCCTGGAGCTGATGAAGACCGATCCGTTCTACCGATGCGGCTTGCGCGAGGGTGTGGAAGTCCTGCACTGGAGCAAGGCGCTCGAAAAACAGGTGCTGGTGTGAGGTCCAGGCGGGACCCGGCCCTGCAAGACCCGGGCGACCTCGAGCGGGTCGTGCACGTTCCACGTCCCGTGCGCGTCTTGCTGGGTCTGCTGATCGCCCTGTTCGGTCTTTTCTTGCTGAGCGTGATGTCCTTCGCGCTGCTGACCAAGGTCGAATGGAACCATGACCTCGTGCTTGCGTCGGTGGTTGCGTTGATTTTCCTGGTCATCGGGCTCACGTGCGTCTACGTGGGCGCTCGGCTGATCGTCCTCGAGTCGGATCGGGAGCCGCTCCTGCGCAGGCGCGCCTCGCACGCGCTTTCCGGGGGCCTCGCTGCCATCGGGGTCGCCGCGCTGGCCGCAGCTCTCCTTGGAGGCGAACATTGGGCCTTGCACGCACCGCTGGCGGCACTGTTCCTTCCCATGGCCTGGTTCGTTCACGCCAAGCACACCATGCGGGCCGGGCAATGACCGTCGTGATGGGGACCGCATGACCAAGTCACCCAAGCTTCTCGCCGGCGGCAATCCCCAGATCGCCAAGGCCGACGGCGAGTCTCCCGTGCAGGCCTACATCGCGGCGATGCCCGGCTGGAAGCGAGAAGTCGGCCAGCAGCTGGACGACCTGATCACGCGCACTGTGCCGGGCGTGCAGAAGGCCGTGCGCTGGAACTCGCCGATGTATGGTTTGCCCGGCCAGGGCTGGTTCGCCAGTTTCCACGTCTTCACGCACTACGTGAAGCTGACGTTCTTCAAGGGAACGTCGCTGCAACCGGTGCCCGCGGGCGGCACGGCGAAGGAAGCACGCTGGATCGACATTCGTGAAGGCGCCCTGGACGAAGCGCAATTGGCAGACTGGATCCAGCAGGCCGCGTTGATCCCGGGTTGGGGCAATTCCTGAAGTCACCATCCCCGGACATCAGAGAAGCGGAAGCTGACGCGCGCTTGCCACTAGGGCATGCGCAACAGTTCACGTTCCGCAACATCGCTCGCGGGAATACCCTTGCATTGCGTCTACTTTTGGTAGCATTTCGACCAAAGGGGAGATACATGCGGTCGTTGATCTGCTTCACCGTGGCCATGCTGATAGGCGCCAGCGCCTCGGCGCAGCTGCGCTATTCGTGCAAGACCGCGGAAGGGACCACCACATTCTCGGACCGGCCTTGCGGTGGGCAGCTTTTCTTTGCCACACCCACGGCGCCGACGCGTCCGCAGCCCAGCATCGGGTCCGCACCTGGCCACCTGCAGTACATGAGCCCCCGTTGCGCCTCGCTCAACGACGCGCTGCGCACTGCCTACGCGCGCGGCCTGAAGTCCGAAACGATCAGCACGATGCGCCGCGACTACCAGGCCGAGTGCGGCGAGAACGAAAACGAGGCGCGCACCCAGATGTCGCGCGACTCCACCATGCAGCGACAGGAGAAGTACGCTGAGCAGAAGGCGCAGGTCCTTGCACGCAACGACGCCAAGCAGCGCGAGCAGCAGTGCGAGGAATCCAAGCGCATCCTCATCACCAAGCGCAACCGTCCCAACCTCTCGGAAGGCGAGCGGGCGGAGCTGAAGCGCTTCGAGGACAACTATCGCGCGCGCTGCGCGCTCTGATGCGCAGCGGCCGCACGGCGCTGCCCCTTACTTCATCTTGTAGGCCGCCAATACCGGGGCGTAGCCCTGCAACAGCAGGTCGCTCTTGCCCCCCGCGGCCAGCTCCTGCATCGCGGCTTCGCACCAGTTGCGCTTGGTCATCTCGGGCATCTGTTCGACCGGGCCGATGGTGCGGTAGACCTCCTTCTCCACCGCGGCCAGCATCTTGTGCCGGCCGTCGGCGCCCAGCAGGTTGCCGGCAACGTCGTAGGCGCGCTGCACGGTCGCCTTGTTGCGGCCATTCCATTCCTCGAGGCGTTGATGGAATCGGCCGCGTTCCGCCCCGAAGGCGCTGCCGCAGGTTCCGAAGCTTGCATTGACCAGGGAAGCTTTCCAGCACAGTGGGATCCGAAGCTTGGAATTCACGTGACTTGAAGTCG
>JADMIO011507038.1_pt1 | contig 52258 bp, 37 predicted proteins | sample 8958161 | NCBI WGS metagenome assembly JADMIO01 (sample SAMN16585339, study PRJNA669376) | soil metagenome | isolation source: Crop rotation soil | place: USA: Cullars Rotation, Alabama | collected 2011
GAACCGCCACTTGTCAATTGCATATGCGCCGTTTTATCGACGGGGAGACCATCACCATCGAGCCATGGCGTGCGCGGGCTTTCCCAATCATCAAAGACCTGGTCGCGGATCGCAGTGCGTTCGATCGCATTATCCAGGCTGGCGGCTTTGTTTCGGTCAATACGGGTGGAACTCCCGATGGGAACGCGCTACCGGTTCCCAAAACCGCTGCGGACGCCGCCATGGATGCGGCTGCGTGCATTGGTTGCGGCGCCTGCGTAGCTGTATGTAAGAATGCCTCCGCTATGCTGTTTGTATCCGCAAAGGTATCCCACTTGAACCTGCTTCCACAGGGTAAAGCCGAAAAAGATCGGCGCGCGCTCAATATGGTCAAGCAGATGGACGCGGAAGGCTTTGGCAATTGCAGCGTCACAGGTTCTTGCGAGGCGGTTTGCCCAAAGGAAATCAGTATCAGTTTTATTGCAAGAATAAACCGGGACTACGGCGTGGCGATTCTGAAAGGGGAGTAATCGGTTTATAGGGGCTGCGAATATGCGCTGGATAGACTGCGCGACTATTCTAAAAGATACCTGGAACCTTCCCAGCCCCAGGACCATCTCAATAATGAAATAAATTCCTTTGAACGCTCCGCCAGCGCCGTGGTCAATATCTGAAACCTGGTTAGTTGGATGACACAGAACAGCGGTTGTTCGATTGGAAGCGGCAATTGCGCGTGGCATCAAGGGTTTTTCGCGCGGGAAGTCTTCGTGAAAAGGTTTTTGCCGGTCGGGTGTGGACCGTCAAAAAAGAAGATTTATTTGACGCGACAGTGCTTTTTGGGTAATGATGCGGGAATCGTTTCAATTAGCACTGCCCATAGGGTGTGAATAGAAAAGTATATCTATGAAAAAAATTGTTGCTTCCGTAGGTTTGGCTGCTATTGGCGCGTCTGGTCTACAGGCGGCTTCTCCCGCGCCCTATGATTCCGACTCTGTGAAGTTTTGGAGTCTTTCCGCCAAACTGCGCGGATTCTACGATGACAATTTTCAGACTTTGCCGGATGGGGCATCCACCGGCGGCACCCATCGGCACACGCTTGGTTTTGAGGTCAGCCCCGGAATTGACCTGAACTGGGAACTCGAACAGACTCGTATTTCTGCGAGCTACGTTTACGGCATAAAATACTATGATAATCGCCTAGCGGATAGAAACAAGCATTACGACCAAACCCACACTTTTACGGCCGGCCTTGATCATTCCTTTAACGAACGCTATTCGATCAATTTGCGCGACTCATTCGTAATCGGACAGGAACCGGATTCTCTTCGGGCGGGCAATACGTTCGCGACCTTTCAGCGTATTTCCGGTAATAATATCCGCAACTATGCTTCCATTGATTTTCAAGCCCAACTGACCAAGCAATTCGGTCTTAACGCTGGATACGGCAACGCGCTTTATGACTATGCGGATAGCGGGACGGTCGCCAGTGCCAGCACTCCAATTCCGGGAGTGACCGTCACGAGCTTCTCCGGCAGCCGTTCGGGACTTCTCGACCGGATGGAACACACGTTTCATTTGGATGGTCGTTATCAAATCCAACCTCAAACCATTGGCATCGTCGGCTATCAGTACTCTCAAGTCGGGTATACTGCTGACGAACTCATTGGTGGTTCGACAACGAATGCGCTCGGTGTCCAAAGCGGTCAGTTGTATCGCAGCAGCGTCCGTAACAATAGCTCGCACTATGGATATTTGGGAGTGGATCAAACCTTCCGCGCCAACCTTTCCGGTTCTTTGAGGGCTGGCGCTCGTTATAACGAATATTATAACGACCCCTACAATCAGAACGAACCGTCACCTTATGTGATGGCCAGTCTTCGCTACAGCTACGCGGCTGCCAGTTACGCAGAAATCGGCACCAGCTACGACCGTGCTGCCACGGATTTGTTCAGCGAAAACCCCGGAGTTAGTCTTACTACCGACTCGCAAACCGTTTCCGCTTGGCTCACTTTGCGTCACCGCATTACGCCTCGGCTTACGGGTAATCTGACTGGCACCATTCAGAATTCAGTCTATAACGGTGGAACAGTCAATGGCGTGAGCGATATGTTTTACCTTGCTGGCCTTAACCTCGAATATCGTTTCAATCAGCACCTCTCTGCTGAAATCGGCTATAATTACGACCGGCTTGAATCCGACATCGGGGGCCGGGGCTTCGACCGGAACCGTGTGTATGCGGGGATCACCGCCACTTACTGATACTTTTACTTTCAACTGACGCGACAACGGGGGGCCGGGCTGTCTCGACTGGCCTCTCATTTTTTTTCTTATGGATCCATTAAAATCTGCTCCGCCACAGGAAACCAAGCTGCACTTCCTGGATTATTGGCGCATAATTCGCATTCGGAAAACGGTCATTTTAGCTGTTTTTCTGCTCGTTGTTATCACCGCCACGTTGGTGACATTTATTCTCCCGGAGTCATTTGCCAGTACGGCAAGGATCAAAATTGAGCGCGACCAATCCGACATCGCCGGCATGAATGACCGTGGTTTGACCGGGGTGTATGACCCGTATTTCATTCAAACCGAATTTGAGTTGATACAATCCGAAGTCATTCTTGGCAAAGTGATTGAAGACCTCCAGCTAAACGTCGAGTGGGGCAAGAAATACAACGCCGGTAATGGCCCTCTCAAGACGCAAGAATCCATGAGCCTGCTCAAAAGCCGCATGGATTTGCGCCCAGTACGCAATACAAGTTTGATCGAAATCCGCGTGTTGAGCGAAAAGGCGGAGGACGCCGCCAAATATGCGAATGCCATCGCCAGGGTTTATAAGGAGCATCGCCTTAAACAATGGCGTGATCGCACCCGTACAGGGGTGGCCGTTCTGGAACAGCGGTTCAACGAACAGGAAATCAAGATCCGCGAAGCGCAAAGTAATGTAATGTACTTACAACTCGCCCTCGGAATCCCTGACGCCATCGCGACAGAAAGTGCCCCCACGCCGCTCATGAGTTCGGATAGTCTCCGCCGGCTTGAGTCGCAACGTATAGAAACCCAGGTCGAGGTCTCCCGGCAGGAAACGATGCTGAACCTGCTTAAGACTCGTCAAAAAGAAATAGGAAATGAAAAACTTTCACAGGGGATTCAAACCGCCGTTCCCGATAGCCAGTTGGGCTCGTTCCTTGACCAATTAAGCATGGCTGAACAGCGGTTATTGCAGGTGGAAAAAGAGTTCGGCCCGGAACATTCTGAGGTGCTGAAAGCGAAGAGCGCTGTGGCGGATTTGCACAACAAGATCATCGATCGAGTGGACGGGATTATGTTCGGTCTTGATGTCCGCGTGACATCGCTAAAGCAGGGCTTGGAGAAACTCGAAGCCGAGGTTGCAAACGCCAAAACAAATGATATTGCCAAGTCAACCCAGAGCCGCCCCTATTTCGAAGCCAAACGCGCGCTCGAGGAACTTCAAAGTTTTAAGAAGATACTCAACATGAAGATCGCTTCGGAAAATATTGATATCACGCTGCCGAAAAACGCGATGGTCGAAATCGTTGACACCGCCAAAGTGGACTCGCATCCCGTCCGCCCGAATAAACCTCTGAACATCGCGCTCGGAATCATCATCGGCCTAGTTGTCGGTGTGGGGCTAGCATTCTTCATCGAATATCTCGACACCAGCGTCAAGACCATCGATGACGTAGAGCGGTCCCTCCAGGCCCCCGTCCTCGGTGTCATTCCTCAAAACGTCGGATTACTTATGGATGAAGGCGCCGAGAGTCCTCATGCCGAGGCTTATCGAGTCTTGCGCACGAACCTTCTATTCTCGCGTAAGGATGATAAGCTCAACACGGTTGCGGTCGTCAGTGCTGGCGCCGGCGAAGGCAAATCCACCACTGTCTTTAATCTCGCCTCCGTGTTTGCGCAGAGCGGCCAACGCGTTCTCATTGTGGACTCAGACCTTCGCCGTCCGACTCTTCACAAGATGTTCAAGGTCACCAATAATCTGGGCCTCACAAATTATCTGCTTAAACAGAACACGCTCGAACAGGTGATTCAGACCAGCAGCATTCCGACCATGGATTTCATGGCCAGCGGCAAGCTGCCGAGCAGCTCGCTCGGTATTCTCAGCTCGGCGCAAATGAAAGACCTCATCGGCGAGCTCAAACAGCGCTATGATTTTGTGTTCTTTGACTCCCCTCCAATCATGGGCGTCAGCGATGCCTCCATTCTGGCTAGCGAAGTAGATATGACTTTGCAGGTGATTCAATATCGCCGGTATCCGCAACCAATGAACATTCGCGCGAAACAATTGATCGAAAAAGTCGGCGGCAACCTTGTCGGCATCGTGTTGAATAACATCAACATGTCTCAGGACGAAAGCTACTATTATTATAGCGGCTACTATCACGACTATTATTCTCGTAATGAAGATCAGGAGCCCGTCGTGCCTCGCGCGGATGGTGCGCCGGCGGAGACGGCTAAATTGGATATCAAGCAGAAGTACTGAAGCACTTCACGGTCAGGTCGAAAAATGAATACAAGGAATTGGGCTGGGAGGTTTGTTGCGGTCTGGGCTATCCTGTGGCTGGGATTTTTGCTGGCAGGATGTAAGACAGCGAATCATACGCCGGAGTCGTCGTCTTCAGCAGCGGAATTTTCTGCCGTGCCGGGTGGTCCACCTCCCACGGAAGTGACGCATGCACCAGTTCGGGAGACTGGGCCAGTCAGAGAAACTGCTCCGGTTCGAGAAACCGTACCGTCGCCGCAAACAGCCCGTGATAACGTTCCTCCTGCTCGCGAACATCCTCCGGTTCAATCGGTTGCTCCTGTGACTGATGTGGGTGTGCCGATTATCTCTCCTGACTCCCACACCGCTGGTTCCGTCGGCACGAGCACACAGATTCTTAAAGCTGAGGATTTGCTGACAATTACGTTTGCCGACCTTCCTATCCAGGTAATGCCGTTCGAAGGCCGAATCAAGGAGGATGGAACGGTTACACTTATTTTGAATCAGACCTTCATGGCTGCGGGTAAAACCGCAGGCACATTGGAAAAAGAAATTCGCGAGCGTTACGTCCCAAAATATTTCAAATACATGACCGTTACCGTCAAGGTTGCGGAAGGCTCCCGGTTCTACTACGTCGGCGGTGAAGTCAAATCTCCCGGTAGCAAGCCTTACGTCGCCCGCATCAATATTCTGGAGGCGATTCAATCGGCGGGTGATTTCTCTGAGTATGCCCGGCGCTCCGGGGTCGTATTATATCGCGCCGGAAAAAAGATTCCCGTGGATTGCAAAAAAGCCAAAACCAAGCCGGAATTGAACATCGAAGTCCTCCCGAATGACCGCATAGAAGTGCCGAAGAGCCTCTTCTGATGGTCCAGCTTAGTATCCTTTCCGGCAAAATGGCGGGCACCTCATGGGTCGCCCGCCGTTTTCCTGTGCATATCGGACGCTCTGCCGGTTCCGACATCCAGGTGGAGGATGCGGGGGTGTGGGACGAGCATTTGAAAATTGATTTCGTTCCCGGGGAGGGTTTTATGGTAAGCACGCAACCCGATGCGCTGGCTGCGGTCAACAGTCAATCCGTCAACGAAGCGATCCTGCGAAACGGAGATATCATCGAGGCAGGCTCGCTCAAAATGCAATTCTGGTTGAGCGAAACGCGGCAGCGCGGCTTGCGCATTCGCGAAAGCCTTACCTGGATTGCTATTGCGGGAATTTGCATTGGCCAGGTAGCGCTGATTTATTTGTTAATCCGTTGAAACGGCGCGAGCTTCACGGATCCTGAGGTGTTTTTCGACGGGTGTTTCAGTGGCGGAAATGACGCGCGCCCGTAAAGGCCATCGCCATGTTGCGTTCGTCCGCAGCTCTGATCACATCGGCGTCCCGCATTGAACCGCCCGGTTGAATCGCTGCCGTCGCGCCGGCGTCGGCGGCGGCGATCAAACCATCCGCAAACGGGAAAAAGGCGTCGCTGCAAACAACGCTACCCTTTAGAGACAAGCCCGCTTCACCGGCTTTCCAAACGGCAATCCGGCTCGCATCGACGCGGCTCATTTGGCCTGCTCCAACGCCGAGCGTGCGGTCAGAAGCGGCATACACAATGGCGTTGGATTTCACGTGTTTTACTATGCGCCAGCCGAATAGCATGGCGTTTAACTCTGCTTCCGTGGGCTTGCGCTGCGTCACAATCTTTAGGTCGGTGGCGAAGGCATTTTTCAGGTCGCGCTCCTGCAACAGGTAGGATTCTGCGCCGACGCTGCGCAAATCCCAGCCGCTCGCGTTTGTTGGGGGCTTCAGCATACGGATGAGGCGCAGGTTCTTTTTCTTCTGCAACACTTCCTGCGCTTCGGGGGTGAAGGAGGGGGCGATGATGACTTCGCTGAAGATCTCGGAAATGGCAACCGCTACTAGCCGCTCTAAGGCGCAATTAACCGCGATTATCCCGCCAAAAGGGGCCTGGCGGTCGGTGGCAAATGCCTTTTCCCAGGCGTCACGGAGGGTCGAGCCCTGACCGACGCCGCAGGGGTTCGTGTGCTTTAAAATCGCCAAGGTGGGGGGGGCGTCCGCGAAGTCAGTTATCAGGTTCGCAGCGGCCGTCAGATCCAGTATATTGTTGTAGCTCAACTCTTTACCGTGAATCTGCTGAAAGTAATCACCAAACTTTCCGTAGAGGGCGGCGGATTGATGCGGGTTCTCGCCGTAACGCAACGGCTGAGCCAAGGGTGCTTGAAGCGACAGGTTGGGTGGCAGCGTGGGAGTGTTTGATTCTGAGGCGGAAAAGGCCTTACCCAAATGAGCCGCGATGGCGGCATCGTAGGACGCTGTGCGGGCGTAAACCTTCGCGGCTAATCGTCTTCTCAATTCCAATGTGGTGTTGCCGCTCGATTTCACCTGCTCAGCGACGATGGCGTAGTCCGCAGGGTCCACGATGACGGTGACGCTGTCGTGGTTTTTCGCGGCGCTGCGGAGCATGGACGGGCCGCCGATATCGATGTTTTCGATGGCGTCATGCAGGGTGGCGTCGGGCCGGGCGACCGTTTGTTCGAATGGGTAGAGGTTTACGACAACGAGATCAATGGGCTTGATCTGATGCTCGCGCACCGACGCTTCGTGGGTGTCCTTGCCGCGGATATAGAGCAGGCCGCCGTGGATTTTTGGGTGGAGGGTCTTGACGCGTCCGTCCAGCATTTCCGGAAAACCGGTGTGGGTGCTCAGGTCGATGACGGGAAGTCCGGAGTCGCGCAACGCCTTTGCGGTGCCGCCAGTGGAGATGAGTTCCACGCCGGCTGAGACGAGGGTTTGGGCCAGAGGCAACAGGCCGGTTTTGTCCGAGACCGAGAGAAGCGCGCGTTGAATTTTTTGCTGCATCGGGCGCTTACTTTTCCCGGATGGGGGCTGGGAGTCAATGGCGAAGCTGCGCTTCGCAAGGCCAAGATTCTTTTCCATCTCCCTCCAGCTACCCTCAGCGAGGTGCCCGACGAGTGGGACCCAGGCGCACGACCGGAGCCGTGAACTGGAGTTCGGCAGACCGTCTTCGGCCGGCGCTACCCCACTCGCCGACCACCTCGTCGAGCCGCTTCGCGGACAGTTAGATCAGGTCACTTCCGCTCCGCGAGAGTGAGAAAAATACATCCAGTGAGGGCAATCAGTTTCGTGCGCATGGTCGCGGACAGTCGCATGGCAATGATTTTCTCCGAGGTTCGACTGCAAAAAGACGCATTTAATTATGGCGCCAAATTATTTCTTTTTTGAGTTGCCAGGTTCTTCAGGATTTTTTATTGAGATAAAAGAATCACCTAATTAGCGGGAGCGATCCTGCAACGTATCCACGTTATGGGATTGAGCGTCAAATGCTCGCTGGGCAGGTGAATCAAAATCAGGGGTTTTTCGACCCTGAGTCGTACATCCGGAAAGAAACAGTGACGACAACAACAACCCAATAATCCTTAGCATCCTCATGAAAACAACATATCCCACCAGACTCAAATCATCCAGCATGTTAGCCTGCGTAGCATTGATTTGTGTTCCTGCGTTTGCGCAATTCGATTCAACGGACGTTAGCGGCTTTGTGGACAGTAGAATTGATTCATATTTTGGCACTCCGGACAAGCAAACCGAACGAATCGAATTATTTAGCGCGAAGGCTGACTCAGATAACCGCCTTATGGGGTTGAGCTTTTTGCCGGCCCTGGCCCCAGATACTCCATTTTGGATAACGCATTTTATAGGCGCGCAGTACAGTTTTTCCAGCAAGCACGGCAAAACTGATGGGTCTGATACTGACCAGCACAACGGCACGATGAGCGTATTTTTGGATTCCCAAATCGGCTTATCGCTAAAACCCAGCTTCAAATACAGTTCGGCTGATTCGACAATCCCCGGTGGCGGTGATGGAACTGTTCGCGCCACCGCGCCAAGCCTGGGAATTGGGTTGGAGTTTTTACATATGATTCGGGGAGAGAAATATGATCCAAACGCCCGCACATCGTTATTGCTGGGTGGCAATTTTGGGTATGCAGATTCGGACAAAGATTCCCGGTCGGCATTGGGTGTGTTAACATCAAGCGACACAACTACCTGGACCGTAGGAGGACTACTGAGCCTGAGCAGGTATCTTCAGACAAACAAGACTTATAAGATTGGCGATAAGGAAATAAAGTCCGGGGCAATGATTCTTACGTTAACCCCTAATTACATCTATTTAGATAACAGATCTAAATCCTTTCCTGCTGGAACAACCACTTCGACCGATTCAGGAACATTTGCCCTGAATAGCAAGCTCGATTGGACGCTGAGTGCTTCAACAAAAATGTCTCTATTTGCAATTTGGTACCATGATGTGACTCAGAAGGTTGCTCCGGGGAAAACTGCCAATTATCAGGATTGGGCTGAGTTTGGCGGACAGTATTCAGTGAAACTGAACTCGGCGTTAAAACTGTCGGTGAGCTATTCGTATGAGGCATTCAATTCACTCTATTACAACCATAAACTGGCAGCAGGTTTAGACCTTTTCTTTTAGAACGATAAGATTCGGGTTTGAATCGCTATGGTAATGGCATGGTTTTGAAAATGGCACGCTGGAGTGTCTGGCTGGTTGACGGGACCACAGATGCATGCGGAAGAAGAGAAGCTCTAAGCTCCGACTCTCAATAACCAAGAAAAATCCAAGCGACAATCTTCAGGGCAATTGAGGAGTGCGGCCTTTCCGTTAGTAACGGAGGGGCTGTCGGATGCCGGCAGGATGCCGGCGCTCCCGGTATCTGATACGCCAGCATGTATGTCGGCCGTCGCGAGGACGCTTCCGCCGACGCCGAAGGCTGTGGCGGACAGGATGGCCCGATCGGTCTTCGCTCCGCTACGCCCCGACATGCAGGCGGGCGCGGCATGGGGAATGAGTTACGGACGCGTCCGCCGTCGCCTGGCTTTGGCGAGGCAAGGTGGAATGCGTCGCCTCTCAGCGGGGAAATGTTGTGGGCGACGGTGGAACGTCGCCCTCCCGGCGGATGAAATTTAAGGAAGTGGTGGAACGCGTCCCTCCCAGGGCTGTCCTTTTTCACTTCACGCGCTGGAGGGCAGCGCATAGGTTTGGCGGGTGCCGGGCGCCAGTGATAGTCACAGACAACTCTGTGCGAGAGCGTTTGGCTTTTCTAAATAAAGCATGCGCATATTCAAGTCGGGGGAACACAGGTTGTTCACGAATGATCCAGAGACGACGCGGATTGTTTCAGAGATGCTGCTCAAGCTGGAGCGCGAGGGAATGGATGCGGTTCGCCAGTACAGTGAAAAGCTGGATGGCTGGAATCCAAAAAAATTTGAACTCAGTTCGGAGCAGGTCGAAGAGATTATCGGAAGTCTGCCGGCGCAACTGATTGAAGACACCCGGTTCTGCCAGGGAAACATCCGGCGATTCGCGGAAGCACAACTGAAGACGCTGCTCCCGTTGGAAACGGAGATTCGGCCCGGAGTGATTCTGGGGCACAAGCATATCCCGGTAAATTACGTGGGCAGCTATATCCCGGGAGGGCGATATCCGATGTTTGGGTCGGCGCAAATGAGCATCATTCCGGCCAAGGTCGCTGGCGTGAAGGCGGTGGTGGCTTGCACGCCGCCGGTGAAGGGGGAGGGCTGGTTTCCGGCGACGATCAACGCTATGCGCGCGGCGGGAGCGGATCGCATTTTCATTCTGGGCGGCGTGCCCGCGCTGGCGCTGATGGCGTTTGGCCTGGATGGAGTACAGCCGGTGGACGTGCTGTGCGGGGCGGGGAATAAGTTTGTGGCAGAGGCGAAACGCCAGCTTTTTGGCCGTTGCGGCATTGACCTTTTGGCGGGTCCAACGGAGATCGCGATCATCGCCGACGACGAGGCCGATCCGGCGCTGGTTGCATGCGACCTGCTGGGCCAGGCCGAGCATGATCCGAACAGCGGGCTTTGTTTGATCTGCCGGAGCGAGGATTTCGCGCGGAAGGCGGTTGAGGAAGTGGAGCGTCAGCTTGCGGTGCTGCCAACACGTGACATCGCAGCGTTGTCGTGGCGGGATAACGGCATTGTGTATGTGGCGGATTCGAATGAGGAGGCGGTTCAATTGAGCGACGAATACGCGCCCGAGCACCTGGAATTACATGTCGCAGAGGCGGAGTGGTATGCGGAGCGGTTGACGAATTACGGATCGCTGTTTATTGGGGAGGAAACGACGGTGGCGTATGGGGACAAGTCCATTGGGACGAATCATATTCTACCGACGAGTCGCGCGGCACGCTACACGGGAGGTGTATGGGTGGGGAAGTTTCTGAAAACGTGCACCTATCAGCGAATGACGGCAGAGGCGAGCCGGGAAGTTGGAGAGGTGACGGAGCGGCAGTGCAAAGTCGAGAGGATGCTGGCGCATGCGATTACGGCGAAGGTGAGGGTGACTCGGTATGGAAATAAATTCCAAATTCCAAATTCCAAAAAAACAAACTCCAAAATCCAAAGGGGCTGAGGCGTAACCAAAAGGGACTCACCACTCACACGGATAGCCACGGATGACCTCAAGTAAAACTGAGATAACGGCAGCAAAAAACCGGGGATTGCCGCGAAAAAACGCAGAGAGCACAAAAGCTTGCAGAAGGAGGAGAGTCAGAAAATGGGATCGTAAGATGGAGTGAGTTGGGTTAGCCGTTAAGAATGGGTGTCTCACGCAAAGCCGCGGAGCCGCCAGGATTGAAGAGAATTCAAAATGCTGAAGGCTAATTGCTGAAATGACGAGGTGCAACGCGTCCCTACGAAACGGGAGATATAGAACTCGTCCCTGTGGGATTTGGAGAGAGATGCCGTCAAGGCGTTACAGTCCGGTAAAAGCGCGCTGGAAAGGTAGTTGGAAAAGGATCTACAAATGTGACTTGTCCGTCAAAGCCTGCTACGTTCGTAATCAAATTAATCCATCCACTGGAACCGTCCAGAGAAGCGGCGGTCTGCAATACATACGTGACACCGATAACGCCCTGGAAAGACAAATGCATGGAACCATCGACCACAGTACTGATAACGATTGGATGGGGCAGGGTCGTGCTCGCAGTCAGCACGGCCACATCGCTGGTAATTGAACTTGAGGAACTGGTTAGCACGGCCTGGTAATTTCCCGCTTCGCTCGGCGTGATTGCCGTCAGCAGAAGAGCGCTGGAAGTCGCTCCATTGATTGGTGAACCATCAAATTGCCATTGATATGTCGGTGAGGGGTTTCCAATGGCGTATACCGAGAAAAACACGTTGGACCCAAGAGGAACGGTTTGTGACAACGGTTGCCGGAGAATGGTGATGGGGGTTGGGATCAGATACGAAGTCAGAGGTTTGTGCTCGCTATGACAGACATTCAAATCGACAGGACTGATGCCGCCAATTCTCCCGGAATGTGCATGCTGCCAGAACGCCCAGTTGTTGAACACACCAGTCGGATTTGGAACGGTGGCAGTCGGGGAAGGATTGACAACCGCAGCATTAACATTTGTGGGATACTCCAGCCATAAATCGTAGCCTGCCAGCCTGCTGTCCACTTCATTGTTCGCAAAAGTTCGATCCATGAAAAGGACTGGAACTGCTCCGGCGCCGCGTTCCGAGATAATTCGATCGCTAAACGCAATTATCCAGTCCGTCAGGTCAGCCGTACTCAAAACGTTCGCTCCATCCTGCATGCATAAGACAGGCCGCAGATAGCCTGGTCCGACAGCATTCCCGGAATAGGCAAGGAAGTGATCCGCTTCTTGAACCGCACCACCAGGCGTTGGGCGGCTTTCCGGGTGCGCGACATGGTAGACCCCCGTCAACAACCCTGCTGCGCGGGCCCGCGTTAGATTATTTGCCATCGAGAGATCGTCGGGTCCTGTCAATCCCTCGGTAGCTTTAACGAACGCAAAGCGGGCCCCCTGGGCGTAAGTTTGGTTCCATCTGGTTGATGAGACGCCGCTGGCACCTTGAAAATGGGAAACGTCCACACCGTTTTCCCGCCCTATCAAGAGCGCGGCCACGCTGCTCGTCGTACTGCCGGACGGATTGCTGACGACAAGTTGATAATTCCCTTGATTGGCAAAGCTGAGGTTTGAGAGCGTGAGACTGGCATTGGTTGCCCCGGCAAGCAACGCGCCATTGCGGAGCCACTGATACGACAGCGGGGAGTTTCCGGACGAAGGAGCCGCCAATGTAACGCTTCCACCCATGGTAAACGTATGGCTCGCGATGCGTTGGCGTAAAGTTTGGATTTCCTGAAGATACTTAACGAAATCCGCTTGCCAACCAGGATCCAATTGCTGCCACTCGGGAATGGTTTGGTAGCGGGAAAGCAGGGTTTCATATTCTGCCAGAATTCCGTCGGCAATATTGCCATAGCCATAAAGGAACGAGTCCTGGGCATTGTTCAAAACCCGCCTAAGTGTATAGGGGGATATCCATGACAAGGAATGACCTGTCGCAACAAATCCGCCTGCCGGACCAACATGGAAATCCGCGGTCTGCGAACTGGCATTTTCTCCGGGAATCGTGACGAAGGAGTTTTCAACATACACAGCATGCGACTGGCTGTAATAGCCGAACGGGAATAGTCCGTTATACGTTGAATCGTAATTGTCGGTTTGCTGGTAGGCAGGCTGTGGCGTCCCAGGCTTTCCGCCGGAATTGAAAGTGGGAGCAGCCGAAGTGCCGCCACCGCTTGTCGCGTAATCCACCAGTCTAATGGACTCAAAGATTGTGCCACCGCTTCCTCCGTTGCCGGGTCGCCCTCCGGGAAAGGCGTCCTGACCACTCGTCGGTTGCCAGACAGCGGGGTTTGCATACAGGAAGGAATCCTCGGCAGAACTACCGGCCGGATAAGGAAAATAATAGTTTGCGGTGCGCAGCAATACCGTCCCAGTGAGAACAGATTCGAATTCACGCTTGTAAACATGAGCTGCGGTGGCTTGAGGCGAAAAAAGTGAATCATCGAAATCCGGATGCTGGAGTGCTGATGGCATGTTCCGTACTGCGGGTCTGCTTTGGCCGTCCACGCCATCTTCTCCGGGACCTCCTGGCTGGCCGTTTCCTCCGTTCATTACAAATCGAGTTATGTTTTGCGGGTTCGACGAAAACCGCTCCGCATGTACGGTCACGTTACCAGCCGGCAGCCCGTCGCTTCCATCGAGTAAGTAGTCTGCAGGGATCAAGAGGCTGCGAGGCGTCGTGTCAATTTTTGCGGTGGATCCCTCAAATAGAAGCTCTCGAGCGTGTATGATAACTTCCGTTTGGGGAAGCCGGAGCGGGCTGCGAATGATCAATGTTTCTGCATGAACATCGAGCTTCTTTATGTCATTTTGCTCGTTGTAGGCGTTGTACAATCCGTTTGCGTGGCCTGCTTGAAAAACTACGGTCTTGCCGCTCACGACCACTGTTCTGGGATCATCGTAGAGGTAGTTCCAATCCTGAAAAGAGTGGTAACTGGTGGAGACATTGAGGTATTCGGAACCCTCTGCGCTGGGTAATGTGCCGGTAACTGGGCTGGTAAAGCCGACATCACCAACATTCGGCTGCGGCACTTCTGGCGAGTAATTGCCATCCCCGTTCGCTAAATGATCTGCGATAACGCGCACGGTAACTGTTACAGGGACGATCCATCCGGACACAGGTTTGAAGTCAACCATCCGGTTGCCTGCAGCAACGTTGGTGGCAGTTACACCAGAATTGAACCATGGACCGCCATCCACCCGCCATTGCGCGCCGGCGGAAACAGCCCCAGTTGGTGTGATTCCGACAGACAATGCGCCGGCGAGAGCCGAAGGGTTCTTATACACCAGTTCCAGGATTGGGCGTTGGGAGGCATTAGGGGACGCACGGTCCCGGAAACGAAACACAGTGTCCGTTTGAGCTGTGGGGTCTGCGATAAGCATTATCCCATAGTTTGCAGACGGATCGGCCGCCCAAACGCGCACCACTTCCGTGACATCCCAGGATATCCAGGCTGGCGAGCCGCCATCCACTGTCGCGGAAGTGAAACTCGCGCTGTGCTGAGAATTGAAAAATGGGCCATTTTCATTCCATGGCGCCAGCATTTGATGAGCGCGGACAAGTCCAACAGATGTTCCGCCCTGCGTGCCAAAGCAATACAATTTCATAGTGGCGCGCAGAATTCGAGACGGGTCAAGCCCAGCCACCACGGGGAACCGAACTGCCCCGCGCAACTCCTGGTTGGTCGCAGAAACAATGCGGTATCCGACATCAACTTCCGGGTCAATTGATGTGCCAGCCGGCGACGCGAAGGCATCGCGGTCTGCTGCAATCTGATTTTCCTCCGCTTCCCGTATTTTGTAAATTACGCCTGCTCCCCTCGCCCCTCCTTCACTGGTGGTACCATAGATCGCCCCGCCGGAAAGGAGAACTCCCGACAACGGTTTAGATCCAGTAGCGTAAGTGAAGTGTTCAATCACTTCGAAGCCCGTTCCGTCGATGTTTAGCCGGAACAATGTCCCGCCATAAGCATTTCCACGATCGGCTGCTGTACCGTAAAGAGTGTTGCCAGCAAGTGCCAACGATCCGTTCAGAAGTATGCCATCGCTGTCGGTAAAGGCCCGTAGTACTGCGTAACCTGACCCGTCTGAGCCCACTTTGAATAACACCCCGCTTCCACTCCCTCTGCGGATTGTCCCATAAAGTGTCTCGCCCAACAAGAATAGTCCTCCATCGGGGCCGTTGCTATCGTCCCAATCATAAATGGAAAAATTCTTCAGAACACTGAAGTCCGTCCCGTCAGTGTTCATCGCATACAAAGTCCCGGTTCCCGAGCTGCCTCCAACCCGGGTCCTTCCATACAACTTCCCTTTGGACGTAACCAGAGATGAATTCGGTCTCGCTCCGTCGCTATTAGCATAAGTTGGGAAGCCCCCGATTGGGGGAAATTGCTTCAGCACGGTAAAGGCAGTCCCGTCTGTGTTTAGCTTGAAGATCGTCCCGCCTCCTGAATTTCCGCCATTTGGTGTAGTTCCATAAAGTGCGCCTCCGGAAAATGTCAGACCCGCAGTTGGGTTCATTCCGTCGCTATTAGTATAGACAAAAAGGGAAGGGTGCATAGATGCCGCACCAAAATGATGGAGCACTTCGAAGCTTGTACCGTCCGTATTCAGTTTGAATATTATCCCGTTTCCCCAGTCACCTCCATACTGCGTAGTCCCATAAAGCGTGTTATTCACCAAAGCCAACCCGGCGGAGCAATTCCAATATTGCGGGAAACTTTTGAGCAGCGAATAATCGGTGCCGTCATTTTTTATTTTGAAAACGGCACCCCCGAAGTAAAGCCCTCCATTCGGGGTTGTGCCGTAGAGCCTATCCCCTTCATTAACGAGGCTCGACTGTGGATTTCCACCGTCATAACCGCCCAACTGTTTCAAAATTCTATAATCCGTTCCGTCTGCTTGGAGACTGAATACCTTTCCTACTAAGCCTGTGTACTTGTACGTCGTGCCATAAACCATGTTGCCGCTGACAATTATGCCGCCGACGCTATTTTCCTCGGAGTCGGTAAAACTTCGAAGCAAACTGTATCCAGTTCCATCGGTAAAGATCCTGAAAACGCCACCATTGACTCCAACATAAGCGCCGCCGGAGGTTGACCCATAAAGTGTTCCTCCAGCTAGATCCAGATCGGGATTAGGCTTGCCTTCAGCGGCAGTGAAAGTTTTAAGGATTTGCATCTGGCCGGAAGACAGGTCCAGCCGGAATACCCCCCCATAGCCTGATCCACCCGACGAAGCCGTTCCGAAAAGCGCATTTCCATACAAGGCTAATCCGCACGGGATGCCGTATAAACTACCAGAGGATCCGACGAAGGAATAGAGCGTTGTGAAGTTCGAGCCGTTAGTATTGATTTTGAACAGGATACCTTGAGTTCCACCACCAGCTGACCCGTAGAGGGTATTCCCGTCCAACAATAGCCCGGTCTGGGGATTTCCTATCCCGCCGCCAATCTCCGCAAAGTCTTTAATAATCATGAAACCAGTTCCATCGGTCCTGATCTTGAAAATGGTTCCGGAGTAGCTCGCTCCCCCTTGCGAAGTAACACCGTAAATCACGTTCCCCACAATGGCTGGTCGCCCCTGCGGCGCCCAACCGTCGTTCCCGCCGAATGATCTCAACACAGAAAAACCCGTTCCATCAATGTTGATCTTGAAAATGACCCCTTTATCTGATTGGCCGCCACTACTACGAAATCCGTAAAGCGTGTCACCAGAAATTGTGAGACCGCCCTCGTAAGATCCCTCCGAAACTGTAAAGACCTTGATCACTTCAAAACCTGAACCGTCTGGCCGCACCTTGAAAATCCCGCCAAGATCAGTTCCGACTCCGCGTGTCAGGCCATATAGCGTTCCGTCCGGGCCCCGGGCCAGTTTTGAATTTGGGAAGTTTCCTGCCGACTCTCCAATGTGTTTCAGAACGGTGTACGTTTGGGCGGAGGCGCGACAAAAGATGAGAGCCGAAAGGGCACCCAAGGCCAGATGAGTTAGAAGGTATTTCATAGGGGTGTTATGCTTCCAGGCAATGGTTCACTGCTGCATTCCCTTAAGCCGAAAGAAGCGAGCACTCCCGCTCGACGTATTCGTGTAGGGGCTGGCTGCACCCGGAATATTGGTGAATGCACCTCCCGCATTCCCTGATGCCTGGAGAACAAAGTCCGGGTTGTTCCAGGTCAGAATGAGAGAATTATTCAGACGCGCAAAAATTAACGGGATGGGCGTGAGGCTGCTCAGATCGATCTTGTAAACCGTGTCGATGATGTTCACAAAGCCCGTTGTCGTTCCGAATACAGTACTTCCAGAAACCACAATCCGTCCCACGGGAGTATCTCGGCCCACTACACGAAAATCATGGAGAATCCTGAAGTCTGTCCCATTCGTGTTCATGCTGAAGATGATCCCACTATCGTTTCCTGCTGCACCGTAGAGCTTTCCACCAGCGAGGGTTAGCTGTTGCCGAATGCCGTATTCAATGGGAATTTCCTTCAGAACGGTGTAAGCCGAGCCGTTGGTGTTTACTCTAAAGATCGACGGCGACTGCCCCCCTACAATTCCAAACAGCGCGCTCCCATAGAGTATCGGCGCAGACGGAGCATAGTTTGTGGGGACAGCAAATTCCTTAAGGAGAACGAATCCGGTTCCATTGGTATTCATCCTGAAAATTACCCCGCCATCCATGCTGCCTCCTCTTTCAGTGGCCCCGTAAAGCATCCCGCCCGAAACTGTCGGCTGGAGTGGATGCTCGCCATCGGCGATTTCAAATTCTTTCAGGACAGAGAATCCGGAGCCATTTGTGTTCACTTTGAATATGACACCTGCGTTGTATGCTCCGCCTGAGTAAGTCGATCCGTAGAGCATGTTGTTTGCGACAGTCAAAGCTTCGCGCGGTTCCGAGCCATTCGTTCCCTGGAACTCGTGAATCACCGTGTACCCTGAGCCATTCGTCTTCATTTTGAATATCTGTCCGCTTGAGACAGTGCCGAACAGATCGTTTCCGAGCAGCGTCAATGCCGCTTCTGGCCGGACCCCATCACCCGCATCCAAGTCGAAATTGTGCAGGACCGCGAAGCTGGAGCCATCGGCATCTAATTTGAAAGCCGTCCCATAATTCGCACTTCCGCCTAACCTGCTTGTGCCATAAATGCTGGTGCCTGCAACCATCACCCCGGAAATCATGTCAGACGGTTCACCGGAGAACTTGAAACTGAAAATGTCACTGAATGCGGTGCCGTTTGTGCTCATTTCGTACACGCTTCCGCGACCGAAATCGCCTCCGAATGAGGATGCGCCCTTTAACATCCCTCCAGTAAATATTAGTCCATGGTGCTGTTCGCTATCGTCAAACTCCTTAATTACAAGGAACTCAGAACCATCAGTGTGCAACTTGTAGGCGGTGCCATCCCCCAACGCTCCGTAATCTGTTGTCCCGTAGATTACATCTCCAATAATCGTCAATGGCCCTGAGGGATAATAGCCATCCGTCCCATTAAATTGGTTGAGCACCTGAAACCCCGATCCGTTTGGTTCAATCCGGAATACAGCGTCAGAAAGCGTTCCATAAAGCGAACCGTTGGACTCAATCAACCCGGAACCCGGGAAATGTGGATCAAGACTGTCAAAGTGTTTTACTACGATGAACTCTGTGCCGTCGGTTCGCACCTTGAACACAGTTCCAGAGTCTGAGTCTCCGCCGTATTCAGTAGTTCCTAAAAGCTCGTCTCCAATCAGGACCAGATCCCCGACGGGGGCATCGCCGTTTGGGCCATCAAATTCATGAAGAACCTCTGGAGCGGAACCATTCGTAGAAACCTTGAAGATAATTCCCTTATCGAGCGTGCCGCCAAATCGAGCCGTTCCGTAGAGCGTTCCAGCCGATAGAAGCATTCTACCCCGGGGATCGATCGGCCCTTCACCAAAATGCCAAAGCCACGAGAATTCCGTCCCATCCGTATTCATCCGAAACACACTGCCGGATGTGGTAATGCCGTAGAGCACAGTATTATCCACCACCAAACCACCCACCGGGTTACCTCTGGCGTCAGGGATAGAAGTTCCAAAGTGCTTTAGGACCACAAAACCCGCGTTATTGATTTTGAAGACGGTCCCTTCCAACCGGCCATCTGCATGGAGGCATGCTCCATAGAGAGTTCCATCGGGCCCGGCAGCAAGTGGGGTGGACGGTTCTACTCCGGAAATATTTGTCAGCGCTCCAAAACTCTTCACCAGAGTATGAGTCTGGGCATGAAGCATCTTCTCGGGCGGCATCAGTATCAGGGCAGTGATCCAGAACCAGCGCGCATAACCCAACATTCGTAACTCCGTTTTCATGCGTAAATAATTCAAAATGCCGAGAACGATCATTTTCAGATTGCGTACGATTGCGCGAGAATTCGCTGATCGCGCTTCAAGCTCGGTATGCTCCTTCTTATCCTGCAAACACAGGATTCTGCCAATAGAGGCATATGCCCCTAGCAGCGGAGCGTGTTGAAGGTTGGACAGGAGGTGTGAAGTGAAATAAAAGTGTTCGCGTGAAAGCCGAAAGATCTGGAACGTCCGCGCGGGATTTCCGGATTGTATTTGTGGTTGGAGCAGCGGGGCTGATGGTGACGGCGGCACTGGGGTTGTGGCTGTGGACGGATGCCAAACGGCTGGACCAGACACGGTTTGATCAGGAGACGCAGTCCCTGGTGGAGCATCTGGACACTCGGACGGAAAAGGTGGAGGGGATGCTGCACGGATTACAGCGGACGCTGAGCGCTCGCAAAGAGCCGTCGCTAGTGGATTGGGAGGAGTATATGAACCAGGTGGCTCCTCAATGGAATCTTCCCGGCGTGCTTGCAGTCGGATATGCAACCAATCTCGCGCTGGGCCAGGCTTTGAACGCTATGGATCCCTGGCTGCGCGAGCGGGAGAGGCGCGATCGGCGCGAGTTTTTCCTGATGCCAAAGGAGCTTCCGCTCGATCGGCAATGGCAGGGTTGGTTGATGGATGTGTATAAAGTGGGTTTGGAGCCGAGGTGGAACGCCCGTTTGCGAGACCGGCACAACAATCATGAGGGGAAGTCGATCTTCACGCGTTACCAAAATTTTCACGGAAAGCCGATGCTGCAGGAGACGGGTCACTTTGGCCGGCGGGACGGCCATGTGTTTGACACCGTCGAGAATCCCTCGGCGGTATGGGATGCGGTGACGCGCGACGAGGCAAAGATCACGCCTCGCCAAATGTTGCTGCGAGACACGAACGGGCAACCGGTCGATGCGGTTATGATGACTGTTCCCGTGGCTCACCCTGCGCGGAGGGAGGCCATGTTGATCCTGAACCCGAGCACGGACCCGATTTACGTTGCCGAGACGTGGTGGCTGCGCTGGCAAATGAATGCCGGGCTCGTCTTTGCGTACCTCGACTACGCGGCGATCCTCGCAGACATCCGCGGAGCGACGTCGCCGGAAATCGATGTGGAAATATTTTGCAACGCTTCGGCAGGGTCCGAGATTTCAGAGCCCAACTGGCTGAATCCGCATCCAGGAGGGATGCGAGCGACCAGGGGACGAGGTTTGGCTTCGTTCGAGCGCCTGCAAAATTGGGCGATGTACGGCACCAAGTGGCAGTTATTTTTTTACACTACGCCGCAGTTCGACCGGGTATCGACTAAATATCGTGGCGCATGGGCCGGCGCGCTGGGATTGGTGGCAACCGGATTGATCTGCGCATTGCTGACCGTGCAAATCCGCGGGCGGCTGGTGGAAAAGCAACGTGCCGCTGAATTACGAGATGCGCGGGACGCGCTGCAAGCGGCGCAACGTCAGCGCGAGCGACTCAGTCATGACCTGCACGACGGGGCGATTCAGTCCATTTACGCCATCCAACTAGTACTCACCGGCGTGGAGAAGGAGGTAAAATCTGCAAATCCACGAACGGCGCAACGATTGATCGAAGGCCGTGCGGGCCTCGACGTAGTCATCGGCGAACTGCGTGGATTCATCGCCGAAATGAAAGAGGAACAACGTCCGCTGCCGGCTGCGAGCCTGGCGGGAGTGCTGCAATCGCTGGTCCAGCGCCTGCGAACGGCGTCGCCGGCGAAAATTGACCTTGAATGCGACCCGACGGTCTCGCCTGGCCTAACGTCGCACCAAACAGTGCAACTCGCCGCGATCGCGCGGGAGGCGCTGAGTAACAGCCTTCGTCATGCTCGCGCGACCCGAATTACGGTTAGGTTGTCGGGCGCGCCGGACAAGGCCGCGCTGAGCGTGACCGACGATGGCGCCGGATTCGAGTTTGAGAAAGCGCGCGGACAGGGCATGGGACTCGACTCGATGCGCCGACGCGCCGCTGAGTTGCACGGCGAACTGAGCATCGAAACAAAATTTGGGCAGGGCACGCGAGTGTCCTGCACGATAGCGGCGAATTCCGCCTCCGGCAACGGAAGCCTCTCAACAGCAGCGTCCACCAATGAAAAATGAAGCGCGCATAAGCCTGTTGCTGGTAGACGATCATCCGATTGTGCGCGCAGGGTTCCACATGGTGGAACAGATTGACCCGCGCATGCACGTGGTGGGCGAAGCCTCGACGGTAGAAGATGGCTGGAGACAGGTGCAGCGCCTTCAGCCCGATCTCGTGCTCCTGGATGTTCGGCTGCCGGACGGCGACGGAATCGATTTGTGTCGTCGCATCAAGGAACGATGGCCGGAAATTCGTGTGCTGTGCCTGACGTCTTATTCCGACGACCAACTCGTGCTGGGAGCAATGGAAGCGGGCGCCGAAGGCTATCTGCTAAAACAAAACGACGCCAATCACATTGTTGAGGCGGTGCAAACCGTTATGCAAGGCGGCGTGGTGTTTGACGGGGCCGTGAGCGCCGCCGGGCAACGAGGGAACGCTAAGAATCCATTGGAGTTGTTATCTCCGGGTGAATTACGAGTCCTGGCGGAAGTGGCCAAGGGCAGAACTGACAAGGAAGCGGGAGTCGCACTTTGCCTGAGCGTCAAGACTATCCGAAATTACCTGGATCGCGTTTTCACCAAGCTGGGAGTCCACACACGAACGGAAGCAGCATTGATCTACGCCGGACACCGCGTGGACCCGGAGTGGAGACGGAGGCAGACGGCGTGATCACGGATGAACCTGACGAAGCGAAGCTTCAAACTGCAAACCTCAAGCTTCAGGGAAACTTCAAAATACCAAACTTTAAGTATTAAGCCATGGCGGCGAAAAAACGCAAAACACACAAAAAGTTAAATGGGTTACATAGTTACATGAGGAAGAATCTCACGGAGATTACCATGAAGCAATTGCTTGTGTTGGTGTTCTGGATGGTGGTCGTTGCAGCGGATGCCGAGATGCGGGCTGGAATCGGTGTTCGCACTGTCACTCCGGAACCTCTCCTGCCGGTGATTGGCGGCGTCGGTCCCGCTCAGAAAGTGATGGGCAAAAAGGGAGAGCTGACTGTGCGCGCGCTGGTGCTGTCGGAGGGAGAGGAACGGGTGGCAATTGTAAGCGCTGATTTCCTCGGGTTCCCGGGACCGCTGTGCGACAAGGCGCGAGCCGCCGTGAAAGGCATTGCTCCGGAAAAAATCCTCATTGGCGCCACGCACACCCACAGTGCTCCAGATACCTACGGGTTTCCTAACGGCGAAAAGCCCACCAGCTACGATTCCAATTACGTAGCCCACGTGTGCCGTCAGATGGCTGACGCAATAAATGAAGCAGCGGCGAACTTGAAGCCCGTGGTCCTTCGCATCGGGACAGGGGAAGCGAAGGGTAAAATCGCATACAATGCCTATGCGAGTGAACTTTTTGATCCGCGTTGCAGCGTGATTCAAGCTTTGGATGCCTCCGGTAAGCCGTTTTTTACGCTGCTCAATTACGCGGTGCATCCCGAAGTGCTTGGCGCGGACTCCGGTGTATGCAGTCCCGATCTCATTGGGCCTCTCTATGATGAGATCCAGGCAAAAGGCGGCGGCATCGGGATCTTTATGAACGGCGCACAGGGAGGAATGGTGACGGCTGACAACCGACTGCCGAATGGCAAAGAGGCGCGAACGTGGGAAGAATGCCAGCGCATTGGCAGGCTACTGGCCAGCGAAGCTTTACGAATTGCCAGCGAGGCGAAAAACCAGCCGGAAGCCAAACTGTTGTGCCGTGCGCGGAAGATTGTTTTGCCCGTCGATTCACCTGAGATTCGCAACCTATTGAAAGTGCTTCCTATCTATGCGGGCCGTGCCAACGACACTGTGACAACTCAACTGAACGTCATCAATGTGGGCACCGCACAAATTCTAACAATTCCCGGCGAGGCTCTTCCGAACGTTGGTGCTTTGCTCAAACGCAAGATGCGGGGCCAACACAATCTCCTGTTCGGACTCACCAACGATGCCTTCGGGTACATCCTGGCGCGCGAGGATTACGATAGCTTCCCGCGCTATGCCTACATCACCCGCACCAGTCTTGGGGAACGAACCGCTCCCATCCTCGAAAGCGAAGCACTGGAGTTGATTGAACAAACGACGCGGCCTTAGTCGGAACGATTCAGTTGGTAAAAAGCTCGCCCTCACCCCTTCCCTCTCCCCCGTAGAGAGGGAGGAACATTCGCCGCTCAAGAAATGAGTCACCGTTTGGTGATAGCGCAGTCTCGGAGAAACCGGCCCAAGCGCCTTTGAGCATCAGCCAACTGCCGCTACGTCACCGATTTGAACTGAATCGTTCCGGCTTAGGGATAGATCAATCGAAAGTTTGCGTGCCCTGAATTCGTCAGGACATGGTAACTGAAATTCGTCGGCGTGCGGCTGATGCCGCTCGTCACGTCCGACCAGGCGGCTGGTGAAAGACTGATGGATTTTTGCAACCGATAGGGAATCAGCGGCCAGGTTACTTCTACATTCGGACCATCGGCACGCGCCGTCAATCGCGGCTCAGCCGGCAGCATAAGAAAATTGTCGAACGTTGCATCGGCCGGTCCGTCAAATCCGCTTTCCTCCGCGTTATTGGCGGCAACCAGACCGCTTGCCCCGTTCGGATAGGTATCGTCAGTTGCAGTCAGTTCCAACTTTGGAGTAAGGGTATCGGGCAGTTCGAAGACCTGGCCGCGCAATTGGCCGCCCGTTCCCATAAAAACCAGGCGATACTGGCGGCCCGGCTCAAAATGAATCTTGTCAGATTCGGGTGACGAAAGTGTCGTGCCCACTTCGCCATCCAGCCGGACGATATCCATATCGCCCTGGTCCACGATCATGTCTCCCCGGTCGTAAGAGAAGAGATAGCCCCCGGTAGTGCCGGGTCCGGGCGTGGTTATCCTGGCCAGAACTCCCAGGAGTTGATGAACGTTGTCCTCCCAATTCACCAGGTCGGTTGAAACGTAGAAATTCGAAAAATTTCCGGGTCGCAGGCTTCCCGCCCGGCCCTGGCCGTAGGTGCCCGGGTCCGGTGAAGGGGCGCTTTGAAACCGGTAACTTGTTCCTCCCGGAAACGAAAAAGTGCCGGTGCCGATTGGATCGTAGCGGCTCCAGGCCGGCAGCGGATTCGCATCGTCGCCATCGTTAAAATCGTCCAGCAAATATGGCTGACCAATCGACGCGACAAAGTTATCGAAGGTCGCATCCGCCGCTCCGTTTTGCGCCGGACTGCTGTCAGCCGCAATGAGGCCGCTGTAACCGCTGGCATAGGCGTTGTCCGTGGCGGTGATGTGGGCGATCGGCACCAGCGTATCCGGCAAATGATACACCTGGCCTACAAAATTGCTGCCGATACCTAGGAATACAAGGCGGTAAGTTTGGCCGGGTTCGAAATAGAGTGCTGTCGCGCCGTAAGTGGCCAGGACACTGGGGACTTCGTTGTCCAAGCGCACGATTTGCATTTCGCCGCCGGACAAGGCGGGGTTGCCGCGATCGTGTCTGAAAACATATCCCCTCGTAATTCCTGCGCCGATATTTCCGATGCGCCCCGCTACTCCGGCTACCTGACGTAGCGAGTTGTTCCAATCCAGAATATCTACTGCCACGTAAAAGTTTGTGTAGGTCACCGGCAGGAAACTTGCGGCCCGGCCCGGCCCATCCACGCCGGGGTTGACAGATACTGCGCTCTGCAGCCGGTATGAGTTGCCCCCCGGAAAACTCCAGTTCCCGGTGCTGATAGGATTGGATCTCGTCCACGCAGGAAGCGGGCTGCTATCGTTGCCGTCCTCAAAGTCGTCCGATATTGCTGCGGCCTGGAAAACGGAACCGGCGGCCAGGATAAAACTGAGCGGAACTTTTCTCCAGCCTCGTGATTGGATTCGCGCTGCTTCGTTTCCAAACTGACTTCGCAGTATTTCTGAGTTCATGGGTTAAACATGGATGGCCTGGGATCGCACGAGGGGCGTTATTATTATAGGTAATGGTTCGGAATTGTGGAGGGGAGGTAGCAAGGGCCGCAATAATAAATCTCGGAGGGGTCCGTGATGAACGTTCGGCATCCCTGAGCTCGAATACGAGGATGAGGACTCGCCTTCATCCGATTTCGGCGCGCCAGGCGAGGACCCGCCTTCGCCTGGCTACGGCGCGGCAGGCGAAGAGGAAGAGTAGGATTAAGAATCTACGCGATAAGCATCTTGTTTCATCCGTGACACCCGTTTGATGAATCCGTGATGAACTTGAACGAATGCGTGTTTCCCAACAGTGGTTATGATATCCGGACTCCACACAGAGGATCCCATGGCACGTGGGACAGGCGCGAACGATGTTGCTTCATGAATATGAGGGGTACTACGAGAGAGGGCGAGCTTCGGGCCAGTTGGCAAAGATGATTTCGGGGGTTCTGGGAAGAAGAGATTCAGAGGAAAATGCAGGTGCGGCGGCTCTATTCACAACCGGGTGTTTGCGACTTGCGCGCTATCGGCGCAAATATCAAGTCAGCCTAAACAAATTGGCCATCAATTGACAAAGACCGTAAGAATATTCAGATTCCAAGCATGGGATTGCCTGTCCGCAGGAACTTAACTGTTTCCGGGACCACTTCGGGACAAACATACTGTTCTGCTAAAAAGAAGAATTTCCGATGACGAAACTTACGGACCAGGAAATCGATCAACTGCATCTGCTGGAAGAGATGTATCGCGATGGTTACTTTCCAAACCATCTCGTTGACCGGATCAAGGCAATACTGATCGAAGTGTGCCGACAGATTGAATCTGACTGCCCAAAGAACCAGCAGGAGCTGTATGTGATTACACATGCGGCAACAGAGAGGATCAATGATCTACAAGGGGATTTCGAAAATGCGGAGAGCGAAATTGAAACAGTGGCACGCGATTCCATCGCAGTGAGCTTTGGCAGGGTCGCTAGTGCATACGGATTTGAGGCCGACCTTGAGGAACTGGTGGCACCGCGTGACTGGTAGAACTAAAATGGCAGAACCACAGCATTCAGCGGGCCGGAGCCTGCCTGCCTGTTGTGCTCGTTGCTCAGTAGCGGCTGGTTCCGGCCGCTGATGCTGAACGTTCGACGAAGTAGCGAATGAAAAAACACAAGCCTTATTGCAAGAATGTAAAGGGTGGCTTTTACGTCGAGGAAGGCTGCTGTACGCTTTGTTCGGTGCCTTGGGTCGTTGCGCCCAGTTTGTTCACGGTGGACAACGACGGGCGCCACTGCTACGTCAGCAAGCAGCCAGAGAATTCGAACGAGTTGGAACAGATGGTTGAAGTCGTCCACAGTTCCGAGTTGGCGTGCGTCCGTTATCGTGGGACCAACAAACTGATACTTCGCCGGTTAGCGGACTCCGGGGAGGCTCGGCAGTGTGATCGTCTGACTTGGTGGCGTCGAATCTTACTGTGGAAATCCGGTCGAACCAAAGGATTGAGCCAATGACGGGGTTGCTGATCCTGCGTTCGGGCGTCTTTGACGCGCTCCCCGTCAAGGCTCATCCTCGGCGTAGGCCCATTTCGAGCGCATGAGTGATGCAACGGTTTATCCATGCCCAGTCTGTGGCTACTTGGTGTTCGACGAGCCGCCGGGCAGTTATGCCATTTGCCCCATTTGCTTTTGGGAGGATGACCAGGTTCAGCTCGGGTATCCACTCATGGCGGGCGGTGCGAATAGTATCAGTCTTTACGAGGCACAGCAGCAGTTCGTGCGTGACTGCGCATCGGAGTATCGATTCACGGGTCAGGTCCGCCCACCAGCAGATACTGACAGAAGAGACCCGCAGTGGAGGCCTTTCGACCCAAAGCGTGAACCGCATTTGCGGTGGGATTCAGAGGCAGACCACGAGCGTTGGCGTGCATCCGGTGCTGATGCGTGCTTATACTACTGGCGAGATGATTATTGGTTGTTACCGAAGAACGTGGGCTAAGACGCGGCAGCCAACGCCGGGAGTGCGTCTCGGTTTCATTTCGGCGTCCTCGGCCCTTGCCGTTGGGCGGCGTAGGCACTTATGAAGACTTCGACTCGCAGGAGCCTCGGAATAGTGGTGGCGGTCATCTCGCTCCTGGCCGTGTTAGCTCTTTATCTCTCTGGCACACCTCTGCTGTCGCTGATCAGCTCGCAGACCGAGTCATCTCCCAGCGGTTCCATGACAGTTTCGCAATTTCAGGTGCACTGGCCTTTGCTCGTGGTATGCGTCGTCGGGGCAGCCGGTCTGATCACTGCTACCTGGCCTCAGCGGCGGCCACCGAGACTACAGTCATGAGATCACCGCCCAACCAACGGCGTGGAGTGGACGCGGGATGGCGCGTCCTGTTTGCAGTTGAATGTCCTCGGTCCCGCGCCACTCAGGCCGAGCGTTCGCCTAAGTTGCTGGCGTCATCTGAATCATGATTATCTACGTCGATGTCGATGACACGCTTGTGCGATCCACTGGCAAAACCCGGATTCCTATGACGAGCGTCATCGAACACGTTCGGCAGCTCACGACTGACGGTGCCACGCTGTATTTGTGGAGCGCAGGTGGTGCGGACTACTGCCGAGTTGAATCCTGAGCGAACTCACGTTCGCTGCTACGGGGGCGATTCGCTCCACTAGCCGCTAATGTCTGGCAAGCCTCCGGCTTGGCCAAGGGAGGAATATCTCTGACAGCTATGGTGCTTTGCGAAGAGATTACGATTTGGGATAGTTCCGGAGGGGCGACGTTGCGGTCGAAGGCAAAGGGCGAGAGTCGAAGGTTTAGAAAAAATTTGAGTTTCGAATTTCACAATCTGATTTTCAAAATCCAGTAAACCTCTTGAATTTGGCGATTGTACGGGGCCGACAACGGCCGGAGTTGCTTCGCGATGAAACGCTTGCCGATATTCTTGCGGCCACGGCATTGCGACGCCCGGAACACTGCGCCTTGATATGGGGATCGCGCGCCGTCACTTACGGGGAATTGAAGAGGGCCAGCGACACCATTGCGGGAGCGCTGGGCCGACGTTCTGCGGGGGCGGGAAAAATAATCGGGCTAATGCTTCCCCGGGGGGCGGACTTATTGATTACCCAGGCAGGAATCACGCGAAGCGGGGCGGCATGGCTGCCGTTTGACGCCGAGACGCCGTTGGAGCGGGTGAAGAAATGTCTTGGTTCCGCCGATGCGATTGGACTGGTCACCTGCCGGGAGTGGCTGCCCCGCTTCGCGGAGTTATCCATTCCGGCCTGGGCGATGGAGGATTTGCTCGCGGAAGAGAACATGGGCCCACCGGATACTTGCGCAAAATCCTCCGATCCGGCGTATGTGATATACACATCCGGTTCCACCGGCGAGCCGAAAGGAATCGCGATCAGCCAGCGCGGCATCTGCCATTTTCTCCGCAGCGAAAACGAAATGCTCGGGGTGAAAGAAGACGACGTGGTTTTTCAGGGTTTCTCGGTCGCTTTCGATATGTCGTTCGAGGAAATCTGGATTTCATACCTCGTGGGGGCGACGCTTTGGATTGCCCCGCCGACGCTGGCGGCGGATCCCGATTTATTCGCCAGCACGCTCACGCGCGAGCGCATCACAGTCCTGCATGCGGTGCCTACGTTGATGGGCCTGGTGAGCGATCCGTTACCCACGTTGAGGATGATCAATCTGGGGGGCGAAGCCTGCCCTGATTCATTGGCCCAGCGCCTCGAGGCACCGAGACGGAAATTGTTCAATACCTACGGTCCGACGGAAACCTCGGTGAGCGCCAGTCTTGCGGAGTTGAAACCGGGCCAACCGGTTACCATCGGAACGCCGCTGCCGAATTACGGCCTGCTTGTGGTGGATGAGGAGCGTCGTCCTGTGCCGTTCGGAACGGTTGGGGAGCTGTGCATTTTTGGTCCGGGGCTGGCGATGGGTTATCTGCGGCGGGACGATCTGACCGCGGAACGATTCGTGCGGAATCCATGCGCCGCGAATGTTGGGGAGGAACGAATGTATCTAACGGGTGATTTGGCGCGCATAGATACAAATGGTATGGCGCATTGCCTCGGCCGGGCGGATAGCCAGGTGAAAATTCGCGGGTTCCGGGTCGAGTTGGACGAAATCAACACGACGCTCGGCGCTCAACCCGGTGTAGCCACGGCCTGTGTCGTCGTGCGGCGTATCGCGGAATTGGATCAGGTAGTCGCGTTCGTGATCCCGGCTTTTAATCAAAATCTGGATTCAGCCCAACTGCGACAGAGTTTGGCCTCCCGGCTGCCCCATTACATGGTGCCTGCCCACTTTGAGATCGTGGTTGAACTGCCGCGCCTGCCTTCCGGAAAAATAGATACGAACGCGTTACGGGAAATACCGCTCAAAACCAACCCATCCGCCGCGAAGGCAGCAGTCCCGCGCAATGAAGAGGAAACGGCGCTATTTGCGGCGCTCGAAAAGTTGTTCCCTGGGCAGGCATTTCACAGCGAAGCGGATTTCTTTGATGATCTGGGCGGACACTCGCTGCTGGTGGCGCGGCTGGTTTCGCTTTTGAGGAAAGACTCGCGTTATACGTCGCTGGGCGTGCAGGAAATTTATCGCGAACGCCTGCTCGGTGGAATTGCTGGAGCCATGGAACGTCAGCGTCGTCATAAACAGCCCGCCTTGGCGCCGATGCGGAGGGAAACTCCGTTGCGACGCCGTTTGTTTTGCGGACTCGCGCAGGCCATGGTGACGCCGTTTTTCGTTCTGTTGCACATGGCTGACTGGCTCGCGCCTTTTTTCACGTATCATTATCAGGGCGGGAAGTTATCCGTTATGGGGGGTGACCTATTTTCGGTGGTGGCTGGCCAGCCGGTTTACGGGGTTGCCGGACGAGTACCTGCTGGCGGGCACGCCGTGGATGCCACTTTACCTTCGAGCACTCGGGGCGCGAGTGGGTCGTGATGTCATGATCGATACCATCACGCTGGGGGCACCGGAATTGTTGACGGTAGAAAACGGGGTCAGCATCGGCACATTTGTGAACATTGAGAATGCGAGGGTGGAAAGGGGATTACTAATCATCGGTCCCGTGCGTTTAGGCCATGAATCGGTGGTGGATTCCTATTCGGTTCTGGAGAACAACACCGTGCTCGGAAGCGGAGCGCGCCTGTGCGGACAATCCGCGCTCGCCGCGGGCCGCGAAATTCCAGCCGGGGAAATATGGGATGGCGCTCCAGCCCGAAAATCAACCCGCGTCAACGAACTGTTGCCTCCTCGTCCCCAAGTCTCCTTTGTCCGCCGCTGGGGAATGGCGTTCTTATTTGCATTCGCGGCGATCGTCGTATCCGTATTGTTTTTTCTGCCGACCTTTCCGGCGTTCATGTTGATAGACTGGCTCGATGCGCATACGCTGGACGTGTTTGAGTCCGACGTGGGGATCCTGCACTCGTTTGGTTTTTTCTTCGTGCTTGGCATACCGGCCAGTGCGTTACTTGTTTGGCTGACAATTTTCGCCACGGCAGGAATGTTACGGCTATTGCCCCGGCAATCCGCTGGAATTTTTTCCGTACACAGTTTTGCTTTCTGGCAAAAAAAGCTCGTGACGATGATTTTGGACAGCAGTTTGCATGTGCTGCACGGACTTTATGCCTCCCTCTTTGCGCCGGTCTGGCTCCGGCTGTTAGGGATGAATGTAGGACGGCATGCCGAAGTTTCGACGGCTGCCGGCATGGCCCCGGAACTATTGAGCCTGGGTGAGGATAGTTTTATCGCGGACGGCGCAATGATAGGCGACGAGGATTCGCGCAACGGTTGGATAGTTTCCAAACCGACGCGCGTCGGAGACCGTTCGTTTGTGGGAAATGGCGCCTACGTTCCGGATGGCGCGGCAGTGCCTGACGACGTGCTGATTGGCGTGCAGACGCGAACCCCGGAAAACGATCAACTGCGGCCCGGCCAGACCTGGATGGGTTCGCCGCCGATCCTGCTGCCCGCGCGCGAAAGTTCGGAAGGTTTTCCAGAGTCGCTCACCTTTCGCCCCTCGCCGGTCCGCCGGTTGGGGAGAGGAATTGTGGAAGCGTTGCGCATTGTAATGCCGCTCGCCATCGTGATTGCGACCGGCTACCTGGTCATCATTCTGGTCATGCCGCTCGCCGAGAACGGGATGACGCTAAACGCTATCGTGGCACTGGCATTTGCCGGCTGCGTCTATGGCCTCGCGTCCTTTTTATTTGTCGTTGCGCTGAAATGGATATTGATAGGACGTTACGTCCCCCGCGCCGCCCCCATGTGGACGCCTTTTGTGTGGATCAGCGAAGCCGTCACGAATTTGTATGAATCGCTAGCGGTGCCAAATTTTTTGGACATTTTGCGGGGAACACCCATGTTGCCGTGGGCGTTACGATTGCTGGGAGTGCGCATCGGCAAGGGAGTTTACCTGAATACCACTGACCTGACGGAATTTGACTGCGTACGGATTGGGAACGAGTCGGAATTTAATGCCTGGAGTGGTCCGCAAACCCATTTGTTTGAAGATCGAATCATGAAAATTGGCATGGTTGAAATCGGGGAGCGTGTGACCGTGGGGACACGAAGCACGATACTTTACGACACGTCTGTGGGCGACGATGTGAGCCTGGGACCGCTGACACTGGTAGTGAAAGGGGAAGGGCTGCCGGAAAATACGCGATGGGAGGGTTCGCCGGCGGCGCAAAAATCATGGGAGACAGAATGATGAGAACGCGGGCAGAAAACAGAACTATAAAGTACGAAGAGTTAAACTAGAAAGGGTTACCGATGTATTGACTGCGCCCTGCGCCGGGAAACGTTCAACATCGAACGCTGAACTCGGAACGTTGAACTATTGCGCAGGTTTAACGGGCGCCGACCTGACGAGCGAGTTCCAGCCAGCCTTCGAACCATTCAGAACGGGTCCAATTGTCTGATTCATCGCGTTTCGTATTGGTGGAGTTGGGATGGGCGAGATCTTCCGAATTTCCTGTAACTCCGTCCCGGGCCGTTGATTCGTTGATGTTCATACTCATGGTGAAAAGTCGCTCATGGAGATGGGCCTCGCGATGGGGTTATGTGGGTGGAGTGCCGGAATTATGGGAGATAGGGGAAAGACCGCAGAAGGGAAAAAACTCCAAAGCCCAAATGACAAGCACCGAGAAGAGTTATGGGTTGACGGGTGGCTGAAGTTGGCGAGGGCGGGGACGAGTTGGGGGAAGTGTTCAGTATTCAGTATTCAGTTTTCGGTTTTCAGAAATGGGTGGTGCGCCCGTCGTCGCGTGCCTCTGGTGAGGCAAGGTGGAACGCGTCCCTACCGAAAAAGAGGGGAATGCGTCGCTGCCGATTGTCAGGAGCGGTTGGTGGCGATGGTGGGGGAGTTGCGGGAGGGGCGGGGGACCGGGGCTTTGGGAATGGGCGGGGTGTCGCGGCCTGAGGGGATAAGGGGGACCTGGCTGACGACTTCGCGCCAGGCCTGTCGCTGGTCGGGTGTCATGAGTTTCCAGCGTTCGGCATTTTTCAAGAATTGATTCCGTTCTTCCGCGGTGAGGCCGGCGAATTTTTCGAAGGAACGAATACATTTGGCTCTTTGCACGGGTGTGAGTTGTCCATAGCTGTGCAAGGTTTTTTCCATAAGTTGCCGTTCCTGCTCCGAAATGGTGGTGAGAGCGCGTTCCTTTTCCTGAGGTGTGAGATCGAAGAATTGATTGAAGCGGTTCAAGAGTTTTTGCCGCTGATTTTCGGGCATGCCCTGAATCTGTTGAACGCTTTTTTCAAGGGCCTGGCGGCGTTCAGGGGTGAGGTTTGCAAAGGTATTGTGAGGCAAGGCGCCGGCGGCGAGTTCGAGGAAGGCTTTGACAGCAGCGCGGTTATCCAGAAAATCTTTGCGAATTTCCGGCGTGAAGCTGTCCCATATCTGCATTCGATACTCCAGGAGCTTGCGGCAGTTTTCCGGGGCGGATTTGATGACGGCAACGCGATTGGTTTCGGAGGTGCGCATGAGGCGCAGGAGATACCAGCTCAGTTCGGTAGCTTGAAGCCGCAGCTCGCGCTGGTCGGGTTTCATCGCTTTGTATTCGCGCACCTTCGCAAGGATGAGTTTGCGGTCTTCAGGTGTGTGATTGGTGAGTGCGGCGTTGCGCTCGGCGGTACCCATGCTCAGAAGGTCGCGAAAGAATTCGACAGGCGGTTTGAAGACGGGAGGAAGTGGAGGATCCATCTGGGTTGGCCGTGCCGCCGGTGTTGTGGAGGACACATTTCCGTTTGGGGACGTGTTGGAGGCCGCCGGTTGCGCGAAGAGGGGCATCGCGAGCGAAAAGGCAATGCCCATCAACGCGGCGCGAACAGAAAGCTGAAGCTGATTGTGACTGAGATGGGTCATTGCAGGAGCGACAGGAGTTGCTCGTCAGCGGCGGCGGGTTCAGGCGTGAGGCGTTGGATGGCATCGAAGTCTTCGAGGATAGCGGGGCTGGGGAGCATGGAGACTTTGGAGACGACCTGGACGCTATGGACCATTTTCGCGCGCTGGACGGCTTTAATTTCCTGCCAGGAGACGATGCTGGCGCCCAACACAACTGAGGCGACAGCGAGTCGAGGCAGCCAGCGCATCCAGAACGGGCGGCTGGGCCGGGCGGCTTTGCGGTTGGTGGCGGCGGTTTCCAACTCGACGGCTTTCAGAACGCGGGCAGTGAAATTGCTGGAGACGGGGACATCCGGGAGGCGTTCAAGGACATCGTTGAGGGCGTTTTCGGAGGCCCAATCTGCCTGAGAATCGGGGTGCGCGGCGAGCCAGGCGCGCAATTCGGCCTCTTCGGCCGGGGTGAGCTTTCGCTTCCAGCTTTGCTCTTGTAACCGTTGGAATTTTGGGTCGTCCGTCATAAACGTCCTTATTATATAAAACCGTTAGTTGGGCAAAGTTTCGGTCATTTTGCATCTCTCCATGCGCCGGTTTGGAGATAGGGTTTGAGCTTTGATTTCAGGGTTTCCCGGCCCCTGTGAATGAGGGATTTGGTGGCTGAAAGAGAAGTTCCGAGGACTTCGGCAATTTCCTCGTAACTGAGTTCGTCCTGGCGGCAAAGGACGATGGCGAGACGCTGGTTTTCGGGCAGTTCGGCCAGGGCTTCAGTGATTTTTTGTTCGAGTTCACCATGGATGAGAGTGTCCGGGGGCGAATGGGTGCGGGTGTCTTCGAACTGGCGCTGGGGCTGATCTTCCTGGTCGGGCGCGGAGGCGTCCAGGGAGTCCGTGGGATGACGGGAGCGACGGCGGATCTCGTTGAGGCAAAGGTTGCGGACGATGGTGAAGAGCCAGGTGGTAAATTTGGAAGCCGCCTGGTAGCGATCCGCAGATTTGTAAACCTGGACGAAGACGTTTTGGGCGAGGTCCTCGGCCTCGGTAGCGTCGCGCAGCATGCGGGCGGCGACGTTGATGACGGGTTGTTTGTATTTGTCCACGAGCGAGGCAAAAGCGGTGGTATCGCCCTGCTTAACGCGCAGCATCAGGGCGGCATCCGGATCTTGCTCGGCGGACATAAAAGTATTTCGCCAAGGGTAGCAAACACCGGAGGACAGACAAAGTTGGAAGAAAGATGGAACCTTTTTGAAATCCCAAATCCCAAAAAACAAATCCCAATGAAAAACGCCAAAATGACGTGTTATTTATGCATTAACTGCGCCCTGCGCCGGGAAACGCTGAACATCGAACACTGAACACAGAACGTTAAACTGAGATATCTTTCAGTCCCTCCGTGATGAAGGGGAACGCGTTTCGGCGGGCTGGCCGAAATAAGTTGGGCGCTGATAGATGCGGACGTAGTCAATGTCGTGGTATTGAGGGAAGGTGGTGGTGGAATCAGGATTGCCAGGCCAGCGGCCACCGATGGCGGTGTTGAGAATCAGGTAGTGGGGAGTGTGTGGGACGCCGTTGGTGGTGGTGTGAATCAGGTCATTATCCAGGTACCAGCGAAGGGCGTCGGGTTCCCATTCCAGCGCATAGAGATGAAAGTCGGCGGAGTAATCGTTGGTCGTTTTCCAGGTGACAGAGCTGGATTTTTTAAGGCCGTCGAAAGTGTGATAATGAAGGGTGCCGTAAACGGTGGAGCGTTCGTGGCCGAGAAATTCCATGATATCGATCTCGCTATACCAGGGGCGGTATTCAGGAATCATGCGTTCCTTACCATTGGTGACAGCTTCGGCCATGATGTATTCCATTTCCCAGTTTCGGTTCTGAGGATAGAGCCAATGGGCGGGCCACATACCTTTACCGCCGGGTAATTTGGCGCGGATTTCGAAGCGGCCATAGGTGGGGGCGAAACGACCGTCGGTGCTGACGCGTCCGCTGGTGTACTGTTGCGAGCCGTAGTTGCGAATGCGGCTCCGCAAGCGGAGGCAGCCATCTTCTGTGTACACTTCATCGGGAAGATAGTATTGGAGTTCGTCGTGCTTGCTTTGTTCGCGGAGGAGAACATTCCATTTTGTTGAATCGAGTTTTTTGGCGGTGAATTCGTCGTGCCAGACGAGTTTCCAGCTGTCGAGGGATGGATCTTTTGCGAGGGCAGCGGTGGCGGATAGAAGTGCGAGCGCGGCGGCGAGGTGGGCGAGTGCGGATTTTGGCATTTGGACGGACAGCATGGCGCGGAGTTTAATGAGGCGGGGGACGAATCCAAGTGTTTATCGAGAAGCGGCGCTGAGGAGGGAAGGAATGATCGAACTGACGTTCGATTCTACACCGGGGCTGAAGAGGGGAAGAGTGATCGAACTGACGTTCGATGCTACGGCGGTGTTGAGGAGGAAAAGAATGATCGAACTGACGTTCGATGTTACGGGGTGTGTGGGAAGGGAAAGAGGAAGCCGGTAAATCCTTTCAATTCGGCGGGAAAGCTGCACACTGGGGCTCCTCTGCAGCAGTTCGGTTGACGAAATCAGAATATGGAATGGGCATTTGTAGTCATCCTGGTGCTGGGTGTCCCGATTGTCCTGGCGATCTGGCTAATCGTTCGAGCGATCAACGCGCGCGAACGGATTGAGACGCTTACGCGCCGGATCGAGACGCTGGAGTTGGAGATTCACCTGATCAAGACGCGGCCTGAAAGCGTTAAACCGACGCCGGAAGAGCAGCCAGCGGCACCGCCAATTGCAGCCGAGGAAACGATTCAGGCGCCCGAATCTGAGTTCGGAACGGAAACTGTCATTTTCCGGAGAACGCCGCTGACACCAACACCCGCGCCTGCGCCGGTCGCGTTGTCCGGGTCCGTGCCCGCGCCACCGCCCGGACCAGCAACCCCTCCGCCGATTCCCCCGATGCCGGCCCCGGCTCCCATCAAGGCCACGTACGAAATTCCGGCTCCGAATCCTTTGTCGAAGATCAACTGGGAGCAGTTCATGGGAGTGAAGATGTTCGCCTGGGTGGGCGGACTGGCGCTGTTTTTGGGTGTCGCATTTTTCGTTAAATATTCTTTCGAGAAGAACCTGATATCGCCGGAGATGCGGGTGGCATTTGGGTTTATTACCGGGCTGGGGCTGTTGATCGGCGGGGTGGTGACGTCGCGCAAGGATTACGTGACGCTGTCCAATACGCTGTGCGCGACGGGGGTGCTGGTTCTGTATGCGGTGACGTTTTCGTGCCGGGCGTATTATCATTTTCCGTTTTTCGAATTGGTGCCGACGTTTTTGCTGATGGCGCTGATAACGGCGACGGCGTTTCTGCTGGCGGTTCGGTTGAATGCGCTGGTGGTGGCGATACTTGGGATGCTGGGAGGATTTCTGACACCCTATTTGCTTTCAACGGGTCAGGACAATCCGTTTGGGCTGTTTGGATACATAGGAATCCTGGTGGCGGGGGTGTTGCTGGTGGCGCTGTATCGGCGCTGGTATTTCCTCGCGGCGATGGCGGCGGTGGGAACGGTGGTAATGGAAGCGGGATGGGCGGAGGCGTTTTTTGAACGTAACCGCTATTTCGAGGGGAACCAGATTTTCATTCCGCTGACGGTTTTACTGGGATTTGTAGTGATGTACCTGGGGGCGTGCTGGTGGGCGCGGAAGCGGGACGGGGCCGAGGAGTCGAAGGACGTGAAGGAATCGCTGTGGTGGTTTTGGGGATCGCACCTGGCACTGGCGGGGGTGGCGTTGATATTCACGGGATGGTTTTTGAGCTACGCGCCGCTGGCAGCGAGGCCGTGGTTGATGTTCGGGTTTGTGATACTGATTGACCTGAGCGTGACGGTGTTGTGCGCGCTGGAAGGCAGGACGGTGAACGCGCATCCCATCGCGGGCATGGCGGTGTTTGGATTACTGGCGTTGTGGACATCGCGCTCGCTCACGAACGAACTGCTGAACGCGGCGCTGTCGTTTTATTTCATTTTTGCGGTGCTACACGCGGTGATTCCGGCGTGGCTGCAGCGGCGGCATGGGGCGGAACTATTGCGGAAAGCGGGAATGGCTTTTCCTCCGCTGGCACTGCTGCTGGTGCTGATCCCGATTTTTCAATTACCGGAAGTGTCATTCATGGTGTGGCCGTTTGTGTTGCTGGTGGACCTGGTGGCGATTGTGCTGGCGGTGGCGTCGGCGACGATTTTGCCGGTGGCAGCGGTGCTGTTGCTGACGTTGTGCGCGACGGGCGCGCTGATTTTCAAAATTCCAGCGACGTTGACGGGTCTGTCCACGTCGTTCTTCCTGCTGGCGGCGTTTGCGACATTTTTTGTGGCGGTGGGAGTGTGGCTGGCGCGGAAGTTCAAGCCGGAATTGTTCGTGAAGGAAGTGAAAGGGGGAGGCGATATCCTGGCGCCCGAGAATCTCGCCGCGCAGCTGCCGGCGGTTTCGGCGGTGCTGCCGTTTCTGCTGCTGATCATGGCGACGTTGCGACTGCCGCTGGTGAATCCGTCGCCGGTGTTCGGTGTGGCGCTGCTGTTGTTAGTGTTGCTGCTGGGAGTGACGAAATTATTTTCGATGGACTGGATGCCGGCGATCGGACTGGTGTGCGTGGCGTCGCTGGAGTGCGCGTGGCATTTCAACCGGTTCCGGCCTGAGAACCCTGGGCAATCGTTGACGTGGTACCTGCTGTTCCTGGGAGTATTCACGGTATTTCCATTCGTTTTTGCGCGGCAATTCAGTGGACGAATCGTGCCATGGGCGACAGCGGCGGTGGCGGGCACGGCGCAATTTTTCCTGATTCACCGGTTGATGAGGGCGTCGTATCCGAATGACGTGATGGGACTGTTGCCGGCGGCGTTTGCGTTGATTCCGCTCGGGAGCCTGGTGGCGATTTTGAAGCTTGTTCCGGCGACGAGCCCGGCTCGGATGGGGCAGTTGGCGTGGTATGGAGGGGTGGGGTTGTTCTTCATAACGCTGATATTCCCGATTCAGTTTGAGCATCAATGGATCACGATCGGCTGGGCGCTGGAAGGCGCGGCGCTGCTGTGGCTGTTTCATCGGCTTCCGCATCCGGGATTGCGGCTGGCGGGTGTGGGATTGCTGGCGATCGCGTTTGTGCGGCTCGGGATAAACCCGGCGGTGTTTGGGTATCATCCGCGCAGCGACCGGCCAATTTTTAACTGGTACCTGTATGCGTACGGGATTGTGACGGTGTGCTTGTTTGCGGGAGCGTGGCTGCTGGCGCCGCCGCGGGATCGCGTCGGCCGGTTAAAGCTGCCGGCGATACTGACGGGGTTCGGGACGTGGCTGGCGTTTCTGCTGGTGAACATAGAGATTGCGGATTTCTTTAGCGAGCCGGGTTCACGGTTCACGTTTCAGTTCAGTGGAAATTTTGCGCGGGACATGACTTACTCGATCGCGTGGGCGATGTTCGCGCTGGGGCTGCTGGTGGTGGGGATAATGAGGAACCAGGCGGGGGCGCGGTACGCGGGGTTGGGGTTGTTGAGTGTGACGTTGCTGAAACTGTTCTTCCATGATTTGGCGCAGCTCGGCCAGCTTTATCGCATCGGAGCGTTCATGGCGGTGGCGGTGATTGCAATGGTGGCGTCTTTTGCGTATCAGCGATTTTTCCTGCTGACGGCAAAAGCGCGCGCAGCGGAAACGGTGAAAAAAGAATGAGCCTTCGAAATTCACGGGCCGCGAGAGAAGCAGGGCTATTCGCGATAGTCACCATCGGTTTAGTGGCGTTGCTCGGTGTCAGTGATTGCGGCGCGGCAACATTGCCGGGTGATTGGCAGAATGAGCAACGGTTTGAGGTGAGCGAAACCGGGCTCATCAAACTGAGTTTGCCGGTAGAGACTTTGGACAAAGCGCGTCCGGGACTGGAGGATTTGCGGCTTTACGATGATTCGGGAGCGGAAGTGCCTTACTACATCGAGCGACCGGTAGCGGTAAACAGAACGCACCTGGCGGCAAAGTCGTTTCAGGTGGCGTTGGGATCCTCGGCGACGGTGATCACGATTGAGACGGGGGTGGACCGGCCGGTGGATAGCCTGACGCTCGAAAGTCCGGCGGGCAATTTCCTGAAGTCAATCGTGTTGGAAGGTTCGGCGGATGGGAAACGCTGGCAGACGCTGGCTCGTGGCCAGCCGATCTTTCGGGAGTCCTCGGTTGCGAGCCAGCTTCAAATTGGGTTTTCGCCGGGGACATGGAAGACACTGCGAATCACAGTTGATGATCAGCGGTCCCAGCCTGTTCCATTCACAAGCGCTTCGGTGCATACGGCATCGGGCGAGGCTGCGGCGGCTGAGTCGGTGGAAGCGACGATTCGGGATCGTGGCGAAAGTCCGGGTGAAACGCGGCTGACGGTGGATTTAGGGGCAGCGAACCTGGACGTTTCATCCATTGAAGTGCAAACGAGCGAAGCGCTCTTCAAGCGATATGTCTCGGTGAGTGTGCCGTCGGTGACCGACGGAGTGATACGGGATCAATTGCTAGCCGGGGGCACGATATACCGAGTGGAAGTGGACGGACAGCCGGTATCGTCGCGGTTGAATTTGGTGGTGGAGAGCCAGGCGCGCGCGCGGGAGTTGCGGTTGTTGATTCGAAATTTTGATAGTCCGCCGCTGCCGATCAAAGCGATTCGAGTGGAGCGACACCCGGTTTACCTGGTGTTCCTTCCGAAGGGAGCGGGGGTTCATCATTTGCTGACGGGAAACAGCCGTTGCGAAGCGCCGCGATACGATCTTCCGGCGTTGAGCGCGAATTTTCGAAAAGCGCCGGTGCGAGCATTAAAGGTTTCGCCGGTGACGCCGAATCCGAATTATCGCGCACCGGAGGTGCTGCCGGGTGTGCAGGATGGCGAGACGGCGATTGATGTGACGGCATGGCGATATCGGAAGGCGATCAAGGCGACGAACGCGGGGGCGCAGCAGATTGAACTCGACGTGGATATCCTAGCGCACACGCAAAACGATTTGCAGGACTTGCGCGTGGTGCGACAGGGGCGGCAGTTGCCTTACATACTGGAACGAACATCCATGAGCCGGGCGCTGACGCCAACGGTGACAGCGGGCCAGGATTCGAAGGACCCGAAGTTGAGCCGGTGGACGTTAAAACTGCCGCATGCGCGGTTGCCGATCACACGGCTGGCTTGTGTTTCGGGGACGCAACTTTTTCAGCGCGAAGTGAGAGTTTACGAAGACACGTCAGATAACAGGGGAGAAATTTACCGGCGGCTGCTGGGTTCGACTTCGTGGAAGAAAGTTCCAGGGACGGCGAACACGGAATTTGGGATGGCACTGGAAGGGCAGCCGCAGACGGACACGCTTTTGCTGGAGACGCACAACGGGGATAATCCGCCGATTAAGCTAGAGAAGTTTCAGGTGTTCTATCCGGCGGCGCGAATATTGTTCAAGGCGAAATCAGAGGACAGCCTTTTTGTGTATTACGGGAATGAGCAGGCCGGCTCGCCGCGGTATGATTTGAGTTTGGCGGCGGGCCAGTTGCTGGCGGCGGAAAAGGGCGCGGCGACGCTGGGGTCGGAGGAGCAACTCAAGAAGGGAGCCTGGGGCGAAGGCCGGACGATGGGAAAAGGGAGCGTGTTATTTTGGGTGATACTGGCGGTGGTGGTGATTGTGCTGCTGGTGATTATTTCGCGGTTACTGCCGAAGGAAGGAAATTAGTTCAGTATTCAGTGTTCAGACAGGAGATGGGGGAATTTGCGTGCTGAGGGGGGGGTAAGCGGATAGACTGGTTTTATGTTAAGTCAACGGTGGCGCCCGGTATTCTATTCTGTGATAGCCATCCTGGTTATCTGGGCGGTGGCGACGGTGGGATATTTCGTCGCAGAGAATTCCCGGATGACGGCGGAGAAGGTGAAGGCCTACGCTGACTCGGTGGATTTGAACAAGTTGTCGGCAGCGGATCGCGCGAAAGCGATCCAGGACCTGGCCAACCGGTTGAATGCATTGCCCGCGGACGAACGGCGACGCGCACGGCTGGATCGAACGGCGAACCGCTGGTTCGAGCAGATGACGGAAGAGGAAAAGGGGCAATTCATAGACGCCACAATGCCGACGGGATTCAAACAAATGCTGACGGCTTTCGAACAGTTACCGGAGGATAAGAGGCGCAAGAGCGTGGATGACGCGTTACGGCGGCTCAAAGACGCGCAAATGAAACTGGGGCAACCAGGTGCGGGCGGGACGAATGAATTGAGCATGGAGCTGCAGGCGAAGGTGCGGACAATCGGACTCAAAACGTTTTACAGCCAGAGTTCAGCACAAACGAAAGCGGAGATGGCGCCGGTGCTTGAGGAGCTGCAAAAGGTGATGGAGAGCGGAAGGCCGTTTCGTGGACGATGAGGGCGGAACTTCGTGCGCCCCGGATAGCCGGGTCCGCGTTCACATTGATCGAATTACTAGTGGTCATCGCGATCATTGCAACGCTGGCGGCATTGCTGCTGCCGGTGTTCAGCAAGGCGAAGGAAACGGGGCGGGGAACGGCGTGCCTCAGCAATCTTCACCAGATCGGCATCGCGCTCCAGCTTTACGTGCAGGATAACAACAATCATCTGCCCATGATGCGCGACAAATCACTCACGACAAGCAACACGCTACCGTCACCGGACATGGTGCTCTCGAATCACCTTGGGAATTTGAACGTGCTGCGGTGTCCTTCGGACAAGCTGAAGTATTTTGAAAATACGGGAAGCAGTTATGCGTGGAACAGCCTTTTGAACGGGCAGGACGGGGATCATTTGAAGGCGTTCGGGATGCAGTTTGATGCCCATGCGATGCCGTTGATGTACGACAAGGAGAAATTTCACGCGCCGCGGGGGCCGGGCAAAGAGCAGAATTTTTTGTATGCGGACGGGCATATAAAGAACCTGCTGGCGATCGAAGGAACTATTCAACCGAGCCCGTGATCGAGCTGAAAAACATTTGCAAAAAGTTTGGGGACCGCCTGGCGGTGGATAACCTTTCGCTGGAGGTTCCGGCGGGAGAGATCTACGGATTGTTGGGACATAACGGGGCAGGGAAGAGCACGGCGATTGGGATGATGCTGGGGCAGGTGTGGCCGACGAGCGGGGAGATCCGGGTGTGCGGGCATGATGTCACCGCGCATCGGCAAAGGGCCTTGCAAAAAGTGGGGGCGATATTCGAGAGCCCGGCATTTTACGATTATCTGAGCGGACGCCGGAACCTGGAGATTTTGAGTTCATATACGGCGGCGACACCGCGCGCGCGGATTGACGAGGTGCTGGAATGGGTGGGTTTGACGGGGCGAGAGGGTTCGAAGGTGCGAACGTATTCGCATGGGATGCGGGCACGGCTGGCGCTGGCGCAGGCGCTGCTGCCGCAGCCGGAGTTGCTGATTTTGGATGAACCCAGCGACGGGCTTGATCCCGAAGGGATACATGAGATGCGGCTGACCATCCTGCGCTTGCAGCGGGAGCTTCGATTGACCATCCTGCTTTCCTCTCATTTTCTGAACGAAGTGGAACTAACGTGCACCCGGATAGCGGTGTTAAACCAGGGACGCAAAGTCTTTGAAGGACCGCTTTCCGCGACGCGACAGCGTCAACAGTGGGTCCGGTTGAGAGCAGGAGATTTCGCGTTGGCCGTGCGCGAATTGCGGCAGGCGGAACTGGTCACGGACGAACGTGAGGGTCAATTCATTGCGTTGAAGCCGGGGACGGACACGAGCCAGGTGGTGCAACTGCTGGTGGCCCGCGGGATAGCGGTGTACGAGATCGCGAACGAGACCGAGACGCTGGAAAGTTTCTATCTTGGATTGATGAACGGAAAAGCCAGTCCGGGTGGCTGATTTCCGTCAAGAATGAATGTAGCTCGATTACAACTGATCGATCGCTGGCTGGGGGTGCCGCTGTGCTGGTTCCTGAGCACCGTGCGGTTTTTGACGGGGCGACGCGGAGCGCCGCCGGGGAAGCCGCGCAATATCCTTTTCGTGAAACTCGCCGAGCAGGGATCAACGGTTCTGGCTTACGGTGCTTTGCGGAGGGCGGTGGAAATGGTGGGCCGGGAGAATGTATATTTCATTCTGTTCGAGGAGAACCGGTTCATACTCGATTTGCTGGATGTAATCCCGAAAGAAAACGTGATTGCGATTTCGTTTCGCGGATTGCCGGGCCTGGTGAGCAGCAGCTTCGGCGCGATGATGAGGATGCGGCGATTGAGACTGGATGCGGCGATTGACATGGAGTTTTTTGCGCGGGGTTCGGCGGCGCTGACGTATTTGACGGGCGCGCGGCGGCGCGTGGGCTTTCATGCGTTTTATGGGGCGGGCCCGTATCGCGGGAACCTGATGACACACCGGCTTTTGTATAATCCGCAATTGCACAGCAGTCACACGTTTCAAAGCCTGGTGGAAGCGTTGGAATGCAACGCGGATGAACTGCCCACGTTTGGCCACGCGTTTGGGCAATCGAACGTCGAGGCGCCGCCGTTTCAGCCGAAACCGGACGAGTTGGAGCGGGTGAAGGAGCTTATCCGGCGCGAGACGGGAGGGTTGCGGCCGATCATATTGTTGAACCCGAACGCGAGTGATTTGCTACCTTTGCGGCGCTGGCCGACGGAGCGATACATCAATGTGGCCAAGCGTTTGCTGGAGAAGTACCCAGAGGCATGGGTGGGTTACACGGGAGCGCCGAATGAGTCGGGAGCGACGGAGCGATTGCTGCGGGAAACCGGTTCGCCGCGGTGCATTTCGTTCGCCGGCAAGACGACGCTGCGGGAACTGCTCGTGTTGTACACCTTGTCGAAAGTGCTGGTGACAAACGACAGCGGCCCGGCGCATTTTGCGACGCTCACGCCGATTCGAGTCGTGACGCTGTTCGGACCGGAGACTCCCGCCTTGTTCGCGGCGCGAACAAATCGGAACACGGTGTTGTGGGCGGGAATCGCTTGCAGTCCGTGTGTGAGCGCTTACAACAACCGCCAATCGCCGTGCCGGAACAATGTATGCATGCAGGCAATAACGGCGGACCAGGTATTTGATGCCGCCTGCCGCGCCTACGAGGCGACGAATTAATCGCGGGCACGCCGTTTGAGCGAGCCGTCGGGGCCCATTTCGGCCACGAGGGGAAACACATCGCGCCGGGCGCAAAAGGCGACATCGTCTTTCAGATCGGGCTTTGTGAGCAGGCGCTGACCGTTTCGGGACTGGCTGAGGGCGGCTGGAAGATCGGACTTCGCGTTCAGGTACAGGGTTCGGGCGATGAGAGCAGAGTCGGCAACAGCGCCAGAGCCGTGCGTTGCCGAGAGCAAATCGCACAGGGCACCAGCAGCGAGGACATCTTCATAAGCCATTTGCTCGAAGGTGCCGCTGCACACCAGCAGAATGTCGGGGGAACCGGCCAGGCATTCCGCGGTCGCCTGGAGATTCAGGAATGAGGATGCGAAAATGCGTTTAGCCGTGGCGCAGGCACGGAGGGCGCGCGTGCCGTTGGTGGTGGTTATTGCCAGGATTTTGCCGCCCACTTTTTCGCGGGTGAATTCGCGCGGGGAATTGCCGAGGTCAAAGGGTATGGTTCCGGTCTGATCGCTGCCGATCAGGACTCCATCGCGTTCGCCGGCGAGGAGAATATTTGGATCGCGCTCACGAAGTTTCAACGCGTGGGGAATTTCTGACACGGGAATGATAGCGGATGCACCATTATGCAGCGCGGTAACCATGCTGCTGGTGGCGCGCAACACGTCGAAGACCACACACACGGTGCCGCTGAGGTCGCGCTGGGCGAGGGCGTCGAATTCTGCGGGCGCGAACAGTACTTCCAGATTTGTTTGCATGCTCAGGGAGTGGCGACGATGGCGGGGCCCGGTTTGTGAATTCTCATGTAGTGAAAAAGATATTGCTGGGCGTAGCCGGCGTGGGGACCAAAGTGAGAGCCGCTAAAACGGCGCAAGCGGTCGGGTTTTGGGCGCCGACGCGGGAAGTAGAGCTGGCGCAACGCGCGCATGACCCAGACGTCCACCGGGAATGCGTCCGGAAATCCGCCGGCAAAGAGCAAGACGCAGTCGGCGATCTTTGCGCCTACGCCATGAAGTTTCATCAATTCAGCACGCGCCTGGACGGTTGTGAGGCGGGATAGATTATCGAGGTCGAGGCTGCCCCCGGAAATGGTTTTGGCCGCCGTCAGCAGGTACGGGGCGCGGAATCCCATTTTGCAGGCGCGCAAGTCCGCCTCACTGAGAAGCGCCAATCGTTGGGCGGTTGGAAAAGCAAACATTGGGGGATGGCCGGCAGGAGTTTCGACGCGTTCGCCGTAGCGTTCGCATAGGATGGTTACGATTTGCCGGATCTGAACGATTTGTTTGGTGGAGGAAAGGATAAAGGATGCGAGGCATTCCCAGAGGTCCTGCCGGAGCAATCGCAGGCCACGGCAAGCAGCGACGGCGGCGCGCATTGGTTCGTCAGCGGGAAAGGTGGCGAGCACCTCGTCGAGGTTTACTCGTGTTTGTAGATAATGTTCGAGCCAATCCCAATGGGAAACCGGAATGGTGGTTTGGGCGGTCAGCCCGCCAGGATGCTGTCGCAGGCGGACCCAGCGTGTTCCGACAACGCCGACCCAGTGGCCGTCGATTTGGTTCCAGCGAAACGCCTGGCCGCTGGTTAGAGTTGCAGCGAGGTCGTAGTCGCGCAATTCGAAGGTTCGGCAGTTTTCCGGCGAGGTCTGCAAGATTCAGCGGAGTCCGCGGCAGGCGAACAATTGAAGAGGGCGGCACAACTGGTCGTGGTAATAGATGGGTACGATGCCAAGATCGGTGACGGATTCGAACTCGGCGGTCAGCCGCGCGGGGGGAGGCAGGGGGATCAGGTTGTTGCGGCTCAGTTCGAGCACGTAGATAGCGTTCTGTCCGATCCGATTAGTGTAGCCAGGCCAGAAAAAGAACTGATTTTCTGGCGCGGCGCTACTCCGGCAATAGACCATGGGTTCGCCACGAACGGTCTCTTTAGCTTCGGGCAAATAAAATGAAATGGTGCCGGCCAGACCGTAATGGTCGGCGATGATGAAGACGGGTTTGCCTTCGGCGAGGAGGGTTTGGCGGGCGTCACCGGCAGCTTTTGCGACATCGTGCCAGGCGCGCACACGGTGTAGGGGATCGATGTTTACCGGCAAGTATGGGGCGGACAATTTTTCGATGAGGTTGGTTTTGTGCTCGGGAATGAACGTTGCTATGCCGCGGCGGACGGGTTGGGTGACGCGCCACAAGTCGCTTTGATAGAGCAGGAGGACGAAGGCGTAGCCGACTCCGAGGCCGGTGATGAGCCAGGGCTTCACTTTTTTGTCACCGAGCCGCATTTGGGTGTCCCAATAAGCCATCATGAGGCAGAACAGCGGAATGACGGAGGGAGCGATCCAGTTAGGCTGGATACGCGAGCGGAACGAGTAGAACATGTAGCAGAGGAACAAGGGCGCGCCCATGCTGAAGAAGTAGATCAGGAGAGGATTGCGGCGGTTGGTGCGCCAGAAGGCGATGCAGGCCCAGACCATGGAGACAAAAAATACGGGGTTAAGGAGTCCGAGTTCGGTGCCGAGGAACTCGCCAAAGTAACGGAAGGTCGGCTTCCATTCGGAATGCAGCCCCGCATTGTCGGCGAGGTGTGAAATGGTGGGCCAATTTCGCTGGGCGTTCCAGATGAGGACGGGGAGTGCGCAGATCGCGTGAACGAGAAGCGCGAGGTAAGGGCCGGGCCGGCGCAATTGCTTGCGAGCGGGCGGCCAAAGAATGAAAAAGACGGCCCAACAGAGGAGCTGAAATAATTCGGTGGCTTTACTGAGGAAACCAAGCCCCATCCAAAGACCGACCCAGAGCCAGGAGCGGGTAGAAGAGTTATCCTGGACGGCGCGCCACCCGGCGACCATGGCGGATGTCCAGAACACGACAGAGAGCGGATCAATAGTCATGAGGATTCCGCCGATGGACATCAAGACCGTGGCGGACATGGCGAGGAGCAGGATGAGACCGGCGCGGGCGTTCACCTCACGGGCAAAGAAGCGCAGCATCATGATGCCGAGGATCGCTGCAATGACCGGCGAGAAGAAGCGAACGCCAAATTCGTTGTCGCCCCAGAGAGTGGTGCCGAGGAACTGGGTGTAGGCAATCATCGGCGGTTTGCTGTAGTAGGCGAGCGCGAGGTGCTTCGACCAGAGCCATTGGTAGGCTTCATCCATGCCGAGTTGAATGACGCCGCTTTTGAGATACAGCAGGCGGCCAAAAAACATCAGCGCGACAAGGACGTAGCCGAGCCGGATCCAATGCTGGTCCATGTCCTGATGCGGGGCACGTCGCGACGCAAGGGAAGGGGAGGCGTGGCCGGTTTCCTGGGTTTCAGGCGGCGCGGCGAACACCAGCGAAGGTAATTCCTCCCACCAGATTGGGAACCACTTTCGCCCAATCCAAACCCAGAGTGCGTTGAGTGACCATACAATGGCGACGGCACAACCAGCGCCCAGGATCGCTCCAGCCAGAACGTCGCTGGGATAGTGGACACCGTTGTAGATGCGCGAGAAGCCCATCAACACCGCGAACGGCAGCAAGACGCGAATGCTGCTGCGATAGTAGATGAATGCTGCCATGGTGAGCGCGAACCAGTTCGCGGTGTGAGAAGAGGGCATACTGCCCGAACCACCCTTTCCTACGAGGCAGATCGCTTCTGGCACAAGTAGAAAGGGACGGTCGCGGCTGATGACCTGTTTGAGCGTTTTACAGATCACGGCATCGGTCATCCCCACGGCGAGGCCGATCATGATGAGGCAGATGAGGCCGCGAGCGCGTCCCTTCCAGACGAGGAGCAAAGCGCAAAGAACAGCGGCTGGCCCGAAAAACGGGTTTCCACTGAGAAAAGGCATCACGGTATCGAATACCGGATTGCTCAAACTGATGTTGATGAATCGAAAAAGCCCGAGGTCGAGCGATTGCAACCAATGCATTGTGAATAATTTAGCGGGGACGGGTGGAAATCACACTAAATAAACGGGCTTGTCAACGAATCCACTTCGTGTAGGCGCGGTCGCCAAAATATTCGTAGCCTTTGTTTTCGTTCGAAGTCCCGGACACGAGGCAATGAATGAAGCCGTTGCGCTCGACCTGGACGGTATGGAAGATCTTTTTTTCAGGATTTTCTTTCAGAATAAGCTGCGCGCGTCCTTCCAGCGCGGAGAACCTCTGAAAATCGGCATTGGTTTGGCTGGTGAATTTGAATTCCTCGGCGAGATCGCGCTGCATGGCGTGGCTCTTTCCCCAGGTTCCGCCGGCGGCGCTGACAAAGTGCTTTCCATTCAGTAAGGCGATAGCATCGTTATAGGCCAGCACGCAGAGGAAATGGTTAGGGCCGCCTTTAAGCCAGCGCGCGAGCTTTTCGGTGTGTCCGAGCGACTGGTCGTATGCGTAATTGCTGTCAAGGAACGCAATTCGGATGACGTCATCGGGAATTTTCTCCACGGCGTTAAGGTAGCCAAAAATGAAACTGCCACCGCCGCTGTGGCCGGCGATTACCAGCTCGACTTCATAGTCTTTGAAAAGGTTCCGAGCCGTGGCGATGATTCCGGGAATGCCCTTGTCGCCATATTGAGCGCGCCATGAGGGCCAGCTTTTCTTCGCCGCTTCGAGATAAACGACGACGATAGGCCGGTCGGGAAACATCTCGCGAAGGAAACGAGTCTGGGCGCCGATGTGTTGAATGTCGAAGTGCCAGTCATCGCCGGGCTTTAGGACTTTTCCGATGGTTTGCGCGATCGAATTTCCGTTGGGAAGGGTGTAAATTACCAGCAAGACCTTTTTTCCGGCGGCAAACGTCGATTGAGGCGGGGCGTTGATGTGGACTTTCACTTCGGGGTCGATGGTGAACGTCATCGTGCGCTCGCCGAACTCCCCCGTTTCAGTGAAGGAATTCGGTATGGGAATTTTTTCAAATTTTTCCGCGACCGGACGAGTTACCACCGGTTTCTTCGCCGTGGCATTTGAGTTGGTGGCGGCGGTTCTTACCGGAATGGGCGGCAGGTCGTTAGTAGGATAACGGGATTCGCTAACGGTGCCTTCATCGCTCAAAAGGTCTGCGAGGCCGGGATCGGCAAGGACTTCCGCGATGGTTTTGCTTTTGCCATCTACGGTGATTTTGTTTTGCACGAGCCGAATGCATTGGCTGTAGTCCACCCAGAAAGCGGCGTGCTGCAGGTAAAGGGGCTGGATGGGTTTGCCATTGGGCTGGTGCCAGCCGTAGATGGCCACTTTTCCATGGGCCGTGGCGAGACCCGACGCGATCACGACGTCTTTCTGATGCCCGGCAACGAGGGCGCCCAGGGGATTTTTCGCAAGATGTTCGGCGCGCTGGGATTTGACGATGGCATTGTGATTACTGAACACCGGCATCGTGGTCATCGTAGGACCGGGCGTCATCGGGACAGGGGTGAGCTTCACGACCGCGGCGGCGTAGATGTCGTTCACCATCTTGCGGGTTGGCAGCGAGCAATCGAGCGCATCAGCGATTCGTTGCGCGACATTGGGAGAGATTGGCATCAGGAAATAATCATCATCCGACCCGATGGCAAGGTAGTCGGGTGCGGCATAAAAGGTTGCGCTGTTGGTGCGGCCGTCTTTTACGTTGGAGACATGAACGGGAGCCAGCTTGCGCAAGAAGGACGGCACGTTTCCGGCGAGGATCTGCGAATAGATTTCGCGTTCGCGCGCGTTCAACTCAACGGAGGTAACGCGCGCCGCGAATTCGGAGCCGGTAGGGGCGTTGGCCGGACGAGAGGGGAGCGGAAGAATTTGCGCGTAGGCGAGCGGGAGACAAAAGCACCAAATTCCAAGCACCAAACCCCAGACAAACTTCAAACTCCAATTTTCAAATAACCGGAAGTATGGCGCATCAAATCCTGGCCCGGTCTCGTAATCGGCGCCTGGAGCTTTTCTGGATGTTGGGGTCCTGGGCGTGGAGCTTTTCAATTTTCTTTTCTCGGAAATAACGGCGCAGGTGTCCCGATCGTGTGACCCGCCGCCAATCCGCCCCATTTGGCTTCGGTAAACCTGTCCGGGGTGGTGGATAGGTTCAGTTGGTTATAAATCTTTGTGGCTGTGCCGGGCAAGAAAGGACAGAGCAGGACGGCCAAAATGCGGCAGACTTCCGCCAGGTTGTATAAGACTTCGTCCAGGCGAGCGGCTTGCGCGGGATCTTTGGCCAGTTTGAAGGGCGCGGTCTGGTCGACGTATTGATTGGCGCGAGTCACGAGTGTCCAAATGGACTGCAACGCGGCTTGCAGTTGATTCTGCTCAAGGAGTTGGCGTGTGCTGGCGATCACTTTTTCGGCATCCGACGCCAGTTCTTTCGATGGTTGCGGCACAATGCCTTTGCGGTAACGCGTCAGCATCGAGAGCGAGCGATTTACAAGGTTGCCGAGGCCGTTGGCGAGTTCCGCCGAGTAACGTCCCGCGAAGCCGGTATCGGTCCAGTTGCCGTCGGGGCCGAGGTCCAATTCGCGCAGGACGTAAAAGCGGAAGGCGTCCAGTCCCCATTCATTGATGATGGCAACCGGGTCCACGACGTTGCCGGTCGTTTTGCTCAACTTTTCTCCATCTTTTTGCCACCAGCCGTGCGCAAGGATTTGTTTGGGCAACGGAGCGCCCATGGCTTTGAGCATAATGGGCCAATAAACGGCGTGAAATTTCAGAATGTCTTTGCCGATGAGATGGACATCGGCGGGCCAAAGTTCGGCATCTCCAGCGCCGCCGGCCAGGCCGCTCGCTTTTTCGGCTTCGGCATCTCCACGGGCGGCGGGAACGCTGATGTAATTGACCAGGGCGTCGAACCACACATAGGTGACGTAGTCTTTATCGAAGGGAACGGGAATGCCCCAGTTCAACCGGTTGGCGGGCCGAGTAATGCAGAGGTCTTCGAGTGTGTTGTTTTTCAGGAAGCCAAGCACTTCATTGCGGCGATGTTCGGGCGCGACGAAAGAAGGGTTTTTTTCAAGGTATTCAATGAGCCACGCCTGGTGGTCCTTGAGCTTGAAATAGTAGTTTTGTTCCTTGAGTTCGACGACCTCACCGTAGGCAGGATCGAACGTGCCATCGGGCCGGCGATCCTTTTCCGTGAGAAAAGTTTCTTCCTTGGTGGAATAAAAACCCTCGTACGTTTCGCGATAGAAGTGCCCCTCGGCGTTCAGTTTGGAAAGGATGGACTGGACCACCTGCTTGTGGCGCGGTTCGGTGGTGCGGACGAAATCATCGTTGGTCAACTCAAGCTTGGCCGCGAATGCTTTCCAGATTGCGGCGAATTCGTCGCAGTAGGTTTGGGGAGTTTTTCCCTCGGCAAATGCCGCCTGTTGCACTTTTTGGCCGTGCTCGTCCAGGCCGGTTAGGAAAAAAGTTTTCTGGCCGAAGCTCCGGCGCGAACGGGCGATCACATCGGCCGCAATTTTTTCGTAAGCGTGACCGAGATGCGGCTGGCCATTGACATAGTCAATGGCTGTCGTGATGTAAAAACTCTTACTCATCCGGGAGGCAGTGTGCGGGAAGGACGGCGTGTTTGCAATTGCAAGCGGGACCACACCGCCGCGAGTGGCG
>JADMIO012726952.1_pt1 | contig 52252 bp, 43 predicted proteins | sample 8958161 | NCBI WGS metagenome assembly JADMIO01 (sample SAMN16585339, study PRJNA669376) | soil metagenome | isolation source: Crop rotation soil | place: USA: Cullars Rotation, Alabama | collected 2011
GCGACTTCAAGTCACGTGAATTCCAAGCTTCGGATCCCACTGTGCTGGAAAGGTATTTCGTAAAAATCTCTTTTTGCCATATTATTTTAGCTGTGAGCTTGAGTTATGAAGTGCAAGTTTTATAACGCCGGATGTGACTCATGACTCATGACTCACAACTCCCGGCTTATTTCCCTACCACCACTTTTGCATGACGGATAATCTTGTCGTTAAGATAATATCCTTTTGTTACCTCATCCACTATTTTTCCTTTTGCCTCTTCCGATGGTACAGGTATTTCTGTAATCGCTTCATGCAGATCGGCATTAAATTCCTGGTTGATTGTATCCATGGCTTTCAGCCCTTTGGATTGAAGTGTGCTGCGGAGTTTATTAAATACCAGCATTACACCTTCTTTAATAGTAGTAGCATCATCGCTGGTTTCCAATTGCTTTTGTGCACGATCGCAATCGTCCAGCACATTCAGCAATTCGGTTATTATTTCCTTACCGGCGGTTTGCATCAATTCTATTCTTTCTTTCGCATTGCGGCGCTTAAAGTTCTCAAATTCAGCTGCCCTGCGCAGGCTTTTATCCTTTTCCTCTGCCAGTTCGGCCTTTAGTTTCTCTATTTCAGACTCCTCCGCCACAGGCTCGTTCAGGTGGGTGCTACCGTTCTGATTTTCATCAGTATTCAGGTCAAAACCAGCGTTGTTTTCCGCTGTATCATTTGTCGTTCCGTTCATATCTTTTTCTGCCATTTTTTACAAATTGTGTGCAAAGGTAAGGTTGTCAAGAATACTGCCAAGAGGGGATTTGAGACAGGAAGTCAGATGCCGGAAATCAGAAGTCAGAAGGCGGATGTCGGAAGTCAGAAGTTCCATTATTGCAAGAATCCTTCGAACATCGGAAACTTTCCGACTTCCGGAATCTGACCTCCGACATCTGACCTCCGGTCTTCTTATCTTCGCCGCTATGACCCAAGTATTCCTGAACAGAAAAATTTCTTTTCGCATCGCCAATGGCCACCCGTGGATTTTTAATAATGAAGTAAACAGAATTGAAGGAGAAGTAACTCCAGGGCAAACGGTAGAAGTGTACGGCCATGATAAAAAATTTGTAGGCAAGGGCTATATCAATCCTCAATCGCAAATAATAGTGCGGCTGCTTACCCGCAATAAATCGGAAGAAATAAACGAACAGTTTTTCCTGGATAAAATAAAGCAGTGCTGGGAGTACAGGCAGAAGACGGGCTATACAGAAAACTGTCGCTTGGTTTTTGGCGAAGCCGATTCTATGCCACAGCTTATCATTGATAAGTTCAACGACTATTTTGTTATTCAAACACTGGCACTCGGCATTGATGTATGGAAGCCCGCCATTGTAAATGCACTGAATACTATTTTCAAACCGAAAGGAATTTACGAACGTAATGATGTGCCGGTAAGGGAACTGGAAGGCTTACCACAACAAAAAGGATTTTTATCTGCACCCTTCGATACAAAAATTATCATCAACGAAAATGGATTAAAATTTTATGTTGATGTAGAGAATGGGCAAAAGACAGGCTACTTTTTAGATCAGCAGGATAATAGAAAAGCCATTCAGCATATAGTAAAAGGTGCCGATGTGCTAGGAGCATTTACATACACCGGAACTTTTGAAATACATGCTGCACATTATGGTGCAAAGTCAGTATTAGGGTTAGATATTTCTGCGAACGCTGTGCAACAAGCCAACGATAATGCAGCATTGAACGGAGTAGGGGACAGGTGTAAGTTTGAAGCCGCCAATGCTTTTGATGTATTGAAGCAATGGGGAAAAGAAGGAAGACAATACGATGTGGTAATGCTCGACCCTCCTGCATTTACCAAGAGCAGGGAGACTATTCAGAAAGCAATAACTGGTTATAAAGAAATTAATCTGCGTGGAATGAAACTGGTAAAGCCCGGTGGATTTTTAGTTACTTCATCCTGCACTAACCTGGTAAACCCCGAATTGTTTTTACAAACAATTGATATGGCTGCAAAAGATGCAAGAAGAAAAATAAGGCAAGTTTGTTTTCAAACACAATCTTCCGACCATCCAATTATCTGGAATTTGGAAAATACACAGTATCTGAAATTTTTGATAGTACAGGTGCTATGATAATTTTACCGCAGAGATGCAGAGGCGCAATTGTATTTGCTCCCCGTCTCCCCATCTCTGCGGTTACAATGGTACTTGATCATCCATTTTAATATCGCTTGGGAACAAAAAAAATCTTAGAGAATACTCTAAGACATCTACTAAATAAGCAACAGTATTATTTTTTAATTGGAGACATTGAACTTGCCTGACTCTACAATTTTTCCATTTCTGTCAACAAGATGATAGATGTAGAGGCCACGATTGAATTCTTTTAAATCAACAGTAACTTTTGATTTAACGTTCTGGGTTTCGAACATTTTCTTTCCGATTAGACTATAAACCTGAATAGAGAGACCTTTATCATTATCCCTCTGTAAATCGAAAGTGATAAAAGTTGTAGCCGGGTTTGGATACGTCTTAGCTATTCTATCTGCTGCATCAGATCCGGGATTGGTAGATTGCCCCTGAGATTGGATTGCAAAGAGTACAACAAAGGATAATATGGATATAAAGCGTTTCAACGAAACAAAATTACTTTTATTATTCGAAAAGTAGGCCTTATTTTTTTTACGAACAACGTAAAACTACGATTTTGCTGAAATAATTATAAATCATTGATTTGTAATTATATAAATCGTCCTTTTTAACGAAAGTTTAGGCTATTTCAGTCAATGTTTCCTGGATGGAAATGAAATCGGGTAAATCGCCGGCATTTTCCAATACTTCAGCATATCTCACTATGCCTTCTTTATCTATTACAAAGGCGGCACGTTTTGATACACCATTCATATTATAACCAAACTTCTCATAAATGGCATGATAAGCCCTGGAAACATCTTTATTAAAATCGCTTAGTAAAGTGAAGTTGAGTTGCTGGTCTTCTTTATATCTCTTTAATGTATGCAAAGCATCTACAGATATTCCAAAAACAGTGGCGTTTACATTATTGTACCAACCAATATTATCACGTACCGAACACAACTCTGCAGTGCAGGTGCTGGTAAAAGCCAGTGGAAAAAATAAAAGCACAACATTCCTGCCTTTCTGTTCAGATAAGGTTACTTGTTTCTTATCGCTGTTATATAATGTAAAATCAGGAGCGGCCTGGCCAATTTCAATTTTCATCAGTAGCTTTTTATTACTTTGTAATGCAACACAAGTTGCTGGTTTTTCGTCAGACAACCTAAATAGTTCGAATCTCACAAAATTACCGGTTCAATTATAATTTCTATCAAAACACAACAACAATGAAAAAGTATTTTGCAGAACTCATTGGCACGATGTGCCTTGTATTATTTGGATGTGGTGCCGCTGTAATATCGGGCGGTGGTGCAGCTGGTTTATCCGGCCTTGGCTTATTGGGCATTTCTTTAGCATTTGGATTGGCAGTAGTAGCTATGGCTTATACTATTGGCGGTATTTCGGGTTGTCATATCAATCCTGCAATTACCATTGCCATGCTGGTGGCAGGTAAAATATCCCCGAAAGATGCCATGGGGTATATTGGTGCACAAATAATCGGTGCTATTCTTGGTGCGGGTATTTTATTTTTAATAGCCTCCGGACAGGAAAGTTTTAAAATGGGAGAATGGGCATTAGGTTCCAATGGCTGGGGCGATGGTTATTTAGGAGCTTATTCTACTACAGCTGCTTTCATTACAGAAGCAGTATTTACATTTATATTTTTATATGTCATCTTCAATGTTACTTCCAAACATGGTAATAGCCAGATGGCAGGATTGGCAATCGGCGTTACGCTTGTATTAATTCACCTGGTAGCAATTCCGATAACAGGAACATCGGTAAACCCTGCACGTAGCATAGGGCCAGCACTTTTTGCACAGGGCAATGCATTGTCTCAACTTTGGTTGTTTATTCTTGCCCCGGTGGTTGGTGCGGTTGCAGCTGCATTGGTTTGGAAAGCAAGCGGAGAAGACAAGAGCTAGCGAATAATTAATGTTCAATAATTTCCCGCTTTTTGTGAGAGGCGGGATTTTTTTTGTTTGTCCACTGCATTGCTACTCCCCACACTTCTGTGGGGACAGGTATCAGTCCCCACAGTATTGTGGGGATTGCGCCTGCCCCGATGAATATCGGGGTCGAGACACACTTCTGCTGCATGAATTCTATTCGGCAAAATGCAGCACCCCGATGGTCTTTTCTCGGGGAACATTAACACAGCCTGCCCCGACTTATTCGGGGGATGGGCATATGCGAAAACCCTCATTTATTATGTAGCTTTAGTATAAGCATAGTGCAACGAAACCCGATTTTGGGTTGTCAGCCTTAAAAAAGCTATATGGGAAAATATTTCTTCTTTATAATATTGATTACAAATACATTTTTACATTTTAACTGTAGTAAAGCCCGGGAGAATAAGTTACCAGAAGGTCAATTTAGTTTGGCGAAAGGAGAATGCACTTCAAACAATAGCAACATCAATATATGTTTTCAAAAACTTGTTACTGATAGTCGCTGCCCGGATGGTGCTGTATGTATTACGCAGGGTTATGCAATGGCAGAATTTTTATATACAGATGGGCAACAGTCACTCATCTTCAATTTATCTTCAATTAATTGGCCACCATTTCATAAGGATACAACGATAAACAATACAAAAATTTCATTAATAAATATAACCCCTTATCCTTCTATTTATAGTAGAATCTCTTCTCCTCCTAAAGTAATATTTGAAGTAAAATAGCAGGCCAACAATTTAATATATCAAATCGGTACCACCATCGCCGCTTTATTCTTTAAAATCTTTTCTGGCAGCGAACCGGCAATTTCTTTCTTTAAAATCTCAATCAGGTTTTTCTTTACATGATCACGATGGGTAACAATGCTAACCTCTCTTGTTGGTATCGGTTGCCTGAATTTTCTTAACAGGCTTTTTTGTTTTGCTGTCATTTCAGTAGTAGCCAGTTCAGGTAAAATAGTAACGCCATCGTTCAATTCTACCAATCGTCTCAGCGTTTCCAAACTACCCGCCTCATATTCAAAATGACTGCCTTCGGCACTGGCTCTTCTCAATTGACAAAGGTTGGCAATCTGTGTACGGAAACAATGCCCTTCTTCCAACAGCCAGAGTTTGTTGGGGTCTATATCCTGGGGCAGAACATAAGTTTTTTTGTAAGCCGCATTTTTTGCAGATACATAAGCCAGCATTTCCTCATAAAAAAGAACATGCTCTTTTATACCAGGCTCATTTAGTGGGGTAACCAATATGCCTACATCAATTTTACCTTCTCTTAGTTTATTAATAATTATTTCTGTTGTCATCTCGCTTATTATCAATTTTACATTCGGATAATTTTTAGTGAAAGAAGGAATAAATAAAGGCAGCAGGTAAGGAGCAAGGGTTGGAATTACACCCACTTTTAATTCACCCGCTAACACGCCTTTATGTAAATGCAGAAAATCGAGCAGGTTATTTTTCTCAGAAAGAATTTTACGGGCATGGGAAATTATTTCTGTACCAGCCAATGTTGTTACAACAGGTTGTTTACTTCTATCAAAAATTTTTACGCCTAACTCTTCTTCCAGTTTCAGCAATTGCATACTCAGGGTAGGTTGGGTAATAAAACAAGCCGCTGCAGCTTTTGCAAAATGCCGGTGTGTATCTACCGCTACCAGGTATTCTAATTGTACAAAAGTCATGATATAGTTTTTGTCTATGAGATTATAAATTTAATCAATTAGGTTGATAAGCATTAATGTCAGAAATTTGTCACCTTCTTAAACAAGCAAAATCTATAGTATGAGCGAAATCGAAAAAAAACCAGATACACCAGTATTGGATGTAAACAATGAAAGCGATGGACAGAATAAAGTGAAGAGTGAAGCAAAATGCCCGTTTAATCATGGTGCTCTGAATAAACCAGTAGCTGGAAGTGGCACACGCAATACCCATTGGTGGCCCAATCAATTAAAGCTGAATATTCTTCGCCAGTATTCTTCCTTATCTAATCCAATGGGAGAGTCATTCAACTATGCTGAAGAATTTAAATCACTGGATTTAGCTGCGGTAAAGAATGATTTATTCGAATTGATGAAAACATCACAGGATTGGTGGCCATCAGATTTTGGTAGCTATGCCGGATTATTTATCCGTATGGCATGGCATAGTGCAGGCACCTATCGCATTGCCGACGGACGTGGCGGTGCTGGTTTTGGCACACAACGTTTTGCACCACTCAACAGCTGGCCCGATAATGCTAATCTTGATAAAGCCCGTTTATTACTATGGCCTATCAAACAGAAATACGGAAAAAAAATCTCCTGGGCAGATCTTATGATACTTGCTGGTAACTGTGCATTGGAATCTGCAGGATTTAAAACATTTGGTTTTGCCGGCGGACGTGAAGATGTGTGGGAGCCGGCTGAAGATATTTATTGGGGTGCAGAAACAGAATGGTTGGGTGACAAGCGATATACTGGTGATAGAGAATTAGAAAAACCTCTGGCAGCAGTGCAGATGGGATTAATCTATGTGAACCCGGAAGGGCCCGGAGGAAATCCTGATCCATTAGCAGCAGCCCGCGACATCAGGGAAACATTTGCCCGTATGGCGATGAATGATGAAGAAACAGTTGCACTTATTGCAGGCGGACATACATTGGGTAAAACACATGGTGCTGCCGACCCCGGCAAATATGTAGGTAAAGAACCAGCAGGTGCTGGCATTGAAGAGCAAAGCCTCGGCTGGAAAAATACTTATGGCACCGGCAATGCAGGCGATACTATTACCAGCGGATTAGAAGGAGCATGGACTACAACACCAACAAAATGGAGCAATAATTTCTTCGAAAATTTATTCGGTTACGAGTGGGAGTTGACAAAAAGTCCCGCAGGCGCACACCAATGGAAACCAAAAGGCAATGCTGGTGTTGGTTTAGTACCAGATGCACACGATGCAACAAAGAAACATCAGCCATTTATGTTGACAACAGATCTTTCTTTACGAATAGATCCTGTGTACGAAAAAATATCAAGACGTTTTCTTGAAAATCCAACTGAGTTCAACGATGCATTTGCAAGGGCATGGTTTAAATTAACGCATCGTGATATGGGACCAATTGAACGTTACCTCGGACCAGAAGTACCTAAAGAAGAATTAATCTGGCAAGATCCAATTCCCGCAGTTAAACATGCATTGATTGACGGGGCTGATATCGCTTCATTGAAGAGCAAAATACTTTCAGCAGGATTACCTGTATCGCAATTGGTATCTGCAGCGTGGGCATCGGCTTCTACTTTCCGCGGATCTGATAAACGTGGTGGCAGCAATGGTGGACGTATTCGTTTAGCACCACAAAAAGATTGGAAAGTTAATAACCCAACCCAGTTAGCTAAGGTATTAGAAACATTAACTGCAATTCAAACAGAATTCAATAGCAAGAATGCTGGTGGTAAACAAGTTTCAATAGCTGACTTAGTGGTATTAGCAGGTAATGCAGCCATTGAGCAGGCAGCAAAGAATGGAGGGCACACAGTAACTGTTCCTTTTACTGCAGGAAGAGCAGACGCATCGCAGGAGCAAACGGATGTACATTCATTCGAAGTGCTGGAGCCGCAGGCAGATGGTTTCCGCAATTATGTAAAAACAAAATTCACTGTATCGGCAGAAGAATTGCTGATTGATAAAGCACAACTGCTGAATTTAACTGCACCGGAAATGACAGCATTGGTTGGTGGTATGCGTGTATTAAATACCAATTTCGATCAATCACAAAATGGTGTGTTCACCAAACAACCAGAAACACTCAGCAATGACTTCTTTGTGAACCTGCTCGATATGCACACTACATGGAAAGCTATTTCCGAATCGGAGGATGCATTTGTAGGAACTGATCGCACCAGCGGTGCTATCAAATGGGTTGGTACCCGTGTAGATCTCATCTTCGGTTCCAACTCTGAGTTAAGAGCTATTGCCGAAGTATACGGATGTGCAGATGGTAAAGAGAAGTTTGTAAAAGACTTTGTAGCAGCATGGGCAAAGGTGATGAACCTCGGTCGCTATTAAGTGAATTAACATATTAATTGAAAAATCGCAAGATTGTCTTGAAAGGAAACTTTTGAGGCAATCTTTTTTTATTTAGTCAGCTGCAGTGCTACTCCCCACACTTCTGTGGGCACACGGTATCATCATCCCTTGCGCCTGTCCCGCCTTATTTGGGGGTATGGGCATATCGGAACTATTCCTATATAGCTTATTTTCATCGCCGGGGAGTTGTAAATTTGAACGATTCGTTTTAAATAAGTTTATAGTATTTCTATGACCAGATTTTCAATACATATAATTTTACTGTTGGTGTTTTCGTCTCAGTATGTATGTTCTCAAACAATGAAAGATCATTTTATTTTAAATGGGAAACTCACCGGTGCAGATAACAGAATTATTTACTTAAGTTATTATGATGATGAATCACAAACTGGTAAAACAGATAGTTCACGTATTAAGAATGGGCTGTTTTCTTTTTCTGGCAAATTAAGGCAACCTGCTGTGGCATTTATTGCACTAAAAAAAGGAGAAGCCTTTGGATTAAATGCTTATAACATTTTTTTGGAACCTTCTGCCATGAATCTTGATCTGGTACTAAATAAATTTTCAAAAGCTCATATGACTGGTTCGGGTATACAGAACGATTATGAGCAAATAAAGGAAAAGAAGGTAAAAATTAAAAGCAGTTATCCCGTGCTTTTTGATAGCAGTGGTTATGCACACGAGAACTTAGATTCTTCTTTACTTAAAAAAGTAGAAATTATATACGATAGCCTGGATCTGGTTGAGTATAATTATTTTGATCAGCATCCCACTTCTTATCTTACTGCATACCTTTTGCAATTTCAGGCAAGACGCCTGTCGCAGGACTCTTTGGCTATATTCTATAATCGCCTGAGCGATCATTTGAAAAATCATGTGGTTACCCAAAATATACGTGCAAGGTTAAAAAATAGAAAGGTTGGCGCCGTTGGAACAATTGCTCCAAAATTTCATGCAAAAGACACCAGTGGCAATGATTTTTATTCTGGTATTATAAAAGGGAAATACATACTTCTTGATTTTTGGGCGAGCTGGTGTGTGCCATGCAGAGAAAACAGTCCAGATTTAATTGAGCTAAATAAGAAGTATAAAGATAAGGGACTGAGGATAGTTGGTGTTGCAGACGACAGGGATTTAAATAAATGGAAAGAGGCAATAGAAAAGGATAAAACAAATCTATGGACCCATGTATTAAGAGGGGCGAATCATGAATTAAAAATAAAGGGTTTAACAGATGTCAATGACATACATGATAAATTCAATATTTCTATGTTACCCTCTTATATTTTAATTGATACGAATGGTGTGATAATTGGAAGATTTCAGGATAATCTCAATGATTTGAGCAAGTTGCTGCAAACTTTATTAAAATAAGTCTGACATTGTTGGTGTTCATCAATCAAACTACTTTTTTTTAAGACAATACACCAACAACTTGAAATTAATACTATTCGATGTCAGGAGTAAAACATGCAATATGACCATCCCCCGAATAAGTCGGGGCAGGCGTTTTATTCCTTTATTTCAAGTAATAAAGAATTAAGCTTGTTGTCCACCTTCGCTATTTCCCGATCAAACAATACGGTAACAGGCTTATTAATGGTTTTAAAATAATGCTGTAATAATTCTGTAACTCTTTTTTTTGCAGCATCCAAATGCTGCTCATCAGATATCAGGGCCGTTCTCCCTTGCTGGTACAAGTTCTTCTGAGCCTGCTTATACTTTGCATCGTCAGACATGATTAAAATACCGCTCTTGCTATGGCTATCAATCTTGTCGAGCCTTAGCTCGAAGCTCAATAATTGTGGCGGAGGTAAATGCAACACTACTGCACCCATATTGTCTCGCTTAATCATTAGCCGATCATCCTTCAAATTGAATCCATACTTGGCAATATAGGGTACATATATAGTCACCGTCTGTTCTATAAAATATTTTTTCAACATTTGAAACCAATCACTGCTGCCGCTCGTATTGCCCGATGTAAATGTGCTTACACCCTGCACTTCTATCATACCTAGTTCAGTGATTTCTTTTATCATTTGCTGATTATTGATGAAAGAAGTACTGATGTTTTTTGTACCCCATTTTTTACCTATAAAAAAAGCTGCTGCGATGCAAATACTCAGAATAATCAATATCAAAAACAAACTGAATGCAGTAACCATTTTTATATAGTTTAAAAGTTTGAACCTGAAAATAAAATAAACTTTCTTTGAGTTTTTATGGCGTTGTTGGTGTTCGATAATCCAACTCTTTCTTCTTTAAAACCTCACACCAACAACCTGAAGTAAATAGCTTTTCGATACAAAAGGAAAGTATGCAAAATGCGCATCCCTCTGGATAAGCCGGGGCAGGATGTGATACTACAGTCGATGTGTGTCTCTCACCATTTTTCACTGAAAAACATGGTTGCGAACGATCCGCCGCGGCGGATACAAGGGACGATGATAGTAGTAATAAAGTTGGTTACAAGAAATTAAAACCTTGGGCAAAGAATAATTCCCTCGTTACGTTTCAGGAAACCGATATAAGAGATAGATAACTCCATGCCACCACGGCCATAGCTCGATGGTTTGAGTTTGGAGATATTAAAATCGTAACTCAAGGCTACGGAGAAAGGATTGTAATCTAATTTAACTACAGGTATCAATGCATCGTTCCAGCGAAGGAAGGTGCCGAGATGGATGGTGTAATCGGGATTGTCTACATCCTGTCCAAGTTTTAAACCACACATTGCACCGGCAACTGTTTCGGAAAAAGCTCCCTGCATTGTTCTATCAGCTTGTATTGTTAAGTAGGCGTTATCGGTAACACCTAATTTTAATCCGCCGGAGAAAACAAGTTTAGGTTGTAATTCGATAGTGCTATTGCGATAAAAAGATTTATTAGGCCTGTTGAAATGATGATAAGCAGCACCAATGAAATAAGTATTATCATCATTACCATTAAGATTGGAATTATAACTCATGCCGACACTTCCATCTAAATAATTGTATTGGATGTTGGCAAGGTTTTCTCCAAGGCCACCACCATCATATTGTGTGTTGGTTGTCATTTTCGAAATATCAAAACGACGCTGTACCCAACCGCCCATAAAACCCATCGACAGGTAACTGCTTTTTTCTGTGCTAAGTGATTTATGATAATTTAATACGGGTAATACTTGTGTAGTAACCCAACCAATAGAACCGGCTTTATCGTTTAGTATTTGCAAACCGGTAGTAAAGAAGTCATTACCTTTTCCAACAGGTATTTTATATTCTGCATTTAAGGATCCGGTTTTGTATGCATCGGTAACACTGTTCCATTGGTCGCGGTACACAGCCTGTACTCTTATATCACCTTTAAAAATTCCGGCAAGGGATGGATTTCTCCAAAGCGGTGCTTCGAAGAATTGAGAGAAGTGTACGTCCTGGGCGGACGCAGTAAGCCAACAGCTGTTTACTGCCAGCAATACAATAAAAATTTTTATAAGTTTAATCGGTTTCATTTTCCTCGGTTTTCACGGTTCTGGATTTATTCAATGCTCTATTTATAATATCAATGCAATGTTTCCATTTAGTTTAAGAATTTCTCCGTTCTGGCAAAATACTTCTGCCTGGTACACATATACATCTGCCTGTGGTCCTTTGCCTTTGAATTTTCCATCCCAACCTGCGTTAGCATCGTTAACAGGGAAATCTCTTTTTTCAAAAACGATTTCGCCCCAGCGGTTGAAGATGCGTAATATTTTTACTCTATCAAGTCCAACACCTCTTGGGTAAAACTTATCATTACTTCCATCTCCATTAGGAGAGAAAGTATTTGGAATAAATAAATTTGAATTCTGGCAAAGCACTTCAACTAATATTGATCCGAAATTTTTACAACCATTTACATCTCCGAATGCTACCTGGTAGAAAGTATTGAAGTTGGGCCCTGCCATTGGATTAGCACAATCGGTACAACTTAAACCAGTTGCTGGCGACCAAAGCCAATTTATTACATTGGCACTATATGTAGCAGGTATCATACCCGGAACGCCTGCCTGTATAACTAACTTATTCGGCATAGTTACCGATGGTAATGGATTTACCAATATGCTTTGTGTGGTAGTATCTATACATCCGGTACTATTGGTAGCATAAGCTGTAAGAGTAAAGGGACCAGCTACTATATATTTTTGAAGAGGAGGATTCTGCAATGTTGATGTATTGCCATTTGGGAATTGCCATCGCCATGTAACAATAGAAGTATCTGGTACCAGGAAAATTCCCGAGTGTAACAGGGATTCGTTGAGACAGACTACTGAATCTCCGCTAATATCTATCAGTGGCCGTTGTACTACTTTAATGATATTAGTTTTAACAAGTGTATCCACGCAGCCCAGTTGTGTTTGTATTGCCAGTCTTACAGAGTAATTGCCGGGGGCTGCATAAAAATGTGAAGGGTGCTGATTGTTATCTGCAGGTGAGCCATCACCAAAATCCCAGGTAAACCGTGTAACCGGATCGTTGAAAGTGGTAGAGTCAGTAAAATTTACCATACCAAAATCACAAAATAAACTATCATCATTACCAAAGTTGGCTTTGGCACCGGTTACATATACGGTATCTAATCCCTGTAATGGTATTAAACAGCCGGATGGATCTTCCATTATAATTTTTGGTAAGAAATTTCCAAAGGAACTATATATATGATTAACATTAGGAACAGTAGTACTTTGGGTGACCCCATCTCCGAAATCCCAGTAATAGGAAACCATTGACGGATTAGAGGTAAGAATATTAAGATCTACACTTAATGGTTTACAACCGGCTATCGGCAGATAGTTAAGTGTAGAGCCGGCAGTATCATAAACGGTAACAGTATGGAATGCAGAGTCCAGGCAACCACCCGGGCTTGTAATTAATAGTTTAACAGGATATACTCCAGGGATTGTATAAAAATGTACAGGGTTATTTAAAGTAGATGTTCCTTCTCCCGGACCAAAATCCCACACCACTGATTTATAATAAGTAGATGTGTTTGTAAACCTTGCTTCAAATGGTGTACAGGAGGTAAGTGTATCATTAATTGTAAAACTTGCGACTGGTTTTTCTACATGAACATAAGCAGTTTTAGTGAGTGAATCAAGACAACCGAAAGCGTCCCTTATTACCAATTTAACATCGTAAACACCGGCTAATGGATAACTATACGTTGGTGAAGTGGTAGTTGAAGTTCCCCCATCACCAAAATACCAGGTGCTGGTTACACTGGCAGGTGTAGAGTTGTTGGTGAAGTTAACCGTAGCATTGGGACAGGTAAGTGTATCTGCAGAAACAAAATTTGGAACGGGATCGGTAGCATTGATAAGGTTATTGACAGTAATACTATCCTTACATCCCGAAGCATCTGTTACAATCAGCTTTACAGAAAACACACCTGTGGTATTATAGACATGTGTGAATGGGGGAGATGTAAAATTTTGAACATTACCATCACCAAAATCCCATAGCCAGTTAACGAGGGCATTCATACCATCTGTAACAGAATTATCATTAAAAGTGGTTGTAAATTTTCCTGTACATCCACCGGTATTGGTAGCTCCAAAAGCTGCAGTGGGGCCATTGATACGTATACTACCGGCCATAGTAAAGAAATCATTACATCCATTGATATCTGTGGTAGTTAAAGTAACAGTATAGTTGCCCGAGATATTATAAGTGTGAGATACTGTTGGGACAGTAGTAATGGAAACAGGAGAACCATCGCCAAAATTCCAGGCGTAAGAAACGATGTTCGATAAATTAAGGTTGGCAGCACTAAAAGTTATAGTAGCAATTTTACAAGCAGTAGTTTGATCCGCAGTAAACTGTGGGTTTTCATCTACCACATGTACGGTTTGATAAGCAGTATCTATGCAAGAGCCGTTGGTTACAATAAGCCGGACGGTATACACTCCCAATGCAGTAAAAGTATGTGGTGGTGGATTTTGAAGAGGAGATGTATTTAAGGCTCCGCTGGCAGGGTCGCCAAAATCCCAGGCAAAACTTAAAGGAGCTTTACCAACATCAAAAATTGATTGATTGGTAAAACTAAAAACAAACCGGCTGGCTGTACAACTGGTAATAGCTGTACTAAAGCTGGCAATAGGCGGGCTTATATGAATAAAATTACTTTTTACAATGGTATCAGGACATCCATTATTGATTGCAATCAGGCGTACAGAAAAATACCCGGTATCAGTATACCTGTGTGTTGGATTTTGAACTGTTGAGCCTCCCTGGTTACGGCCAATTCCAAAATCCCAAATCCATTCGCCATCAGGAAGAGATAGCGTAGGGACTGTAGTATCAAAAAATTCAACCAGTTCCGTTGCACAAAATTCTGAAGGGCCAATAAAATTTGCAGCAGGTTTAGAACCCGTTCTTACTGCTCTTAGAATTTTCAAAGTATCCTTGCAGCCGGTAGTCGTAGTAATTATTAATCGTACATCATAAGTTCCTTGCAATGGATAAGTATGCGTTGGGGTTGGACTGAAATCAGCCGGGCTGCCATCACCAAAATCCCATTCATAAGATAGTATTGGATCAACTGCTGTTACAACAGGTAGTGGACTAATGGTAAACGGTATGCACCCTCTTTGTGGCAGATTAGGTATGCTTATTGTTGTCCGTTGTATGTTGATATAGTTTGGAATTGATAATGTATCCGAACATCCTGAAGCACTTGTTGCAATAAGCCTTACAGTAAAACTTCCATAAGCTGTATAAGTGTGAGAAGGGTTTTGAGTGTTGTCTACCGGTGACCCATCACCAAAATTCCATTCCCAGGCGGTGACCCCACCGGTTGATAAATCCTGGAAGTTTACTGTTAGCGGCGGTTCACATCTTGATCTTACCGGGGCTGAAAAATTAGCTACAGGTTGTGGGTCAACAGTTATATCGTGAGAAACAGAATCAATACAATTACCGTTATTATTATACATTTTAACGGTATAGGTGCCGATGGTTGTAAAAATATGTGATACAGTAAGACCAGTTCCTAAAGGGCTGCCATCTCCAAAATCCCAGGAAGAATTAACCGGCATGGGCGATGAAGTATTAGTAAAAGTGGCAGGTTTGTTAATACATACATTGGTTGGAGCAGTAAATGCAGGATTAAAACCTCCGATTGTAACGGTCATTCTTGCTGTATCCTCACAACCGGCAGTGCTTCTTGTAATAAGCATAGCGGTAAATACGCCAGCGGTATTATAAATATGAGTTGGTGATGCTGTAAAATCAGGAGCACTGGCATCGCCAAAATCCCATTGATAGCTAAGCGTGGGCGGTCCTGTAGAAGTATTGGTAAATGAAACTGAAGCGGGGGCAGAACAAACTGTAGGAAGTGTTTTTGTAAAAGAAGCTTTTACCCCGGTTGTTACTGCTATATAATTAGGCCTGCTTATTGTCTTGGTACACCCTTTATCATTGGTTACTTTCAATGTTACATTATATGTGCCGGTAGCCATATAGGTATTGGATGGATTTTGCAGGGTAGATGTGTTTCCATTTCCAAAATCCCACTGCCAGGAAACATTGGTATTTCCAATTCCGGGGGTAGAAAGATCGGTAAACTGAACTTTGAGCGGAAAACATCCCGAATTAACATCGGCCGAAAAATTTACAGTTGGGTTATCCCACACGATTATATAAGCAGTTCGGGTTAATGTGTTTGAACCGGCCGCATTGGTAGTAGTAAGCGTAACAGTATAATTACCGGATGTAAAATAAGTAGCGGTAGGATTTTGTAAGGTTGAGGTGTTCCCGTTTCCAAAAGCCCAGTTCCATGATGTGGGATTGCCAGTGGAAAGATCCTGGAAGTTAACTATAACTGGGGAACAGCCATTTAATGGGCTGGCTGTAAAATTTGATGCAGGAACCTGCCCGTACACATCTGAATGTGTAATTATTGCAAATATCGAAAAAGCAATCAGTTTTGTAAGGATAATGTACAGCCTGGTGGTCCTCAATGGTACATAGTTTAAGGTTCTTGGTGTAAAACGCTTTCTTTTAGCAAAAATTATTCCTAAAAGACTAATTTTCAATAGTTATTTCGCTTATTGAGAGTTTCCTCTGATTATTGCTGATGATGAAATTGAAAACCCGTCTTTTAAGACAGGGAAACATGTGACAAGTTTAGAGATAGGGGGCGAATTGAGTATAAAAGTAAAACGAAAATCTATCGGTTTCTATTGCTTATCTAGTCGCATAGTTTTCACTTCGCTTCCATTTGTCTGGCTGGCTTCTACGTAAGTCCAGCTGTTTTTGGTAATATTCCAGGTTCCGTTTATAAGGGTTAGCGGATATACAGCTCCGGCAAAATTGGCCCAGGTGGTATTGGCACTTGCATTACCATCCCAGTTCCCCGTCATTTCTGTGGTTCCGTTTTTAATAGCATCAACCGTCTTGTTACTGTAATATTTAAATTTATAGGCAGCAAAATCAGCAGTAATATTGGTAGTATTTACTTTAAAACTGGTAATAACCCATTGGCCGTCTGTCATTGCTTTTATTACCAGGTCTTCCTGTATGTTTTCTACAGTCTTTTTGCATCCGGAGAGGGAGGCAACCATCACAAAAATCAGAATAAGCTTCTTCATAAGAGTCACAAAATAGAATTATTTATAACCTGATCCTATAGCTTAAATACGGAAATGTTAAAAAAAACGATTCATTGAGTAACAATCTGTTGTATTTGTACCTTAGAAGTGGATGAATTTTATTAGAAATGGCGGAGGCCATGATTATTAATTATTAATTGCCTTAGCTGATAGTAGTACTGCCGCTTGTACCAAAAGATGCATTTTAATGGCTGATTCATATAATTTCAAGATCAAATACTATCCTGTTTATGACCCGGAAATTCAACTGTTTACTTTTGTTGTTGTTCATGTTTGCTACCGCAAAAGCACAGAAACCAGAAGAGGTGCTTAATAACTGGTCGGCCAAAGTTCCTATTCAAAAAATTTACCTGCATTTCGATCGGGAGAATTATATAGCCGGGGAAACGGCCTGGCTGAAATCATATTTCTATTCCGATTACCTGCCCGATACCATCAGCACTGTTTTATATGTGGAACTGCTTGACAGAAACGCTGCCATTATAAACCGTAAAACCATTCCGGTATTACTAAGTAATGCCAGCGGGCATATCGAATTGCCTGATACGCTCAGCACCGGATTTTATACAGTAAGGGCTTACACGCCTACCATGCTCAATCATGATGCAGCATTTGTTTACAACCGCAGCATTTTTATTTATGGTAAAAAAAATAATGTTGCTGTCAATGCAGGTACAATTGCACCGATGATTCGTCTTGAATTTTTTCCCGAAGGAGGGAATCTTATTAATGGGTTTACTAACACTATTGCATTTAAAGCAACGAATGAAAGTGGTTTACCGGTATCTGTTACCGGAAGTGTAAAAAATGAGAAGAATGAAGAGCTTACTACTTTCAGCAGTTATCACGATGGCATGGGTATGTTTGAATTATCGCCAACGGCCAATGCAAAATATTATGTAACAATAAATGGTGTTGAAGGCAATAAGCAATATCCGCTTCCTGTATCAACAGATAAAGGAATTGCAGTTACTATTATCCCCCACCCGCAGGGAAATTTTTTTGAAGTACACCAACAAAAAACTGATCCTGCATTCCAGGCGGCGTATATGATAGGACAAATGCAACACCATGTTGTTTTTAAACAAAATTTTGCAGCAGGTAAAGATGAAATACAAGGAGTGATAAATACTGAAAAATTACATTCCGGTATTCTGCAAATTACTTTTTTTAATAAAGATGGTGTGCCGCTGGCAGAACGTTTATGCTTTGTAAATAACAAGGAATATATACAACCTGCAGAGCTGGTTGGTGATACCGTTAATTTTTCGGCAAGATCGAAAAATCGTTTTAGTGTAGTGATGAAAGATACTGTAAAGGCAAGTTTTTCGGTATCGGTAATTGATCCGGAATATAGCCGGCTGCCGGTAAGAGAAGAAAATATTTTTACAGGCTTGTTGCTTACATCAGATTTGAAAGGATTCATCAATAACCCGGCTTATTATTTTTCTGCAGATAATGATTCTGTAAAAACAGCACTCGACCTGGTAATGATGACTAATGGCTGGCGTCGTTTTAAATGGACAGAGCTTTTGCAAAAGCAAACACCGCCGGCGAACTATAAAGATCCTGCCTATATAACCCTTGCAGGAAAAATAACCTTGCGGGACAGCAAAAGACCATTCGCAGACAAATCTTTATTGATGATGCTTATTACAGCAGACTCTACCCGAACTATTCAAATGACAAAAACTGATAATGACGGAGCTTTCCGTATAGACTCCATGTTGTTTTTTGGTAAGTCGAAGCTTGTGTTCAGCGATACCCGTGGAAGGAAGAACCAGTATATCGATGCAATTTTATCAGTCGATTCATTAACAAAACCATTTTTAATTCCCGCCACATTAAAAAAACCTTTTTACATCAGCGATCCTTTGCTGGCAGCGCAGCAAACAAAAATGGGATTGGATTATGATGATATACAAAAAGCAAGTGGCTTAACGCTGGAAGGAATTACATTGAAAGTAAGAAAGAAATCACCTATCCAGGAGTTGGATGAGAAATATGCCAGCGGTATGTTTTCAGGTGGCGATAGCAAAACAATTGATCTTGTAAATAATAAAGAAACAGAGGGCTATCAGAATATTTTTGATTACCTCCAGAACAGGGTATCAGGGTTGACAGTGGGTACCGATGGCGCAGACTACGTTGTTTATTACAGGCAAATGGTATCTGTTAGTTCTATGGGAATGATACCAATGATTATGTATTTGAATGAAGTGGAGACAGATGTTAATGTTATTGCTACAATTCCGGCAGCGCAGATTGCTATGGTGAAAGTATATAGCAGTTTTGTTGGGGCATCTGGTAATGGTGCAGGTGGCGTACTGGCTGTTTATACAAAAAAAGATGCGGACATGGCGGATGTAATGCAACGTACAGCCGACCTTGCTATATACAATGGTTTTTCTGTTACCAAAGAATTTTATGCACCAAACTATGCAGTTGATAAAACAGCAGGTGGAAAAGCTGATCAGCGTATTACAATCGATTGGCGGCCTTCTATTTTTGTAAATAATGTAGACCCTAAAATTCCGTTCAGCTTTTACAATAACGACCGCACAAAGAGTTTTAAAATAGTAATAGAAGGGATGACGAATACCGGCAAATTGATTTTTATAGAAAAAATAATAGATAACGCATCATTAAAAGCTTTTTAGTTGTCATTATCAAATAAAAAAAATCTCAAAGTGCCTTAACCTTATCAAACTTATTATGAAAAGAATTTTCACTGCGGCACTTGGGGTATTATTATTTTTTATTACTGTCAATGCTCAAAAGCCAGAGGATATTTTATCCCGCTGGGTTGCCAAATCCCCCATTGAAAAAGCATACCTCCACTTCGACAGGGACAATTATATCGCCGGAGAAACGGTGTGGTTCAAAGCTTATTTAAGTTCCGATTTTTATCCCGATACTATCAGCACTACCTTATATGTTGAGTTGGTAAGCGACTTATCTATTGTACATGATAGAAAGATTGTTCCCATATTCTGGGGTGCGGCCAGCGGACATTTATCTATACCCGATTCACTTACTACCGGAAACTATACTATCAGGGCTTATACTGCCACCATGCTTAATCACGGCGGTGATTTTATTTTTAACCGCAATGTTTTTATTTACGGTAAGAAAAAGGAAGAACCGAAAATGATGACGGATGTGTTTAAGAAAGACCGCATCGAATTTTTTCCTGAAGGGGGAAACTTAGTCACGGGCCTTTTAAATGCAGTTGCGTTTAAAGCAACCAACGGAGATGGATTGCCAATAACTGTTACCGGTAGTCTTCGCAATGAAAAAGATCAGGAAATAACAACCTTTAGCAGCTATCACGATGGCATGGGAATGTTTGAATTTACTCCACAGCCAAACGAAAAATATTATGTGGTATTAACCAGCGATCCGCTAAACAGAAATTATTTACCAGCCTCAACAGATAAAGGAATTACGCTGGCAGTAGCAACTACGCAGCTCGATCTGTCTTTTGATATACAGCAATCAGCTGCTGATATTACAATGCAGGCAGCTTATGTTGTAGGACAGATGCAACACCGAATTGTATTCCGGCAGGAGTTGGGTTCAGGTAAACAACAGGTAAGCGGCAGAGTGAATACAGATAAATTAAATTCCGGCATTTTACAAATCACAGCTTTTAATAAGGATGGTATACCACTGGCAGAACGCTTATGTTTTATTGACAATAAAGAATACATACAACAGGGAGAACTGGTTGTTGATACAGTAAACTTTGCCGGGAAAGGGAGAAATCATTTCAGTTTAGTAATGAAAGATACGGTGCAGGGAAGTTTTTCCATCTCAATAACAGATCCTGCCTATGATCTTTTACCAGCAAGAGAGCACAATATTTATTCTGGCTTATTACTTACATCCGACATCAAAGGATATGTACATAACCCCGCCTGGTATTTTACCGCCAATCCCGATTCTGCAAGAAGAGCTGTTGACCTGGTAATGATGGTGAATGGCTGGCGACGGTTTAAATGGGAAGACCTTTCAAAAAATAAAATACCCGGCAATGGCTACAAAGATCTTTCTTATATCACACTTTCTGGCAAAGCAAATATGCTGGATTCAAAAAAACCATTTGCCGATAAGGATTTGCTGCTGACCATGACAAATCCCGACTCTACAAGTACGGTACAAATAATACCAACAGATGCTCAAGGTAATTTTCGTTTGGATTCAATGTTTTTTTGGGGCAATACCCGTTTATTATTCAGTGATGTAAGGGGAAATAAAAGCCAGTTTATAGAAGTAAAAATGTCGGCTGATTCATTGGCAAAATCATTTCCTCTCCAAGCAATAGAAAAGAAACTATCACTTATCACCGCATCATCTTATGTTATGCAGCAGGCAAAATTAGCGGCCGATTATGATGAAATACAAAAAGCCAGTGGCTTAATGCTGGAAGGAATAACTGTAAAAGGAAAACGAAAAAAAACTCCTACACAGGAGTTGGAAGAGAAATATACTACCGGTTTATTTTCCGGTGCATCAGATCATGTAATCGACCTGGTAAACAATAAAGAACTTACTCCGCAAAGAAATGTTTTTGAATACCTGCAATCAAGAGTTCCTTCCATCACTTATACTACCAGCCAGGATGGGTTGAGCAGTGATTATACACTTTATTACAGGGGTGGCAGAACCATGAGTTTGATAAAGCCGGTACCAATGACTTTATTCTTAAACGAAATGAAGGTAGATGCAGCTACTCTTGCTTTTGTACAACCATCTGATATTTCGCTGATAAAAGTTTATAGCAGTTTCGCAGGGGCAGAACACAATGGTGCCGGAGGTGTTTTATCCATTTACACAAAAAAGGGAGAAGATACCCGTCCTTCCGGCTCGCAACCTTCAGCAGCTTACCAGGTATTTTATAAAGGCTACTCGGTTAACAAAGAATTTTATTCACCCGATTACCAGGTAAATGTTGCTGATAAGTATAAAACGGACAATCGTATTACACTACATTGGATTCCCGATCTTTTTGTAGGCTATATTGATCCAAAACTCCCGATTGTTTTTTACAATAACGACCGCACCAAACAATTTAAAGTAATAATAGAAGGAATGACCATCAACGGTAAAATGCTGATGATAGAAAAAACAATTAGTGCTAAAGGATTCTGATTATTTCTTTGGAAAAGCTGGCAGATCTTTCAACTCTTGTATCATTTTAGTACAATGATTAGTAGAAGCAGAAATCAATAAAACAAACTGGTAGCAATCAAGCCAGCCCGCAGGGGTGAGCACTACATGGTTGCGCAAATCTTCCGTAGATGTTTTCATATACTTAATATGATCATTGCGGACAGATTTAAAGTTGGTAGTAGCTTCTTCGGCAGAATTTATCGGAGTGTTGGCTTGTTTAAAAGTATTGGTGCTTAATGTACTGATGGCCCCTTGTTCAGCCAACTCTATCAGTTTTTCGTCAGTAAGTTTTATATCAGCTCTTTTTTCAGGATTTGCTGGTTGCTTCATGGCATGAGCTATAGTTTCCCATAATTTCTTTTCAGTAGCAACCATTTGAATTAAACAGTGTTTTACCGACAACTGGGAAGATGGCGATTTAAAATTCAACTCTTTGCCCGACAAATCTTTTATTTCAGTCAGCAATTCAGCCCTGCTTTCTTTTAATTCTGTAACGGCGAATTTTCTCTCTTTTTGAGAAATGGAGTTATCATTCATGGTTCCCGCAAGTCCGGTCACTACAAGTAGGGTAATTAATACACGGCCTTTGGTCCTTTTAATCATGGTTGGTTATTTAAAAATTCCGGACAAAACAGGAATCCCAAAGAATAGCGGTTCGCAGCATAAGATACAAAAGATTTGGATTTTGCAAATAAAGTTTCCCAAAACCTGGAATCATATCATTTAATGGCTCAAAGGTCGTTTTTTTACCATTCCCCCGTGGGCATCGTTTACGCTTTGCATCACTATAAAGGCATTCGGGTCTATTTTTTCCACTTCCTGCCTTAGCCTGCTTATCTCCAAACGGGTAACTACCGTATATATTATCTCTGTGTTGTGCTGATCCCCATGTTTACCAAAACCTTTATTACCTGTATAAATAGTGAGGCCATGCCCCATTTTATGCTTTATTATATCAGCAATTACTTCTGTATGGGGCGAAATGATGGTTACACCCGTAAACTCTTCAATACCATCAAGTATAAAATCAATGGTTTTAGCCGCTGCCATATAAGTAAGAATGGAGTATAGTGCCATTTCGATTGTATGTAACCAGGCAGCTACCGAAAAAATCAAAATATTGAACAGCATAATAAAATCGCCAACAGATATGCTCCGGCGGCGGCTCAGGTGAATGGCCAGTATTTCTGTTCCATCAATTACTGCACCGCCACGAATGGTAAGCCCGATGCCCGCACCCAGGAAAAAACCACCAAACACAGCAATCAACACTTTATCATTTGTAATCACCGGGTATGGCACCACCACTATTAAAATGGCAAGCACTCCAATACAAATAATACTTTTAATGCTGAATGCTTTGCCTATCTGTTTCCAGCCAAGTAAAATGAATGGCACATTAATAAGTACAATCAGTATTGATAATGAAATACCGGTTTGCTGATTCGTTAATAAAGAAATACCCGTAACACCACCATCAATCAATCCATTCGGAATTAAAAAACCTTCCAGCCCAAAACCTGCAGATAGTATGCCCAGCGGGGAAAGCAACACACTGCGTACATTATTCCACCGGGTACGCCGCTGCTGCATCCGCTGTTTTGTTTTTTTATAAGAACTTATTTGCTCCTCCCGTAAAGCTGCAGTTGCACTGTCAGCTTCATTCATAATGGTCGTATTTTGTTTTTGCTTGTAGGCCATGCTTCCGAAGATAACTAAAAATAAAAAAGCAGATTCCAGGGGGAGAATGAATTAGCATTTTTTTGTTATCAGCTGCATTGCTACTCCCCACAATTCTGTGGGGACACGGTATCAACTGTGATTGCGTCGCACTCTTCAGCCACATTAACACGGATGAACACATTAGTTATAATCCAATTATCTTCAAAAAGCATCTCTAATTACAGAGCAAATACAAGTGTAACCGGAGAGGTGGGGAGGCGCATTAATTTTTCTCCCCACCTCTGTATATCTGCGGTAAAATATTTTGCTATCCTTTATCTTTAAACAATGAAAATTTCAGTCATTACTTCTTTTCTTGAGTCGCTGGCTCATCCTTCTTTACAAGAGAGCTATGACAATGCAGGCCTTATTACAGGAGACCCATCATGGGAATGCTCCGGCATTATTTGTTCTCTCGATGCTACGGAAGATGTGGTGAAAGAAGCCATTAATAAAAAATGTAATCTCATTGTAGCGCACCATCCCATCATCTTCGGAGGATTGAAAAAAATAAATGGAAAAAATTATGTAGAGCAAACAATTATTACAGCCATAAAAAATGATATTGCTATTTATGCAATACATACCAACCTGGATAATGTAATAGAAGGAGTAAGCGGTAAGATGGCCGCTATGCTTGGTTTGAAAAATATTGCTGTTCTTTCTCCGAAAGCCGGATTACTGAAAAAGCTTTTCACTTTTGTGCCGGTTGATAAAGCAGGAAATGTTCGCAATGCAATATTCGAAGCTGGCGGCGGACAAATTGGTAACTATAGCGAATGCAGTTTTAATGGTGAAGGCATTGGAACTTTTAAAGCCGGACAAGGCACCAACCCTTATGCAGGAAAGATTGGAGAACGGCATGCAGAAAATGAATTGAAAATTGAAGTCATATTTCCTGCCTGGCAGGAAAATAAAATAATAGCCGCCATGAAAGCTGCGCATCCGTACGAAGAAGTAGCTTATGATGTAATGGCACTTTCCAACAATCACCAGCTTATTGGCTCCGGGGTTATTGGTGAATTACCTGAAACAATGGAAGAAGAGGCCTTCTTGAGTCGGGCAAAGGAGGTTTTTAAAGTCCAGGTTATTCGTCACAGCCCGCTGCGGAACCAGCCGGTTAAAATGGTTGCCCTATGCGGAGGGGCAGGAAGTTTCCTGATTTCCAAAGCTTTAGCCGCGGGGGCTGATGCATTTATAACGGCCGACATGAAATACCATGAGTTTTTTGATGCAAACGGAAAGCTACTGATTGCCGATATCGGTCATTACGAAAGCGAGCAGTTCACTATCAGCCTGCTGCAGGAGGTTTTGGAGCAAAAATTCCCTACCTTTGCCGTCCTTAAAACAGCCGTAGAAACTAACCCTGTACGGTATTTTATCTGATAAGGAAAGTGCAGCAAAGAAGCTGGGTAGTACGAAGGATGCTGAATAGCGGACAGAACGATGAAGAGTGCGACGCAACAGGTGATGATAGTAGTACTGCAGCTGGTAAAAAAATATTGAACTTCAAACTTTAAACAATAAAATGGCAAACGTTAAAGAATTTTCAGTTGAAGAAAAACTGACATCATTAGTTACCCTTCAGAAAATTGATAGCAAGCTGGATGAACTTCGTATCCTGAAAGGCGAACTTCCAATGGAAGTAGCAGATCTGGAAGATGAAATTCAGGGATTAAATGCACGCCAGACAAGAATCGAAGAAGAGATAAACGGCGTGACAGAATTTATTGAGCAGCGCAAAGAAGCGATTAAAGAAGCTGAAGCGTTGGTAAAAAAATACGAGAAGCAAAGTGCAGATGTAAAGAACAACCGTGAGTTTGAAGCTATCAACAAAGAAATGGAAATGCAGCAGCTGGAAGTAAAGCTGGCTGAGAAGCATATTAAAGACGCATCAGAAGAAATTTCTGAAAAAGCAGTATTGCTTGAAAGAGCAAAGAAGAATGTGGCAGTAAAAGAAGGCGTACTTTCTACCAAGAAAGGTGAGCTGGAAAAAATTATTACTGCCAACGAAAAAGAAGAGAAACATTTTACAAAGCAAGCCCAGGAAGCAAAAACACATGTGGATGCCCGTTTGCTGGCGAGCTATGAAAAAATCCGTAAGAGCTATCGCAATGGCCTTGGTGTAGTACCTGTAGAAAGAGATGCCTGCGGCGGATGTTTCAACGCTATTCCTCCACAAAAGCAAAGTGAAATCAAACAACACAAGAAAGTAATGATCTGCGAAAACTGCGGTCGTATCTTAGTTGATGAAGAACTTAGCAACAACGTAGAGATTAAGTAAGAATAAGAACCTAATTGCTTATATAAGATAGCTGTCCGATAGGGCGGCTATTTTTTTTGTTTAGCCACAGATGAACACAGAATTGCACAGATGAATACAACTGCCCACGAAATCAGGCAAAAACACACGAAAAAAAATTGAAAAGGAATAATGTCTTTTTGCTTTTCTTTTCACGCAAATTCCTCTGCTTTTGCGGCTAATAAAAAATGTTGTAGCGGTTTTCTTATCTGTGTTCATTTGTGTTCATCTGTGGCTAAAAAAAATGAGCAGTTGTGGCTTTCATTCGTAGCAAAAACCTAATTTGCCTTTGCAAACATGCTTACCAAACTTTACATACAGAACTACGCCATTATTGATGAACTGGAAATTAGTTTTTCCGGCAAGCTCAATGTGATAACGGGAGAAACCGGTGCCGGTAAATCCATCATAGTTGGCGCATTGGGATTGATATTGGGTGAAAGAGCAGACTCTTCGGCACTGGTGAAGAAAGAAAAAAAATGTGTGGTAGAAGGCTTTTTTGAAGTACAACGTAAAGCTGACGTAAAGAAATTTCTGACAGATAATGATTTTGATGTATTGGAAGAATTGGTAGTGCGCCGGGAAATTGGTACCAATGGAAAGAGCCGTGCTTTTATAAACGATACACCCGTTAATCTTTCGCAGCTACAGCAATTAAGTTCGCTGTTGGTAGACCTGCACCAGCAATTTGATACTATGGAAGTTGGGGAAACAGATTTTCAACGGCAGGTGCTGGATGCGCTGGCAGCTAATGGGAAAACACTGGAGGAATATCAAATCATTTTTCAAAACTGGCAACAGGTAAAAAAAGAGTTACAGGAATTAATAGCGCAGAAGCAGCAATTTGATAAAGAAGCTGATTATAATAAATTTCAATTTGCAGAACTCGATGAAGCAGCCTTCAAAGAAAACGAACTGGAAGAAATAGATGCCGAATTGAAAGTAATGAACAATGCTGAAGGTATCAAAGGCGCATTGAATAAAGTATATTCTGAGTTGCAGGATAGCGAAACACCATTGGTGCAGCAGTTGAAAATATTAGCAAACCAGCTGAATGCCTGGTCATCTTTTCATACCGGGCTGCCGGCTGTAATTGAAAGACTGCACTCGACACAAATAGAATTGCAGGATATAGCCGATGATGTAGAACGCATCAGCGGACAGGTAAATTATGATCCATCGAAGATTGAGCGATTGAATGATAGATTATCGGTAGGGTATAAATTGCAGAAGAAGCATGGCGTAAATTCTACCAACGAATTAATTGTTATACGTCAGCAGTTGGAAGAAAAATTGCAAGCTGTATTTAATATAGATGATGCGATTGAGCAAAAACAGAAAATTTCAGTAGAGACAAAACATGCCTTGTCTCAGTTAGCAGAAAAAATTTCTGCAAACCGCAAAAAACAAATCAAGCCATTTGAAGACAAAGTAAACAAGTTGCTGGCACAAGTAGGCATGCCCAATGCAAAGCTGAAAGTGGAAGTGAAGCCGGTAGAGTTACAGTTTTCCGGCGCAGATGATATTCAATTTTTGTTCGATGCAAATAAAAGCGGCTCCTTTCAACCCGTACATAAAGTAGCCAGTGGCGGTGAACTAAGCAGGCTTATGCTTTGTATAAAATCATTGGTGGCACAGTCAATAGATTTACCAACCCTCATCTTCGATGAAATAGATACCGGTATTTCCGGAGAAGCCGCCCGGCAGGTAGGAATAATTATGAAAGACCTGGCAACAAAAAGACAAGTAATCAGCATTACACATCAGCCGCAGATAGCAGGAAAAGCTGATGCACATTTTTTTGTATACAAAGAAATTGTGAAGGATGCTATAAAAACAAATATCCGGCAGTTAACTAAAGAAGAAAGAATAACAGCTATTGCAAAAATGCTGAGCGGAGAAAAGCCAACAGCTGCCGCAATAGAGAATGCGAGAGAGATGCTGATGAATTAGCTTCTGTTGGTCAGCTATACTTTATACAAACCGTTTTTAATAGCAAAGATTACAAGACCTACCCTCGACATGACATTTAATTTTTTAAATAACTCATCACGATAACCCTCAATAGTGCGGGTGCTTAAATGCATTTCGGCAGCTATTTGTTTATAATTCATTTCGGTGCAGGACATTTTAAGAAAAGTCATTTCATTGACAGACAGCTGGGAGATAATATCTGTATCTTTTTTCTGTTCAACATCTACCACATAATTCAGCATTTTATTGCTGACAAGCTCATTCATAAAAAAGCCCTTATCTCTCACTTCATCCAATGCATTTCGCAGTACAGCCGGTTTGGAATCTTTAAGAAGATAGCCCCTTGCACCTGCTTTCAGCATATTAATGATAGCTGTATCATTATCGAGCATGCTGAGTACAAGTACTTTTGCAGCCGGTAAATTTTGTTTTATCCAGTTGCCGGTTTCAAAACCGTTCATTTCCGGCATAGTAATATCAAGTAATATAATATCGGGTGATGGATGTTTTTGAAGTTGCTCTATAAAATGCTTCCCATTGTCTGCTTCAAATAATACCTCGTAACCTTCAAACCCGTTGATGAGTGAAGCAAGACTATTGCGTAGCAATGAATGATCATCAACTAAGGAAACTTTAATAGCAGGCTTATTCATTATTTTTTATATTAATAGAAATGGTAACAAGTGTTCCATTTCCGGGATGGCTGTCAAAGTTAATGGTCGCATCAATCATTTCCGAACGAGATTCCATATTTTGAATACCCCGGCCTCCTTTGGAAATTAATTTATCGAATCCTTTGCCATTGTCTTTTATACGAATGATAATCTGGCTTCCCTTTTTATCAGCATCCAGGTCTATTTCAGAGGCACCGGCATGCTTAATAATATTATTTACAATTTCCTGTATTATCCGGAAAAGAATAATCGACTTTTCATTGTCAAAAACCGGTAGGTCTTCTTCAATATGTGTAGTAATTGTAAATTTTCCGCTTCGTTGAAGATCCTGGAATAACTTTTCAACCGCAGTCGCCCAACCCTCGGTGCGAATATAATCCGTATCTAATAAATGACTGAGGCTGCGAAGATCCGTAATAGCCTTTCCGAGCAGTTCATCCATCAGCATTAGTTTAGGTTCGTCGGTACTTGAAGTAAGGGTATTGAGGTTTAACCGCACAAGACTTAGTACCTGGCCAATATTGTCATGAATTTCACGACCGATATAAGTAAAGGTTTGTTCCTGAATTTCCAGTTTGGAAGTCATTAGGGTCTGTTCAAACTGAACACTCATACGTTGCTTTTCAAGTATCAGTGTGTTTTTCCTTTTCAGGTAAATACGAAAAAGCAGGAAGGCAGCTACTATCAGCATTAAAACAAAAAGGCTGGCAGCTACAATGGAGAGGATAAGGTCTAATTTTTCTTTTTGCATAGATAAAAGGCATAAAGGGAAAGACCGTACATAAAAATGCTCATTAGCTGAGGAATTACTTTGTAAAGTTTAACACCAAAAATATCTGCCCGATAAGCAAGTAAGTGTTTGTAAAAGGCAAAGGAAATATTTACAACAGGGTAAAAAAGTACAACGCCAATAGTAATCCAGATAACAGGCCGCCAATGCTTTTCCTGTGCACGATTGTCAAGGTTAAAATAGTTGAATAAAAAAAATATACCACAACACGTATTTACCACTCCCGCAGCCAAAGACAGATAACTATTGTAAATAGTTATAGGTTGAATAAAAGTAAAAGTAAATACAGCTACCGTAAGATAAATGCCAATTAACCAGGTAATAAGTTTACGAAGGGGTGCATTAAAAGGGATGCGATAATAGAAGACGGAAAAAAAAATGGCCGATATCGGATTGTAAATATTATAAACGATACCAGTTGAAGCTGTTGGAAATTGTAAAACATAAAGAAATAATGACAGCTCTTGAATAAATAAAAGAAATAGAAACGGTATAAAAATAAAAAGTTGCCTGCTTTGAAGGTTTCTTCGGTAGACAAAACCTGCGAAAGCACTTGAAAGCAAGCAAGCTAAATAAATAAAATAAAGTACCATTTCGTATTATGGATTTAGACCACCCTGATTATATGGTGGAATTTCTTCATCGTCATCGCCACCGCCTTTACCTTGAATTGTTGGCCTGGTAGCTGGTTTGCCATCTTTATAAGGCCAGAGTATAGAAGTAATACGCCCTGGATTTTCACCACCCGGTGGATAAACACCGAGACAGACCCGGAGCTCGTCTGCAAATGGCATGGTTTCATTAAGCCATTTTAAAAATTCTGACGAAGTAAAAGAGATGCTTTGAGTCTGCTTTTGCATGTCTACTCCCAGTTTTGTCATGTACTCAATGTACTGTGCAATCATTTCGTTGGCCTGATCTACAGGAATTGGTTGGTTTGCCATAATTATTTTTAGATTTTAGGTGAAAGATTATACAAAATACTGACTCTCAGCTTATTTGCAACATTATGGATAGAAAAAATAAACGAAGCGGTAAAAAACGGTATACAGCTACCGTTTAAAAACGGTGGCATTGCTGTGATAAAAACGGTTGTGGAAATAATAGTAATTCCTCAATTTTATATCGGGGTCTTCAACTATTAACTATTAAGCCTTTCCTAAAATCGAGGAGACCTTTTCCGGACACAAATACACCTGTCGTACCTTTTACAGTTCTGTAAAAAGCGACAGGTTTTTTTATTTGATTACTTTTTTATAACACAGTTAAAACACCTTTTCATTTCCGGTTAATTAACTGTTGCAATCCTCTCCCTCATTAAGCAATTTTGTTGTATTCCTTTTGAGAATAAGTGAAGTCTGTTGATGTGCTGTTAAATAAAGTAAATTCTAAAACTTCAATTTATGTCAGCCTGGAAACAAATCGTAGGATTGAGCTTTAATGCTGATCAGTTTGATAGCTATTGCCACTCACTTCAATGGACGGCCTGGAGACCTTCTTTTATTGCATTACACAATACTGCTGTGCCTGATCTGGCTCAACGGCCAAATGGATTTTCAGCACAGCATATGAAGAACTTCGTCAGTTTTTATCGTGATCAAAAACATTGGAGCGCAGGCCCACATCTTTTTATTGATGATAAAAGAATCTGGGTGTTTACACCGCTCACTTTATCAGGTATTCATTCACCATCCTGGAACAAACTCGCAATTGGAATAGAAATGCTTGGTAATTATGCAAAAGATAGTTTTAAAACAGGTAGAGGATTGGCAGTAAGGCAAAATGCAGTGGCAGCAATGTCAACACTATGTGCGGTGCTTGGCCTTGATCCAACAACAATTCGATTGCATAAAGAAGATTTACAGACAACGCATGATTGTCCTGGGAAGAATGTTAAAAAAATAGAAATAATTGCGGAGGTGCAGGCATTGATGCAGGTCCGGCATAGTGGGGAACATATTGTTTAACAGTATAGATCATTATTAAATGTTCAGATACTCATAGATGAAATGGATGTGCTTTCATATTTCTTGAAAAATATATGCATCAATCAACTCACATTAAGTGACTTAAAAATTAATTTATGACAGAAAATATCTCTGGCAATCAAGACGATGTTTCAGAAAAGAATATCATTGATAAAGATGGAAACGAAATATTTCCTCTTGAAAAATGGGTAGCGGGAATTTTACTAATTTTTTTTACAACTATTAGTACTGTAGGTATAATTGCTTATTGGCCAGATCGCTTGCCCGATCCCAAAAAGAATATAGCACCACTTTACCAAGATAAAATGTTTAACATATGTCTTATAGGAATACCTGATAGCATTTGTTGTCCCGACAGTAATTATAAAACTATTGTACAAAAAGAAGTGATGAAGGATAGTCGTGGTCAACTAGCTGATAGTACTGAGAGTGTACGAATAAAATATCTTACGGATTCGATCTTAAAGGCTAATACTCCGGTTGCACCTGTTTGGATTGAAAAAACGAAGGGTAGGTTAATACATCTTAATACGTTACTGTTGTTATTGGTTGCCCTAGGAGGATTTCTTGGAAATATGATTCACCTGGCCACAAGTTTTACCACTTTTATTGGTGCAGGAAAGTTTAAAAGAAGCTGGCTGCTTTGGTATTGTCTTAAACCCTTCACGGCTTCTTCACTGGCAATAGGTATCTATTTTATATTCCGGGCCGGATTTCTCAATATGAGTGATGGTGGGCAAAGCATCAATCTTTATGGATTGATGAGTATTTCTATTCTTGCCGGATTATTTACCGATAAAGCCACAGAAAAACTTAAAGAAATATTTGAAGTAATATTCAAATCAAAAGAAGTGCGGCCAGATACGCTGGCTGATCAATTTAAAATAACCGGGATATCCCCGTCTTTTATTGAAAAAGGTAAAGAGAATAAATTAACGATAGCAGGTGTAAATCTGGATAAACAAAAATTATTCATAAGCATTAACGATGAAAAGATAAGTAACCCTGTTTTTGCCAGTTCAGGAATAAGCCTTACTTATACTATACCAGATACCCAGAAAGATAAAACTAAGTTTAAGTTGAGTGTAAAGGATGAAAAAGGTAAAGAACATTTTACTGCTGAGCTTACCTTAAAAGAGTGAATATAGTTTTAATTATTATAAGACAAATTACCCGGAAGCCGAAAAGGGTTTTAAGAGTAGGCGCAAAAAATAGTTATGACAAAGAAAGCTAAACCTAAAGTAAAAAAGGCCTCAAAAAAATTATTAAAAAAATCGCTTGTTGCTATTGTTTCACCACTTTCAGCTCCAATAGATATCTCTTTTAGATTTATTTCAGGAATTGGACAGGCTACTGCATCGCTTTTCAGAAACGGTGTTTTGATAAATATGCAAAGCATCAGTAGTACAGGAGATATTCATTTTTCAGAGGTTCAAAGCGGGGATGTGATTTCAATAAATGGAGTTTGTACAGGCAGAGCCGATATTACCATAAATGCTCCTACTACGCCAACCACTCCCGATCATTTCACTGCAGGTATTATTTTGGCCGGTTACTTAGTCAATTGATTTTAAAAACTATTTTATGAGAAAAAAATCATTCTTGTTTATCATGGTCTTGTTTTCCTTATACAAAGGTGCTATTGCCCAGAAGGTACCAAGCCCCGCATTGACAGCAGATTCTTTGGCAACAGGTAATTATAAAGATGTATTAAATAGCTTTTTTCAATTATCTTTTGATAAGCTTACAGGGCCTGACAAAGAACTAAAATTTACATCAACACCTTTTGCGGTAATGGCGAGATTGGATACCAATTTGTTGTTGGATGAGAACTATTTAAAATACCGGACATTGAGAAATATTAATTTTTCTTTTTCAACTAAACTTGACAGTGTCTATAAATTTAACGGATTTTCTTCAGGGATTAAGTATGCAATTGTCAATAAAAGAGACGAAACCGTTTCCAGAGCATTTGTAGAATTAGTTGCAAATAACGAGGCAATAAAAGAATTTTATTCACTTAATAATAGTTTAGATGCATATATCTCAGCATTGCCAAATGCAGCACTTAAGGCAAAGTTAATGCTGGAGAAAACTGAGTTTACCAGGGGAAATAAGAATTTTGATGAATTGGATAACTCTTTACAACAGAAAATAATAGAAATAGCAGGAGGGTTAGCTACTAAAAATCTTTCAACCAAATTAGCCGCGAATAAGAAATTTAATATTTTTAAATCAGGTGCTGAGATTTATGAAAGCATGAAAAAGCAGTACAATAATAATCTACTTTGGACTATTGGTGTAACCGACACAACTTATAAGGACGAATTTCTTTTTTCTAACATAGTATTTAGTTCGGAATTGCTAAAAGGTATAAATAACACTTCAGACAAAAATGATGTTGAACTCAATATTAAAACTGCATTGCAAATTACTGACGATACTTTAAAAACAGGAAGAGATTTGAAACGTGTTGTATTTAGTTTTGAGCCGGGTATAAATTTTGTTTTGAAGACAAAAACTACGGGAAAGAGTTTTTTGGAAATAAAATTTAGCGGCGGGTATTATCATAATTTCAGCACTTTGTATGTTGGGGAGGAAAAAGAAAAAGTCACTTTAAACAGTGTAATCAGAGTACGGATACTTAACGATATCTGGATTCCACTTGAAATTAAATTAGATCCAAAGGAAGGTCGTGTATTCGGCTCGCTTAATATAAAGGCAAATTTTACTGCATTAGGGAAAGTGGCTAATTTTCTCAAAATCTAACTTTTAAGACACCATAAATAATACAATAATACCTGAACTGTTACATTTGTTTGCACTTCAGGTTTTTTTGTTCCCGCCAGCTATTAGTTTCCTTAAATGTTCACCCCTGTGCCAATCTTTTCCCGCCCTTTTCCCGGCTTTTCGCTAAATTGAAATGACCCCGGGCGGCAAAAATCGATGTGGATAACCCCGTTTTCAGCGTGAAAAAATGGTGCAGAAAGAAAAACTTTTTGAAATAGCTTATTCATTCGTTACACACCATTATTTTCGCTGTCTGACTGAACGGAAACATTCCATTAACCAAGAGATAACAATTTCTTAAAATTTTACTGGACGATGCGCCCAAGGTCATTGGTAACAAATCAATGGTTTAACTCTTTATCTCTATAGCCGAACATGGATCTCACTAATATTAATAAAGACCGCAAGAAAGTACGAAAATCATCGCTCGACCTTGGTACAATGGTTTATGGCAAAGTACCTCCGCAAGCTAAAGATTTGGAAGAAGCAGTACTTGGTGCTGTTATGCTTGAGAAAGCAGCATTTGATGTGGTAATTGAAATATTGAAACCAGAATGTTTTTATGTAGAAGCACACCAGCGCATCTACAGGGCTATGCAAAGCCTGGCCAATAAAAGTCAGCCGATTGATATTTTAACAGTAGCAGAAGAACTGAGGTTTAAAGAAGAATTGGAAATGATAGGAGGCGCCTATTTCGTTACTAAAATGACGAATGCCGTTGTATCATCTGCCAATATTGAAGCCCACGCAAGAATTATCCTTCAAAAATTTATTCAAAGAGAACTGATACGGATCAGTGGTGAAATAATCGGCGATGCATACGAAGATTCTGCAGATGTATTCGATTTGCTCGATGATGCAGAAAGCAAACTGTTTGAAATAACAAACAATCACCTGCGTAAGAACTTTGACACTATCGATTCGGTATTGGTAAAAACGATTCAACGCATAGAAGATCTTCGTCACAAGAATGAAGATGTAACCGGTGTACCGAGCGGCTTTGCTGCGTTGGACAAGGTTACTTACGGCTGGCAAAATTCTGACCTTATTATCCTCGCTGCACGGCCTGCTGTGGGTAAAACAGCTTTTGCATTGAACCTTGCAAGAAATGCATGTATGCACCCGGGCAAGCAAACGCCTGTTGCCTTATTCTCACTCGAGATGAGCTCCAGCCAGCTGGTACAACGTATCCTTTCTGCCGAAAGCGAAATATGGCTCGAAAAAATTGCAAGAGGTAAATTGGAAGAGCATGAAATGAAACAACTCTATGCAAGAGGTATTCAGCGTCTGGCACAAGCGCCATTATTTATTGATGATACTGCTGCACTAAACATTTTTGAATTGCGGGCCAAGTGCCGCCGTTTGAAAAACAAACATGATATTGGTCTTATCATCATCGACTATTTACAGTTGATGAGCGGTACCGGCGAAAATAAAAATGGTAACAGGGAACAAGAGATCAGTAACATCTCCCGTAACCTGAAAGGATTGGCGAAAGAATTGAACGTTCCAATCATCGCCCTTTCACAGTTAAGCCGTGCGGTAGAAACCCGTGGTGCAAAAGATGGTTCTAAAACTCCGCAACTGAGTGACCTTCGTGAATCGGGAGCTATCGAGCAGGATGCGGACATGGTTATCTTCCTTTCACGTCCGGAGTACTACGATATTACTACCAGTGCCGAAGGTGAAAACATAAAAGGATTAACCGAAGTAAAAATAGCCAAGCACCGTAATGGTACATTGGAAACTATAAAACTGAAAGCACTCTTGCACATTCAGAAATTTACAGGTTGGGATGATGATCCATACAATGGAATTGGCTTACCGGGTGGTGCATGGAAGCCGGTACAGGATGCAGATGGCGATGGGGCAAGAGTATTTGTGCAAACAGGCAGTAAGATGAATGATTTGCCGCAGGATGATGAAGACACTCCGTTCTAATTCAAAAGTAAAAATTCAAAAATAAAAAAATGAGTCTCGTTGTATAACGGGACTTTTTATTTACCCATCGTCCGTTGGCTATTCTGCAAATACAATCAACACAGAGATACGGAGGATATGAGAAACACGGAGAAAATCTCTGTGAAACTCCTGTCTCATAATCTCTGTGTTGAAATGTATTTCTAAAATGTGTCAGACCCTCTTCGAGACGTCAGACACGCCAGACTCAAAACCCGTAACTTTATCTCCATGGCACTTCCATTTTTTTATATCAGCGATTATAATGAAGCGCAAAAGCAAATTGTGCTGAATGAAGAAACATCCAAACACATGGTGCAGGTACTGCGTATGAAAGTGGGGGAGCAGATTAACCTTACCGATGGAAAAGGTAACCTGTTAACCTGCGAAATAACTGACGATCATAAAAAGCATTGTGTTGTAGAAGTGAAATCTGGAATCCAACATTCAAAATCCAAAACAAATGTGACGATTGCTATTTCACTTTTAAAAAATGCCAACCGCTTCGAATGGTTTTTGGAAAAAGCAACTGAGATTGGGGTAGCAGAAATTATTCCATTGGTTTGTGAAAGAACAGAAAAAGAAAAATTTCGCCAGGATAGAATGCAGGGCATTGTTATAAGTGCCATGCTACAGAGCCAGCAGGTATGGTTGCCTGTTTTGCATGAGCCAACAGCATTTGAAAAACTACAGGATTGGAAATATAAGGAAGGGCAAAATTTTATTGCCCATTGTATAGATGGAGAAAAATCGGGATTAGCTAATCAGCCAATTAACCAGTCTGCCAATCGTCTTATCTGTATTGGCCCGGAAGGAGATTTTACCCCGAAAGAAATTGAACTGGCATTGCAGCAGCAGTTTATTCCTGTTTCATTGGGGGAAACAAGATTGAGAACAGAAACTGCAGGAGTAGTAGCAGCTACCTTACTTTGTTTGCAAGCATAATAAAAACAGCTTTCACTTCGTAAGCCACTTTATTTATTGCTGTATAAAATTCAAGCTACTCATTCCCCCATATCCATTATATCCGGTAAGGATTGAATAATTCTTTTTCAACTTTTTTTATAAGAATACTTACGCTATCCACATTTTGAAAAATTTGTTGAAAAGTTGTGCAATGCACGTTTACTATTCTTCTGATATTTGTATGTCACCCAATATTTTATTGTTAAACTAACCCGTAACGTGAAAATTATTTTTATAATTTTTTGCCATTGTATGTGTTTTTGGGATTAGTAGAAAGGATTTATCAGATTCCAATACCGGCAGGTTAGGCAGGGTAAGTATTTAACTTTTAAAAACACCTAATTAGCATGAAAAAAATTTTCCTCCTTAGCATTCTCGCTTTCAGCACAATTTTAGTTTCAGGACAGGCTCAGTTAAAACCAGGTAGCGGTAATACATTAGACTTTGATGGTACCGATGATTTTGTTACCATTCCAAGTGTAGATGGGGTTAATAATTTTGATTTTGGAGACAACTTTACCATCGAAGTTTGGGTAAAAATTAATCCTGTTCAGGATGATATTGCATTAGCTGATAATTCCATTTTGGAAAAATGGGATCAAAGCAGTGCCAGGTACCCATATGTAATAAGATATAGAAATCAGACCGATCCATTTAATGCAGGAGAAATATTTGTAGCAAGATATGATGGTACCCATTTTCCTCAATTTACTTCTGGTATAACTATTGGCGATGGCCAATGGCACCATATAGCATTTACCCGTACCGGCGGCCCTACTACGGGTGTTCTTAGTCTTTATATAGATGGTATTTTAAGGGGTACCACTCCGGATGATACGGATGCAAATACTACCAGCACTGCCCCCTTATGCATTGGGCAAAGAGCTACAGGCTCCAACCGATTTAAAGGAAATGCTGATGAAGTAAGAATCTGGAACGTTGGTTTAACGCAAACACAGGTAAGGGACAGGATGTGTAAAAAAATTACAGGAACAGATCCTTTAATTGCTAATCTTACTGCTTATTATAACCTGGATGAAACAGCAGGCGCTACAGCTTTTGACGGAAGTGCTAATGCTAATAACGGTACACTTACCAACGGACCTGTAAGAACAGTAAGCGGAGCTGCTATCGGAGATAACTCTGCGCATAACTATGTAACGGTAGGTTTTCCTGCGGCGAATGTTTCATATGCAGCACAGGATAACCTGGCTGTAACTTATACTACGTTCAACCCTGCTTTTGGACCTGAAGGTGGTACACAAGTGTATGTTGTAAATGAAAAACCAAGTTCACAATCAGGCATAACAGGGGTAGGAGGAAACAACAGGTATTTCGGTGTCTTTAATTGTGGTTTACTTACGCCGCAATACGATGCAGTTTATAACTATACAGGCAATCCATTCATATCTCCAACTGATGAGCCAACGTTGGTTCTTTATAAACGTGCAGATAATTCAGTTGCCGGATGGTTTAATAGTGCGGCTACATTAAATACTGCTGCTAATACTCTTACAGTAACAGGGGAAAGCACAGAATATATGGTAGGTAGCAGCAGTGCTCCATTGCCAATTGTATTGTCAGAATTTACTGCCAGGAAAACATCAGACAATAGAAAAACTGATTTAATATGGGTTACAGCCTTTGAGCAAAATGTTTCTCATTTTGATATACAAAGAAGTACTGATGGAATTAACTATGTTACTATCGGCAGGGTTAATGCTAAAAATATAACCAACGGCGCTTCTTATTTCTGGCAAGATGCGGCACCTTCACAAAAGAATAATTATTACAGGCTGAACACAGTAGATATTGATGCTACCGCTAAGCTAAGCCCTGTAAGAATAATAAGGTTTACAACAAAAGAAAATGTGCTTGTTTATCCTACGGTAAGCAGCGATGTTGTATTTGTACAGTCAGAAAAACAGGTAAAAGCACAGTTGATAAATATGACTGGCTTAATCCTGCAAACAAAAGTTGTAAAAGGCAGTGCCACGTTTGATCTTTCAGCACTTCCTTCCGGTACCTATCTGATCAGGATAGCTGATAATGACCAATTGTTTAAAATCATGAAGCAATAATTCTTCTTTAGAATAGAAAATAAAAAGCCTCGCAAACTGCGGGGCTTTTTTATTTTTTTTATTTCGCCATATCCGATTCATCTTTTTCTTCCTTCCTGATTACTGGTTCATTCAGTTCTACTATACGAGCCCTTTTCTTCTTTGCCCTGCTCATCATTGTCATGTTCAGCATTTCTACACCAAAGGAGAATGCCATACCAAAGTAGATATAGTTTTTCAGGTGTAGCTGATGGGCCGCTTCACTATCCCATCCTTCTATAATTAAGCTTATACCAATCATTACCAGGAAAGAAAGAGCCAGCATTTTTAAGGTTGGGTGCTTATGAATGAAAGAAGAAATTTTCGGGCTGAATAAAAACATAATCGTCATCGCAATTACAACAGCAGCAATCATAATTTCCACATGCTTGGCAGTACCACCAGCGGTAATAATACTATCGAAAGAAAATACGGCATCAATAACCAGTATCTGTCCGATGGCTTTACCAAACGAAAGAGGTTTTTGTGTTTTCGATGCTTCATTCGGATCTTCTCCTTCCAGCTTGTGATGTATTTCCATCACCGATTTATAAATCAGGAATAAACCACCACCCAGCATTACAAGACTGGCCAAGTCAAATCCTTTATCGAAGATGGTGAATACAGCTTTTCCTTTTTGTGATAATAACCAGCCAAGCCCCATTAGCAATAAACTCCGCATGATGATGCCTGATATCATCCAGAAACGACGAGCCCTGTTTTGTTCCTTATCTCCCTTTAACCTGTTAAGTATGATGCTGACAAAAATTACATTGTCAATACCCAGTACTACTTCTAAAACAACAAGGATAAAAAAGCTGATAATACTCTCAGACGTAAATAAATATTCCATAGTTATTAATTGTCAATTGCCTATTGCCAATTGTTTAAATGTTTAGTAATTCGTTTTACAATTGCTGGTCCTTCGTAAATAAAACCTGTCCATACCTGCACTAATGATCCGCCGGCTGCTATTTTTTCTTTAGCATCCTCCCCGCTAAATATACCTCCCGATGCAATAACAGGAATTTTCCCCTGTGTCTTATCGCAAATATATTTTACTACTTCGGTACTTCTTTGTTTCAATGGCAATCCACTAAGCCCACCCGCACCAATGTTTTGACTTTTGATTTTTGATTTTTCACTTAATCCTTCACGGCTGATAGTAGTATTACTTGCTACCAGGCCATCCAGTTTTATTTCCAGTGCCAGATCAATTACATCATCAATCTGTTCCTGTGTAAGATCGGGTGCTATTTTCAGCAGCAATGGTTTTGGATGAACCTGTGCAGCATTAATCGTTTGCAGGTGCGATAGAATTTTGCGCAGCGATTCCTTTTCCTGTAGCTCACGCAGGCCGGGTGTATTGGGCGAGCTTACATTCACTACAAAATAGTCAACATAGTCGTGCAGTTCACGAAAACAAATTTCATAATCTTTCCAGGCATCTTCGTTGGGCGTTACTTTATTCTTGCCGATATTTCCACCGATTATGAGTCTTGAGTCGCTAGTCGTGAGCCGGGAGTTGGAGGCTGTTAATTGTCCATTGCTTATTGTCCATTGCTTTAGCCTCTCCACCACCACCTTCACTCCATCATTATTAAACCCCATCCTGTTGATAAGTGCTTTATCTTTCGGCAAGCGAAAAAGCCTGGGTTTATCATTACCAGGCTGCGGCAGGGGAGTTACTGTACCAATTTCCACAAAACCAAAACCAAGGCATTCCAGTTCTGCCAGGTAGCGGGCATTTTTATCAAAGCCTGCGCCAAGTCCCACCGGGTTTTTGAAGCGGAGGCCGCAGAAATCAGTCGCTAAATCCGGGGTTTTTGGGGAGAAACTGGCAGTCAGCAGTCTTTTGAAACCCACTATACGCAACAGTTTCAGGCCATTCATCGAAAAATAATGTACCCACTCCGGGTTAAAGCAAAAAAGTATGCTCCGTAAAACTTTATACATAATTGGGTGCGAAGATAATTGAACTTTTACAGGCCTATTTGGTTGATATAATAAGTATTTCTATTTTTGATATAGAAAGTTGCATAAACAACCAATTGGGTTGGTGGTTCCGGGTTCATCGTTTATGGTGAGTTATCTTAAAGTCAATAAAGACTTTTCGATTTTAAGTAACCAGTAACTAACAACCAGCAACTTCAGAAAATAACAAAAAACAAAAAACTTTCCCATGCAGGAAGCATATATAGTAGCCGGTTACCGAAGTGCAGTAGGCAAAGCTAAACGTGGTGGTCTTCGCTTTTATCGTCCCGACGATTTGGCGGTAGATGTTATTAAAGGTGTAATGGCATCTATTCCCCAGCTTGATCCTAAAAGAGTAGATGATGTAATTGTAGGTAACGCTGTACCCGAAGCAGAACAGGGCTTGCAATTCGGCCGCATCATCTCTGCCCGTGCATTGGGTATAGATGTGCCGGGAGTAACAGTAAATCGTTATTGCGCCAGCGGCCTCGAAACAATTGCCATTGCTACCGCCAAAATAAGAATGGGCATGGCCGATTGCATAGTAGCTGGTGGCACAGAAAGCATGAGCCTTGTTCCAACTGCTGGTTGGAAGACCGTACCCGCTTATTCGATAGCTAAAGAAGATCCTGATTATTATTTAAGCATGGGCCTTACTGCCGAAGCAGTAGCCAAAGATTATAATATCAGCCGCGAGGCACAGGATGAATTTTCTTACAACTCACATCAGAAAGCTATCAATGCTATTCAGAATGGATATTTTAAATCGGGTATTCTTCCGATTAATATTGAACAGGTATATGTAGATGCAAAAGGAAAAAGACAAAAGAAAAATTATACCGTTGATACCGATGAAGGACCAAGAGCCGATACATCCATTGAAGCATTGGCAAAATTAAAACCTGCATTTGCTGCCGGTGGTGTTGTTACTGCTGGTAACTCTTCTCAAACTTCTGACGGTGCTGCTTTTGTAGTAGTAATGGGAGAGAAGATGATGAATGAACTGGGATTAAAACCAATTGGTCGTTTGATAAGTTGTTCTGTTGCTGGTGTAGAGCCACGTATTATGGGTATTGGTCCTGTGGCCGCTATTCCCAAAGCATTGAAGCAGGCGAACATGAATCTTTCGCAGGTAGACTTAATAGAATTGAATGAAGCATTTGCATCGCAGGCATTAGCGGTTATCCGTGAAGCCGGCTTAGATCCGGCAACTGTAAATATAAATGGCGGGGCTATTGCATTAGGTCATCCATTAGGTTGTACCGGTGCTAAACTTACGATACAGGTGTTGAACGATATGAAACGGTTAAATAAAAAATACGGAATGGTAACAGCATGTGTTGGCGGAGGCCAGGGCATTGCAGGTATCATCGAAAATTTATAAATTGTGTTAGCCTGTCCCGAACTGGATTCGGGATCTCGCAGAGCGTCTGACACATAAAGCAAGAAACATCACATGAGAGCATAAGCCGGTTGCGAAAGTGACTGGCTTTTTTTATGGTCTGTTGAATTAATACTAATAACAGTTAGATTGGCATGCAGCAATTGTATTTTTCTGATTAAACTATCCGCCGAATAATTCTGTTAGTTTTATATCCATTGCCTTATCCTCTTCGGGACCATCACCATATCGGCCAATAATAACACCATTTGGATCTATTAATATTTTTGTAGGCATGACATTAACACCATAACGATCTGATATATCATTACTATGATCGGGAGTTCCCGATGACCATTTTAAACCCCGAAGTATATGTTTCCAGATACCAATTTGATCCTTTTCTACAGCTTTCTGCCATGCTTCAGGGTTGGTATCATTGTCAGAAATGCCAATAATTTCAAACCCTTTATCCCTGTATTTTGAATACAAAGACAATAAGTGCGGATTTCCTTTTCTGCAAGGTACACACCATGACGCCCAGAAGTCAAGTAATACATACTTTCCTTTGTAGTCAGCAAGGCTTAACGGAGAACCTCTTAGTTCTCTCGAAGCAAAAACAAAAGCATTTGCCCCGGGAGAACCCATTCGCAAGTTGTCTACCTGTTTTCTAATCTCTTTACCCAGTGCACTGGCCTTTAAATTATCTGGAAATCTGTTATATCGTTGTTCTGCCTCTTCGATTTTCATATCGTTTATATGGTAACTCATGACCGAAGCCGTAACATAAGAAGCGGGGTACTTGTTCATGAATTCATTTTCTATCTGTTTGATCTCTTCCACGTAAGGATCCATCGCATCATTCGCTTTGTCCGCCTCATTCTTCAACATCTCCAGTGTTGCTGAATCCTTCTTTGCTTTCCTGGCTTTAATATACAAATCGCTGGCTTTGTCGCTAGCCTCCTCCCACGGTTTTAGTTTTGCCATTGCCGGTGCTTTCATTTTCTCTAAAATATCTGCATCTGCCTGTACTGACGAACCTTTCAATACTGCCAGTTCTTCAAAATTGTCATAATACAACGATAGCTTCATCTTGCCAGGAGCAATATACTTTCGTATATACTTATCGAAATACTCTTCATTTCTGTCCATCATTATCGTTGCTTCCACCGGGCCACTTAATTTTCCTTTGAACGAGAATTTCCCGTTCACGATCATCGAGCTATCCAGTTTAGTTTCATCATGTTCGTTTGGATAGCTGATAAAGATGAAACCTCCTGATTTATCATGGATGCTTCCTTTTATTGTAAACCGTGTTTGCTGTCCAATTGCAATTATTGTCATCAACATTAGAAGTGATGATAATATTAATTTGTTGATTATTTTTTTTAGATCATTCATATGGTTGATTGCTTTTAGCCAACGTCATGGCCTGGCGATGTGGGGATATTCCGTGTTACGTTAGCCAGAACTGTTGCTGAATAAAGATATGAAGATGAAAATATATTCTAAAGGTTTAGCGGCAGTCGATTGAGGTAAGAGATCAATTACCTTTGAAACATGAAAACAGTCATCACAATTTCCCGAATTATCCTTGGGTTTATTTACCTGGTCTTCGGCCTCGATTACTTTTTCCATTTTATTCCTTATGAACCAAATCATACCGGGAAGGTAGCTGCATTTAAAGAAGCTCTTATGGGCGTAGGATACTTTTATCCCATGATAAAGTCGATTCAGATTGCAGGAGGACTTTCGCTATTAATAAATAGATATGCCCCTTTTTTTGCTGTTGTACTTTTCCCGATTAGTGTAAACGTATTCTTGTATCATACTATTTTGGTTCCGTCAGGTTGGTTAATGGGTGTTTTATTAATTGTACCCAATTTGTTCCTTGGTTATGCTTATCGAAATTATTACCGTGGAATGTTTGTAAGAAAACCGTTAGTGTGAAGTCTGAGTGCTGATTGGATTGCCGCTAACGAGCAGGGCTTACTGCTATACTGATAGTATGTTGCTGCGTTTATTCGTTAAGTCGCCATAGCATCAAACCTGATGCAGGGTGCATTCTTTGAGCAATATTATTGTCAGTTTGTTTTGTTCTTGCAGTATTACAATCTCTGAGCCTTCTTTAAAACCGAGCTTTGCAAGCCATTTTCCTTCCAATCGAATTTCAGGAATACAGATATTGTCATACGTTCTGCTGCGAAATTTTGAATAAATCTTTTTTTTGCGGGGTTTTTCCATTGTCACACACTTGTATGACAAATATAGAGAATTATAAGCAAGTTGTCGCCTAAAATATGACAGTTTATAAATTTATTTTATGCACATTCGATATGTGAAAAAAGAACAACTTCAAAAAAGAATAGGTCAGCGGATAATTGATCTGCGATCTCAAAAAGGTTGGAGTCAATCTGATCTTGCCAGGGCTTGCAATAAAGATCGGCAGGCCATAGAAAAAATTGAGAATGGAAAAGTCAACCCAACTGCTTTCTCTCTATATGAAATAGCTAAAGCATTACAAATTTCACTGCCTGAATTACTGGATATTTAAATTTCCTATTAGCAATTTTGAATAATTAATTGTTCTAACACATGCGCCTGGGTTTGGGGCGTTGCAGTATTCCGTGACAGTTCAACAATATCCAAAGCTTAGTAAAGTTATGTCGCTGATGTTATATTTTATCGTAGAGGATCTGCCTCATCTTTTCGTTGTGTGACGACACATAACGAAGCATTTTTAAATACGGACACGAATCAAGACGGAGACACTATTATTTCATTGGTTTTTTAAGTTCATATTTTGCTCTATGATTTTTTATTTTCCTCCACATCTTTTCACTTGGATTGACAATCTCAGTTTTCAATTTTTTAAGAATATCTTCCTTGTCTTTGTATTTCCAGGGCTCCAGTACCCAAAAATATTTTGTTCGCAAATCTTCAAACATTTTAAATGGGTTACTGTCCTTTTGAATTATTGCAGCAAAGGGAACCATAAGGCCAGGTGTTATTAGCACTGATTCTAAAGGGATGGATCGTGGTTTTGTAAGGTCTGCTATAACAAACCGGGAGAGCCCTGCTAAAACTGATACAGTTTCAATAAGGTCTCGGTTTTTGGGACGTGCGAAATCGAAAATGACAGGTGCATATCCCATTCCAGATAAACTGATCCTGATGTCTTTTAAAATTGCCTTCTGACGTAAACTAAAATTACCTAATATCAGAACAATTTTGTCTGTAAGTGATTCGAGGATTATTCTGAGTTTATCGTTTTTTTTAAAATCTTTCAAATCCTGCTCTCTTCTTGAAAAGAGATATAGTATATAGGCAGTTTCAATATTATCAGTTCTTATTATGACATCTTCAATACTTCTGTTTTTTGGGAGTTCCCGTGCTTCTATTTCTTCCATCAATGGGTCAAACAGTACATCGAGATAGAGATTTTTTTGTATGGTATATTCATTTGTTTCTATTCCCCACACGGTTACTGCCGTAACTTTCGAATTTGTTATCGTTGATCCGAAGAACCGTGAGCCTGTAAGTGTGGCATAAGCCAAGTTCACCTTATCAAAAATGGATCTGTCAGCCCGGAGTAATAATAAATTTGCAGATACAAATGCTGACCCGGAGAAATTACTGTCTCTAAGATCAGCGTTCCATAAGTTAGTTTTAATAAAGCTTGAGTTGTTTAAATCAGCCGAAGTTAAATCAATACCTATCAGGCTGAGATAACTAAGATTGACTCCCTTCAGATTAAGACGCTTGTTCTTATTTTTTCGTCTCCAGCTATTCCATCCGTCGACGCCTTCAGTTTTTAAAAGCTCAGAAAATATTTTTAAATGTGCCCGGTTGCCCAAAAAATTTTCCTGGGAAGGTAAAATGATGGATAGATCAATCATTTCCATTTCTTCAGTTACCATATATATAACTTTTTGTTAGCCCGATGGCTATTCCAAAAGCCTGGGAGGACTTAAGGTTATTAATGCTTGCAGCCAATGGACAGGTATTGCTGCAGGTGGGTATTTTATAACAGCCAGCCCGGAACCGCAGCCCAATTGAAAATGTAAAGTTGAAGTTAACAACAAAAAGCCAAATTGAAACTCGTCTGCCTGAACTAAAGTACAGCGATGCAAACAGCCGAAGTTTCAACGTTCAGTCACATTTGTAGCAAACCACATGTTGGCTGTAGTTTTATTCATAGTCACATCCATATTTTCTGTCATTCGGAAACTTTAGGCAATGTCCACTAAAGTATAGCGAAACAGTAGGAGGCTGATAATCCTTGTGGGACACACGCATTAATTTTGGAAACCTTTTTAGTGAGGTTACCGATTTTTCAAGTATTATTTTTTCCATTTTGTTGGTGGGTTGTCTATTGAAACCACATCCATACCCTAACTCAATACAAGATATCTCACCTTTTTCATTAAAGCCGATGACTACATTGCAAGAGCTATCCATACTAAATGTTGCTCGGGTCGTTGAGTCAATAGATGCCAGGATTATATTCCTAATCGTATCCCTAAGAAAGTCTATGCCAGGAAAAATCAGTTTTTTGTCTTTAACTATATATTTTTGATTTTTTATGTCTGTTAGTAATCCTTTCCTAAAATTATAAAAAACTTCTTCTTCGTAAATAGACAAATAACCCATATGTACGTATTGTAATAATTTACCTTTGGGTCTTATAATAATTTCACCAACCCAACTTGCAAAGACGTAATTTGAGCCAAACTCTTTTGTTAAATCGACATCAATCGGACTGTCACCGCAATAATCAATTTGAACACGAATTAAATAAAGCCTTTTGTTGTCAAGTCGCCAAGTTGCCACATAGCCTCTCCATAAAGCTGTACAACTCTGATACATCTCAGTGCTATCAATTGTTCGAGCTCCTTTTCTCTCGAAATATATTTCTAAGGGATTTGAATTAATCCAAGATGTATCCTTTCCGACAATTAAAATATCTCCGTATTGACCTGTGGCAAAGGTTTTATTACAAGTAAATAAAATTAGAATAATGAATAGTAGGAGGTTTTTTTTTGAGTGCATGTCAATTAAAATTACAGCTAACACATAAATTTATGATTTAAGATGTTATCGCTTGGGAAAAAGTTGCAGTTGAAACCCGATTATTTAATGTTATATTTTTTGTTTTGTTGCTTTAGGACTTGGAGATTTTTTTCATTACAATTTTACTCTTTGGAATATGCCGAATAGAATTACTGCAGTACAAGTGCAATGTTTCGATTATTCCCGTTTGGTAAAGACTACTTGCTTTCTTTTTGATGTATGATAAAAGTCTTTAGAAATAAAATTTTCTCCGGACATTCTCAATTCTCTTTCAAAATTCGATTCATAGTGAACTTGCAGACTAGTGCTGTAAGTACTATCAGGAGCTCCAAATCGTAGTGTCCGCATTTTACGATTGTCTGTATATGTTCCTGTACCATACCAAATTTGCAAATCATCAGTCACGAAATAGTGTTTAAACGTTTTGTTTTGGAAAAATACATAGCTGTTAGAAAATAAATTTGCTTTTTCCTGATATACTACAACACTGTCTTGAGCTGCTACATAGCAACAATTAAGTGCTAAAAGGATTGTTGTAAAAACTCTTCCAAATGCTTTAATCATATGTCAATGGTTTGTGTCAACGACCAGGGCTTGATGCTGTGGGGGAGTTTTATAACGTTCAGCCAGGAACCGCAGCCCAATAGAATTACTGATGTTGAAGTTAAGAACAAAAGCTGAATAGAATTACGTTCTGACCGAGTTGCTGATGATAGTGAACAAAAAGATGAGGATTTATTCGTCTGCCAGCATAGCAGCTAACACAATGTTAGCGGCAGGCTTAATCTTGTGGAAAAGTTTCTTGCTCGTATTTGTCAGTATAACGAAAATCGTTTCCCGTCAAGTCGTATAGCAAAACTTCCAAGTCATTAAACTCCCAAGATGCTAAATCCTTTCCAAAACGAATCTGCTTGCCATTATAGAGAAAAGATACTTTTCCTTCGCTATGTAAATCTTGAATAACTTCTTGTTCTGCCTGGAAACCTAAGTAATCAAAAGTTTCTCCTTTAAGCGGATGAGGCTCATATCGTTCTTTTTCAAGAAATTTAAAATCCGAAATGTCCGCAAGCAAGAATGATTTTTTACTTACTTTAAAAAGGCTCGAATTAACAATATCAAGTCTTTGCGGATTGATAAATAGTTTTTCCATTTCAGTCGCTTTGTTGATGAAACGATAGGACGCAATTGCAAATGCTACTATCCCAAGAAGTGCAATTATGCTTGCCATAAAGCTGTCGTTCCACGTAGTTAGGAGTAGATAACTGAAACCAATTGTGCCTGCAAGAAAGTTAAACGCATAAAAGAAGTCTAAGATTCTAGCCTTGCTGCTGTAAGGAGGACTAAGTCGAACTTGTTTCCCTGCTTGATAGTCTTGAACTTTGAAATTTGTTTCCATAAGCTTGCCGCTAACACGTAAATTTATGATATAACATGATATCACTCTGGAAAAGTTGCAGATGAAAACCAATTACTTAATATTATGTTTTTTGTATTGTTACTTTAGTACTTAGAGACTTTTTGCATTACAATTTTACTCTTCGCAAATGCCCATCCCCCGAATAAGTCGGGGCAGGCTGTGTTAATATCGTACAAGTGTGCGACCCCGCACAATTCTATGGTGGCAGGCGCAACCACAGCTGATACCGTGTCCCCACAGAATTGTGGGGAGTAGCACTACAGCCGGATAAAAATATTCCTCTACCTCTTTATCGCCCCCTGCAAATCCCTTTTAAGGCTTAATTTTTGCGGCTTTCGTTAAACGAATTTGTAGCTTTAGTGTCGTAGCATATTGTCGAAGATCCCGGCGTAGTCGGGAAAAACACCCAAAACAAATTGTTTATGGATAGAAGAGATTTTCTAACCGCCCGCAAAAGAAAGAAAGTAGCCGGTTTGGAAACAGCAGAGGCTCAAACCTTTCGCACAGAATCCACCATTGCGCCCTACACCGGTGCCTGGACAGAACAGGAAATCATCCACTTATTAAAAAGAACAATGTTCGGTGCTAAAAAAGCCGACATCAGTTATTTTAAATCCAGAACAATGAGCCAGGCGGTGGATGAATTGTTGAATCCAACCGCCCCGCAACCTGACCCCCCGGTAAAAGAATATGTTACTACCACCGTAGTAGGTGCAGTACCCGACACCAATATTTTACAAGGCACTACCTGGATAAATGATATTAACAGCGATGGTACCGTACAATCGCAACGCAGATCTTCTTATAAAAAATGGTGGACAGGTGTAATGATAAACCAGGACAGAAGCATCCGGGAAAAACTGGTTATGTTCTGGGTAGATCATTTTGGCAACGAAGCTTCCGATGTTGGTAATGGTAACTGGGTGTACAAGCAACATGATTTGATTCGTCAATTTGCATTGGGAAATTTTAAGCAACTGGTACAAAACATCAGCACCGATGTATGCATGCTGCGTTACCTGAATGGTTATTTGAATGTAGCATCTGCACCGGATGAAAACTATGCACGGGAATTGATGGAGCTTTTTACACTCGGCAAAGGCCCTGATTCCAAATACACAGAAGCAGATGTAAAGGAAGCGGCCAAAGTATTAACCGGCTGGCAGGTGAATGGTACTACTTATCTCGCCACTTTTAATTCTAACCGGCATACTGCTCTTGGAGTAAATAAAACATTTTCTTCTTTCTTTAATAACACAGTTATTGCCGGCCGCACCGGTGCTACAGCAGGTACGCTTGAATTAACCGATCTCATCAATATGATTTTTGCACAGAAAGAAGTAGCAAAATTCATTGTCAGAAAAATGTATCGCTGGTTTGTTTATTATTCTATTGATGCTGCTACAGAAGCAAATGTTATTACACCACTGGCAGATATTTTCCGCACCAATAACTATGAAATAAAACCAGTGCTGTCAGCATTATTTAAAAGCGAACATTTCTTCGATATGCTGAACCGCGGTTGTATGATTAAAAGCCCGGCCGACCAGGTAATTGGTTCTATCAGGGAAATGAATACTATTTTTCCCTCACTTACCGATTGGGATACCAACTATGGTTTATGGAATACATTTTATAATTGGATGGTGAATATGGGACAGAACCTGCATGATCCTCCCAACGTTTCCGGTATGCCCGCTTACTACCAGGAGCCTGTTTTTCATGAAATATGGATCAACTCCGACTCGTTGCCTAAACGAAATCAATATACCGATACCATGATTAGTACAGGCTATTCAAGAAATGGTAATCGTGTACAGTTCAATTGTGTAGAGTTTGCCAAAACCTTAACCAACCCCGGCAATCCAAACGATTTGATTGATGAAGCGTTGACTATTTTTTTCCGCAACGATTTATCAGTACAAACAAAAGCAGCGATAAAAACACAGATACTATTGAGTGGCCAGCTATACGATTATTATTGGACAAATGCATGGACGGCTTATGAAGCAAGCCCTACCACACCCAATTTCAATACAGTGAATACAAGATTGAAATCGCTGATACAATACTTTTTTAATTTATCAGAATACCAGTTGGCTTAAACCTCCTTAATTGAGTAATAATGAAATGAGGGGCTATAATTAAGAAAGATGATAGGGGTATCTAAAACGAATTCCATTTGGCCAACATAAATAAAATGAACAAATGAAAAGAAGAGACTTTGTATTGAATGCTATACCTGCTGCAGCACTGCTGCCCGAAGTAATAAACGGGTACACGGTAAAAGCATTTAACGACAACTCACCACTGGTGCAGGCATTAATGCGGGGTGTTACCGTTACCGACCATGTATTGGTGATAATACAATTGTCGGGTGGTAACGATGGATTGAACATGGTGATACCCGTAGGGGCAGATTATCAAAAATATTTTAATGCAAGAAGCAATGTGGCAATACCAGAAAACAGAGTGTTATCTATTGCCGGTGTAAATGGAACAGGCATACATACTGCCATGACAGGATTGCAATCATTATTTTCTGAAGGCAAAGCAAAAGTGGTACAGGCGGTTGGTTATCCGCAACCCAACTTTTCTCACTTCCGTGCAACGGATATATGGATGAGTGGATCCAACAGCGACCAGGAAGTGTACAGTGGCTGGACAGGTCGTTACCTTAATTATGAGTACCCCAATTTCCCGGTGAACTATCCTAACACAGATGTTCCCGATCCATTGGCCATACAAATTGGTTCTACCACATCACTCACACTGCAAGGACCAACTGTAAATATGGGAATGAGTATTACCAACCCAACTACTTTTTACAATTTAGTAAGTGGCTCTACTGATCCTGCACCTAACACACCGGCAGGAAAAGAATTAAAATTTATCCGCCAGGTAAATCAGCAAACACAAAAATATGCTACCGTTATAAAAGCAGCAGCGGCGGCAGTACCGGTACAAGGCACTTATCCTGCAGGCAATTCATTGGCCGATCAGTTAAAGATAGTTGCCCGGTTAATAAAAGGTGGCTTGCACACAAGAGTATATATGGTAAGCTTTGGCGGTTTCGATACACACTCTGTACAGGTAGGTACAGATACTACTACCGGTAATCATGCAACACTACTCGGCAGGGTTTCAGATGCTATTAAAGCCTTCCAGGATGATAGGGAAAG
>JADMIO011721439.1_pt1 | contig 52248 bp, 66 predicted proteins | sample 8958161 | NCBI WGS metagenome assembly JADMIO01 (sample SAMN16585339, study PRJNA669376) | soil metagenome | isolation source: Crop rotation soil | place: USA: Cullars Rotation, Alabama | collected 2011
CGCGACAACTTGTCCACGTGGAATTCTAAGCTTAGGATCCCAATGTGCTGGAAAGATCCTCCACGAGGCAGCCCGAGTCGAAGCCACCCACCGCGATCAGCGCATTGCGCCGGAACGCCGCGAAGGCGCCAGAGATCAGCAGCAGCGAATTGAGCCGCATCCAGGCATAGCGCGAGAGGAAGTTGCGCACGTACTCGTAGCGCTGGAACCACTCGAAGAAGCGCCCCGATAGGCTTGGTCCGCACACCGGCGTTAGAATGCCGGTCGCCGCCACCAATTCCGGCTCACGCGCGAACGCTGCACGCATGGCGCCGACGGCGTTCGGCTCAAGCAGCGTGTCGGCGTCCACCGTGAGCACGAGATCGGTGTCGATGTGCGTGAACGTCTCGTTGAGAGCCCTCGCCTTGCCGCCGTGCGGCAAACGCAGCCAACGCAATGACGGCAGCTTCGGCGACGCCGCGCTCAATTCACCCAATGCCGGCCGCTCCAGCCCGTACAAGGCCTTGAGCTTCGCGGGCGTGTCATCGCTCGAGCCATCGTCCGCAATCACGATCAGGTCCGGCGCATCATTCTGCGCGGCGAGGTGATCTATGGTCACTCCCAGCACGCCGGCTTCGTTGTGCGCGGCGATGATCACGCCCAAAGTCGGCCGCCTCAGGTGTGCAGCACTCTCCGCAGTCGCACGCTTCAGTTTCGCGATCTGCACGGCGGTGAAGGCCAGCAGCGCCGTGTCGTACAAGATGTAGGCAATGCCGATCGACCACGCTGCCAGGTTCTGGCGGAAGAACGCCGGCAACAGCAGCAGGAAGAACAGGATCACCGCGACAGTGCTGAGCATCGTGCTCGCGAGTGGCACGCGACGCGGCGTCAAGCGCGGAGACTCCGCTTCGAGCCTCTCTTCAAGCGACTTTGGGGGGAGGGCGCCGGTGCAATCCATCAAGTCGCGAGAAGGTCCGTTTGGTCGCAGGGACGATGTTTTACGTGCGTGGCCAAACTAAGTCGGCTAGCCAGATAGACGCATGCAGCCTGTCAACCGTTACACGAACACTGCGATAGCCCTGCATTGGCTCATCGCTCTCGGAATTGTGATCAATGTGACGCTTGCGTGGCTGTGGCCGCACTCGCTGCCCGACGACGCCGTGCGTCCCGCCATCGACACGCATAAGTCCATAGGCGTCACCATTCTTGGGCTCGCCATGATGCGTCTCCTGTGGCGCTTCAGCCATCGGCCGCCGTCGTTGCCGACGAACTACCAGAAATGGGAGGCGACCGCCGCGCATTGGGCGCACGTACTGCTCTACGTGATCCTGTTCGCGCAACCGATCAGCGGCTGGATCATGGATTCCGCCTACAAAGATGCGGCGATGACACCGATGCACTATTTCGGGACGTCCTTCATCTTTCCGCGCATTCCATGGATCTTAGAGCTGCATCAGCCCCTGAAAGAACAGATTCACACTATCTTCGGCAAAGCGCACGAATACATGTCGTACGCGCTTTACGCGCTGCTCATCGCGCACATCGGCGGCGCACTGAAGCATCAACTCATCGACCGAGAGCCCGAAATCGAACGGATGTTGCCCGGTTAGCCCGCAACAACGCGCTCCGGTGCGATCAGATATTCGCGGGAGCAAAACTGGCAACGCGCATGCAGTTTGCCGTCGGGTTCGACCAATTCGCGCAATTCGTCGGCCGGGAATTGCTTCATCACATTGGTCAACCGTTCTTCATCGCAGGTGCAGAGATCGCGAACACTGGCGCCATCGGCCATGCGCACGCCTTCTTCGTGGAAGAGCCGGAAGAGCAGGCGGTCCGCCGGTAAGTCCGGATCGATCAGCTCGGCATCGGTCACTGTGCTGAACAGTATCGAAGCGCGCGACCAGTCCTCATTTGTATCGCCGCGCGCCGCATCGCCGGCGACGCGCTGCATCAAAATTCCGCCCGCGCGCCATAGTGGCGCTTCGCCGCCGACGACTTCACCCACCGCCAGTGCGATGCGCGTGTCGGTCTGTTCGCTGACGCGGAAGAAATTCTCCGCGCATTGCGCCAGCGTCGCACCTTCGAGTGGGACAACGCCCTGATAGGACGGCTGATCGCCGCCGCGCTCCAGCGTCATCACTAGATTGCCCGCGCCGAGCAAATCCGCCGGCGCCACGCGATGTTCATTCGCCAGCGCTTCAGCGGCGCCGTCGGCCAGCCGCGCGTAGCCGCGCAGCGCGCCGCCTTCGCTCATCTCGGCGACGAGCAAAGGCACAAGCCCTTGTCCCTGCGCCTGCACGATCAAGCGCCCGTCTGCCTTCAACAGCGATTGCACTAAGGCGGCGAGCGTCAATGCTTCGCCGAGCAGCATCGCCACGCGGCGCGGATAATCGTGCCGCCGCAAAATCGGATCGAGCGCCAGCGCGCCCAAGCGTGCGATGCGACCACGCACCGGCGCATTGTCCAAGCTGAACGGCGCGACGAGATCGTCATTCATTGATGAAGACGGATTCCACTGGGAGTTTCGTTGGGTTCTCGCGCCTAGGAAGAATTCTCATGTCGACGAAAGCGCCCGAGCCGGCGTGGCCGTCGTAAGCATCCTGTACTAGGTACAGGTCATTCACGTCGTGTCGCCAAAGGGCTGCGCCGAAAATCATCTTGGGGGAGAAGTCCAGAACATAGTGAAGTCGGTAGTCGGGTTCACCTATAGCTTCGCACACTCTAGTTTGGATTTGGACGAACAGATCCATGAACTGTGATCTATCACGCGAGTGCTCGCGGATGCCATGTAGTCCGGCCAGTGTGATGGAAAACTCGGGTGGGAAAAAGGATAGTCTAGCATCTCGTATGATGGTCGGGCGTTGATCATCGAACAGCGTTCTAAGCTCACCAAACTGTAAGGCGTATTGGCCCGGGTAGTGCCGCTCTTTCTTACAATGCCAATCAAAGCGATCGAGATGAGAAACCCATGCCTCTTCGTGGAATGGCAATTGCGCTAGATCTCGAACACGCCGGACGGTTTGAGCAAAATCAGGGAAGCGGTCTGGATTCCAGCTCACGCAGTGCCCCTAAATCTTACCCGAGCACCACAGCAGAACCGCCTTCTGCGCGTGGATGCGGTTCTCAGCCTCGTCCCACACCGCCGAACGCGGCCCGTCGATCACCGCGTCAGTGACTTCCTCGCCGCGATGCGCGGGCAAGCAATGCAGGAAGATCGCGTCTTTGTGGGCCGCCGCCATGACGTCCTCATTCACAGCGAACGATGGAAACGCCGCCATGCGCGCGTCTTTGTCCGCATCGCCCATCGACACCCAGGTGTCGGTGACGATCACGTCCGCGCCGGCCGCCGCCGTGCGCGCATCATTGCTCGCCGTCACATCGGCGCCGGCCGCGCGCGCCGCCGCCAATTCCTGGCTCTTCGGCGCGTACGACGCCGGCGTTGCGATCCGCAGCTTGAATTTCAGTTTCTCGGCCGCATGCACGAAGCTTGCACACACATTGTTGCCATCGCCGATCCAGGCGATGGTCTTGCCTTCGACCGCGCCGAGCCGCTCCTCGATCGTCATCAGATCCGCGAGGATCTGGCACGGGTGCGAGAAATCCGTCAGCCCGTTCACCACCGGCACATCCGAGGCCGCGGCAAAATCCAACACGTCCTGATGATTGTTGGCGCGGATCATCACGCAATCGACCATGCGCGAGAGCACACGCGCGGTGTCTTCCACCGTCTCGCCGCGCCCGAGCTGCATGTCGGCTGCGCTCATCACGATGCTCGCGCCGCCCAACTGGCGCATGCCGATGTCGAAGGAGACGCGCGTACGCGTCGAGTTCTTCTGGAAGATCATTGCCAGAGCATGACCGACGAGCGGGGCGTCTTCGTCGACCTTCGCTTTCGGCCAACCTGCGCGCGCCGCCTTGCGCCGATGCGCTTCATCAAGAATAGCGCGCACTTCGGTTTTCGAGAGCGGCGCGATGTCGAGGAAATGCCGGACGCCTGCGTTCACGCTCCAGCCTCTGCCATTTGCTCGGCGAACACGGTGTCGATTGCGTCGATCGCCTGGCTCACTTGTGCTCCATCGATGATCAGCGGCGGCGCCAGACGCAGAACGTTTTCGCCCGCGACGCCGACGAGCACTTTGCGGTCGCGCAGCTTCGCCTGAATCCCCTTCGGGTCAATCTTCAGCTTTAAGCCGCGCAGCAAGCCCTTGCCGCGGGTTTCCACGACCAGGTTCGGATGTCGGTCCTTCAGGCCTTCCAGTGCTTGGCCGAGATTGTTCGATACTTTCCGTACGCGCTCCAGGAATTCCGGCTTGGACAATTCATCAAAGCATGCATTGCCGACCGCCATCGCTAGCGGATTGCCGCCGAACGTGGTGCCGTGCACGCCTTTGACCATGCCCTTCGCCGCCTCGCGCGTCGCCAGCAACGCGCCCATGGGAAAGCCGCCGCCGACGCCCTTGGCGACCGCCATCACGTCCGGTGTCACGCCGTCCCATTCGTGTGCCCAGAGTTTGCCGGTGCGCCCAGCGCCCGACTGCACTTCGTCGAAGATCAGCAGGAAACCGTTGTCGTCGGCGAGCTTGCGCAGCGCTTTCAAAAAACCATCCGGCGCGGCGCGCACGCCGCCTTCGCCTTGCACCGGTTCGACGATAATGCCCGCCGTCGTCGCCCCAACTAGGTTCTTCATGGCGTCGATGTCGCCGAACGGCGCTTGCAGGAAACCGGGGAGGCGCGGGCCGAAGCCTTCGAGATAATTCGGATTGCCCGATGCGTTGATCGCCGCATACGAGCGGCCGTGGAACGAGCCTTGGAAGCCGATGATGTCGACGCGTTCCGGATTGCCGTTCCCAGTATGAAATTTGCGCACCGTCTTCAGCGCACCCTCGATCGCTTCGGTGCCGGAGTTGGTGAAGAACACCACGTCGGCGAACGAGTTGGCGCAATATTTCGCGGCGAGTTCTTCCTGGCCCTTGATCTTGAACATGTTGGACGTGTGCCAAAGCTTGTTCGCTTGCTCGGTCAGCGCTTTCACCAGCACCGGCGGCGCATGCCCAAGCGCGTCAACCGCGATGCCCGCGATGCAGTCGAGATAGCGCTCGCCCTTGTCGTCCCAAATCCAGCAGCCTTCGCCGCGCACGAAGGTCTGTTCGGGCGGGCTGTAGACTGGAAGCAAATGGCTCTCGGCTGCGGGCATTCTACGCTCTCTGACAGGGGATATGGGGGCTTTTGGAAAGGCGCGTATGTGAGCCGCACTGCTTGCAAGGTCAAGCGCTTGGGACCATCACGAAGCTATGAGACGCGATCATTCCATTCCCCGCGGCGAGGTGCATCGCCTGGTTCACAAATCTGAAGTGTTGCACGGCAATCCGCTGGGCGATCCGACCACGCGCGACCTGATCATCTGGACGCCGCCGGATTGGAAGCCGTCCGAAAGCCTGCCGCTGCTCGTGGACCTGAAGGGCTATTGGAGTTCCGCGCTTGCGCACGCCAATTGGTCGCCGGGCGCTGAAAACGTCCCAGAGCGGCTCGATCGCCTCGCGCACGAGGGCATGCCGCGCCTCGTCGTGGTTTTCCCGGATTGCTTCACCAAACTTTTCGGCAACCAATATCTCAACAGCGCCGGCAGCGGCCGCTACGCCGACTATGTCTGCGACGAGATCGTCCCACTCGTGGAGAGCAAGTTCAGTTGCGGCGGCAAAGGCCGGCGCGGGGTATTTGGCAAAAGCTCAGGCGGCTATGGCGCCGCGTGGCATGGCATGAACCGCGCCGATTTCTGGGACGCCATCTCGATCAATTCCGGCGATATGGGTTTCGACGCGCTCTACATCCCGGCGCTGCTCGATGACCTGGACAACCTCCGCAAGCACGACAATTCGATCGAGAAATTCTGGAAGGCCACGATCGCCAAACCGAAGATGAACTTTAAAGAGCAGATGACGCTCATGGATCTGGCGCAAAGCGCTTTCTACGATCCTGATCCCAAGCAATTCATGAACATGCAGCTGCCGCTCGATCCCTACACTGGCGAATTCATCCCGGAGCGCTGGGCCAATTGGATGGCACATGATCCCGTGGTGATGTTCGACACGAAGGGGAGCGAACTCAAAAAGCTCAAGCTCATCTATATGGATTGCGGCGACCACGACAATTTCCGCATCCATCTCGGCATGCGCCGCTTCGTCAAGAAGCTCAAAGCCGCGGGTATCGCTCACACCTACGAGGAATTCGACGACGACCACATGGACGTCGACTATCGCATGGATGTGTTTCTGCCCGTCTTGGCTAAAGCGCTGAGCCCATGAAGCCCTACGATTTCACGCGCATTGCCGATGTTCTCGACGCTCTCTACGACACGCTGTCCGGCCCCGCTGGCGAGCGCGATTGGGATGCGCGCCAACAATTCTTCCATCCCGACGCGAAGCTCATCCGCACCGGCGTCGACGAGAACGGCGCCGCGTGGCTCAAGATCATGAGCCTCAACGAATATCGCGACGACGTCGCCTTTATCTTCAGGCACGTGCCGTTCTTCGAGATCGAGACCGAGCGCCGCATCGAGCAATTCGGCAACATCGCCCACGTCTGGAGCATCTACGAGGAAAAGCGCTCGCCAGAGGCGACGGAAATCGAACGCCGCGGCATCAACTCGATCCAGCTCTTCCGCGACCATGACCGCCGTTGGCGCATCATGTCGATCATCTGGGACAATGAGCGCGAAGGCGTGAAGCTTCCCGACTAGCGCGCGCTTGCGTGCGACGAACAGCTCTTTCGGGCCATGCTCTTCTCAGCAACGCTGCTTGCGAGGAGGGCGGGATGAGAGCTGCGCCGCAATGCACCGTGACTGACGAAGAGGCCATCGGCGCGCTGATCGCCGCCATGTATGCGTCCATCTCGGGCCCAGCCGGCCCGCGCGATTGGCGCACGCAGGAAACGCTGTTTCATGCCGATGCGCGCATGATGCGCACCGAGATTGGCGCTGACGGCATCGCCAGCCTGCGCATCATGGATCGTGACGCCTATCGCCAAAACACGGCGCCGTTCTTTGCCGCGCACGCCTTCTACGAAGTCGAGATCGATCGCCGCACCGACATTTTCGGCGACATCGCCCAGGTCTGGAGCGCCTACGAAGCGCGCCGCGATCCGTTCGACAAACACCCCGAACGGCGCGGCATCAACTCAATCCAACTGGCGCGTGATGCCGACGGCTCTTGGCGCATCGTCTCGATGCTGTGGGACAACGAGCGGCCACTCACGGTTTAAAGGCACTGCCCATGCGCGGCGCATGCGAATGCAAAAAGCGCACTGATGCAAACAAAACCGCCGATCAGCGAAATTGCGAATGACCAAACGACCGCGAGGACAGTGTCGTCAACGAGCGCTGGACCAGTAAGCCCCAGCGCCGCGAAAAGTGCCGTCCACATCACAACGACCGACACAGGTTCGCGCAAGTCGGTCAAATGGCCAATAAAGAGCGCCGCGCCGAATGCGGCGGAACAGGCCAGCAGCGCCCGGCGGCTGCCCCGCGTTCCCATTCGCAATCCAACAAACAGACTGATTGCAGCGGGTACACCTAGCAGCAGCAAGATCGCCAAGCGTCAGCTCCTCAACCGATACCCGCTCCTAATCATCGCCCAGCAGGCCCAGCAGAGCGCGAGCGCCAGCACGCCGGTGATCAGCGCGCCGCGCCACAGCGGCGCATCAGCGTGGCCGATGAACCCAAAGCGGAAGCCGTCGATCAGCGAGAACACCGGATTGTAGTGCGAGATCGAGCGGATCGGCTCGGGCAACACTTGCGTCGAGTAGAACGTGCCCGAGAGAAACGTCAGAGGCACGATAATGAAGTTCGTCACCGCCGCAAGGTGGTCGAACTTGTCGGCCCACACGCCGCCGATCAAACCGATCGCCCCGAAAATCATCGACGCCACAAGCGCGTAATACAAAGCTACGAGCGGATATTCCGGAACCACGTTGGCCATCCAAGCGATCGCGATGAGGCTCACCACTCCCACAAGCAATCCGCGCGCCGCCGCGCCGACAATAAAGGCGATCGTCAATTCCAGCGCAGATAGCGGCGGCATCAGGAAGTCCACCGCGTTGCCTTGCACTTTCGCGATGACGATCGACGACGACGAATTCTGAAACGCGTTCGACAGGATCGACATCATCACGAGGCCGGCCGCCAGGCCGTCGACATAATGGCGCGTGGTGCCCGGCCAATCGCCGCCACGCACAAAGCCAAACACCGCCATAAACAGAAGCGTCTGAACGAGCGGCGCGAACACTGTCTGCGCGCCGACTTTCATGAAGCGCTTCACTTCGCGCTGAATGAGCGTCTGCAGGCCAAGCCAATTTACCGCGCCGTAGTGGCGCGAAGACAACGGAATCGAAGTGGAAACGCCGGTGTCCATAACGAGAACAGGCCCTTTCATAAATTGTTAACGCTTGCGGGCGCGGGATCGGGCGAGCAAGCGGGCTAAGCGTCGGTTTCGACCGAGATTACTGCCTCGAACAGCCGATGCAGAGCCCCTTGATAAGCTGTGAGTGATTCGCCAGTTACGGTGGATAAACACATGATGTTGTATATCCCCAGCAGAAGATCGCAATTGGTTGACATGCATTCGCCAGAAGAGCGAGTGTTGGCCCGTCGCAGAACTGAAATGTTTCTAGCGATTTCCCGCCGAGAGGTGGGCCAGGGCAAAGGGGCTTGCAATGGGTTGGACTGATGAGCGCGTAGCGCTTCTGCGTAAATTATGGACCGAAGGGCTGTCCGCCAGCCAAATCGCCAAACAATTGGGCGGGGTCACCCGTAATGCCGTGATCGGCAAGGTGCACCGCTTGGGTTTGGCGGGGCGCGCCACGCCGTCTCGGCCGGCCAAGCGTCCGGTGCGCGCGTCGCGCCCGCGGATCATTGGCCCGTCGGCGCCGCGCCTGCGCATGCCGTCGCTGCAGCCCAGCGTCGTCATTCCGCATCTTGAGCCGCTCAAGGGCGAAGACGGCAAGGCCGCCAACGTGCTCACCATCAATGAGAGCATGTGCAAATTCCCGATCGGCGATCCGACGGATCCCGAATTCGCATTCTGCGGCCGCGCGGCTGTCGGCAGCCCGTACTGCTCCGATCACGCGCGTCTTGCCTACCAACCGAGCCAAGCCAAGAAGCGCCGCGCCGCGGGCGAGCCCGACGAGCTTCGCCGCATGCTGCGCTTGGCCGCGCTCTAACGAGACTCTCCCTCGTAACTCAAACGCCGCGGCGATCGGGCCGCGGCGTTTTTGTTTGCATCATCGTGTGCGAACGCGCCGCGCGGCGGAAGCATCCAGCACACCCGACCGATCCCAAGCGCCTTCGGGACGAACTAAAACCAGGGGCGGACTGTCGATCGTCAGCGCCTTTGAATCCAACGGCAAATCCCGCTCCATCTCTACGAAACGAAGGTTCGAATAGCCGAACGATGGACGTCCAGAGCGCAAACGCATCTGTGCCACTTGCTCCCAATGGCCGGCAAGCCGCTGATTGGCGTGCACCAGCACCTTCGCGTAGCCTTTGCGCGCCGCCATACGGCAACCAAACTCGACCAGACGCTTTGCTGCATCCTTGCCACGAAAAGTCGGACGAACGCAGATGCGTTCGAACTTGGCGAAGTTTGCGAACCACCGAATTCGCATGGTTGCAATGGGCTCGGCGCCGGCGTGCGCGAGCAGGTGGGTGGCGCCGGCAACGTCGTTTCCATCGAATTCTTCGGCGTACGGGCAATCCTGTTCGGCAATGTACACCTGAGCGCGCACCGTGAAGACTTGCAGGAGCTCGTCTACGGTTCGAACCACCGAGATTCTCAGTGTCTTGGCGCACGCGCTCTTTCGTCGCTCTGTCATCGGCTCGGGACGAAGGTGTTCGCGGGAATCCAGAGCAAGTTTTTGTCCGCGCTGTTCGTCGGCCGGAAGCCGATTGCGGTGAGCGCTCGCAGCCCATCCGCAGTCACGGCGCGCGCGAACGTTGGTGTGGCCCAATAAAGCTGACGATGAATCTGAGCGCTCGCCTTCACAACTGCCCTGCCGCCGTCATGTGTTGCTGCGGCAAATCCCCAGCCGTAATAGGCGGCCGGCGTCTCGCCCGGTGGCGCGATCGTGGACAAATCGATGTCAACGGCGTCAAAGACGCCGCGCTGCAACAGCGCGAGGCCCTTGGCATTGACCGCAAAGGCCGCGAGAAGCGCGCTGATTTCGCCGCCTTCGAAGAAGCCGAAAATGGCCGCGCCCGCCGCGTGTTGAGCCGAAACGAACGCTTCGTCCGAAGCCACGTCGCCGCCGACAAGCCGGGCCGCCAGCGCTCGGGCGGCACGGATGTTTTTATCGTCGAGCAAGAGCAGCCCATATTGCTTGGCGACCGCGATTACTTCGCTCGGATCGGAGCAACGGCCTTGGGATGCAACTATAAGTGGCATTTAGCCACAATCGGAGATTTAGTTATTTTTGCAATGAGAGATCCGAGCTAGGCCGTCGGCCTATGTCCTGGGCTTCGCCCTAGTTTGCGCGCCGCGTTACGTGGGGACTATCGAGTGGAAATGCCGGCACCGCGATGTCGAATGTTTCGCCCGTGTCGAGGCGGGTCATGGAGTAGCTGCCGACCATCACGCCCGATGGTGCGGCCAGTGGCGCACCGCTTGTATAGGTGAAACTCTCGCCTGGCTTAAGTACCGGCTGTTCGCCGACGACGCCCGGTCCGCGCACGTTTTGCGTTAGCCCGTTTTCATCAGTGATCTGCCAGGTGCGCGAGATCAGCTGCACGGTGTCCGCAGAGAGATTGAGGATCTCGATCGTGTAAGCCCAGAAGAAGCGGCCCTCATCCGGCGCCGATTCCGCCGGCAGATAGCGCGGTTCGACCCTGACCATTACGCCCGCTGTTTCCTGCTCGAACATGAGGTGAGTATAAAAGCGCGGGCGAGGAAGGGAATGCTGAGGGGATTTTTATTCGGACTGACGGTAGCGGCCGCTATCGGTCCGATTGCATTGCTGATCATCAACACAAGCCTGCGCTTCGGCTTATCCGCAGGCATTCGCAGTGCGTTCGGTGCTGCAACGGCTGATCTCATTTACGCCATTGGCGCCGCGTTGCTCGGCGCCGCGGCGCTAGGCGCGATGGCGCAAGCTCAGCACGAGATCAAACTTGTCGCATCGTTGCTGCTGATCGCTATGGGCTTTTGGCTTGTCATCGCATCGCTGCGCGCCTCGCGAAAGCCGCCGCGCGAAATTGCCGAAACGCCGCGCGCATATCTCGTCACGTTGGGGCTGACGCTCGTCAATCCGCTGACCATGCTGACCTTCGCCGCCTTCATCGCGCAGGGCCCTACCGAAGGCGCGCGCGATATGGCCGCAACGGTGATCGGCGTGTTTTTGGGGAGTTTGGTGATTCAGCTGCTGCTGGCGTTTGGCGGCGCTGGCGCGCGGCGGTTGTTTGCAGCGCCACAGGCGTTGCTGGCGCTCAATGTCGCCAGCGGCGTAGGCGTCATTGCGTTCGGGCTGGCCGGATTGCTCATTGGCGCATGAGCAGTGCTGGACAAACTCGCCAACGCACGCCAGCAAGTGGTCGCATGACCGCCCAGCACGGCGTATTATCGGACAGCGAAATCAAACGCGCGATCAAGCAAGGCTGGATCGCCGCCGACGCGCCGTTCCTTGACGATCAGATTCAACCGGCCAGCGTTGATCTTCGCCTCGGCGACATCGCGTACCGTTTGCGAGCCAGCTTTTTGCCCGGCGCCGGCGCGCGTGTGCGCGATCGTCTCGATGCGGATCTCGTCATGCACGAGATCGATCTCCGCAACGGCGCCGTGCTCGAAACCGGCTGCGTCTATCTCGTGCAAGTGCAGGAAGAGCTGGCGCTGCCCCCACATATCCACGGCGCCGCCAATCCGAAAAGCTCGACCGGCCGCATCGACGTATTTACGCGCCTCATCACGGATGGCGCCGCATCGTTCGACCACATCCCAATGGGTTACCAAGGTCCGCTGTGGGCAGAGATCAGTCCGTGCACATTTTCGGTGCTGGTGCGTACTGGCACCCGGCTTTCACAGGTGCGCCTGCGGCGCGGGCCGCCGCATCCGAAGCGCGAAATCAATTTCACCATGGACCTCGCACTTAAAGGCCCCGTCGGCTTTCGCGCCAAGCGTCACTCAGGCGTCATCGATGTCGACCGCATTGGCCCCTACAATCCGCGCGATTATTGGGAGCCGATGGAAGCGCGCCAGGGCCGAGTCGTGCTCGATCCGGGGCAATTCTATATTTTCGCATCGAAGGAGAACGTCATCATTCCCGCCGATGAGGCTGCCGAAATGGCGCCGATCCGTCCGGAGCTCGGCGAATTCCGCGCCCACTACGCTGGATTCTTCGATCCCGGATTCGGCATCGCGCCGCACGAAGGTCGCGCTGTGCTCGAAGTGCGCTCGCGCGATGTGCCCTTCATCGTGGAAGACGGCCAGCCGGTTGGAAAACTGGTGTTCGAACCCCTATCTGGCCCGGTAGACCGGCTCTACGGCGAAGCTGGCTCGAACTATCAGGGGCAGGGGCTCAAATTGTCGAAGCACTTCGCGCCATGGCGATAAGAACTGCGCTCGTTGCCTTGTTCGCGGCGTTCGCCGCGAGCGCCTGCGCCGACGCGAAGCCCGCAACGCCGATCGAACCCGCGGTGTTCGCCGTGCGCGACGCCGACTCGACGATCTATTTGTATGGCACCGTGCACGTGCGCCCGAACGGATCGGATTGGGGCGGACCGATTGCCCACGCGGCGCTCGCTGCATCGAGCGATGTGTGGACCGAAATGGACATTTCGCCCGACACCGACGCGCGCGGCCAGCAGCTCGCGCGCCAGCTCAGCGCTGCGCCCGCGAACCGTCCGCTCTCAAGCTGGCTAACTCCGACGGAGAACACGCGACTTACCGCCCTCTGTCAGCGCTTGCGCATCGATCGCAGCGCGATTGAACATTTGCAGCCTTGGGCCGCGTCGCTGACGCTCACGCTGCTACCGATCGTGCAGGCAGGCTACGACCCGCAATCCGGCGTCGACCGCGACGTCGACGCCTATGCTGACGCGCATCATCTGCGCGAGCATGCCTTCGAGACCATCGACGAGCAGCTCGGGTTCCTGGCGAACCTCAGTCCCGAGCTCCAGCATCAGATGCTGCTAGAGGCCATCAATGAAGCAGAGCAGGGACCTTCAGAATTGGCGGAGATGACCCGCGCGTGGGAGCGCGGCGACACGGCGGCTCTTGAGCGTATCGTGGTCGAGGAAACGCGCCGCGACTATCCTGAACTCTATCAAGTGCTGTTTATTCGCCGCAATCAGGCATGGATGCCAATCATCCAGCATCAGCTCGAAGGATCAGGCGCCGCATTCGTCGCGGTTGGCGCGGGGCATTTGCTGGGTCCCGATGGCCTTGTCACGCAATTGCGGGCGCGCGGCGTGCGCGTCGATAGACTCACAGCGCCGCCGGCCGTGAATTAATCAACGCGACACGCGCACGACGTCGCTGCTGGAACGACGGAACTGATTGACCTCATCGGGCGTAATGAAGCCGTCGTGGTTGAGATCGAGCATCGCGAAGCGGCGATCCGCGCAGGAGTCGAATTCAGCAAGCGTTATGCGACGATCGAAGTTGGAATCGCATGACATGATCGGCTCGGCGTCGCCCAGCAATCCATATGCCTGCGCGCCAACGGGCCGCTCTGCGGGCTGTCCGCGATGCGGGCCGGCGATGTTGATATCGTTGCCCTGTATAACCTGATGCGTGCCGTCATCGCGGTGGCGCGGATCAGGCGGGGCCAACGTATTGCCGATGGGCTCGCCACCGGCATAGCCGTTGACGACCTCCGGCGCGGTGCGCTGCCAATAGGCAGTATCCTTGGCCGACGTAAGGTAGCCATCCTGACTGGTGTCGACCTGAGAAAAAAACGCATTGGCGTTCGCGATGAACTCATCGCGCGAAATACGCGTGTCGTAATTCGTGTCAGCGGCGGTGAACCACAGATCGACTCCGCGCGCGCCGGCGGCATTCGCGCGGAAGGGCTCGCCCATCGGGCTAATGAACAGGCTGGGTTGGCGCATGGCGGCCCGCTCCGGCTGCTGTTGTGCGCCAGCTGTCGTCGCCGCGCCAAGAACCAAAGCGCCGAGCGCGCAGGTCGTCAGAAACCGCATGAGAACCACCCTGAGCACGCGCCGTACGAGGGCAGCGTGGCAAAAGTTTGCCGAGGAGAGCGAAGATGAGTCAATTGAGCAAGATCAGCTTGGCGGAAAAGCCGCGCGGTGTGCGGTTGGCGAGCTCAAGCTTGCCGCCATGCTCGTCGGCGATAGCCTGCGCGATAGCCAGCCCAAGGCCCGCGCCATTCGGCTCAGAGCGTGCAGCGTCGCTGCGAAAGAAGGGCGCCGTCACACGCGTCAACTGCTCCGGCGCGACGCCAGGCCCGTCATCGGTCACTTCGGCGATGACGCTGCCATTGTTGCGATAGACTTTCAGCACTCCGGCGCCGGCATACTTGGCGGCGTTTTCGGCAAGATTGCGCAAGGCGCGCGCGATTTCGCTTGGCCGGCAGTCGACCATGACTGCGGTTGGCGCGTCTGCTGTGACGTTAACGCCCATATCCTGCAATTCACCGCAGAGCGTACGCGCGATCTCTGCAAGATCGACGCGCACGCGCGCTTCGTCGCTGGCGCCGGCACGAGCGAGAGAAAGCGCTTGCTCAGTAAGTTGCTCCATTTCCGCGATCGGCGCGAGCAGGCGCTGGCGCTGTGCTTCATCCTCGATCAGCTCCGCGCGCAGACGCAGCGCGGTGATCGGCGTCCGCAGATCGTGGCTGAGCGCCCACAGCATCTGCCGTTGACGGCCGAGCTGACGGCCAAGTCGCTCCGCCATTGCATTGAATGCGGTAGATGCTCGCCGCACATCGTCGGGCCCGCTCACTGGCGCGACGACGTTGGATTGGCCGGACCCTAGCGCGCGCGCGGCTGTCGCCAGATCAGCTAGCGGACGTCCAATCTGCCGCGCGATGAGAGCTGCACCGGCGCCCGTCGCAGCGACGGCGATGAGCGCTGAGATCAGCAAGGAGAACGGCGCCGGTCGCGGGCCGGGCAGACGCGCGATAGCGTTGAGCCAGGTTCCATTCTCAAGCTGCACCGAGAAGGTGACTTCGGTGATCTGGATGCGCGGCGCGTCTGGATCAGGCGGCCCGCGGACGACGGCGTCAGAGTCGTCGGGCGGCGGACCCGGTTCGCCTGAATCCGGCGGCCCACGGTCGTCGCGGAATCGGCCCCAGCGTCGCGACGGCACATCAAGGGTCCGCGATCGCGCTTGCACGCGTGCATCGCCAAGCCGATCGGAAAGCAAGCTTGCCAAGCGCCCACCGTCGCCGGTTGATGAGGCAACCGCTGGCGTGTGGTCGAGACTGTAGCGAATGCCAAAGTCGCGGATCGATCGCACCTGGGCTTCGCGCTGCGACGCTTGCGACTCGCGCAAGCGTTCGGTCGTGTACGCAACGCGCTCGATGACCGCTGTTTCAGCAGCACGCCTCAGCGCAGCGCCGCGCTCGTTTGAGAACAACACGATGGCGACCGCGTACGACACGGCGACGGCGACAATGGTGACCAACACCAGCCGCCCCGTCAGAGTGCTGAATGGGCGCCAGGTCACGCTTTTTCGACGGGCGCCGTGAACACGTAGCCGCCCCCCCAGACGGTTTTAATGAGTTTCGGCGCCTTCGCATCGATTTCGATCTTGCGCCGGAGGCGGCTCACTTGCGTGTCGACGGCGCGGTCAAACACGTCAGTTCCGCGATCGAAGGCGAGATCCAAAAGTTGGTCGCGAGTCAGAACAATTTTTGGCCGCTGCAAGAAGGTGAGGAGTAGCCGATACTCGCCTGTGCTGAGTTCATGCGTGTTGCCGTCGTCATCGACCAACTCGCGCTCGGCCACCTTGAGCGTCCAGCGGTCAAATCGGAGCGCTTCGCCTGTGGGCGCCTGCGCCTCCGGCGGCAGTGCATGCGTACGGCGCAGCACGGCATCCATACGGGCCATCAGTTCGCGCGGGTTGAACGGTTTGACGACATAATCGTCGGCGCCGACTTCAAGGCCGATGATGCGATCGAGTTCCTCACCGCGCGCGGATAGCAGGATCACCGGGATGTGGTTGGTCTCGCGGATGTGACGGCACAGCGACAACCCGTCCTCGCCTGGCATCATAATGTCGAGGATGACAAGATCGATGCGATTCTCCTTGATTGCCTTGCGCGCGGCTTCGGCGTTATCGACGGCCGTCGCGCGGCGTCCATTCTTGCGCAGGAACTGCGCCAGGGATTCGCGTATTTCGCGATGGTCGTCGACGACCAGGATATGAGGGTCCTCCAACATTGCCAAAAATGTGAGGCGAAACGGCCCAAAAATCTAGCAAGCGCTCGTTTCGGACCTGTGCCAAACTTTGCCGAACGCCGAAGAGGACATATTTAGGCAAGGATCGGGCTCCGTTCGCCATAGGAACGCCAAGGTCGGCAGCGCTTGTTCCGGGCGACGGTCGTGAAGGGGTAGTTGATGCACTTGAAGACGATGGCGTTGATCGCAGCTTCCGCCGCGACCGTGACGGCGTGCGCGACAGGCGGCCCAGGCTCGCACGCGAATGAGCCGATCCGCGCTTTGCTCTCCGCCGATGTGATGATGTTCATCAGCTGGGATACGAATGGCGATCTCGTCGTCAGCGCCGACGAAATCGAAGCGGGGATCAATCGCGAATTCGAGCGCGCCGATTCAAATCATGATGGCCGTATTGAGCCTATCGAGTTCCAGGCGTGGCAGGCCGCTGTGCTTGGCGGAGGCCAAATGGGCCCGTACCGGCTCGACTTCGATCGCAACGTCGACAACGTCATCACGCGCGAAGAGTTCGCGAACGAAATTCATGGCCGTGTGCGTGACTACGATACGGATGAAAACGGCTCGCTCTCTCGCGCCGAGTTCGTTCGCCTCGTCGGTCAAGCACGGCCAGCGCGTCTTCCAGGCGTGCAAGCGACGCCAGAAATTGGTCAGGAACGTCGCGGGCGCCCGTGACATGCTTTGGCGCCACTTCGGCCCTCCGTGAGATAGTTTCGACAAGAAGGGCGCCTACATTCTGTTCCTAGCGAACGATCCCTCCCAATCGTTCGCTGGACGGCTCACTCCCCCATGCTCGAGCCGTGATTAATGAGTAGCGGCCGGCGCCCCTCCCCCCAGCGCCGGCCGTATTCACATGCCGCACCGACACACTTTGTCGCAGACCCGACGAACCGTCGAAAACTCCCACTCGTAAAAAGGTGCACTGGCCGCAACCCGGCCTGAAGAGGGCGTATCGTTGTGGAGTGGAGTGAAATGCGGAATCTAACGATCGCTGCGATCGGGTTGGCGGCGCTCGCCGGCGCCTGCGGCATGGCGGAGGCGCAAGGCGACCAAGCGCCGGCCCCGCAGACCGATGGCGGCCACGGCCGCGGCGGCTTTTTCATGCGCGCCGACGCCAACAATGACGGCGTGGTGACGCTTGCGGAATTCAACGCCAGTCGCACCGCGGAATTTGCGCGGCTCGACACAAATCACGATGGCCAACTCTCGCGCGATGAAATGCGTGCAGGGCGCCGCTGGGGCGGTCGTGACCGTGGCGGTCCAGGCGGCCCCGGCGGCGATAGACTCGCGCGTCTGGATACGAACCACGACGGCAATATCTCGCGCGCGGAGTTCGAATCTGGTCCGAACGGCATGTTCGATCGGCTCGATACCAACCATGACGGCGTGATTTCTGCGCAGGAATTGCAAGCCGCGCGCGACGCGATGCATCAGCGCATCGCCGACAGGCGTGCCGAACGTCCCGATCCCGACGCCAATGGCGATGGAAATATCTCCCGCTCCGAATGGGACGCGATGGGTGCTGCTCAGTTCCAGCGCATGGATACAAACCGTGACGGTCGCGTGACGCGCGAGGAAGCCGAAGCTGCGCGCCCCCGCAGAGGCGCGTAGCTGACGGAACGCGGCCGGGGGTCATGGCTCAGCGCCCGGCCGCGTCATCCGTCAAGATGGAACTAACACTCCGTCGAACGCTTCCGCTCGCAGGAAGCGATTTTCATATGCCGCTCAGGCAGCGCCGTTAGATTGAATGGCTGAAAGGTCCGAGGAAGTCTCATGAATGCGCCAGTGACTCAGACGATGACGCGTCAGATGACCGACCACGCGCAAGCAATCTGGTCAAAGCGCCCCGGCTTGCTGCGCGGACGCAACCTCTGGCTCGTCGGCGGCGCGCTTTTTGTCGTGCTGGTGCTGTGGTTCACGCTCCGCGGCAATGGCGACGCTAATCCGTATCGCACGGCGCCCATCGATCGCGGCGCCATCACGCGCTCAGTGAGCGCGACCGGCACGCTGCAACCTGTTGTCTCGGCCAATGTCGGTTCGACTGTGTCAGGCCCAGTGCAGACTGTTGAGGTGGATTTCAACACGCCAGTCCGCGTCGGGCAGGTGCTGGCGCGCATCGACCCGACGTCGTTCCAGCAACGCGTCACGCAATTGCAGGCGTCGCTGTCGCAGGCTCAGGCGCAATATGCGGTCGCGAACGCAGACTATCAGCGCTACGCGGCGCTGAACCGCGCCGGATTCGCCTCAGCGCAATTAATGTCGCAACAGCGCGCGGCGCGCGACACGGCGTCCGCCGCTGTTGCTGGCGCGCGCGCGAGTCTCGCCAGTGCGCAAACGGACCTGTCTCGCACAATCATCCGCTCACCGATCGATGGTGTTGTCGTCGACAAGCAGGTGAGCGTGGGCCAGAGCGTCGCCGCGAGCTTCCAGGCCGCGACTCTGTTCACGATCGCGCAGGATCTTACGCATCTGCAGGCCGACATCTCGGTCGACGAAGCCGACATCGGCGATGTGCGGGAAGGGCAGGATGTCCAGTTCACCGTCGACGCATTCCCGGATCGCGACTTCCGTGGCTCGGTGACTCAGGTGCGCCAGCAAGGCGTGAACACGCAAGGCGTCGTCAGCTACACCGTGGTGGTGACGGCCGACAATTCTGATCACACGCTGTTGCCGGGCATGACGGCGAACGCCGACATCGTCATCGAACGCCAGAATAATGTGCCACGCGTTCCGAACACGGCGCTTCGCTTCCGGCCCTCTGACCCCGACATTGCAGCGCGCGGCACAGCACTCATGGGCGGCAGCCAACGCGGCGGCGCCAGCGCGCAGCGCGCAGGTGGACGCGGAAATTGGAGCGGCGGCCAAGGTCGTGGGGGCGGCGGTCAGCGCATGGTGCAACAAATGACGCAACAGCTGCAGCTCACCGCCTCGCAACAAGCGACGATGCAGCAGGCGATCCAAAACGCGATGCAGAATGCGGCGCCGGCTGCCGGCGCAGATGGTTCGACCGATCGGCGCGCAATGATGCGGCAAATCCGGCAAGCGGCGCTTGCGGCGATCGAACCGACTCTGACGCCGCAGCAGCGCCAAGCGCTGCAGCAAATGCAGCAGGGCGCCGGCCAGCGGAGGCAAGTGCACAACCAGGCAGTCGTTTGGGTTCTGCGCAACAATCAGCCGACGCCGGTTCGCGTCGAAACTGGCATCGCCGACAACACCAACACGCTGCTCTACAGCGGCTTGAACCAAGGCGATCAGGTGATCGTTGGAGGGGGCCCGCCCCCGAAGGCGCAAAACCAAACACGCTCACCATTTGGCGGCCCGGGTGGCGGTCGTGGCGGCGGTCGTGGCGGCTTCGTCAGGGGCGGCTGATGGACGCGCTGATCACCGCGGACAAGCTGGTGAAGCTCTACCAGATGGGCGACGAAACCGTTCGCGCGCTCGACGGCGTGAGCTTCACCATCGGCCGCGGCGAGTATTGCGCCATCGTTGGCCCGTCGGGTTCTGGCAAGTCGACGCTGATGAACATCCTCGGCGCGCTCGATACGCCGACGGACGGGCGCATCATCATCGACGGCGCCAATATCGGTGAAATGCACGATGAGACCCTGGCGGAATTCCGCAACCGGACCATCGGCTTTGTGTTTCAGAGCTTCAATCTGTTGGCGCGGCAAACAGCGCTTGAAAATGTCGAACTGCCGATGATCTATGCGGGCATCGATCCGAAGACCCGAAAGGAGAAAGCGGCGGAATTGCTGACGCGCGTGGGCCTCGGCACGCGCATCGGACACCGTCCGACGCAGCTTTCCGGTGGTCAGCAACAGCGCGTCGCCATTGCGCGGGCGCTGGCAGGCGATCCAGCGCTGCTGCTGGCGGACGAACCAACCGGCGCGCTCGACACCCACACCGGTCAGGAAATTTTGCAGCTGTTCGCCGATCTCAACAAAGACGGCGCAACCGTCGTGCTCGTCACCCACGATCTCGAAGTCGCCGCCGCCACCCGGCGCACGATCGAAATGCGCGACGGCCACATCATCGGCGATCACATGAATGAAAGCGTTGCCGCATGATCCGCACATCTGATCTCGTTGGTGGCGCGCTGCGCGCGCTGCAAGCCAACCCGATGCGTTCGGCGCTGACCGCGCTCGGCGTCATCATCGGCGTGAGCTCTGTGGTTGCCATGGTTGCGCTGGGCTCCGGCGCGCAGGCGCAGGTCGAGCGCTCGATCGCGAGCCTGGGTTCGAACTTGCTCATCGTCGTGCCTGGCGCGGCGCAGTCCGGGGGCGTACGCATCGCCGTTGGGGGCGGGGGCCGTGACTCACTCACTCTCGATGATGCGAACGCCATTGCGCAGATCGATGGCGTGATCGCTGTCGCGCCGTCCCAACGCGGCACGGCGCAGATTGTCGCCAATGGCCTGAACTGGAACACGCAGATCCAGGGCGTGACGCCAGCTTACGTGACGGCGCGCGATTGGCAGGTCGCATCGGGGCGCATGTTCGACGACACCGAAGAACGGCAAGCGCGCAAGGAGGTGCTGCTCGGGCAGACCGTCGTGGACAACCTGTTCCCGAACATGGACCCGATCGGGCAGACCATCCGCATCAGCGGCGGCTCCTACGAGGTGATCGGCGTGCTGGCCTCCAAGGGGCAAAGCGGCTTCCAAGATCAGGACGACATCGTTCTCGCCCCCCTGACGACGGTGAAGCGCCGGATTTCCGGACGCAGCGGAAGGGCCGACACTATCAGCCAAATTTCGGTCAAGGGTGCATCCGGAGACGAGCTCGACCGCATCCAAGAGGACGTGACGGAGTTGCTGCGGCAACGCCACCACACCAATGGGGATAATGACGATTTTACGGTCCAGAACCTCTCGTCGATCGCTGAGACGGCGCAGCAGACCACCCAGGTTTTCACCTATCTCCTGGGGGGAATCTCTGCTGTTTCGCTGCTCGTCGGGGGTATCGGGATCATGAACATCATGCTGGTCTCGGTCACGGAACGGACGCGCGAAATAGGCCTGCGTAAGGCGCTGGGCGCACGCCAGTCCGACATCCTCCATCAGTTCGGCCTGGAAGCGATCACGCTTTCAGTCGCCGGCGGCGTGGTGGGCCTGGCTCTCGGCGTCGTCGGGGCTTGGGTGATGACGAGTTTGTTTAACCTGCCCCTTGTAATTTCACCGCTCAACGCGGCCCTTGCGATCGGTTTCGCGGGGCTCGTGGGAGTGGTATTCGGCGCCTACCCGGCGTGGCGCGCAGCACAGCTCGATCCGATCGAAGCGCTGCGGCGGGAGTGAGGAAGAAATTCTCATGCGCATTCTGATGGCTTCATTGATGGCGCTCGCGGTCGCTTCGCCCGCCGCGGCCGAGCCGCTCGACGAAGCAATGCTGTCGGCGGTGCAGACCAACCCGGTTTTGGCGGCGCAGAAGCAGCGGCTGAACGCGACGCGCGAGGCATTGCCGCAGGCTTGGTCGGAGGCGTTGCCGCAGATCACGCTCACCGCCGGCGCCAGCAACAGCGACACCGATCACATCACGCCAGACCCGCCATCGAGTCGCGACTGGTCCGCGACGGCGAGCGGTTCGCAATTGCTGTTCGCGTCGGGCCGCATCATCGCGACAACACGCTCGGCGCGCGCTGAAATCCGTGGCGCGGTCGCGGACTACAACGAAGCGCTGCAGGATCTGCTGCTCAACGTTGCGACCGCCTACGCCGACATGCTGCAGGCGCAATCGGTCGTGCAGGCGCAGCAGACCACGGTCGACAATCTCACCGTGCTTGCGCGCTATGCGCAGGCCCAGTTCGACGCGGGCGTGGTGACACGCACGGACGTCGCGCAGGCACAAGCGCGGCTCGCGCAAGCGCGCACGGAGCTGGTGCAGGCGCAAGGCACAATGGCCGCGGCTGTTCAGGCTTACATTCGTCTCGTCGGCCACCCGCCGGCGGACTTAGCGTCGCCGCCCGATGCCGCTGGCTTGCCGACAGATTTGCAATCGGCGCTCGATACAGCCGGCCGCGGCAGCTTTATCTTGGCCAGCGCCATTGCGGCTGTCGATCAGGCGCGCGCCAACGTCCAAGTCGCGGCTTCCGCCGGCCGTCCGACCGTGAGTTTGCAAGCCAGTCACTCAGTCAGCGGCGAGTGGGGTCACAACGCCGACAACGAACAGCCCACCGACGATTCCGTTGGCCTCCGCTTGAGCTGGCCACTGTTCCAAGGCGGGCTCGTGCGCTCGCGCATCCGCCAAAATGACGCGCTCGCGCGCGCGTCGAACTACGATCTCGTCGCGGCGCAGCGTTCGGTGCAGGAAAGCGTGACCAATTCCTGGACTGGGCTGGCCAGTGCGCGCTCGTCGGTTGAGTCCGCGCAGCAGCAGGTGACAGCCGCTGAACTGGCTTACCAAGGCATCCGGCTCGAGCAGGAGACCGGCTTGCGCTCGACCATCGACGTGCTGAACCAGGAACAAGATCTGCTGACGGCGCGGCTTGCGCTCGCACAAGCGCAGCGCGACCTTATTGTTGCGGAGCGGGCGATGCTTGCATCGATGGGCCAGCTGCAAGTGCCCAACGATGAGCACGCGCCGAACGATCATTTGCGCGGGCGCCGCCGCTAAGCCTCGCCTGCGCGTCTGGGAGGACGTGAACACATGCGCGCTTTGATTGTCGGTTTGGCGATTTTTGCGGCGGCTTGCTCGGTGGAAACCAATGGCCGCCATGGCGGCTACGTCGTGGATATTCGCGCCGTCGAGAATGATGCGGTCTACGTAGTAACCGCGCCGGATGGCCGTGTCGCCGCTGCGCGCGTGCATGAAGGAACGTCGGCGATGCTCGACCAGCATGCGCTCCAGCAAGCGCTTGCCGCGATGCCGGCGCCGTCGACCAATCCGCGTTACGACGACCATGAAGTGTCGATCCGCGCGCCTGGCTTCTCGCTGCAGGCTTCCGGCAATGACGACGACAAACCCGTGCAGAACGCCGATACAGGCGGCAACGCCAACAGCACTGAGCACGAAGCGACCACGACGCCGGCCTCCGGCGAAAAGCCCGCAACAAGCGGCGGCAGCAGGCATGACGTTGAGGGCCGCGGCCATGTCACTATGAATATAGGCGGCTTCAGCTTTGAGGCGGAAGGCAACGGCGACGATGGCGATGGTCGGGCGAGCGTGCATTTTGCTGGCTTGAGCGCGCGCGACGCGCGTCGTTTTATCACCGGAGCTGATGAACTTTCGCCACAGGTTCAGTCGCAAATGCTTGCGACGCTGGGCCTTTCTCAGGACGACAATAAGTAACACGCACTGAGGCGCTTGCGCAGGCGCGCCGCTTTTCGTTTCCTGAATTCCCATCGATTCGGGGAACAGTGTGGATCATCGTACGCATCGCGTCATTGCGGCGCTTGCCGCCGCGCTCGTCTGCGCCGCACCTGCGGCGCGCGGCGCAGAAGGCATGTGGACTTTCGACAATTTCCCTGCGGATCGCATGCAAGCGGAGTTCGGCTGGGCGCCGGATCAGGCCTGGCTCAAGCGCGCCACGCAGGGCGTGGCGCGCTTGCCGAATTGCTCTGCGGCTGTCGTGTCAGGCCAGGGGCTTGTCGTCACCAACGAGCACTGCCTGACCGATTGCCTCGAGCGCATCTCACCACCGGGCGGCAATTTCGTCGACGCAGGATTCGCGGCCCATGCGCGCGAGGAGGAGGTGCGTTGCCCGGGCCTCGCGTTGGAAGTGCTGATCGACATCACGGACGTGACAGCCCGCATCCAAGCGGCTGCTGTGAATGCAGATGCTGGCGCCTTCGCGCGTGTGCGCAACACTGAGATTGGCCGGATCGAGGCTGAGTGCGCGGGCAGTTGCGAAGTCGAGACACTCTATCAAGGCGGCCGCTATGCACTTTATCGCTATCGCCGCTTCGAGGATGTGCGCATGGTGTTTGCGCCCGAACGAGCCATCGCGGCGTTCGGTGGCGACCAAGATAATTTTGAATTTCCGCGCTATAGCGCCGACTTCGCCTTCTTGCGCGTCTACGCCAACGGCGCACACGCGGCGACGCCGCAGCATCTGAGCATGCGCTTCGCCCCACCCAGCGACGGTGACATCGTGCTGTCGGCCGGCAATCCCGGCTCAACGCTACGCTTCGATACGGTGGCGGAGCTTACATTCCTGCGTGACGTGGAGCTGCCATGGCGGCTTGGCATGTTGAATGAAGCGCGCCGGCGCATCGGCGCGTTCGCGCGCACCTCGGCCGATCGCGCGCTGCTGACTGAGCCGACTCTGCAAAGCCTGGACAATGCGGCAAAGGCCTTCGATGGCTGGCTGCGGGCGCTGCGTGATCGCGATCAGTTCGCGCGCGTGTCCGAGAGAGAGGCAGATTTGCAGGAGCGCGTGCATCGCAATCTTGCCGCGCGCCGCGACATGGGCGACGCCTGGGCCGAAATCGCGCGCGCCGAGGCGGCAAATGCAAGCGCGTTCTATGCCTATCAATATCTGGAATTGCGTGCGGGCGAACGCTCGCAATTGTTTGCCTGGGCGCGCGATATCGTCCGCGGCGCCGACGAACGCGCCAAACCGGATGCGGCGCGTCTGCCGCGCTATCGCAGCGATCGGCTGTGGGCCGTGGCGCAGAGCCTGCGCGCGGAAACGCAGATCGATCCGGCCTGGGAAGCGCTCAATCTGCAGCTTTGGCTGGACAGCATGCATGCGCAGATGTCGGCGCGCAGCGTCGCTGCGCAGCACGTATTTGCTGCCGCGGACGCCACGACGTTGGCGCAGCAATTGTCGCAATCGCGATTGGCAGATGCCGCGGTGCGTCAGGAATTGTGGGAGGGCGGCGAAGCGGCGGTGGCGGCGTCCGACGATCCGATGATCCAGTTCGTGCGCCGTTGGGATGCGGATGCCCGCGCTGCCCGCGCGCGCTACGATACGCTCGTCGCCGGGCCTGTCGCGCGTGCGCGCGAACGGATCGCGCAAGCGCGCTTCCGCGCCTTTGGCTTGGCGCTCTATCCCGATGCCACATTCAGTCCGCGCCTGTCCTACGGGCGTATCGAAGGCTGGAGCGAAGCGGGGACGGCCGTCGCGCCGTTCACGCGCATCGCCGATCTTTACACCCATGCAGCCGCGCCGCCACGCGCGTTGACGGCGGCGTGGGTCAACGCGCGAGCGCAACTCGACCAGCAAACGCTGCTGAATATTGCCACCAGCACAGATTCCATAGGCGGCAGCTCCGGCAGCGCGCTTTTGGATCGCGAAGGGCAGGTGATAGGGGTCGTGTTCGACGGCAACACGCATTCACTCAGCGGTGAGTTTTATTATGACGGCGCGCTCAACCGCAGCATTTCCGTGTCGTCGCAAACCATCGCCGCAGCGCTCCAGCATGTGTACGGCATGGACGACCTGCTCGCCGAATTGCAGGGGATCACGCCAGCGCCGCGTTCAGAAACGCCGTCATGCGACCGAGCGCGGCGAAGGTCTGACTGCAGGGAAAGGCGATGAAGCCGTGGGCCGCGCCTGGATAGATGGCGAGCTCACCGCGATTGCCGGCCGCGTTCCAGCGTGCGTGCATGAAGAGGCTGTCGTCCAGGAGCGCATCGCGCGTGCCGATGCTGAAGAGCGCAGGGCAGACGTCGCTGAGCTCCGCATAGAGCGGCGAGATCGACGGATCGCGGCGATCGTTTGCTGATTTATCAGGCAGGAAGGCGTCGCCGAATTTCTCGATATCGCCCGTGCGCAGAACGAGTCGCGTGTCGTTGCCAAAGGCGCGCGCGCTCGGCGTCATGCCGAGATCGAACACGCCGAACACCAGATTGGCGGCGTGAAACGGATTGCTGCCGAGTTTGTCGCGCAGGCGCAGGATGGTCAGCGCCGAAAGATGAGCGCCGGCGCTTTCGCCGCCGATCGTGAATTTCGGTCCGCCGAAGTCAGAGAGGTGTTGACGGACCCAAAGCGCAGCGGCTTCGCAATCGTCCGGGCCAGCGGGGAACGGATTTTCCGGCGCCAGCCGATACTCGACGCTGATCGCCGTGAGTCTCGTTTCATCCGCAATGCGTTCCAACATGCGGTCCTGCTGATCCGCTGCGCCGAGCACGTGACCGCCGCCGTGGATATGCAAATAGACGCCGCGCGGATGATTGTCAGGCGCGATCACGCGGAGCGGGATCTTGCCGGCCGGCCCGTCGATCTCGATCCAGCGCGCCCGCTCGGACTTGGCCGCCGCCGGAAACACGCCTTCGCCGCGCGTCCGCGCCGCACGGACTTTGTCGACGCCGACGACCCACCATTCCGGCATGCCGCTCATCGCCTTGATGATGGCGTCGTTGATCTGGCGCGTGTCGGCGGGAACGGCGTCGTCGCTGAACAGGGATGGATCGATCGCGTCGCTCATTTCAAGCCGCCCATTTTGCGGACGGCGCTCCATTCGGCACTCGTCACCGGCTGCACCGAAAGCCGCGAATTGTTGACCAGCACCATGTCGGCGAATTTCTTGTCGGCCTTGATCGCTGTAAGTGTCACCGGCGTCTTGAGCGGTTCGACAGCCTTCAGATCAACGCAGACGAAGCTGCCCGTCTTATCCGTGGGATCGGGATAAGCCTCTTTGACCACCGTGCTGACGCCGACGACCTCCTTGCCTTCGCCAGAATGATAAAAAAAGACGAGGTCGCCCTTCTTCATCGCTTTCAGATGCGCCTTGGCTTGGTGATTGCGGACGCCGGTCCAGACGTCGACGCCTTTCTTGACATGCTGATCCCAGGACCAGGTGTCGGGTTCGCTTTTCACTAGCCAATGATTCATCAGTGCGCCGCCGGGCGGACCTCCGCCAATGCTTCTATTGTGATGTCGACTTGATCGCCGATCAAGTTCGCCGCCGTGGCCGATCCCCATGCGGCGCGCGATAGTGTTCCCGTTGCGGAAAAGCCGGCACTGCGCGCCTGATTGGCGGGGCTGACGCCGGCGCGATTGAGCGTGACGTGCAGCGTGAGCGGATGTGTCTGCCCAAGCAGGGTCAAGTCGCCCGTCACCTCGGCCGCATGTTCGCCAGTGACGCGCACGCTGCGCGATCGGAATTCCATGGTCGCGAATTGCGTCACGTTGAGCCAGCGCTCACCGCGCAGATGTCCGTCGCGGGTGTCGTTGCCCGTCGAGACGCTCGTCATCTGCACAACCGCGTGAACGCTTGAGTTCTGTGGATGAGCTTCATCCAGAACAACTTCACCGGAAACTTGGTCGAAACGGCCGAGCACATTGTTGAAGCCGAAGCGGTCGATCGAGAAGCCGACCTGGGTGTGCGCCGGGTCAAGAGTGTAGGTGACCGGCTCGGCATAAGCCGCGCCCGCAGAAGCAAACATCGCCACGAAGATCAGTGCTCGCATCAGACCCTCCCGTGCACCGGCCTATGCGCCGGTGCGGCGAGCTTAGGCGCTGCGCGCACGATCGCCACGCCAATGAGACGAACACTCGCGGGCGGCCTGCGGCCGCCGTTCGCTTGTCCGGCGCAAGCGCCTTGATCTTGGCGGGAAGCTCCGCGACGCTTCGGCAATGGATGCGGCGCTGGAAGCGGAAGGATTGGTGATGCGCTTCGGCGCGCGCGCCGCCGTTGATGATTTGAGCTTTGCCGTGCCGAAAGGCGCCATTTACGGCATGCTGGGGCCGAACGGTGCGGGAAAGAGCACAGCGCTCCGGATGCTGGTCGGCGTGCTCAAGCCGAACGCCGGCCGCATCGCCATCGCCGGCGCGCCGCTGACGCGGGAAGCGCTTCGTCACGTCGGCTATTTGCCGGAAGAGCGCGGCCTCTACCGCAACATGAGCGCGCGCGGGGCGATTGCGTATCTAGCCCGGCTGAAGGGTGTGCCGTCACGAACGGCGCATAAGCGCGCCGATCTCTTGCTCGCCGCGCAGGGCCTGGGAAAGGTCAAAAGCAAGAAAATCAAGACCTATTCGAAGGGCATGGCGCAGAAAGTTCAGGTGCTCGCGGCCATCGCGCACGAGCCGGACCTGATCATTCTCGACGAGCCGTTCTCGGGTCTCGATCCCGTCAATCAACGCGGGCTCGAAGACACCATCCGTGCGCAAGCCACTGCGGGGCGCACGGTGCTCTTCTCAACCCACGTGATGGAGCACGCCGAGCGTCTTTGCGACCGCATCCTGCTTATCAATGGTGGGCGCAAGGCATTCGAAGGCACGGTGCAAGAGGCGCTGGCGCTGGCGCCGAGCGTTGCGCTGTTGGAGACCGACGGCGATTTCGATCTCGCGGCCGTGCTGCGCGACCGTGGGTTCAATATTGTCAGCGATGGAAAAGAGCATGGTAGCCGTCGCTGGCGCGCACGGCTGGAAAACGGCAAAGGCTCACGCCAATTGCTCTCCGCGTGCGTCGAGGCGGGCGCTCCGTTGAGCCTCTTTGAACCTGCGCGTGCGAGCTTGCACGAAGCGTTCGTAGCTTTAGTCGGCGACGAAGCCGCCAAGAAAGCGGCGGAGTAGACGATGGGCGCGGTCCTCCTCGTCGCCCGGCGCGACTACTTCGCCTATGTCGGCGCCTGGGGCTTCTGGCTCTCGCTATTGGCGGGGCCGCTGATCATCGCGGCGCTGGTTGTCGGGCCGCTCTTCCTCGCGCGCTCCGAGCCGCCGCGGCTGCTGGCTGTGTTGTCAGAGCGCGCCGCGGATGGCGCGGTTGTCCGGCAAGCGTTCGAGGACGACACCCGCGGTCGCGCCCGGCGCGAGATCGGCAGCTATCTCGATGCGGCGGCGCCAGATCAGAAGGCGCCGGCGCTTGCGGCATTCGATGTGGCGCGGACGACGAGCGCTGCGGTCGCCGCCGCGCGCGCTGTCGTGGCTGCGCACACGCCGCAGGCGCTGCGTGCGTTTCCAGCGCCATCGCCGCGCTACATCGTCGTGCCCGCGCCGGCAGCTGCGATCAATGGCGTGAAGTCGTATCTCGACGGGCAGAGCACGCTCGCGGACGGCCGCGCGCTTTATGGCGCGCTGAACATCCGTCGAGCACAAGGTGCGCCCACGATCGAATATTGGAGCACCAATCTTTCGCACCAGGAGCCATCGGTCATCGCCCGCGAAGCGTTGCGCACGGCGATGCGCCATGAAGCGCTGGCGCTGCATGGCGTAGATCAGGCCGAAGCCGATCGGCTCGACTCGCTGGAGCCAACAACGCAGCAATTCGACCCACGCCCCAGCGCCCCGCAGGGCCGGATCACGCTTCGGCAGCGTGCGCCGTTCTATGCGGCGTTGCTGCTGTCGTTCGTACTCTGGAGCGTTGTATTCTCGACCGCGAACATGCTGCTTTCCAGCGTGATCGAGGAGAAATCAAACAAGATTCTCGACACATTGCTGACCAGCCTCACGCCGCTCCAGCTGCTGGTCGGCAAATTGCTCGCGGTGGCCGGCGTGAGCGCGACGCTTTTCCTGTTCTGGGGTGCGCTCGGCGGCGTACTTCTCAATGCGGCCGCGTCGCACGTGAGCGATTCAATTTTTGGCCAGATCGCCGCCGGCTTCCTCGATCCGAACTTGCTCGCGGCGTTCCTGATTGGCTTCGTCGCAGGCTATCTCATGTACGGCGCGATCTTCCTGGCGTTTGGCGCGCTCTGCGAGTCCATTCAAGAAGCGCAAACGCTGCTCGGCTTCGTCACTTTGGTGATGGCGGTGCCGATGATGCTGATCGCGCCGGCGCTTGATAATCCCAATGCGCCAGTTATCGAGGCGGCGTCCTGGGTGCCGTTGTTCACCCCATTCCTGCTCTTGATGCGCGCACCGGCGGGTTTGAGCTGGATCGAGATCGCCGGGCAGGGTGGCGTGATGATCGTGTCGCTCGCGATTGTGCTGATGCTGTCCTCGCGCGTCTTCCACGCCGGCGTGGTCAATCAGCTGAGCCTGGTCAGGCGCAAGAGCTAGGCCGCCGCGCGCCAGCCGAACATCGCGAGCGTATGGCCTTCTGGGTCCTTGAACGCGCGCAAGCAAAGCTCGCGTCCTTCCGCCTTCTGCAGCACGACGGCGTTGTCCTGATGCCAAACGACATTCGCCTTCGTTAGTGCTGCCTCTGTCGCGCCCCAGGCCGTTGGCTCAAAATAGAGCGTGGTGTCGCCGCCAATCGTCATGCCCGGATATTTCGGGCCGATCATGAACATAAGTCCGCCGATCTCGAGGAAGTGCATGCCTGCGGTCTCGAAGGCGTACCTGAAGCCGAGAACGTTGCGATAGAAGGCGACCAGCTTGGGGGGATCGTCGCTTGCGACAGCGACTTGGCTCATGCGGGTGAAGAGCGGGGTCGGTGGTGCGGACATGGGAACACCCTCTTTCTGTGCGATGACGACATAATTAGTTTGACTAACTAACTAAGTCAACCGAGAATCGCGTCATGTCGAAAAATGATCCGCTCGAGGTCGCCGACCGCCTGCACAGCGCCGCCATCCGCGTGCTGCGGCGCGTTCGCGTCGCCGATGATGAAACTGGCCTTTCGGCGCCGAAGCTGTCGGCCCTCTCGGTGCTTGTGTTTGGCGGCCCGCAAAGCCTCAAGGATTTGGCGCGCGCCGAACAGGTGACGCCGCCGACCATGTCGAAGCTGGTCGGCGATCTGGAAGCGGAGGGGCTCGCCGCCAAGCGCGCCGACCGTCACGACAAGCGCGGCGTGCGCATCGAAGTGACGGCGAAGGGGCGGGCGCTGATGGAGGAAGGCCGACGCCGGCGCCTGGCGTTGCTCCGCAAGAAGCTGGCGCAGCTGCCAAAATCAGAGCTGGCGCTGTTGAGCGACGCCGCCGCTTTGATGCTGCGCATCGCGGCAGAGGACTAACAAAAACGCCGCCCGGCGTAGCCGGACGGCGTCTTGACCCTCAAAACTTGGTTGCGCTTAGCGCGGCTTGGCCACCGGCTTCGGCAGCAGGCCTTCGCGCTGAGCGCGCTTGCGAGCGAGCTTGCGCGCACGGCGGACGGCTTCGGCCCGCTCACGCGCACGCTTTTCTGACGGCTTTTCGTAGTGATTGCGGCGCTTCATTTCGCGGAAAGTGCCTTCCCGCTGCATCTTCTTTTTGAGCGCCTTCAACGCCTGGTCGACGTTGTTATCGCGAACGAAAATCTGTACCAGGACCCGTCCTCCGGAAATCATTCAAACGCGCAAAAGGGCCCGAAGCGCGTTCACGCTCCCAGGTCCGCTTTCTCGCGAAGGCGGCGAGATAGCAAAAGGCCGCGCCCCTGTCCATGCCACAGGCGTCGACGCTGGGGCATGAAGGGCTTACCTTTTCCCCATGGCACAGGCCCCCTCAGCTCGGTTCCGCGCCCAGATCCTGGACGCCTTTACCGGCCATGTCGCCCGCCTGGGCTGGACCGACGCCGCCTTTGAGGCGGCCGCAAAGGATGCGGGGCTGACGGCCGGGGAGGCGGCATTGGCCTGTTCGCGCGGAGCGGCGGACCTGTTTGAGGCTTTTGCGGAGCGCGCTGATCAGGCGATGCTGGCCGCGCTTGAGGACCTCGATCTCGCCAGCATGCGCTACAGCCAGCGCGTGAAGGCGGCGGTGCAAGTGCGACTACAAGCGCAAGAGCCCTACAAGGAAGCGGCCCGCGCAATGACGCGCGCGCTGACACGGCCCGATCGTGCGCCCATCGCAGCGCGGCTGCTGTGGCGCACAGCGGACCACATCTGGCGCGCCCTCGGCGATACTTCGACGGATGAGAATTATTATTCCAAGCGCGCCATTCTCTCGGGCGTGTTGGCCTCGACCTATGCGCGTTGGTTCACCGATGAGAGCGCAGGTCACGAAGACACCTGGGCCTTCCTCGATGCGCGCATCGCCAACGTGATGCAGTTCGAGAAATTCAAAGCGCGCCTCAAGCCGTTCAGCGAAAGCGTGCAAAGCGCCGTCGGCGTCGCTGCCAGATTTAGGTATGGGCGCTAGCAAGTTGGATCGCGGGCCTTCAGGCCCGCTCTTTGTACGCCGAAGGAAACTGCCCATTAGACTGCGCGCAAGCGAAAAAGAACGGGCCTGAAGGCCCGCGATCCGTTCAGCGCTTTTTCTTCAGCTGGTGCAGCAGGATCGAGTTGCCTTCGCTGTCGCTGATGACGCGCATGCGGCACACGGGGCTGTGAATCATATCGCTGTTGAAGGTCACGCCCTTAGCTTCGAGATCGGCGCACAGCGCGTCGAGATCCGCAACTTCGAACGCGATCGTGCCGCCGGCTTTTGAACTGGGCTCATCCGGCACGAAGTTGGTGAGTGCAAAGCAGCCGCCACTGGGGAGGTCGTATTCCACCCACCATTGATTGCCCTGATTGCCGGCCGAGCCTTCCTTCAAACCCATAACCTCAGCATAGAACTTGCGCGCCCGCGGCATGTCTTTCACCGGGTACATCGTGAACGCGACTTTCTCGAGCATGGAAATCTCCCTCGTGACCTTCGTGCGCCCTTCGTGTCTTCGTGTTTAAACACAACGGCACAAAGGGCGTGCACCAAGAGCACCGAGCCTACGCCGCTTCCGCAGCCATCGCATCCAGCCGCTGATAACTCTGCTCCATGCCGCCGGTCATGCCCGTGGCGAAGGCGCCGTCTCGCGCTTCCTTCGACGCGAACTTGATGGTGCAAACGAGCGTTGTGACGCCACCCGCTTGCGAAAGCTCAAGCGTAACGACAGCAGGATCACCCGTCGGCATCGAGCCGCCTATATCGCCCGAATCATAGTATTCGTCGTGCACGAGCTTCGAGGGTGCGCGCACTTCCGTGAATGTGCCGTGGAAGCCGAACCGTTTGCCGTCGGCCTGGTTGCGCCACTGCCACTTATATTTTCCGCCTACGCGCACATCCATGTCGCAGACAGGCATATCCCAGCCCGGTGGGCCGAGCTGCCATCTCTGCACCAGTTCTGGCTTGGTATGCGCGTCCCAGACAAGGCGCGCCGGTGCGTTGAAAGTGCGCGTGACGACGATTTCGGTGTCGCTTGGCATCGTGGCTTTGAGTGCTTCAGGCATTGGAGTTCCCTTCCATGCTTTGAGATTCAGCCCTTGCGGCGCTTCTTTTTGGCGGGCGCCTTCGGGCGGGCGGATTTGAGTTCGTCGAGCAACGCGTCCAGGCGCTGGTAGTTGTGCTCCCAGATTTCGCGGTGCTTCTCGATCCATGCGACCGCTTCATCGAGCGGCGCGGCTTCGAGCTTCCGTGGCCGGCGCTGCGCATCCTGGCCGATTGAAATGAGGCCCGCACGCTCCAGCACTTTGAGATGCTTTGAGATGGCCGGCTGACTCATCGCGAACGGCTCGGCCAATTCCATTACCGACGCCTCGCCCTCCGCCAGCCGCGCGAGGATCGCCCGGCGCGTCGGGTCGGCTAGAGCGGCGAACGTAGCGTCGAGTTGAGCTGTTGCGAGCATATGAATAACCGTAGGGCTATATAACTAGACGGTTATTATGACGATGTCAACAACGCAGTCAGATTACGAAAAAGGAACAGCAGTTTTGCCGATTTAGGCGTACTATTCCGCCATGAACGGGAGGCGGTTATGCAAGCTGCTCCAGTGCGGTTCATGAATGCAGCGCTCTGGCCGCTGACGATCTGGACCAGCCTTGGTCACTTCGAGGAACATTCAGCTGACGATTACGTCGAGCGCACGAGTCCCATTGTCGCGACCGCGGTGGCGTTTTGGGTCTGTCTGATCGCCCTCGCGATTTTCGCCAATCCGGCCGTCGTTTCGGTTGGTGGCAGCATCAACGGCGAGGAGGGTGTGTTCGAGCTCGTACGCCGCGTGCCGACCGGCGTCATCGAAGTGCTCATGTTCTTTACGCCGGTGCTCTACGTGATCGGCCTTTGGCTTTTCACGTCGCGCGACGAGGCCTTTCCGCGGTAGACTATCATGCGTCGCGCAACTTGAGCTTGGTGACGTGGCCCATCTTGCGGCCGTCACGTGCGTCGCGCTTTCCGTAAAGATGGAGTCGAGCGCCGGGGTCGGCGGCGAGTTCGGCCCAACGATCTGCGTCGGCGCCGATCAGGTTCAGCATTTCGATATCGCCCACGCGTGTGGTTGGACCGAGCGGCCAGCCCGCCACGGCACGGATGTGTTGCTCGAACTGTGAAGTGAGAGCGCCCTCGATCGTCCAATGCCCGGAATTATGCACGCGCGGGGCCATTTCGTTGGCGATCAGCGTCCCATCCGCCATCACGAAAAACTCGATGGTCAGCACACCAACATAGCCAAACGCCTCAAGCACGCGTTGCGCCGCCGCTCGCGCCGCGACGTTGGCGGCGGCGTTGGCGTGGGATGGAACGATTGTGCGCGAAAGAATGCCCTTGGCGTGCTCGTTTTCGCAGAGATCATAGAACGCGACTGCGCCATCGGCGCTGCGCGCGCAGATGATCGAAACTTCGCGTTCAAACGGGCAAAAGGCTTCGAGGATCCCGGGCGCGCCGAGGCGCTCGAAGGCGCCGTCGGCGTCGGCTGGTGTCATGATGGGGATTTGGCCGCGGCCGTCATAGCCGAAGCGGCGTGTCTTCAGGATCGCGGGCGTCCCGATCTTCGCAATGGCGGCGTCGAGATCTTCCTGGCTCGCGATCGCGGCAAACGCAGGCGTAGCGATGCCCGTGGAAGCGAAAAAACTCTTCTCATCGAAACGATCTTGCGCCACCGCCAGCGCATGATGGTGCGGACGCACCGTCGCGCCGGCGTCCATCAGCGCTTTCGCGGTCGCTGCCGGCACATTCTCGAACTCGGTGGTGATCACGTGCACATGGCGCGCGAATTCCTCGAGCGCGCCCCGATCGTCGAACGGCGCAACCAACGTGCGTGCCGACACACGTGCGGCGGGGCTGTCGTGTTCGTCGGTGAAGATGCAGACGTCGAAGCCGAGCGCGGAGGCCGCGTTCGACAACATGCGGCCCAATTGTCCGCCGCCAAGAATTCCAATGGTGCTCCCTGGTGGAAGCGGCGTCATGTCGGGTTTTCGCCTACGGCTTCAGTCTGCGCAGCGCGATACGCGTCGAGCCGCGCCGCCAATGCCTCGTCGTTGAGCGCCAGGATCGCGGCCGCCATCAACGCCGCGTTCACCGCACCAGCTTCGCCGATCGCAAGCGTCCCGACCGGCACGCCCTTCGGCATCTGGACGATTGAGAGGAGGCTATCGAGCCCCTTCAAGTCGCGGCTCTTGATCGGCACGCCGAGCACAGGTAGCGGCGTCATTGCGGCGCTCATGCCCGGCAGGTGCGCTGCGCCGCCGGCAGCGGCAATGATCACCTTCAGACCGCGTGCTTTGGCGCCGGTTGCGTACTCGTAAAGCCGCTGCGGTGTACGGTGTGCGGATACGACCTTGGCTTCGTACGGCACCGCCAGCGCATCGAGCGTCTGTGCGGCTGCGGCCATTGTTTCCCAGTCGGATTTGGAGCCCATGATCAAACCGACCAACGGGCGGGCGGAGGCCATTCGGGCGCAGCTCCTAAAAACAGGCGCACTAAAGGAAGCCGCGCGAGCCGTCCAGCCCGCTCGCGCGGTCAGGATTAAGCCGCTCTTTACCACTGGAGCCGCATCCGTAGGGCGGACGTCCGAGACTCACATGACCTTCGGTTTGCCCTCGCTTAGCGCCGAAACGACCCAGCTTCTGCAAGCGCTGGGTCTGAGGCGGCGCGACGTGTCCGAAGCCGCGCTCGACGCCCTTCTGCGACTCGCCGCTGAACGTGACGCCTTGGCGGAGAAACTTGCCGTCGCCGAGGACTTGGCCGATCGCGACACGCTGACCCCAACCCTCAACCGCCGCGCCTTCATCCGCGAACTGCACCGGACCATGTCGGAGGTGGAACGCTACAAAACACCCGCTGCGGTTCTGTACGTCGACCTCGATGGATTCAAGGCGCTGAACGACTCGTTCGGGCACGCTGCAGGCGACACGGTGCTGAAGCACGTCGGCAGGCTCTTGGTGGATTCAGTGCGCGAGTCCGATATCGTCGGCCGCCTCGGCGGCGATGAGTTCGGGGTCATCCTCAACCGCGCCAACGCCGAAGAAGCGCGCGCCAAGGCTCGGAGTCTGGGCGAATTCCTCAACGGCAGCGTTATCGTGCATGCAGGCCAGGCGCATCGCGTGTCGGTGTCGATCGGCGTGCATGCTCCAGCGATGGCGGAAGATCCCGAAACCGCAATCGCGCGCGCCGACGAGGCCATGTACGCCGACAAATTCGCGCGCCGTCAAGAAGCGCAGGCCTTCGTCGCGTTCTAGTGCGCTTCGGGCAGCGGCGTCTGCACATAAATAGAGTTCTGCCAGCGGCCGTCGCGGAAAACATAGCCTGAAGTCACCCAAACAGGACTCGGCACGCGCGCGGAGCCGCATGTCGTGTCCTGTTCTGCGCGATAGGTGAGAACAGCAGAGTCGGCGCTAAATTGCGTGAAGCTCATGTCGCCGAGCGTGAAGCTTGCGACGGTACATGCGCCGCCGGCCACGAAGGGCACGATCTGCGCCTTGTTGGCAGGGCCGGTGCGATGAATTTCGACATGATCGTCGGAGAGGAAGCGCTGATAGAAGGCGCCATCGTGCTGCTGCCACGCCGCCCAGGATTGGCGTTCGAGGTCTTCGATCACCTGTTGCGTTGATTGGTTTTGCGGTTGCGCCTGCGATGTCGCGCACGCGCTCGCGCTGATGAAGGCGAGCGCAGCGGCGGCCAGAATTCTCATTTGTGCCTCTCCGACCTGCCCAGACTAGGCTGCCCTTGCACGCCCTTCCACGCGGGCGGTCGCGGCGCGGAGGGGACTTGTCTCAAAATGCGCGTTTCAAAAGCGTCGGCTGAACGAGAGCGAGCCGAAATCCTGCCGGCCCTGTTGCGTGGTGAACTCGTCGGTGCGCCAGACGAAGGTATAGGTCATCCGCCATTCGCGCAGGCTCATGGAAAAGCCAGCCTGGAAATCCGCGACATAAGGAATGCGCTCGACACGAGCGCTGCTCTCAAACGTGTTTCCATCGAGGAAGAGATCGCGCGCGACGGCGCGGCCTTCGACGCCGGCGAACACATTCCATGAAAACGGAACGTTGGCGAAGTGCTCGACGCCCGCGAGCGATGGGCGCACGCGCGGCGGCCCGTAATCGCTGGTGAGCAGATTGCCGAGGCGCAGGATAAGCCCGGCGCGCGCCTCGTCCCGCAGTGTGCCGACGGTGAATCCGATTTGCGGCGTTGCGTCGAAGGACAACCCTGCAACGCCCGGCACTCCGAGCGGAAGCCAGCGCCAGCGGCGGTCGAACGAGGCGGCGAACGCAAACTCGTCGTGCAGCTGGCTATCCCAGCCCTTCGCGCTTGGCGCGCCGAGGACTTTGTGAATGCTGTTTTGCGCTTCTTCGCCAAGCGCCGAAGGTCCGACCAAGCCAAACTCAAGTTCGTAGGTGTCGAGATGGCCGCCGCGCCTGTCGTTCGGCGCCACCTCCGCGGCGACCATCAGCTGCACAAACAGCCATCCGGCATAGGGATGCTGGTCGGGCGGCGCTGGGTCGGCTTGAATGTCCTGCGGGGTGAAAATAGCCTGGCCCACCGACGCGCCCCAGAACGTCGGGTCCGCATGGGAGAAGAATTGCGTGAACGGCGTCGCTGCATTGTCGAGCCAAGCCGGAATCCGGGCATTGTTCGGCGACGTATACGAGAGCTCAATGCCGGACGTGTAGTTGCGGTCAGCGCCGGAGGAGAGGCTGTCGTTCTCCACGACGAGCGAGAACACGCCCTCCTGATCGGCGCGGGCACGCGCATCCGGCGGCGTCTGCGCGCAAGCGACGGTCGCCGGCAGCAGTCCCAACGCAACGCCGGTCATCAACGCGGTCAGGCGATGATGTCTGGCGTCAGTCGGTCTTCGATCCATTGAATTTGGTCCCTCAGCACCAGCTTGCGCTTCTTCAGTCGCGCCAGCTGCAATGCATCCCCACTCGTCTTTTCCTGCAGCGCATCGATGGCGCTATCGAGTTCGCGGTGCTCTTCCTTGAGTTCGATGAGTCGAGCCTTCAGCGCACGCTTTTCCGGCGTGTCGGCGATATCGAAGCCATCTCCATCGTTAGCATCCATGCTTCGATCGCCCCTTTGGAGCATGTGCACGGCAGCCCCCGCCGCCCGCATGCGTTCGAGCTAATCCCTCCCGAGCGGCGCTGTAAAGGCAGGGAATTCCTCATGCTACCGCCAGAGATCGGCGACCGGGCGCGGAAACATTAACTCTGTAATGCGATGTTAGGAGACAACCCGTTGAAACGGCGCCACACTCCCTCTGCCCTAGCTAGAGGAGGCGCCTCAATGGCCATCGAGCAGCGGCTGCGTGAACTAGACGCCCGCCACCGGGAACTTGATTTCATAATCGAAAATGAAGCCAAACGTCCTTCTTCGGACGACATGCAATTGGCGGCGATGAAGCGGCAGAAGCTGAAACTCAAAGAAGAAATCGAAACGCTCCGACAGAGTCTCGACCACCACTGACCGTTTTGAGAGCGCTCACATGGCCGGCAACGTTGTGGCTAGCGTCGCCGCGGTGAGACTGAGTGTCGCCATCACTACAAGCTCCGCGAGAATGCCGGCGCGCAACGCCAGGACGTTTGCGCGCGGCAGTGCGTAGAAGCGGTTCGCAACGGCAAGCGCCAGCAACACAAGGAACAGGATGACCTTGGCCGCGGCGAGCCGGGCATAGTCCGTCTCGAGGCGCGGCATGGGGCCGCCGTCGATCAGCACGAGTAGAGCTAGTCCCGCGAGAGGCGTGAGACTCGCCATCGCATAGCCAGGTCGCGAAAACCGTCCGGCGCTCCGGAGCAAATTGTGCTGCGGCTGGAAGGCCAGCGCCAGGATTCCGCCGACCCAGGCGCCGGCCGCGAGCAAGTGAACGGCTTCGCCGCTCGCGCCGACAATCCCGCCGCGTGCGAAAGCGTGACCAGCGAGACTGAGCAGGGCGAGTTGCAAGCCGGCGAAGATCGTGCTCGCGCGTGCCTGCGCCGCCAGCGCCAATGCCGCGACGCACAGAATGGCGCGCAACAGCCAGATATGACCGAAAGAAGTCTGGCCGAGCATCGTGGCAACCTCGGCTGCGCCGAGCGAAACACCGGGCCCCACAATGTTCGTCATCGTGACGCCAGCAAAGGCCGCGAGCGAAAGCAACGCCAACACGCCCGCGACGCGCTGCGCCCTGACGAAGCGTTGGCCGCCATACGCCGGGGCCAGCGCCAAGCCAAACCAGGCAAGCGACGACGCGTCGTTGATGGCGCGAGAGGCAATTGGCCAATCGAGCGTCAAGGCGCGATCCGGAAACTGAAGTCACCTTCGGTGACGTGGGTGTCGACCGACACCACACGCCAGCGCACGTGATAGAGACCCCGACTCATTGCGCCACGCACGGCGGCGACAAGTACAGTGCCGTGTTCGATGACGGTCGGCGCAGCGAGCGGCACGGCGGTGCCGTCACTGCGCGCGACCGACAACGAACTCAGCGCCGGCTCGATGGCTTCACTGAAGCGCAAGTTGATAGCCGCGGGCGCAGCACGCACAACATTGCCCACTGCTGGACTCGCGCGCTCTAGCATCGCGTGCGCTGAGGCGACGTCCGGCATGAAGAGCACGCCGACGGCCGCAGCGGTCAATGCGCGCCGGATCAAGGCCGTGCTCCGAAGAGCGGACGACCGAATGAGTGCGGGACGAGATCGTCGACGTAGAAGTGCAGCTGCAGCGCCGCGCCGACACTGCCGCCGCTCTCTTCGTTGATCGGAATGATCGCTTCTGCGCCGAGTTGGATGTACCGGCCGCTCCAAAGCAGCCCCGGATTGATCGTGCCGGTGGTGCGCTCGTCGCCGCGATTGGCGATGGGCTGGTCCATGGCGATTTCGACGATCGGCGTCAGCCGGTTGACCCAGCGCGGCCAGCGGTAATCGTGAACCTGCGCCGCGAGATAGGGCAGGCTGTATTGCAGCGTGAAGCCATACGAGACCGAGTGCGGGACGGCTTCGCCATCGTCAGTACGGTCCCTTACGCCCTGTACATAAGCAAGCGAGCCCGTCACCGCGAACGGACGCAGCCAGTCCGCAGGCGCATCGCCAAAACCGCGTCCGAAATAGAGTGTCGGCGCAATCGTCGTCACCTCTTCAGCGCCAGTGCGGCGTGCGCCCGTGCCGCCCCATTCGACATCGATGCCGGCCGCTAGCACGCTCTCGTGCGCTTCGTTCGTATAGAACTGATATTTGAGGCCGGTCTCGATGTTGCCGAAGCCGTCGCTCTCGCCGCGCACGTAGGCTGCGCCGAGGGAGAAGGCGAGGTGCTGCGTGATGCGCTTGGCCCATTCCAATTCGTATTTGGTTTCGCCGTCCTGGAAGCTGGCGGTCGGAAAGCCGAGTTCATCCGCCGCCACCGGATCTTCAACGGCAATGGTGGCGGGGAAGAAGCGGTCGCCAACGCGGCCGTGCGCGAACGCATTGGGCGCAATGCAAATACTGAGCGCGGCGCAAGCCAGCGTATAACGTGCGGAAGACATGAGTATTCACCTGAAAGAGCGCGCGCGAACGCGCGTTTGCTGCTCACGCAGCGGCGGAAATGTGCTTCAGGCGAGTTGAGGTGGTCCGGTCGATGGCGGCGGTGGCGCTGCGAGACCTTGGCCGACGCGTGCTGCCATGGGCGACATCGGCGCGTCGACTGCAGCGATCGAGACCGGCGTTGGCGCGACATTCGTTGGCGCCGGCGCCGCATGCGCGGCGGCCGCAAACAAGCAGGGCCCGTGGTCCGATGGCTGGCCGGGCGCAGGATGCTTGCCGAAGTCGACATGCATCGTCTCGCCGCCACACAGCGTGACGGTGAAGCCGCTTGTACTCGGCGTGAACATGTAGCCCGTCGGCGCAAGGCCACGCACGCCGAGCGCTAAGAGCGCCAGAGCCAGCAGCGCCTGTCGTATCCAGGAACTTCCGATCACCAACGCGGCTCTAGCCGAGCCCACTTTTCCTGCCAACGCGCTTTTGAGCCGCAGCGCTGGAAGGGAATAAAATGGAATCCCGCTATCAGCGGGCGGTCAGTTCTCTTCGTGCGCCGGCGTTTGTTCATACGTTTCCGGCGGCACTGTTTCCTGCGCGGCCTTCAGCGTCTTCGCCTCCGCCTTGCGCGCGCGCGTTTCAGCGCGCGCCTTCGCGGCGGCCGCCTCTGCGACCACAGCGTCGAGCTCGATTTGCGAGCACAAGCCGATGGTCACCGGATCGACCGGTTTGATCTGGCTCGAATTCCAATGCGTGCGGTTACGCACTTGCTCGATCGTCGACTTGGTCGTGCCGATCAGTTTCACGACCTTCGAATCCGGCACTTCCGGGTGGTTCTTCAGAAACCAAGCGATGGCATCCGGGCGGTCCTGACGCCGCGCGATCGGTGTGTAGCGCGCGCCGCGCTTCTTTACTTGCGGCAGGTCGATGCGCTTTTGTTCGAGCGCATGCAGGCGATAGGCATCGTCCGCTTCGCCCTTATGGATCTCCTCGCGCGACAGGAAGCCACCGGCGATCGGGTCGACGCCGCGAATGCCCTTTGCCACGTCTTCGTTGGCGATGCCTTGCACTTCGAGCGGATGGAGGCCGCAGAAGGCGGCGATTTGATCGAACGAGAGCGAGGTGTTCTCGATCAGCCACACCGCCGTGGCCTTTGGCATCAGGACATTTTGGGTCATGGGGAGGCTCCAGAAATGCAAATGCGCCCGGCGTCGTCGCCAGGCGCAAGCCATCTGGTGCAACGGGCTGACGGATCCGGGCGCGGACCAGGTCAGTTGAGGCCGATATAGCGCCCCTGATCGCGGCGGGAAAGGGCGCCAATTAGACGGTAAGTACGATTTTCCCGGCGTGGCCGCCGCTTTGCAGCCGCGCATGCGCGGCTTCGGCGTCAGCAAGCGGAAAAGTGGAGTCGATCACGGGCTTCACGTTGCCCGCCTCGATCCAAGGCCAAACATTTCGTTCGACCTCGCGCGCGATGCGCGCTTTTTCCTCCACTGCGCGCGAGCGTAGGGTTGAGCCGGTGAGCGTCAGCCGTTTCAACATCAGCAGCGCCAGATTGATCTCGCCCTGCGCGCCTTGCAGCTGCGCGATGCTGACGATGCGTCCAAGCGGCTTCGCCGCGCTCAAATTCTTCGCGAGATAGGGCGCGCCCACCATGTCGAGGATGACATCAGCGCCGCCGACTTCACGCACAATCGCCTCGAAATCCTCGCTGCGATAATTGATGCCGCGCTCGGCCCCGAGTTTTTCGCAAAGCCGGCACTTGGCATCGTCGCCCGCCGTGACGAACACGCGCGCGCCGTGCGCCTTCGCCAACTGGATCGCCGTGGTGCCGATGCCGGACGCGCCGCCATGCACGAGCAACGTTTCGCCGAGCTTTAAAGCGCCGGACTCGAACACGTTGGCCCACACGGTAAACACCGTCTCCGGCAATGCTGCGGCTTCAATGAGGCTCAAGCCTTTCGGGATCGGCAGCGCCGAGCGTTCGTGCGCGATCGCATATTCCGCGTATCCCCCGCCGGCGAGCAGCGCGCAGACCTGGTCGCCGATTTTCCAGCGCGTGACGCCCGCGCCAATCGCTGTGATCTCGCCGGCGACTTCCAGCCCAAGTGTCTCAGGCGCGCCGGGCGGAGGGGGATAGAAGCCTGCACGCTGCGCCAGATCCGGCCGGTTAACGCCCGCGGCCGCGACACGAATGAGGATCTGCCCAGCGCCCGGTTCCGGAACTGGCGCCTCTGCAATCGCAAGCGGCGCGTCCTTGGCGTGCACAATTCTTCGCATCGTTGCCGCCATCGCCACGCGCTCCACTTAAATTGGGCGAACTTTTAGGGTAGGATGTTCCCTGGAGGTAGGCCTGATGTTCGACGACGATCCCTTCGCTCCGCCGGTGAAGAAGCCGGTTTCGCTCGAGGCGCAGCTCGAAAACGCCTCGATTGAAGAATTGGAGAGCAGGATTGAGCGCCTCAAGGCTGAGATCACGCAGTGCGAACGGGCGATTGCCGCCAAGCGCGCGCAACGTGACGCCGCCAATTCCGTGTTCGGCGCGCGCCCGTCTTAATCTTATTGGCCGCCACGGCCCGTCGCTTGCGAGCTTTACGCGGTTATGACCGATACGACCCAACCTTCGCCGAATACGAGTTTTGACGCCCGCCCCGCCGTGGATTTCGCGCGGTCGGAGTTGTTCGAGCGCACGTTCAAGGAAGGCATGGCGCTGGTTGAGGAAACCGCCGGCTATCTCGATGGCCCGGGCCGCGCCGCCTCCAAGCGCCTGTCACGCGCCGCAGCGCTCGCTTATGCCGGTGAGAGCATGCGCTTAACGACACGCCTGATGCAGGTGGCCTCGTGGCTCCTGGTGCAGCGCGCCGTGCGCGATGGTGAAATTCCGACCATCGAGGCGGGCAGCGAAAAATATCGCCTGATCTCGCGTGAGCCGCAGCCGAACTCACCGTTCGCCGGCTCCGACGACCTTCCGGAAACACTGAAGACGCTCATCATCCGCGGCGCCGCCATTTACGAACGCGTCCGCCGTTTGGACGAGACGATGTATGGCGAAGCTCCGGCCGACGCCGGCAACGCCGTCTCGGATCAGATGGCGAAGCTCGCGGCGGCGTTCGGCCGCTAAAACGAAAAGAGCGCCGGATCGCTCCGACGCTCCCGAACTCGTTAGGGACTGGCTTCAGTCCTTCTTCTTCATGAAGCCGCCGAATTTGTCGTTGAAGCGCGAGACGCGGCCGCCGCGGTCGAGCAGCGTCTGGTTGCCGCCGGTCCAGGCTGGGTGGACCTTAGGGTCGATTTCCAGCGCCAAGGTCGAGCCTTCCTCGCCGTAGGTCGAGCGGGTCTTGAACGTCGTCCCGTCGGTCATCTGGACCGTGATAAAGTGGTAGTCGGGATGGCCTTCGGCTTTCATGACCTGGTTCCTGGGGAATTTGGAAGCGGGGCTGATAGCGGAAAGGGCCGGGGGAGGCAAGCAGGGCCATGTTCCTGTTCTTGGGTCTGGTAGCAGGATCGGTCCTGTTTCTCTGGGCGCTTGCCTCAATGCTGCGTCCCAAGAGGCATCGGCGTCAGGATTCAGGCGTGCGAGATACGGCGTGGTGGATTGGAACAATCCTCTGGTGGGGAATGGCCCTGGTTCTCGTTTCGCTGACTTGGATGATCATCTTTTTTGTTCTCGGGGGTTTCTGAGGAGGGGTGGCGTGCCAGCCGGATATTCAGGGACGCCGCTGGCGAAAAAGTTGGGTTTTGGGGACGACGCCTCGGTTTACGCCGCTGGCATGCCTGCTTCAGTGAAGGCCGAGATCGTGGACACGGCGAAGCCAAGGTTCACGACGAAGCCGGCGAAGGGCCAGCCGGCGGCGCATGTGTTTGTCACCAAGGTCAAGGCCCTCGAAGCGGAGCTGAAAAAGCTGCGCCCGCTGCTGGCGCCCGACGGGATGATCTGGGTGTCGTGGCCGAAAAAGGCGAGCGCCAAGAAAAACCAAAAATTCGAGACCGACATCACTGAGGACACCATCCGCAAGATCGCGTTGCCGATGGGCTATGTCGACGTGAAGGTCTGCGCGGTGGATGAGACGTGGTCCGGGCTGAAGCTCGTCATTCGTAAGAGCGAGCGGTGAACTCATGCTCGCCCTTGATGGGCGAGCTGTCAGCGCGCGAAGCGCGATGACTGAGTGGGTGATTCCTCCACAATTGCGCTGTCACCCACTCCGGCCGCTGCGCGGCCACCTCGCCCATCAAGGGCGAGGACGTGCTAAGCCGCCGCGACCTTTGGCTTCGCGGGCACCGCCGGCACAAGCCGCAGCAGGAACGGATTGACGGCAATCGAGATCAGCGCCGCCGCCAGGATCATATTGTACGTCTCTTGCGTCATGACGTGCAGCTGGATGCCCATGCCGGCCAGCACGAACGAGAATTCGCCGATCTGCGCCGTGCCAAGCGCGACGAGCAATGTCGTCGCCATCGGCTGCTTCATCAATGCGAGCGGCGCGTAGGCGAGTATCGCTTTGCCGATGATCACGACAGCGACGATCGCGGCCACCGCAAGCGGCTGCCGAATGAGAATCTGAGGATCGAACAGCATGCCGACGGCGACGAAAAACAACACAGCGAACGTGTCGCGCAGAGGCAGTGAGTCCTCCGCCACCTTATGGCTGAATTTCGAGCCGTTGAGCGCGAGCCCGCCGAGAAACGCGCCCAGCGCGAAGCTCGCATCAAACCAATAGAAGGCCGCCCAGGCGACGCCGAGCGCCAGCGCCAAGGTGCCGAGTGAGAGCAGTTCCCGCGATTTCGTGTGCGCGATCTGCACTATGAGCCACGGGAAAAAACGCCCGCCCACCGCCAACATCACCACGACGAAGCCAGCGATCTTCGCCAGTGTGATCCCAACTGCGGTTGCGATGCTGAGCAGGGAAGCGCCTTGACCCGACCCGGCAAGCACCAGGGCTGGCATCACCACGATGGCGATGATGATGAGCAGGTCTTCGATGAGCAGCCACGAAACGCTGATGCGGCCTTCCTCGCTCTTCATCACTTTGCGGTCTTCGAGGGCGCGCAGGAACACGATCGTGCTGGCAACGGAGAGCGCAGCGCCTAGTACGATGGCTTCCGCCACCGGCATGCCGAACGCGACGCCCACGCCGAACCCTAGCGCGCCGACCAGCACTGTCTGCAGCACGGATCCCGGCACGCTGATCCAGCGCACCGACCAGATGTCGTCGACCGAGATCTTCAGGCCCACCCCGAACATCAGAAGGATGACGCCAACCTCGGACAGCTGCAGTGCCAAATGCACGTCGGCGGTGAAGCCGGGTGAGTGCGGACCGACGGCGACTCCGGCGAGCAAATAACCAACCACCGGCGAAAACCGGAACCGTTGGGCGATGAATCCGAAAACGAAGGCAAGCACGATCGCCGCGACCAGCGTGGTGATCAGTCCTTGCTCCGCCATGCGTTCGTCCTTCCTCGCCGAGTGTGGCCCGGTTGCGTCGACAATCCCAAATCCGAGGCGGAATTGGAACATTTGTTAAGTCGCCCTTGTTGATCGCTCGACGCGCGGGGCTGCGTGGAGAGGGCTGATGACCATCGCTTACGATTTCGCCGCCATGTTTGGTGAGCGGGAGGCGCGCCCGCCTTATGTCGGCCGCTCTGACTTCAGGCGGCTTGAGCGCATCGTCATTCTCGCCGGCGGCGTAGCCCTTGGATTGACGGTCGGCTTCACCGCAGCGATCGGCCTTGGCCGTCCGTCACAAGCGGCGCTCATTCTGTCCGGCGCGATTTTCGGCGCGCTTGCCCTTTATCTCTGTTCGCAGACGCTGCGCGAAAGCTTGGCGCGCAACGCCCATGGCTGCGCCGCGGCGACGATCGCGCATGCGGCCGCGCTTCTTGCTTGGCCGTTGACCGCCTTGTTCGCGCCGATGAGCGCACTTGCTTTTTGGTCAGCGCCGTTTGTCGCGATCTCTGCGCTTGTGCTCTTCGCGTCATGTTGGGGCGGACCGCCGCAGTCGGTCTATCGTCTTGGTCTGCAAGGTGCCTTGGTCGCGGCGCTCGCCGCCTACCAAGGCGCGCTGGTGATCATGGCCGGTTGAACGCCATTAACGTCTTCGCCGAAGAATCAGTGCAACTTTTATCTCGCCCCCGCATTGAGGGGAGCGCGATGGCGTTTGTATCGACCTTCGTCGCCAGCTCGGCGGAGCTTCGCCCGACAGCCAAGTCTGTCGCTTCGGCGCAAAATGACTTCTTCATTGTCGATCGGCTCGTACTGCTCGCTGGTGGTTTGGCGGTCGGAACGATTTTTGGCTTCATGGCGCTGATCGCCATGGGGCGGCAGCCGATGATTGATCTCGTCGTCGTCGGTTCGATGTTGGTGATGATCGCGCTCAACCTTGCGAGCCAGACACTGCGGGAGAGCATGGCCGCTGAGCGGCGGCTGTGCACGATTGCGATGATTGTGAATTGCGCGGCGCTGCTGTGCTGGCCGCTGGTCATGGTTCCCGTGTTGCAGAATGTGCTCTGGGTTGCGCCTGCGTTCGCGGTTCTGAGCTTGCTGGTTCTCACATCATGCTGGCGCGGCTCGTCTCGGGCAATTTATCGCGTTGGCATGCAAGGCGCGATCGTCGCGGCGCTTGGGGCCTATGTTGGCGGCCTCGCGCTTATGAGTTGAGGCCGACGGCGCTGAGCGCTTCCGCTTGCCGTGCCGCTAACCCATCAACGGAGAAATCCGCAACACTCTCCGCGAACATCTGCCCGTAATTCAGTTCCGCACGCAGATGCAGGAACGCCGCGCCCAAGCCAATCGCGGCGCGGTCCATGAACACGAATTCGCGCGGCACCAGCACCGGACCGAGTGTCTTTAGCCGCTTGCGCACTTCGAACGCTTCGCGCCGGCCATACTCCGCGGGCGGCACGTCGTCAGCGATGGTCCGCACGCGATAGTCGAGCAGGGGGCCGTAGATGAAGCGCGCCCACAAGGTTAGCGCTTCGATCAGTTCGGCGTTCAAGTTCTTGAAGCCCCAGATTTCGTAAGCGTGCGCGACCTGATCCATGTCGCCGGCTCTGAGCCCGCGATAGAGCCCGACAACGCCTTCGAGGAAACGCGGCGGGAAAATGCGCACGCAGCCGAAATCGAGCAGATGCAGGCGCTCGGCGTTATCGGTGAGCGCGTAATTGCCGAGATGCGGGTCGCCGTGAATGACACCGTAATGCGTCATCGGTCCCCACCAGGCTTTGAATAACAGTTCGGCGATGCGGTTGCGCGTCTCCTGTGGCTCATCGAGCCAGCTCATCAGTCCGCGGCCTTCGAGCCAGGTCATGGTGAGCAAGCGCTTGGTTGAAAGGTCTTCGAGTGGCTCAGGTGTCTTGATTCGTCGTTCGTCGGCCAGCATGCGCGCAAACAGCCGCATGTGTTTCAGCTCGCGCGCATAATCCAATTCCTCGCGCAGCCGCTCCCCGACTTCGATGACCGCTTCGGAGGAATCGATGGTGCCGTCCATGCTCTTGAACAGATTGAGCAGAGTGCGGAGCTGGCCGAGGTCGGCCTCGACGGCGCTCGCCATGTCCGGATACTGAAGCTTGCACGCGAGCGCGCGGCCGTCGTGCGCGACTGCGCGGTGGACTTGACCCAACGATGCCGCGGCGGCCGCTTCACGCTCAAAACTGGCAAATTTGGTTTCCCAATTCTCACCAAGCTCAGCGCGCATACGGCGCTGCACGAACGGCCAGCCCATGGCCGGCGCGTGCGCCTGCAGTTTGCGGAACTCTTCCGCGTAGGCTTGCGGCAGCAGGTCCGGGATGGTCGCCAAAAGCTGCGCCACCTTCATCAGTGGGCCTTTCGAGCGGCCCAAAGCCTGGCGCACAGCGCGCGCCAGCGCCGCCTGATCCGCGCCCATGACACGTGCGCCCACTGCGCCCGACATACTCGCGCCCACCTTTGCCACGCGCCCGATGCGCGCGGAGAGGCGATTGCGTTCGGGGTCTGGCGTATCGGTCAAGCGCGGCTCCATGCTCGCCCTTGATGGGCGAGCTGTCGGCGCGCAACGCGCGACGACTGAGTGGGTGACTCCTCAAGGCCTGCGTTGTCACCCACTCCGTCCGCTTCGCGGACACCTCGCCCATCAAGGGCGAGGAGGGCGGGTGCGCCTTTGCTTCGCGATAAGGTGAACATCATGTTTAGATAACTACTACATCCGCTTACGAAAATTGCATTTCAGTGTGCCATTTTAACGCGACCTGAACCTACCTTGCCTATGGTCGCTCCACGAACAGCGTTTCCGGCAGATGAAACGCGTCGATAAAGTGGTGGGACATGGGCAAGACGATCCTGATCGTCGATGACGATCCGGCGCAGCGCCGCCTGTTGCAAGCGGCTGTAGAGCGCAATGGTTTTTCGACACGCACGGCCGAGAATGGCCAGCAAGCCGTCGATGCGGTCGATACGCACGCCGATATTGATGTCGTCATGCTCGATCTCGTCATGCCGGGCATGTCTGGCCAGGAAGCGCTGAAAGAGATTCGTCAGCGCCGCGCCGATCTGCCGTGCATCGTGCTCACCGCATCTGGCGGCATCGACACGGTCGTGCAGGCCATGCAAGCGGGTGCAAGCGACTTCTTCGTGAAGCCGGCCTCGCCGGAACGCATCATGGTCTCGATCCGCAATGCGCTCGAGATGACCAATTTGAAGTCCGAGGTCGGGCGCCTGAAAAAGCGCGCCGCCGGACAGCTTTCGTTCGACGACATGGTCGCCAACGCGCCGGCGATGCAGCCAGTGGTGCGCATGGGCAAGCGCGCGGCGGGTTCCAATATTCCAGTGCTGATCACCGGCGAAAGCGGCGTAGGCAAGGAATTGCTCGCGCGCGCCATCCAAGGTGCAAGCGATCGAGCTGGACGCCCGTTCGTAACTGTGAATTGCGGCGCCATTCCGGAAAATCTCGTGGAGTCGATCCTCTTCGGCCACACCAAAGGCTCGTTCACGGGCGCCACCGACAATCACGCCGGCAAGTTCACTGAAGCGAACGGCGGTACGCTTTTCCTCGACGAAGTCGGCGAACTGCCACTCGACATGCAGGTGAAGCTGCTGCGTGTGCTGCAGGAAGGTGAAGTCGACCCGATCGGCGCCAAACGCCCGGTGAAGGTCGATGTCCGCATCATCAGCGCGACCAACAAGGATCTCGCCAAGCTCGTCGCCGACGGCGCGTTCCGCGAAGATCTCTACTATCGCCTGAACGTCTTCCCGATCGAAGCGCCGCCGTTGCGTGAGCGCAAGGAGGACCTCGTCACACTCGTTCAACGCTTCGTCGCCCGCTTCAATGCGGAAGAGGGCCGCAATGTGCGCGGCGCTTCCGAGGCGACGATGCAAATGCTGCTCAACGCCGACTGGCCGGGTAACGTCCGCCAGCTTGAAAACTCGGTGTTCCGCGCCGTGATCCTCTGCGAAGGCGATTTGCTGCAGCCGGAAGATTTTCCGCAAATCTCTGGCCTGAAGCCGCTTTCGGCGGCCAACGACTCGCATCCGCTCGACCTGCCGGTCGCCGCCAACGATCATCAGGCGCTCGCCGCGCATGTGCAATACGCAGCGTCGATGGCGGCGGTTTCCGATGCGCCGCAGCCGGTGCAGGTGTTCGACGGCGAAGGCCATCTGCGTCAGCTCGAGCAGATCGAGCGCGACCTGATTGAATTGGCGATCGACCACTATGCCGGCCACATGTCGGAGGTGGCGCGCCGACTCGGCATTGGTCGTTCGACGCTTTACCGCAAACTGCGCGAGTATGGCCTCGAAGAGCGCGCCGTCGCCGAGGGCTAACGCCCGCGAATGAACGACGCATCCTTGCGTTGTGCAGCGCCCTGACGCAGACTTTCCCGGCTTGAGGGAGAGGCGTATGCGTTTACTGGCGTTGGTTTTGGTTTCGATCACCGCGGCTTTAGTTGCGCGAGGCGCATCGGCTGAATCGCCCCGCGACAGCGCTGGCGACTATTTTGTCGCCGCGGTGATGAGCACGCCGCACGACACAGTTCCACTAACCGGTGAATCGCGCGGGCAAGCCGGTCAGGCCTTCCTGCTTCCGAACAACGGTGCGGCATCCGCCGTCGTGGTTGCGTGCGAGGAAGCATGCTCATCAGCCAGCATTGGTTTGAGCGCTGCAGGTTTGCAGCCGCTCACGGCATCTCACGCCGTGGGCAATCCGCACGTAGCGGTGCTAAACATTCCACCGAACTACGCTCGAACGCTGTCTAACTTTGAAGTGCGAATCTCTCTTGGCTGCAACCGACCCCAAGGTTGCTATTATCGATGGGCGATTCTTGCTGGCGGCAATGTCCCAACGCTCGCCCAACGCGGCATGCGTCCGGCGCCGACGGATCACGAGTGGATCGCTGGCGCGCCACCGGCCGGTGCGCTGCGCTGGGTGTCGCGTCCGAATGGCGACGACCTCCGTTTCTTCTATCCGATCCAAGCCTGGGACAATAACCGCTCGGGTTCGGCGCAGCTGCAATGCCTGGTAGCTGCGGATGGCGCGCTACGCTGCCGCGCGCGCAACGAGACGCCCGCTGGCGCGGGCTTTGGCGACGCGGCGCGGCGCTTGTCCTCGATGCTGCGCGTCGAAACGACCGATGCGGCGGGACAGTCGACTGTGAACCGGCAAGTCGTCATTCCGGTGCAATTCGCGCGCGCTGGCTGAACCCGGACGCAACGTCGCACCGCGAACTCTAAGTCTGGGCTCCGCGTTCACCGAGCGTGGATGCGAAACGCGATACTTTGACCGGCGCCGTAGCGTTGGTGACCGGCGCGGAGTCAGGCATCGGCGCGGCTTGCGCCGAGAGCCTTGGACAGGCGGGCGCGTCGATTGCACTTTGCTATTTCCATGACGAAGCGGGCGCCCGCGCCATCGCCGACCGCGTTCAGAGTTTCGGCGCTCACATATTGACCATCCAGTGCGATGTGTCGGACGAGGTCTCCGTTGGACACGCTTTTGATCAAGCTCAGGAGCTGGGCCACCCAAGCATTTTGATCAATTCAGCCGGCATCAACCAAAGCGGAGTGGCAGTCGCCGACATGCCTCTCGCGCAGTGGCGACGCTTGCTCGACACCGATCTCACTGGTGCGTTTCTGACTTGCCGGAGGTTCATTCGCGACTTGCGCGCGGCTCAGCGGCCCGGCCGCATAGTCAACATCTCTTCGATACATGCCGAGGTGGTCCGTGCAGGAGCAGCGGATTATGCGAGTGCAAAGGCAGGATTGCGCAATCTCACGCGTACGTTGGCGCTTGAATGCGCGCCACTGAAAATCAATGTCAATTCCATCGAACCCGGCATGATCCTCACGCCGATGAACGCGCGCGCTGAAACCGACGCCGCCTATCGCACACAGCTTGAGGTCAATATTCCCTGGGGTCGCGCAGGCCGTGCCGAGGAAGTTGCGGAGCTTGCGCGCTTTCCAGCACAGTGGGATCCGAAGCTTGGAATTCACGTGACTTGAAGTCGCGGC
>JADMIO010634432.1_pt1 | contig 52246 bp, 38 predicted proteins | sample 8958161 | NCBI WGS metagenome assembly JADMIO01 (sample SAMN16585339, study PRJNA669376) | soil metagenome | isolation source: Crop rotation soil | place: USA: Cullars Rotation, Alabama | collected 2011
CGCCACCATAAAACTGGGCGGTAAAGCTGCCATCATGGGTAGTGAATATGATTGGAGCAAACGTCAGATGTTTGCAGATGGAGGACGCGGTTTCGTGTCGGGTGCTCTGGCATATCTCGGTTCAACCTGGGTGGCAAAGGCGTTCGGCGTGGGCGATGCTGCCGGTGCGCAAGCGAGCAATGCTGCGATTGCGAGACTGGCTCAACTGGCTGAAGAAGGCGGACACACACTTCTACGCGATGGTGCAAATGAAGCGATCACTTCTTCTTTTCAGAACATTATCCGCCATGCCATCATGGCTCACTCAATGAAAGTTCCGGTTGAAGCAGTAAAAGCATTGGCAACCGAGGTAGCAATGGAGGGCAGCGAAGATGCAGTGAACGTTGCACTCACCAGCGCATTATCACAGGCTCTGGCGCAACAAGCGACGCATGTAGTCACCAATCTCGGTATCGAATACGGTGTTACGGCCGCATCCGGTGGCATCGGCGGTGGCGGTTCCGGTACCATCAGCGGTATCTCGGATTGGGATCCGAGAAAATCGCTCGATCAGAATCTGGTGAATTTAGGCACTTCTGCAGGAACGAGTGCATTAGTTGGTATCACAAGTGCTGTCGTTCACAAAACAGCATTTAAAGCCATCGGATTTGGTTACGAGCAGGTGCAAAGCTTGTTGGATCCGGAATTTGAAACGGGCGATGGAATGTCGAAGATAAGCCGATTCCGAATACGACCTGTCCTTCCGCAACTATTGCCTCATCAAAATGTGGATGTATCGGATCATCGACAAATTAGAATTCCCTTCCGTTCTATAATCTCCGAACAACCGGATAACATGTCAGTTCTACGAAGACCAGTCGGTTTTACGAAAACAGCTTCGTTGGAACCGGAGCAATAAACTAAGTTCCAAGAATTGAACGAAACTTCCCCGGTAAAACAAGTGCGCAAGCCTGTTTACATAACGGCGCATCGAAATAACAAAAGGGAACCGTCATATAGGTGAATCGTCTTATCAGCCCAGATTCCCGATTTGAAGGGTTGTTTAAGTTAAATCGAAAGCAATCACATCACCGCAAAATTGCGATGGAAAGACTATAAACAGTATCTCGAAAGTCTGATGACAGCCATCGCCAAAAGGAGGAATTTTATGTTCAAGTCGTTCAATCGCGGAATAGCGGCACTGGCTGTAGTGGCAGCCACCACAGCTGGTTGTGCATTGCCGGCATCGGCCGACTATTACGTTAATCCATATTACACAACAAGATATTATCCGAACACGTATGTGACACCATACTACACGGATGATTATGGGTACCGAGCACACAGATATGTGAAACCGGCTCTGATTGGGGCTGGCGTAGGCGGTCTGGTTGGACTCGGTGTTAGTGCGCTTTCACCGAGACACAGGCGTCATACGATCCGCAACGTTGGAATCGGAGCGGGAGTAGGAGCTGGTGTGGGCCTGCTTGGTGGGCTATTGGATAGCGATGACTATTATTATTAAGTCGTTGCAGTTTAGATAATGGATGAGCGGGTTTCGAGTGATAGGCGGGACCCGCCATTTGATGGGGTATGAGCCGGCGAGCTGCCGGCGCTCCCGGGCTCCGGATCGTGTTTTACACTTTCTCAATGCATTTGTTTAGTTTTCGGAGCGTTCCACTCTCGATTCTTGGGACCTGAGAGAACAGGTCCATGATCTCGTTTAGCACTTTGCGGATTTCGGTTTTTCGGTTTTTGGAAATCTCGTCTTTGGCTTCTTTGTTCCAACGGTTTATTCCGCTGGTTTCATTGAAATGGTTGAGCAGTGCTCCGGCTAATTTTTCGCAGAATTCTTTGGTTAGACTTTTTCCAACCTTCATGGAGCGCACCATATTCAAGAGATGTTCCATCGACTCGGGAGTCCATCTTGCTTGAGCGGCTTTCGACAAGGCGTCCAGGGTTTCGATTTCCATTTGTCTTGCATTGGCAGGAACTTTGGCAGCCTCGGTTGATTTGTGGAATTTTTTCAGGAGTTCACTGTCGGTTTGAGTTTGTTTTTTCTCTTTTTCAGGTGGTGGTTCCGGCGGTGGCGATTCAATGTTGAGAACAAATCCACGCAAGCGCAATACTTGGGGATGAGAACTTCCCTCCGGATTATGGCTTTCGATCAAATCAGCGATCATGCGAACATTGGTCGCAAACTGCTCGGATCGGTCCTGACAGTTGCACATTGTTTTGACAAGGAACTCGCGAATGTCATTGCTCAAACTGCTATGAATGCAAAGTTCCACACAAACAAGAAAGCCTTTCAAGAAGCTCTCTTCATGCCATTCTTGCCGTGCGGCAGAACGCATATAATCAATCACTTGTCCTTCCATTGTAGAAACAAGAGTTTGGTCAGGTAATTTGTATTTCTTCACAAGTTCGAATGCTTCTTTATAGTCACCACGGGCGGTGAGATCACGTGCTTGAGCAAGAGCAGCAGTGCTGAATTTTTTCTGCAATTTATATTCGACGATCAACTCCTCGTCAGCAAGTTCGTTAGCTTCTTTGAACTTTCCTTCTTCCAATAAGCTGATTATCTGATCCGATCGTTTCTTATCATCAGCCCGACGAAAGCTATCCGCAGCCAACCGCGTAGCCAATCGCACCCCACCCATCAAATCGGCTTCACCCAGTTCTCCGACAAAAGCGCATGCAACCTGTGCAAATTCATCCAGCTCTGCCAGAGGCCCATCCAGTTCTTTTTTCATCCCATTGTAAATCCGCTCGGGCTTACTTGTCCGCAACGCCTTCACAACGTCCTGGCTGGAGTTCATCATCTTAAATGCCACCGCCATCCCGATCAAAGCACGATCATGCAGTTCTTCGGATCCGGTCGCTGGGAGCGCCGGCGGCTCGCCGGCATCCCCCTCTAAACCATCATCCTGTAACCGAACAATCTGCTTAAAGGATCTAATCGCCAGATCCGGCCGCTTCCCAAGGAGATAACAATGCCCAAGTTTCAATAAAATATCCGCGTCACCATCCACGGTGGCGCCGCTTACGCTCTGCGACGCCCCAATCGCTCTCGCCGCTTCATAAATCGACGCTGCATTCCCATACTGATGAAATTTCTGAAAATGTTCCGCCAGAAACTTCAGCGCCATGCCTAAACCAGGAACACTCCGCAGCGGTCCTTGGGCATTATTCAAAAGCCCATACGAAAGGTCCTGCAAAAGCTGTTTGTCCTCAAGCAAAGCCTGCGCATCCGCAGATCTTCCTAATTGACAATAAGCAGCCATCAAGCCCGAAAAACAGTTCAACTTATCGTGTGCCGAAACAATTTTCCGTTGTAAAACAGTCTTGAAGTAAATCACAGAAGCAGCCGGATTGTTGTTCAACAAACAACAATGTCCTGCTCGAATGTTCAATCGATTTTCAAACAACTGTTCCTCTTCAATCGCCTTCGGCATTTTCACCGCCCCTTTCACCGCCGGCTTCTGATTATTGCTTGCCACCGCATCCAGTGCCTTAATGTAGAAATCCAAAGCCTCTTTATAGGAGCTTGCTGCGAAACACTCATCTGCCTTAGTGGCAAGATCGGCAGCCGTCATCATCTGACTCAGAACTGTAGTTAACATAGCTTCGCCCGCAGACGATGCCTGTTTCCAAAGACTGCTAAATTTATCTTTCGCACCCCGTTTTTTAATACTCAAACTGGAAAGTGCAGAGAGAACGGCGGGCTTTTCGGCAAAGCGAACAACATCAGTATTTTGAATCTCCTCGATCAGCCGCATCTGCTCACCGGGATCCAGCTCCGGCAAGTTGAGCAAATCCTCTTGCGACGCATCAAGTGATGGAACGAATTCGACTGGTGCCCTCAATAATTGAATCAACGTCTGTGCCGACTGTCGAATCTCGTCGATTGAATGCTCTCGGAGTTGGGAGAACAAACGTGACTCATATGGGTTCAACAAGTCCGCACTACAAAACAAAAGGCATTCTCTGTCTTGTCCCCAAACTAACAACTCGGGATCGGCAGCCAGACTCATCAACGAAATTTCGATCAACCACGCCGAGAAGTTATCGATGTAACTTCCGAAATGTTCTCTGCTCCGATATGGATGTTGATAATTGGGATGACCAAGTTCCGCGCTTTTCATTCCTTGCAAGTCAGGAACATACATGCCGTCGAAATCAATCAACATGACGTTGTCATCTTGAATCAAAATGTTACCATGCTGCAAGTCACCATGGGCGATACCAGCCGCGCGCATCTCATCAACAATCGTTCTTAATCGCTCTGCGATCTTTTTCACTCGATCGCTGTTCTCACCATGCTTTGCAAGAAAACGATCCAGAGGAATGCCGTTCAACCAATCCATTTTGATGACAGGCAGCCACTGCCCCTGCACTTTGATACCCTGGGCAATATATTCCATCGGCGGAGCCCAGGATGGTTTCAACGCTTTCAAAGTCGCGAGAATCTTCTCGTATCGCAACTTGTGATCGGGCACTTCATTATGAAAACATCTCACCGCCCACGACTTGCCAATACCGTTCAACTTATAAACACTTGCAAACGCACCCGTCGACGGTTTCGGCAAACCGATCGGGCTCAACTCAATCTGAGCGTTTCGCAACTCCGCATCGGCGAAGCAAACCGCAGGATTCTGAACAGCTTCGTTGTAGTCTTGCGGATTCGGCCAGTCCATAAGCCGCGCGGTCTCCTCGTCTTCTCCGCTATAACTTATTTTTCCCGTTTGGCTGATTTTCATTCGATTCTTGTGCTTCGACTGGGTTATGATGGGTACATTAGTTTGGTCGGTATATATAAGAATGATCCGACCAGTGTATTCTCCGGAGGCGAATCATGGGAAAAGAGCAAGTTCAGAAGAAAGAAACCAAGAAGAAGCCAACCAAGACCAAGAAAGAGAAGAAGGCTGCCAAGCTCGAGAAGAAACAGAACAAATAAAGAAGCGCCAGGCGCTGTTCGAGCAGGGTTGCCTGCTAGAGCAGGATGACGCGAAGATTAATTTGAGAAAGGCAGCGGCTAGCTATCGCGAGGCTGCCGATCTTGGTCATATCGAAGCCCAGCTTGCAATGGCGCGGTTGTGCCTTCTGGGCAAAGGCGTTCAACAAGATGCCGCAGAAGCCGCCGATTGGTATCGCATGGCTGCGGAACAGGGTCACGTAGAAGCGCAATTCAACCTCGGCGAGATGTATTCACTCGGTCGTGGCGTCGAACAGTCATATGAAGTAGCGGCGCAGTGGTACTCCCGAGCCGCTGACAACGGTATGCTCGATGCCCAGATCCGTTTGTCATTACTCGAAAAACGCAGGTAAGTAAAACGGATGTTCAGCGGCGCCCCTCCAGTTCATCTCATGTGGTCGGACATGTTCGACCCGAAAAAACCGAAGGTGCAAAAGCCTGTTGATTGGCGGCGCATCGGCAAATTGTTTCTGCCTTATTGGAAACAAGAATTGCAGGTTCTCATCTGCACGCTTTTTGTTTCGCTGCTTGGATTGTTGCCGCCGTTTCTCGCCATGTGGATCATCGATAAAGCCATTCCGAAAGCCGATTTCGGTATGGTATCGCTGATGGTGTCGGGCATGATTGCTGCCGCGCTGTTCTCGTCACTGGTAGGTGTGTATCAAGGATATTTGAACGCATGGGTAGGCGAAGGTATTATGCGCGATTTGAAAACCAGATTGATGGCGCATATGTATCGAATGCCGCTGGAGTTTTTCACCAGTACTAAAACCGGTGAGATTATGAACCGCGTTTCCAATGACATTGACAGCATCGACAATGTGGTATCAATGACCTTGGTTTCGATCGTGACGAACATCTTCGTGATCACGACGACGTTGATCAGTATTTTTATTCTGGATTGGCGCCTGGCACTGGTATCGGTGATGGTGATTCCATTTATGATCATGCCGCTCTGGCCGGTCGGGCGCAAGATGTATGAGATCCGCAAGGCGACCAGAAAGAAGCGCGATGAGTTGAATGCGATCGAGCAGGAGACTCTTTCTGTTTCCGGAATCATGCTGCTCAAATCATTTGTGAGAGAACAGTATGAAAGTCAACGGTTCTTCAATCTAAGTACTGAGTTGATGCATACAGAGATTAGATTGGCGATGGTGGGGCGATGGTTTCTCGCGGCGGTGGCTGCGATGGTCACGATCGGTCCCGCGATCATTTGGCTTGCGGGTGGATGGATGTGCATTTACCAGGGAATGACAATCGGGATGGTCGTGTCATTTGTGGCCTTGTTGGGCCGATTGTATACGCCCGCTTCTGCACTTGCTGGTGTTCAGGCGCAGATCATTAGTGCTCTTGCGGTTTTCGAACGTATTTTCGATTATCTCGATATGACCGAGGAGGCATCACTGGCGGTGCCAATTGCGTCGAACGAAACTGGTAATGGTGTGTCAGATCCGCTGAAAGATATTGTTGGTGACATCGCATTTCAAAACGTTTCCTTTTCCTATCCGGAGCGAACTCAATCGCTGCAAGATATTTCATTCAATGTGAAAGCGGGACAGGTTGCTGCTCTTGTTGGTCCATCAGGCGCAGGCAAAACTACAATTACATCTTTAGTTCCGAGATTTTATGAACCGCAGGAAGGTAACATAACGATCGATGATAAAGACATTCGTTCTATCTCACTTGCAGATCTGAGAAAACATATCGGTGTTGTGACCCAGGAAACATATCTCTTTCACGATACTGTGATGAACAACCTCAAGTATGCAAGACCGGATTCGACGGAAGAAGAGATCATCTCCGCGACTAAAGCGGCGAATATTCATGATGTGATTGGGAATCTTGCGCTCGGCTATGACACCGTAGTTGGTGAACGTGGTTACAAACTTTCTGGCGGTGAAAGACAACGACTTGCGATCGCGCGCGTGTTGCTTAAGAATCCGAAGATTCTAATTCTCGACGAAGCCACCAGTTCTCTCGATAGTGAAAACGAAGCGTTGATCCAGGCTGCACTCGTTCCTCTCATGAAAGGGCGAACAAGTCTTGTGATTGCACATCGATTGTCGACCGTTCTCTCCGCCGATGTCATCTTTGTTATTGATGAAGGACGAATCGTAGATTTCGGAAAGCATGCGGAACTGCTGAATCGTGGTGGTCTTTATGCGCGCCTTTATCATCAACAATTCCGCAACGTGTAATGGCCCATTCGAAACCGTCGGAAATTTCCCTTGGACGAAACTACACCACGCTTTCCGTGAGAGGGAAATTTTGGAGCGAAAAATGTCCGTGGTACGGAAACTATGCCCCGCTTTCCGTGAGAGGGAAATTTTGGAGCGAAAAATGTCCGTGGTACGGAAACTATGCCCCGCTTTCCGTGAGAGGGAAATTTTGGAGCGAAAAATGTCCGTGGTACGGAAACTATGCCCCGCTTTCCGTGAGAGGGAAATTTTGGAGCGAAAAATGTCCGTGGTACGGAAACTATGCCACGCTTTCCGTGAGAGGGAAATTTTGGAGCAAAAAATTTCCGTGAGGCGGACACTACGCCACGCTTTCCGTGAGAGGGAAATTTTGGAGCGAGAAATTCTCGACCCGAGGGCTCTGAAAGACAAAGGACGCCCTTTAGGAGGGCGCCCTTCGATTTACATCGCGAAGAAGGAGATGGGATTAGCGCTTGCGGCGACCGGCGCTGGCAAGCTCTTCCTCTTCTTCCTCTTCTTCTTCATACTCTTCGTCGTCACTTTCGTAATCGCTGGCGACTCTTTCCATCTCGGCTTCGAGAATGTCGCTAGGATCGATGGCTTCCGACATGATCTCTTCGATCGGATCTTCGACGCCCATTTGCTCAAGCGCAGGCACCAGGCAGCGAGTGATGAGCTCGTCCAGGATATCGCCGAGAACTTCGGGATCGGCTTTGGCATCATGGGTGGTCAAGGTTTCCATGTCATCTTGCATGTTTTTGAGCACTTGCAAGGTATACAAAAGGTATTTTTCGGTTTTAACTTCAGGCATTGTCAAGAATCTCCTTCTCCGGAAACGATTCTGCCGCAATCCGCAGCAGCTCTACCAATCGTGCTGCACCCGCAGCAGAACTAACTATATCAAGCTTTGCTCACAAAGACTTTAGATCCGCTGAACAAAAAAGATTAGACGTGAAACCTGTCACCAACCTTGACAATACCCCAAACCCCGCCAGTATATATGCATCTAATTCAACCCGATATACGAACTGGGAGCGCAGGCGGCTCGCCTGCTCCACGCGCGAAGCGTGTTTTATGGTCCCAATGCTGCCACCACATGCGGTGCTACCTGTATTCATTCAAATTAGATCGAACGAACTTCGTCGTGTTTGGATACATCATAGCCATCCCTTTTGGCCAGGTGCCAAAATCCTGATCCGAGGTGCTCATGATTACAACAGCGAAAATCGATGAATAGAACTCCTTCGGATCGGAAATATTGGGTGACATGAGGTCACCGGGTACGGTATCAAAATCCGACTTTATTGCGTTACAGAGTTCCCGAATATTGATGAAGTCTTTATCGCTCTGAAGCGCAAAAGCACAGCGGTTCAAAACATTGTAGGTTATTGAATTGCCCGTATATGACGCCCAACTTTCACCGATGTAGATCGTCTTGGTTACAGGACTGTAGAGAACCGGCCATCCTCGTGCATATTCTTCAATCGTGGCGCGATCGACACCAAATGAACTGGCCAAATCATCGAAGTTAGGCACCACTTTTGCAATGGTAGGCGTCAAGACAATTCGAACGCCAATATCAGAAAGTTTGCTCTTCAATTTGGGCGGCACCAGACGCAGCGCGTGGAGCACTTCTTCACGGACAGTTTCAGAAAGATCCGTTTTCTCTGAAATTGAAACCAGAGATTTATCGAGTTCATCAAAATCCTTTGGCATCTGAGAGACTGTTTAACCTTCTTCCGCTGTTCTCTTCACATACGACAACCGCTTTTTCATATCCGCATCGGCCTGTGACTCGAGCACTTTCTCTTTGAATGGCAAAACCACTGCGATATCAATACTTCCAGTCAGTTCCACAACAGTAGCATTGCCACCATCCGATTCTTGCAACGACCAATACCCTTCGAACTTGTTCAACTTATCGGATTCGACTAATTTGTAGTCGATCCGATCGGGCTGCTTCTCATATTCGGCATAAACGACGCGCGAACTTCCAAGCATCGGCAGCCCCGGAAACTTCTCCTCGATGACAGTCTTTTCCGCGTCCGACGACAGCACCTTTCTCTTGTCAGGCTCCGAGCTCCGGTAACTCAAAATCGCGCTCCAAACCTTGGTACGCGGGGCATTGACGGTGATTGACTTCTTCATGATTCCCCTCGGCTTTTCAATTCCATAAGACTTTATCCAACAGCCTCCTAAAACACAACCTCATAACGTAAGAGCTTTAAGATGGGGATCATGGGAGAACTATTTGAATGAACGCAATTGCATTGAGGTCAGGAAGTCTAGTTCTGGCGCTTACTGTGCTGCTTTCTCCGATGTCGGCTTTTGCTGAGGAAAGTAAGGATGCGCCGCTTTTGCCGCAGGAAGCGGCTCTCGACAACTCGAAACCACCGGAACCAACGCCTGATCCGATCACGGATCCAAACGTAACAAACACAACGAAGATGTTGAATGGTTCTATCACGAAGTTGGACCGGGCTGATCAGGGTGATCCTTCCGCTGGCACTATCAGAATTGAATCGAAAGGGCCTTTGACGATCAAAATCAACGGGGCCAATATGGATTTGCAGAAGGCAGCAGGATTATTCAAATTGCTGATCGGTGGCGGCTCGCCGTTCATTCAGTTGAATAGCAGAACGCCGCAAATGTCGAGCGAACAATTCAGGAAACTTGAGTATGGTGTCATTGGACTGGATGCGGTGCTTCAGCTTGATGGAACTTCTGGACCGGTGGTTCGGCATCTTTATCCGAGCTGCCCGGCGGAGTTGGCTGGGATGCAGCCGGGGGATCGGATTGTTCAAGCGCAAGATCATATTTTTAAACCCGGCGAAGGACAACGCGTTCTCTGGAACATCGTTGGCGGCAAAGCAGGGACACCGTTGGATGTGACCGTTCTTCGGCAAGGACAGCCGATTACTTTCCACATGGTGCGGATGAATATTGAAGATATTCAGAATGAACGGATTCGACGGATGTATGAGAATTTGTTGAGTGCGCTGGGACCGCCGAGTTATCAGGCGGGTAACACGGCAGGCACTACATTCGGTGCCACTCCACAGGGCACCGAAGATGGTGACGACGATGAGGAACTGTAGGTAATAAGCAAAGAACATTAGAACAATATTTCGGCTACGCGCGTAGTTTGCCGGCGAGCCGCCGGCGCTCCCGGGCTGCGGATCCGTTACTTCTTTTGTTCCGCTTTAATTTCGCGGATGTGTTGGGCGATCCAGAGTTTGAAACCGTCGACATCTTTGGGGCCCTGGCCTAAGTTGCCGCAGCGGCCGCGGTCTTTGGAGAAGACGCCGATCATGTTCATGGGTTGTCCTTCGTTTTCATAGGAACGCTCTAACGCGAAGATGTGTACTTCAGGCTCTGATTTTTTGAACATGTTGAAGGCGCCAGGCTTATCTGCGGAGATGCAGATTCCGAGCATCTCGGCTTCCATTGTTTTTTTCGTGGTGGGCATGATGACGATTACTCGCGTCAAACCATCGAACTCGTCGACCAGACACTGCAACTCGTCGGACGGAATTTGATCCTGAACAGGAAATTCTGTTGCGACTTGATCCCAGAGGTGACGCAGAATTCTCGACATTTCGTTTTGAACTGAGGCTTGTTGAAACTTGATCGGATCCCAATAAACAAACTGAGGAAGAACGCTGTATGCAAAAGCATAATGTTGCGGTCGAGCTCGTTCTAAGCCGGCATAGGGATCTTCGGGTGGCGAAAAGTCGAGATTCTCTTTTTCATCAGAAGGCATAGTAATCCTCCGGGATCGTTTCGGTGGGACGCCAATCAATGTCTCCAGCTTGTGCTCCTGCATACTGTATAAACAGTTCTGCCATTTCGTCTCGATCGAGTTTAGGTTTGTACATCGCGCTCGCGCGCGTCCATGTATCCGCGTTCGTCGGATTGAGTTCTTCCGCTTTCACAAGACCAATCACAAGTACCAATATGTGCTTGCATACTTGTCCGCGCAAACCGCCGCATGCATTCAAGTTTTGTGTGCAGCAACAAAATGTTCCGTCTTCGCACAGTTTGCATCCATAAACCAGTTCTGCGTCAGTTTGACTGCGCACCACCCCCAGTACCATGCTCGATTCCACCTTTGCGAACAGTTGGAATCGATCGGCTTTCAGCATCGTGAGAACTTTGTCAAAACGACTTTTATCCACAGCCTGAGATACGCGTTTCATAAACTCTGGAAACTCAACTGGCGCAGCCGGAGTATTTCTCTTAAATTCAAGCAGCTTGTACGGATGAGGTCCTGGACCTTTCCATGCCATCGCCAATGGTGGCTCGAAACCATCAGGAAATTTTGTCGTTTCGTCGAAAACTGTTTTTTCGAAAATATTGCTGACGGGCAGTAATGCTCCAGTGAGATCGGCTCCTCGAAGATCCACAACAGTCAGATTGCAATTAACGAAAGAGGTACCTGTCAGACAGGCGTGTTGGAAATTAGAACCCTGAAAATTACAGCCGACGAACCTGGCACCACTGGCGATGCCCTCGCTGAAGTTGTTGCGAATCAGTTCGCAGTTAACAAAATTACTTTCCGTTAGAACCGCATTGCAAAACTTCGAGGACTCGATTGTGCAGTCTTCTAAATCAATGCCGTTCATCAGGCAGTTGATGAAGTTCGCATCAGTTGCAGACACATCGCGCCACCTGGTGCTGGAGAAATTCGCTTTGAGAAAGCTCGTACGATAAATTTGCACCTTATCGAATGCAGACTCGGAAAAATCTGCTTTCATCATCGAGCCCTCGGTTAGATTAGTCCTGAGAAACTGAGACATCTGCAAATTCGTATTCATCATATTCGTGCCGCTCAAAATTCCGTCACGAATCAGAACTTTCGACAAATTGGATCCATCCAGACTGACATTGTTGAACGTCACTTCCGGTAGTTCACAACCTGAGAGATCGCACTCTTCAAGTGCCGCTCTCTTGCCACGGTCCCATGGTCTCGCATTCCAATGTTTGATACCTTCGGGTCCGCCACGCAATTCGGCTAACATTGCCGTGGTAGCATCGGCGGTGGCTGCATTGGCGGACTCAATTTTGGCTTCCAGTTCTTCACTCGACGGTTTCCTGATACCACATGCTTCGCAATATGCATCCACAATCAACGCTTTCAATTCTTTCGCTTTCAAAGGCGCTTTGCTCGCCTTGACCGTGATCGACTCGACCACCAGCGCAGTTGCGCCAGCTCCGAACGATGCCGTCACGCTGCGCATGGCTTCGCTCATACTTTTTTTGAACCAGTGCTCCGGCGTGTAGATATCTATCCACTTCGTTTTTCCGCGGCCGAGTATCAGCGCGGTGCGGGTCTCCATATCAAATCGAAACTCCGCGACTATCTCCAACCTTGCGCATCGATCGGCGACGTTATCGAGTTCTGCAAGCCGGGATGCCGTGCTGGTGGATTCTGCCATTATCGAACCTCGAGCGACAGTAGATAGATACCCAGCGGATACGGCAAACCTTTGCGTTTAAGATAAATACTTAAAGGTGCTTAAAACGGGCGCACGCAGTGCGCCCCTACACCGGAGGCGGATGCAATACGCCCATACATCGCAGGCGAATGCAATGCGCCCATAGATCGGACGCGAATGCAATGCGCCCATAGATCGGAGGCGAATACAATGCGTCCCAAGAGCGGTCAAATCTTCAATTTGTCCTTCGCATAGGCTCGAATGTTCGGAAAGTTTGCGCGCACCTCGTCGGTGTCTTTTCCGTTCGCGCCCAGCAAACCAGCAAAAGTTTCTGCAAACGCTTCTCGCGCACCAGTGTATCCCGGTTTCGTGTAGTACCACAGGCGGTGCTTGACGTCATCTGACATGGCGTCCATATCTTTCTGATGCAGAGCCAAAAATTCAGGAGTTTTCGTAAATGTTCCAGACGAAACATCAGTAGCATGACCAAGTTCATGCAGCAGGACATTGCGCACGGAATCGGCGTCGAAAGCGATATCACCAAGTTGTTTCGTGCCGGCAATAATCTTTCGTTCGTAAATATAAACGTTCTGGTCATAGCATCGCGCCGCATCCTGAGCCAGGAACAGCCCCTGCGAATCGAGTTGCCCCTGCAACATTTCCGGCCACCGATCGGTGATGTTAGGCGCTACATTGACCGTCGCATTGCCCTTTGTCAGTATTTCATAAATGTTCGGCGGCAATTCTCCGACCACGCGTCTCACTGTATTTATAGTCCCCTCGCTGACAGCCGGGTGATCGAATTGCGGAGGAATGACGATGATTCTCTGATTGAACGGCTGCCCAGCCAGCTTAGACACCTGCGTATCCCACCACGTCTGCGTCGACTGACTTGTCGAGCCGCCCGTGGACGTCGAAGCCGTCGCATTGTATGCCTTCGCCCCAGTGCTGTGGTCGATAAAGGCAATCACCTGCCCGCAACTTTTGGCGACATTGGCATCTGTCGTAGTCTTCAAACAAGCGAGATACTGTTCCTTAGCCTGCGGCAGTTCATTCATCCGAACCAGAGTATTGCCGAGCTCGTACTGCGCCTTCCAGTTGTTCGGTTCTTTCGAAATAATGTACTGAAAAACCGACTGGGCGCGCGAATACTGACCCGCTTTGTAGAATCCGACGCCCTGGTCGAAGGCGGTTTCAACCCCAAAGCCGGGTAGATTAAAAGAGAGAATGAAAGCACTAATAACCAGAATGGATTTAAATACTCGATTGTGGAATGGTACTTTCAGACGATTTAACATAAAGGGACCACCTCTAAAGGACGCGAGGGAAACATTATAAGTGCTGTGGTGTCATCGATGGTAAAGAGGTACGGAAGAGTCGCATTTGTTTTCATGATGGTTCTGTTTGTTTTGAACGGAACGGTGCTTGAGAACGCGGTTGATGCAAAGGAGGCGCCGAGCGCAAAGGCTTCGGAGCAACCTGCGGTGTCCAGCCCTGCAAGCAGTTCTCCGCCATCGGATAAACCGTCGAATGTAATCGAAAATGATTTGCCGCCCGACGACAACAAGGAAATCTTGAAGTACGGGCAGGAGATTATGCAGCCTCCCGAGTCTTCTGCGGAACCGGAGATGCGCATGAATCCAGGCACTGCGCCTGGCACTGCTGCTCCATTCAGTCTTGGCGCGCGCAAGTCCATCATCGATACAGGCGCCGAAGATGACTCTCTGGAGCAGGGAACGGCGAAGATTGACAATCAATTTCCACCGTTGAATGGCAATGCAAATCAAAATACTCTTCGCTCCGGAGCCAATCAGAACGCCAATCCTCCAGTCGTTCTACAAGGATCAGTCAAAGGCGGATTGAATCAAGTTCAGCTCCAGCGGCTTGCCAACCACGATCTGGTGCTCATCATCGATCAATCCGGTTCCATGAGAACGCCTGATTGTCCAATATCCGGCATCGGAAGAACAACCGGTACATTGTTGAATGTATTGCTGGGTCCCGCTGCGGGAAGCAGTCGTTGGGATTGGTGCAGAGATCAAACCATGAAACTTGCGCAGGAAACGCGGTTCGTCTGCACGCGCGGTTTCACCGTGCTTCTCTTCTCAGCTCGCTTCGTCGTTTTTCAACACGTCACACTAAATCAGATTCCGCAGATTTTTGCGCAGAACGCACCACAATCTGATACCAATCTGACCGAACCAGTGACATATATTCTTAACGACTACATCGCGCGTCGCAACATGATGCAAGGCAATGTAAAACCGCTCGCCATCGCAATCATCACAGACGGTCGTCCAAACAATGAAAATACTTTGCGCAACGCACTCGTTCAAGCAACGCAATACATGCGTAATCCCGACGAGATCAAAGTGACTTTCTTCTTGATCGGAAATAGCGCGTTGAACGGAAAAGTTTTCATCAATGATCTGGAACAGAACCTCACCAGATACGGTGCCAGATACAGTATTGTTAGATCTGTTTCTTTCTGGAACTTAGAAAAAGTCGGATTACCTCAAGCACTCGCCGACGCTTTGGAATAGTTCCCACCCCTCAAAAATAAATTTTTGAACTCGAGTCTAAAAATTTGAGTAGTCGTATATAGACCTGCAATCGCTCCCTCACGACCAAAATCCTGCAGCTCGGTTCAATGCTTTTGAACCGATCTTGAACTGGCGTTATCGCCTGCGGTTGTCCCCGCAACCACGGCGTCGATGATGTCTGACTAGGTGTGGCTTGGAACATGCATGGTGGAGGTGTCACTATGACTACTGCTCTCTCAAGATTTGGTATTACCGATGGTGGCGTCACGGTCACCAGGGACTCGCATCCGAAAACAGAAGTTACTTTTACGCTGGACGATACGGGCTACCTGTCTCGCGACCAAGTGAAGGAATTGAAGCAATTTGAAAGACCTGATTCCAACGGGAAAATTCACGACGTGACCATAATGGACAAAGGCGCCGGACGGCATACAGTGCAACAATACATAAGCACATTCAACAAAGAATTCGAAAACATCGATGCCACCAAGCGTGGTTCAGTTTCAAAAGGAGATCTGGAACACTATCTCAAAAATCCTAATCTCACAAACGAACAACGGCAGATGGCCACATTCTTCAATGACCATTACGACTTCCTCAAAGGCGTTGACATGTATCCTGTGAAAGCCGGTCAGGAAGGCTACGTCGGAACGGGACTTTCTCATAAGGATATGAAAGTACTGGAGGCGCTAACCGATCCGAACAAACTCAAGACTCTGGTTAAAGACCAGTCATTCAGCGAGGTAGCCGAAATAGCTGGGTTTATGATTCCTGCAACGGTTGGTTCGACTGTTGCGTCTGCTTTGGTCTTGTCCGAAGGAATGAGCACTGGTTTAGCGCTTAGTCTGGCTGCAGGCACAATGATAGTTACAGGTGTTGGAGCAGCAGCTCTTGCAGCAGCCGCAGGCGCCGGTGTGGGCTATCTGTTGTATCAAAGACATGTTAGAGAACACTACAGCGCCGAACGCAAGCAGCTCGAGGACATCATGCAGCAGCAGCGGTAAATAAGTTTCACGGTACCACAAGCCGATCCGACGCCCGGACCAGCCGAGGTCCGGGCGTCGGCATACGCGCTTCGCGCGTGAAGCCGGCGAGCCGCCTGCGCTCCCGGTGTTTTTGCGTAAACACGCAAACAGACCTGCGGCTTTCAATCTGTAAACGGGCGCCAGGTTTTCCTACTATGGGGCTGTGATGCTCTCTGATTGTTGATTGCGGCGTATCGAGAGGTTTTTACCAATGACCACCCCACAGTCCTGTGCTTTTAACGCTACGGCAGCATTGATTGACGCTCGAGACTATGAACTGAGAAAAATGGAAGACAGAGGACCAATCAGCATTAAAGAACGTGCTGAATTGGCTGCAATTTTTCAATTTCCCGATGTCAGAGACAATCTGCTTCGCGGTCTGGCTTTTAGAGAACAGCTCACAGCCTTGACCGGCGTAGACATTATGAGTGACGAAGAGAAAGCAGAACTCTTCAGCGCTCGCCAGTTTCCTCGTCCCGGCAGCAGATGCGCCGATGCGCGACGACTGACCAGCCCCGATTACACTGTCGAACGCGCAAGTCATCTTCGAAATCTGGCTCGCAAAGAGCTTCTCGATATCCCTCTGACTGGCGCGGAAGAAGCAGAACTCTTCAGTTGGAGACAATGCCCCAATGCGAAACGCGGTCAAAAGGTAGCGTACTTGCCCGCCGCAAGCGCCCTGCGCAAGACTACAGTGGCACTATCGAGCTAAAGTTTTTGATTCTTGTTCGAGAACCCTATTGGGTCTTATGCGTCGCGGGCGGCATGGTCTGCGCGATGGATTCATCCAGCAGCTTCTGCAACTTCGGTTCTACCGATTGATTCAATGCCGACATTGCTTCGGATAGAATCTGCGGCCATTTGACGAGAACGGTTTGCGAATGAGGATCCTCATAATACGCAATCATGTTTTCAATATCTTCATCGGTGAAGTTACGACCGAACTCGGCGATGATATAAGGTTCCATGACCTTCGCGAAATCGATACGTGAACTAAGCAGTTCCGAAAACTTTTTGAACGCCTTGATTTTTTCTGCTTTCTCATCGGAATTCAAAGATGGATCTCGTTCGATCATTGGTATCACTGCCGCACTTGCTTGATCGATCTCAACTTTCACAGATTCCGACATGAGCTTGGTGAATCTACCCAACTCTAACATCTTCTTTATGCGCGCTTGCCGTTCTGCGGAGATGCCTTGTAAGTCGACATTTGCTTCTGCTGTGCATGGACCAGCAGGCTGTCCTGTAATTGATTCATCTTTCAATTTTGCGACATATGGATCGAGCGCTTGCCGCATCACGAGCACTGCGGACTGAGAACTTTTTGGAATCAGCAGTGCTGATTTTTTGCCAGTTGGAGATTTGTAGAACGTTGCGATGTAATTGATTTCTTCGAAGGTCAAGTATTGATCGGTTATTTTGTTGAACGCCGTTTGTGCTTCTACAACCAGATCCGATTGATGCTGCGCGATCAACTCGCGAAATCGTTTCATTATCTTGGTGGTATCGGCGGTGGCACGTGCGGCTGCGGCGTCGGGACTGACTTTTGGTTCCTTGCTGTACTCATTTGTCAATGCGCGCACCAGGCGCTTCTCGATAATGTTGGCAGTTTCTTGCAAACTGTTTGCGATTCGTTCGCTGGTACCGGTGTCGGCGTAGATATCACTGATAAGCGCACGCTTCTTCGCTTCAGTCGCCGGATCAGTCGTTGAACTGCTGCCGGACGAGTCAGTCGATTTTTGTGTTTCTTTGTCAGCGGAAGTTGAAGTTTGCGCCAGACTCGCCGTTTCGACGGCCAGTCCAACAACTGATGCTAGAAGTGTTGCCGTAATGCCGAAAGAAATGGCTTTTTTCAAATCAATGAGAATGCTCATCGGGACTGCTCCTGCGATGTTCGGTAGGGCGCGATGCGCGCACGAATAGAAGCGACCATCATACCTCTAATCGTCGCTGAATTGGTCTATTGCGAAGTTTCTTTCTCAACCTGAATCAGGTCACATCCAATAATCCGATGACGTACCAGGCAACGAGAAGGGCGATGCTCACGATGCAGAGCACAAAGTCGACCGGTTTTGATTGATCTTTGTTGATGCGGTGACGCCACAGTCCAAGCGAGAATGCGACGAAGAGGAATAATATACCAGGCACAACAGTCTTCACCAGTCCGAGTCGCGACTCTACTTCGCTGCCTGATTCAAATATGAAACTCGTGTCCTTCAGCGCATCTTGCCTCGGTGTCGCGTTTCGTTGAATCTCTTTCAATTTTTCTTTGGTTGCAGCCAAGCCTCTTCTGAGTTCAATATAAAACGGTTTCTTGGGTTCAGAACTGGTCAACCATTTTCCGTTTCGATCGTATCCTCTGATAAAGAACAGACGACCGTTATAGTTGTTGCATGCGATTCCACCAGGATGCGCTTCCGGTTGATTCTTCCAGAGTTCGCCGGCTTCGATCGATTCTCGCATGTAGCTTTCATGCGTGTCGCCTGAAGCACTGGTAACGGTGGCGTATTCGATACCATTCGTGCAAGGATTTTTGTAAGTGCCACCACCTTTGGCAAGTTTCCAATTTTCTACTGAATCAGGATATGAGAATTTTTCATTGCTGTATTCCTGAGCCAGTTTGGAGTACTCCCACATGCTTTCCACAACCTTCAATTCGGGAGCCTTGTGCGGATAGAGGTATGTGCCGTCTTGATCGATCACTGCCTTATCAGCCATCTTGAAGAACACAAAATTGGTGCGCAAATGTCCGGGGATCAACGGAAGCAATTCCTGAATGTCATCGCCGACGAAATGATAGTAGGAGTTTTTGAATTTCCCATCGAAAGTGTATTGCGAAGATCCATCGCCGTGCAGGTCCATTGTTTTTCTGCCATCAGTGCTGGAGTAAGATTCCACTACGGCTTCCGCGAGATTTGGATCGACAACTGTTTTCCCGCTGTTTGGAATCAGCAGCGCATAAGCAAATGCAAAGGTGACCAACAAGAGAACCATCGAAATTACCCATTGCTTTTTGCTCGACGGTTCTTTCGCTGGTGCGACAGTCGGTTGGCTTCTTGTTGTGACGTCGCCTTTCCATATGTCTGATTGTTCGATGTCAGGCTCGTCTTCGCGTTTCTTTCTGTGCATGATCGCTTTGTCGCGATCTTCTTGTCGATCGCGAAAGCGATCGAATTCAGAAGCGTCGAACCGAGTGAATAGAGTCTTGCGCATTTTGGACACGCGCAAGCAAGCGGAGTTCGCTCGCTCGACCAGGGGATCATTTTCATCGAGCGAAGAAGATGCGTCGACAGCTTTTCTGTATTCTGTTTCCGCTTCGTTGAACTGGTTATGATCTTCATAGACGCTGCCCAGTCTCAGTAACGCTGCGATGTATTTGGCGACCGGGATCTTCGATGCGAATCGAGTATCTTTCGCGCGCTCATAAAGTTCGACCGCTTGCTCGGGTCGATCGAGAAGCTGATAGATGTCTCCAAGTTTCTCAAGCATGTCGAACTCTTTGTCAACTTCAGGAGTTTCTAACGTGCTGAGAATTTCCAATGCGCGAAGATACTCGGGCTCTGCGCCTTCGAATCTGCCTTCGGCGTAAAGTTCATTTCCGTTGTTGTAGTACCAAAGAAATGCATCGAGAATTTCTGCGCTGCTCGCGGCGTCAACGTGTTCTTGCTTGCGTGCCAGATCGGCCAGTTTGCTGAATGAATCTTCCGGCATCGGCTCCAACGCAGGAGTTTCAAATGGCTTGATAAGTTTCTTTGATGGCTTCCATTTATCTTCGGATTCAGCAACTTCGGGTTCTTTTACTGCTGTGCCGTTTGGTTCGTTCTCAGTCTGTTCCGGCGACGTTTCAAGTGCCGTTGAAACGTCGCTTTCCATGCCGAAGTTTAGCTGTTGTTCTACACCGGAATCGAACTGATCTTGTTCCGCATTTTCTTGATCTTCTGTCTCTTCTGGTTCAAATGCATCGAGATTGACTCTCGATCCAAGGAGTTTCCTCAGTCGAGCAGCATTTGGCTTCTTCGGCTTGTTGTCCTCGTCACCGCCGTCGCTATCGGAAGGAGCTTGAATCGCTTCAAGATTATCCGCCGATATGTCGCGCAACCGCTTCTGCCCCGGCGTCTGAATTTGGTCCTTCGCCAGATCCTTCCACGACTTCTTAGCCTTACTGTTCTTCCTTCCTACAAACGAAGTCGGTCCACTTTCGGAACTCTCATCATCATCCAAACTGTGCGCAGTTTCCTGCGAAAAAACATCATCACCAGCTTGGTGTGTCGGTTCCTGCGAAAAAACACTGCCCTCGACTCCTTGGGCGACTTCTTGCTGAATTGGAGGTTCGTCGGGAGGCATATCCTGCCATTCGTATTGAACGTCATTTGGTGCCGGAGCAGGCGAAGGATGATCTTCCTCCGCACCACGCACGATACCACCATCATTTCGATGCTCTTTCGTCTTCGACCAAAGCTGATCCACAAATTGATCGTCCACACTCCGTGCCGGCCTTGCCGCCACTTGCGGTGCGTCACGAAGCACTTGCGCACCATCAAGTTCCCAACCAAGCAATTCATAAAGCTCGGCTCTGTTCAACTCAACAATGTGCTGTTCACCACCCTCGGTATCAAACAATTTCTGGTGAATATACTGCACCATGTGAAACGGTTGATCGTCTTCGCCATCTTCATCGTGCGAAGGCACCGCGTAAGAACAATCAAATTTGCAATGTTCGACGAAGTCAGCAAACTCTTTATCGCGCAGTTTGGAAGCATCTTGTAACTGCGACCAGATGTCTGACCAGATGCCGTCTTGCGAAGGCTTCAATTTCCACTCGGCGGCAAGAAATTTTGCCAGGTGAAAATCGTTTTTGCCATCTTCAGCTAATTTTTTCGAAGACGGATGATCGTTCGTGACGAGATGAACGATCACTGGTAACTTGTACTGTTCTTTCAATCGCTTCCATCTATTCGCCAGTTGTTTCAATACTCCGGAATCAGGCTCGGTGAGCTGTTCGATCGTAAGATTATCAGCCCATTCGCTCCATCGAACTTGATATGCGTCGACGCGATTTTTCGTTCCGATTTGCAAGTCATCAGCAGTGGTGGCATGTGGTCCGGCTACGCGAATCCAGAGCACATCCGGCTTGCGCAGCCGTTCCAGCACGATGGCTGCCACCACTTTGAGGCGTTCGGCTTCGCTGACGTCGGCTATTCGAACAGTCGCCGCCCTCGTTTGATTCTTTTTCTTGCGTTTGTTTTTCTCAGTCATGCCGTCGAAACAAATACGGACTCAGACCCCTCCAGGGTGTCTTGCACTATATACCACCTCCTTTAGGCGGTTTTCGTTTTAATGTCATCGTGTGACATTATCGGGTGTTGAATGAGGGGTGGGCGCACTCAGTGCGCCCTTACACCCGTCATCATACGCCGCAAGTGCGCCCTTACACCGTCATCACGCCGCAAGTGCGCCCTTACACATCGCCGGCTGCACACATCACTTCGGCGGGCGTCCACATCGGCGGGCGCGCTTGCGCACGCCCTTACACCCGTCATCACGCCGCACACCGCGCGGTCAACCACGGGCTTTGGTGCGGCGGCGGTTGTCCAGGGTGATCCGCTTCCAGCGCTTGCGTTCTTCCGCGGCCAGGCGTTGATCGAGCTTGCGACGGCTGTATGCCGCCTCGCGTTCGAGCTTCTCGTAATTGGCGTACTCAGCCTCGGCAAGCGTTCCTTCCACCAGGGCATTTAAGACCTGGCAGCCGGGTTCGTTGCTGTGACTGCAATCGCGGAATTTGCAAGCGGCGGCGAAATGCGACACATCGGGCAAAAGCTGGTCCAAGTCATCATCTCCGGCAATGACTTGCACTTCGCGAAGACCTGGCGTGTCGATTATCATTCCGCCATCTGGGAGAAAGAACAGCCCGGCGCTGGACGTTGTGTGCCTGCCTTTATCGTCCCCGACACGCACTGCAGCGGTTCGCTGTTCTTGCGTTCCGATGAGAGCGTTGACCAGCGTCGATTTACCGACGCCGGAGGGTCCGACAAAAACGGCTGTAACGCCCGGGAGGAGCCGTTCTCGCAATTCGTCCAATCCCGTCGAAGTGACGGAACTGGTCTGAATTACGGGGATGTCCGGAAAGCGCTGTTGCAACGGTTCAAGCCAATCGGTGCAGGCGAGCCGCCTGCGCTCCCAGTCTTCGTCATCCCAGCAATCGACTTTGGAGATTACGATGACTGGTTCCGTTCCCCCATAGCGAGCCAGGAGAACGAATCGGCTGATTCGATTCAGATTGCATTCGTTGCTTGCGGACGCGACGATGAAGACCAGGTCTACGTTTGCAGCCAGGACTTGCTCGTCGATTTCAACGCCTGCTCCCATTCGAGAGAGCTTACTGCGCCTGGGCAGGACTTCTTGAATGACAGCGGCGGGTTGATTCGACTCATCGAGAAACCGTTCTCCGATCAAACACCAGTCGCCGACCGCCGGCAGCGCGGCTTGCGATGCGGCGTCGTGCATCAGTCGCCCTGCCGGATAGCAGTTCAACCTGGCTCCTGTAACCGCGATTGCCTCATACGAGTGCTTATGTCTGGCTGTGATTCGGACTGCGGATTCAATTGTGGTCGAGTTTTCGATATGACGGTCCCATACCTCGGACCATCCCAAAGCATATTGATTCACTGGTGGATACTCCTTCGTGAAAGACTGTTCTCTCTTCGAAATGAGGAGTGGCCGCCGCGTGGCTGGTGATAATGGGCGCGTGCAACGCGCCGCTACAAAATTAAGCGCGAGCTGCGGAGACCACTCCGAATTCAATGACTGTCATGGAACGACCTCCTTAGTCTGTGCGTATGGATAACGAATTCAATTTAGCCCATAGCGGCGACTTTGTAAATCTGCAAACCGTTTTTGAGCATATCTCCAATGCCGCCAACGATTGCCCCATGGGAAGATCCCCACTTTGTATATTGACGCTTTACCGAAGATCCTTAGAATGGAATGAGCTGAGACCCCTATTCTCGCTGCACAGACGGAGCAAGCTGCTCTGTCCGCCAACCCCCGCGCGTGCTCAAGAGAGAAAACCCCGTGTCTGCTAAATCTGGCTTTGAAAATTCCCTGTTTTCGGGATCAATGGATCGTGGATTGCATCCCAATTTGTTGGGCGGCATCTATGACGGTTCAGCGTTGGCTGCGGCGCCAAGCGATTCTTCGATTCCTCTCAATACGGATGCGATTTATCCGGCCGCCTTGACGTCGAAGTCCAATCCATCGGCTTTTGCATCGCTCGATATGTCGCAAGCTAAACCGATTTTCGATAAAGCGACAGCAGTAAATTTTTCGACCGCCGCTGAGAATGCAGCCAATCACGTAGAACCCGATTACATCCTGGGTTCCGACGGGCAGTTGCGCGCCAATCCGAAGAAAACCACACCTTCACCGGATGGCAAAGTAAATATTCAAGTCGAAAGCGAGCAGGGTGGAACGGCAGAAGCGATCAAATCAGCCAGTGAAAGCCAGAAAGCATCGATTCGCGAAATGATTCGTTATTTTCAGAAGAACAATCCGCAAGCGCAAGTGCCGCTTGAATGGCTGTGGAAGCTGGAACAAGAACCTAACACGCCTGTCAGAACTGAGTCACCGAAACCTACTTCGCAGCCCGCTCCACAAACGTCATTTGATGATCTGCCGTCAGGCAATGGACCGTCGCCTGGTGGTTCTCCTGGTGGATATTCTCCTCGTGGCTTCTCGCCCGGTGGTGGCACCCGTGGTGGCAGTCCAAGTGGTGGTCTGGATTATAATCCGCTGCGCGATCGTGTTCCTCAATTGACCGATACAGGCGGGCTGAGACCGGACATTCCCCGTCCAATCGCAGGCGATTTGAAACTGGAAGGCCCGCCGACAATCTCTCCTCAAAAGATTGATGAAGTCTTGAAATCATTTGGTTCTCCCGCGCAGGGTCTCGGACAATATATCTACGACAAGGGCGTGGAAACGGGCATCAACCCGGCAGTGGCGCTAGCATTCTACGTGCAGGAGTCGAGCGCCGGCACGAAAGGCGTCGCCGCGCACACCTTGAGTTGGGGCAACATCAAAGGGGAAGGACCAGCCGGGTCCTACAAAGGTTTCAGAGCGTATCATGATGCGAAAGAAGGCGTCGATGACTGGTATCGTTTAATCAAAAACCAATATCTGGCGCCGAGATCGCAGGGCGGATACGGCTTCGAGACCATGTCACAGGTGATCAGCAAGTACGCCCCCGGTTCGGACAACAACAACGAACGCGCCTACGTCGCAAACGTCAAAGGAATGGTCGAGGGCTGGAAGTCTTCGGTAGCCACGGCCTGATCTTATATATATGATTGAGATGGATTAAAGTCGGGCATTTTGAAAATAGCCGATTCGCCTGTCCAGTCGCTTCCAGACATTATTATGAGTCTCCGCCTTCTAATTGCTTTTCTGGCATGTTTGATTTGCTCAACCCCGTGTTGGGCGAACAGTCAGATATTGAACGATGCGATCGATACGTTCAACCAGGGTCACTATATGGAAGCGCTCGGGCTGTTCAATCAGGCGAAGAGCACCGAATCGGACAATCCTCTGCTGCATTATTATATGGCGTCGGCTTTGATGAAACTCAATCAAAAGGCGGATGCCATCAGAGAGTATAAGATGGCGCTTTTGCTGTCACCGAAGGGCAAAATCGCTGAGTATTGCGAAGCTTCGCTGCGTGGGCTGGGTGCGAGCGATTCGGCGCCGCCACCTTCGTCGAAAAAGGGTTCTTCCGTCAGCGCCATGACCAAGAGAACCGAGAGTTTGTTGTCACCGGATATGGTGCAGGATCCGAAGGGCAAGATTAAACTCGGAGAAGCGAATCAACAGCCACAAGTGATTAGTATCGTATGTGGTTGCACTATGTGTCACAGGGCTGATTTGATGATTACCGATTTGCACACCAAATACGGTGACCAGATCAATTTCATTCGCGTCATGAAAAGTGCGACGGATCAAAAATCAAGAGATATCATTGACAGATTCGAGTCTCGAAAGGATCCGACAATCGTTTTGATCAACTCGCATGGCAGCCTGGCCGGTCAATTTTATGAAATGGTGTCCGAAGCCGACTTGCGCAAAGACATCGATGATTTAGCTAAAGACAGTCCACGCAGAACGATGAACTCTCTTGAAGATAAGAAACTGCAAGAGATGCGCGATGCATTTGTCAATGAAGCGGAAGCGCGCATCAGTCACGATCAGATTCGTGTTGAAGTGGAGATCAAGCAAGTGGAAACCGAGATGAATCAACAGATTCAGGACATCCCGCACTACTCGCAAGATCGCAGCCAACAAATCGAACAAATTAAAGCCGACGCCGACAGAAAAATCAAGTTCCTCAATGATGATTTGGAGAAACGCAAAAAGGAGGCATACAAATACGCCCAGGACAGAATTAAAGCGCTTGAAGCGACCGCATCCTACAGTAAACAGAAAAACAAATGAAATTGGGTCTGTTAAAAGGAAAAGAAGCCATGCTGCCGTTCATACTACCGACGGTGCTGGAAGTCCTTTTGATTTTGTATGCCCTGTTCACATTTATTTCTGCGCGCCAGACAGATGAGAAAGAGTTTGTGTACTCCGCAGCAGTCAGTAAAGTCGATGCAATTCTCAATCGCATAACTAATTCCTCAATCACCTTGTTTACGATTTCGGATCAGGAACTGCCTGATGTCTTGCCGAAGATGCAGGAGTTGATGAAGGAAAGCAAAAGCGATTTGCAGGCAATACCGGTAGCAAGCGTGACTGATGGTGACAAGAGCCTCAGTTCATTGAAGCAATTAATTGAAGATTTTTCAGAGATAGTTGAAACCGTCAATGGTGTCTCGAAGGACGGTGCGCCAGTCGACAGATATATCTTGATGGGCAACGTAAGTGGTGTTCTCAAAAAGGCGGAACCAGCCGTAAAGCAGATGAGAACTGAGTTGGTTGATAAACAAAAAGCAGTCTCTTTGGAAACTCAAGGGAAATTGGCACAACTATCCTGGGTGCTCATTGTCGCGTTGGTGCTACCGGTGATGGTGGCAGGGTACGCCCTGATAGTCTCTTCGAAATTGTCGAAACGCATGGCGAACGTACGAGAGAATGTCGTCAAAATTTCGATTGGAGATCCGGTTGAAGATTCGCTTAAAGGCGAAGATGATCTGGCTGAACTCGATCGCTCCATCAGGGAGCTATCCGCTGTTATGGAACGCGCCCGTCGCAAAGAACGGGCAATGATCGATAACGCAGCCGAGATAATTTGCTCTCTCGATGAATCTTTGCGACTCTCCGAGTTGAACCCCGCGATTGAAACCAGTCTGGGTTACGAACATGATGACGTTATGGGAACCAACATTCAGTCCCTCATTCATCCGGACGATCGAGAAGATAGTTACAAGCATTTGGAAGCGGTGAAGAACAGCAATTCGGCAATGTCGTTCGAAGCCAGATTGAAGCATCATGACGGCGGATACGTTCACACTCAGTGGTCGATCAACTATTCTCCAGATGACCGATCGATACTTTGCATTATCCACGACATTTCCGACCGCAAAAAAGCGGAACAATTGAAGCAAGACGTTATCGCTATGGTCAGTCACGATCTGCGCGCCCCACTCACCTCGATTGGCGTAGTACTGGATATGGTGCTGGAAGGTGCCGCCGGCGAACTGAACGATCGCGGTTCTCGATTAGTCAAACGCGCACAACACTCGGTCGTCGCGCTAATAGCGATGATTAAGGACTTACTCGATATCGAACGATTCGAAGCAGGCGGATTGAGTCTTTCGTTAGAAACCGTGAACGCACGCGAATTGTTGCAGCGTTCTGTCGATATGGTGAAGCCGGAGGGAGACAAACGAAATCTCAACATTGAACTGTCGGCTCAGGACGATACCTCCTTCATTTGCGATGGAGAGCGCGTCAATCGAGTTCTGGTGAACCTCATCAATAATGCAATTAAGTTCTCTAAAAACGGGAAATCGATTTACGTTACTTGCAAGATCCTGAAATACAGATCGGCAGCGCCCGAGATCGAATTTCAAGTGATCGATGAAGGACCAGGAATTCCAAGCGAAAAGATCGATTCAATCTTCAATAAATTCACCCAAGTTGGAACAGGCAGCGAAGGTGAACGCATGGGCAGCGGATTGGGTCTGGCGATTTGCAAAGCAATAGTTGAAGCGCATAAGGGCAAAATCGGAGTGACCAGCGCCTTAGGCGAAGGCGCCACTTTCTGGTTTCGAATTCCGCAAACGGTCGAAGAAAGCAAAGAACTGCAAAGTTCCTCTTCACCTTCCGCGACGAAACTTCCTGCGTCGTCAACGGAGTCATAAGAAATTCCATGTTCGTAAGGCGTGAATACGTTGTGTTGAGCAAACGCTGTTTGATCGTTGTAATTTTATTTATAGTATCGTCCGCAACACCATGCTTTGCTTCGACTGATAAACTGTATGACTATCTGGTCAGGCTCGGAACGGTTATCAATTTTTGCGATCGGCGAGAATTCAAGCAAGCCATCCCCGGTCTCGATTCTCTCCTTGCGGATCTTGAAAAAGACAGCACGAAGGATCAGCTCAAAAGTCCGGCAGGATTGCATCTTGTTACACCGATAGTTCGTTGTCCCGAAAAATGCGGCGACTTAAAGCGCAGGCTTTACATTGAAGTTCTGGATTTGAGAGGGCAGTGCCGGAGTAATGTCGGCAATACTCCTGGTGCAATCAGCGATCTGACAAAAGCAATTCAGTTGTGTCCCGACAATCCTTTTGCCAGGCTGAGCCTTGCTGACGCATACGCTCGCCAGGGCGCCACCGACAAAGCTTTAATCGAGGTGAACAAAGGAATCAAACTTGCACCAGCATCCCATGAAGCGCTTTTTGTTAGAGCAGGCATCTACGAGAGGATGGGTAGAACTGCAGAAAAGGATAGGGATCTTTCTGAAGCCAATCGACTCGGTGCCGCCGAAAATCAGAAGCAGCGAGAACTGGACATGAAGTTTGCGGACGCTCCGAACAAGCCCTCGACCCAACGAATGACAGTTGAAGTTGCCAAACCGCTTATTCGGCAAAATCCAAGAAATGCATACTGGGTAGCAAATTATGCCCGTACACTGATGGATCTCAGCCGCTTCCGAGATGCCATCAAATACGCCACCATTGCAGTCGCAATGAATGATGAGGAAGTCTTTGGATACATGACTCGCGCCGGATGTGAACGAGCCATTGGAAATTATGACATGGCATTGAAGGATGCCAATCAGTCGCTTAAGCTGCAGCCAGGTAATTTCGACATTATTCTCGACCGCGGAATTACAAACATTGAGATGGGTAAAATTCAAGATGCTATCAAAGACTACAACGAAGTAGTAAAACGCGCTCCCAATTGGACCGATGGTTACACGTTTCGATGTGCAGCTTACATTCAAGCCCGAGACTTGAAAAAGGCATTGTCTGACGCTAAACGAGCAATCGCTCTGGATCCTGAATTTGATCTAGCGTATAACAATCTCGGTGCGGTTCTCACCAACATGAATGATTATGCCGGTGCGAGCAAAGCTTACCAAACCGCGATCAGATTGCAAAAATCGCAGCATGGATACGCGCAACCAATGGTGCTGTTCGGTCTGGGAAAGTGCTATTGGAAGTTAGGGCGTAAAACTGATGCATATAAGGAGTGGGACAAAGCCATGCTCGTCAGTCCTCACTTCCCGCATTACCTGCTTGGAAGGGCGGCCAGTGCGGCTCAATGTGGACACCGTGATATCGAGATCAAGGAAGCGTTGAAAACTGGACGTATAGTCCACGAGCCGTTCGTTGAGCAAGAAAGAATAATAGATGCATTGTCTTTGTTTGAGCGATTGAACATTATTGCGCCAAGAAGAATGGAAACATTGTATTTCTCAGCAGTTTCGCTGGTTTGTCTGAATGAGAAAGAGAAAGCTATTTCACAACTCAGACAAATCACACCTGGCAGTAGTCCCTGGTTCGATCGCGCCGCTGTCTTGTTATTCCTTTGCACGGAAAGAAACGGCAATGACGCCAAAGCCAAGACAGAACTAAGAGCAAATCTTTCAAGGATGAGAGATAGAGGATTGCGAGCGCTTTCTCGTTTCTTCCTCGGAGAAATCGATGAAAATAAGATGCTGAATGAGATTCACATTTCTTCCGGCACTACGCGTGATATTAAATCCGGTGGCGCGAGCCCTGGCCGTTCTGGTGTTGGATTCGGTATCAGGGGTAATGTCATGGAGCAGATTGATACCAGCGGCAGTGGTAAATACGATATCACTAGGGTGCCTTCAACCCCTTTCCTCGAAGCAGATGAAACTGCCGCGCGTGTTTACATGGCGCATTACTTTGTTTCCAAAGGCGATCTGGCCAGAGCAAAAGCCAATCTCGAATGGGCTCTTTCGAAAGGAAACAAACTTTCCTACGAAGGACTTATCGCGCTCAGCGAATTGGACCGCTTGTGCGGAGTCAAATCGAAATTACCGGGTAAATAGCCTCAGCGCGGCGCCGGAAATGTATAAAACAATCGGAGCAGCCATGGTAACAAAAATCAAAACGGTAGAAGCAATCTTTACGAGTCCTGCATTTGGTGGTGCTGCATTCTTTTTCGCGAGATTAAGCGAGGGGGCCATTGCCTCCAGTTTCCTTGCTTCTGATTCTTCTCCGTTAGCTGTCAAAAAGGCGGCGTAGCGATCGACCGTTTCCTTCAATTCAGTATTTTTCGGACCGGGATACATCTTGCGAATTTCAATTGCTTGATCGAAATAGGACTTTGCTTGTTTTGCATCACCTTTATCGGCATACAAACTTCCAAGGTTGTGAAAGCTGTATCCCATGTGTGGATGATTGGCTCCCATGCAGCCTTTGCGCATTGCATACGCAGTGTTCAGGACATTCTCTGCTTCTTCCAGTTTGTTTTGCGCTCTCAAGGCTTCGCCGAGGTTGTTCAAGAATGTTGCTTTGGTGATCGGTTCTACAGTCTTACCTTCGATAAGGTTTAAACTGCGCCGCAGAAACTGTTCCGCTGCGTCGTACTTGCCGACTTTCAACAATGAGTATCCCTGGTTGGCATAGCCAATCGCAATGGATTCACTCGTGGCACCGATTACTTCTGCTTTCAAATTGATCGATCGTTCGAAAGCATCCATCGCTTTTGCGACCTTGCGTTGATCGATGTACATCACGCCAAGATTGTTCAGCGCAAGACAGAGATTCTCGGCTTCCATCTTGTTCATGTTCTTTTTCTTCGCATCGAGGATGAGAACGGCTTTTTCTGCAACTTCCTCTGCTACATCCGACTCACCTTTTGTGCCTAGCAAGAAACTCTTATTGATCAACTCGGATACGAGCTGCGCCGAGTCGCTTCCAAACGCTTTCGTTGCAACTTCAATTGTTTGTTTGTTTACCGCAAGCGCTTCTTCGTATCGCTGCTGCTCGCTTAGCGTTTCGCATAACGTCGACAAATCCGCGATCAATAAATTACTGAAATACTTAACTGGTATCAGTGCCTGGATGCGATGGAAAAACATCGAGGAACGCAAAGCAATTTCCGCCAGCAAATATTGTTTGCCTCGAAATGCATTCACACCAATAAGTCCATTCTGTTCCACCAGCCACAGAAAAAACGTCAACGATAGTCCAACTGCAGCAACCTCGGGGAAACCCTTTCCAGTTAAAAGCAGAATGACAAAGATGAATATATAAATGATGTCTGGGCTAATCACGTAACGCTTCATGGGATCACTCCTTGGACCGCCCATCTATTATAGATTATTGCGGAATTGCAAGAAAGTTCCATCTTTTGGCAATACACAGCGCAAAGAGCACTATTTGAACGATCAATAGCCTTTCGTGCGCTTCCAAGACTCGGGATGCGAATGAAATGATACCGCATCACTCCCAAAGTAGTTTTTCGGCGAGGCTTGGTCCCATGCCGAAGTATTTTTGTAGAACGTCGGGATTCTTTTCGGCGGCGATTATATCGCCCGGGCTGACATATTCGTTCCATGCACGTTCGAAAGCATCGCGGCCTTTTTCAGAACGGGCCAGCAATTTCGGAACAGGATGATAACTGCCGACTTCAGGTTTAGCTTGCCCGCTCATATAGTCGGTTAAAAACTCGTCATCGTCCTCGTTTCCATTGGTAGGGAACTCATACTTCGGTACCAGATATGGTTGATTCGTAACCGGTGCTAAAAGCTCCTGAAATGCACGAACGAAGGTCTCGGAATGTCTAGGTTCCACATCATCGAGAAACACTCGCACCGACTGATCCGATCTTACGGTGATATTGATCGATTCTGCTTTTGCATCTTGAGGCAGAAACTTGCGCTCTTTCATCGCTGCGAGAACGGCTGTAGCCATAGCTTTCAGTACAGTTTCCTTTGATGATGGTTGTCGCAGTCCGATCGCCAATCTGTGCCGTAGCTTACCCGAGTTGATTTGTGCAGCGACAATGGCAACAATTATTGGTATCATCGCCAGTGCCAGTGGCAATGTACTGCCGATCAGAATTCCGCCGGCAACGATCGAACCACCCGCTCCAAGCATACTTGACTGCCACCACACTCGGTTCATCGTAGAACGGATCTGTCTGACGTGAGTTTCATAATTCTTCGATACGTGGACATGAGGTGGTGTCTGACCGAGATGTCGCAGCTTCGAGATTTCCACGCAGCCCAACTGCTTGTTTGCATAAGGCTTGCCAATCTCCCACAAGGCATAGATCTTGTCGCGCACCAGCGCACGCTTCAACATCTCTTCGTTGAATGATTCAAGCGATGCGAATACTTCCGCTGCAGTCAAATCTGAAAATGCCGGATGAACATGCCCGACCCCACATTCAATTTGTCCATCGTCTGATATTCCAAAATAACCCGCATGTTTTCGCACGAATCTTTTGTAGTCGTTCAAACCCTTTTCCAGCTCGGGCGCGATGCAGACCACATCCCAATTGTTCGCAACTTTCCGCTCGGCCACAGGATCAATTGTATTGAGACGAATTCCTCTGCCCCGCAGTTGTTTCACCGACACAGGCGAAGTCGCAGTAGTAAGATCAATCACCGTATTCAGTTGTTGGCTATCCCAACCTTCTCCAAGAATTCCTCGCGTGCCAATTAAACACTTTGTGATACCACGTTCGAACAACGCAGTGATCATCGGCACGTACAATCGAGAACTCCAACTGGAAGACTTTGCGGAAACATTGCAAAGCTGACCTTTGTCGAAAAGCTCGATGATAAGCTCCAGATCAGTGCCCAGCGCAGCAAGATACTTTTCGCCTTCTTCTTTTACCTGCACGGCAATTCGACTGTCCACAATCAACAAGGAACCTGTAACAAGACACGGATTGATGAAACCACCCACGGTGCTTTTCAGCACTTCATAAATGACACTGAATGCGCCACCAGCATTTTCATCGAGAACGCCACGTACAGACTTGATAGCGGTCGGCGACATTCGTTCGAAATCGGTCACGACTACGGCTCGCAATCGTTCATCCATAGTTCGATATTCAACGTCGAGAACTTCTGCCACCGCATGGGATTTGCCCTGGCTATATGCGAGGACTCGATCGACTGGCGATGCGACTTTGCGAATTCCTCTCTCTGATAAACTGAATCCGATTTTCTTGATTGCATTCGATATGCGTTTCAACAACTCTTGATCTTTTTCCTCATTGCTTACTTTCAAGCGGTTCAAACAATAATCTTCGAGAAGAACGATCAAATCATCCAGCATAGGCGCTTGTCTGACTGAATCAGAAAGTTCCAACTCCTTTGGCAAAGGCAACTTGTGCGCATAGAGAAAACGGGCCATCGCGATTGCGAGATCCGGTGACACCTCGACGAACTCATTCCAGTTGTGAGAACGTTCCGTCATTTTTTCTTCGATCCATAGACCGAGCTGCGCGTCCAACTCTTTCAAAAGTTCGTGGAACTCTTCGTGTTGAGATCTCAAAAACTCACGTTCTTTATCAGTAGGTTCCGCAAACAAAACCAGATCTTGAAATGGTGCCAAGCCGCCTTCTTTCACCAGCGCCGGCGTGGCCACTTGATAGTCGATGTCCCCGACAAGAGTAAGATAGCGGTTCTGCTGCGTACTGGATTTACCTTCCGGCGGCGTTCCCGTCAGACCGACAACGATCATGTTGTCCAACTGACTGACGAACTTTTGCATCACGGCTGCCCAGTAATCAGTTAAGTGGTGGCACTCATCAAAGATAACCAAACCACATTGATTGCGCTTCAACTCCTCAATCAATGAAATTGCGTTCGGATGGAGAACCTGCCGGAGATCGATCGCGTCGACCAGATGTTTTCGCAACCTGCTCTGGTGCCGACTCAATTCTTTCTTGTATGCTTTGGGATTATTTTCTTTCAGCTCTCGGATTCGTTCACTTGCATCCTGAGCAGAACTTCGAGATGTTTCGTCAATCCATTCTTTCATTGCCAGTTCATCGAGATATTCCGACTCGCGACCCGGCACGGACAACGCCTGATATGTGAGCACCGTAATTGGTTTCAACGGACGATCTTCATGCGTTCCAATGGTGGCTCTGGCAGCCATATCCACATACTCCGGTGGAAAGAACAAACGCAGTTTCTCAGCCCATTGAGATTGAATAGTTGTGTTAGGACAGAGAACAAGACTCGGACATTTGAACTGCGAAATGATCTGCAAACCGATAATTGTTTTTCCAGCGCCGGGCGGTGCCACTATATGCAGTTCTCGCTCGCCGGCTTGCAGTTTCTGATTGCATAAATCGAGGATCTGATTTTGATACAGCCGAAACGGATGTTGAAAAGCAAGCTGATCGAACCAGCTCTCTTTCGTAGTATCATTAATCGTCTGTTCGATCTTCGTGAACCCCACGCGGCGTACAGATTCTCCGTCACAAGTATCTCACAATTGTGTGCAATGGATTTCAATTCTGATTCAGCTAATAATCAGCATTTAACAATGTTTCCCTTGAACGCTCCACCACGAGTCGTTCACAACGTTTACTCCGATCGTCAGCTTGACGAGCGGTCCTACCTATTTATATCGCAAGAAACGAAGACAGAGGATACTCAGTCAGAGACTGAGCAGAAAACAGACGAAGTGATCAAACAGATTCGAGATCCTTCACTCGGCGCGACGCTCGATGAGGTTAAAGCGCAGTTTCAAGATGGTGTCGATTATCGAGTTGTCTGCCAGAATCGCAAGAGCTGGATTACAATAGTGTCTCCGCATGGTGGTTTCATTGAAGGTGGTACGACGGAGCTCGGAGCTGCCATCGCAGGTGGTGACTATAATTTTTTCGGTTTCTCAGCGCTCAATATGCAGAACGCTGAAAAATTGCATGTCACATCGACTTTGTTCAGCGATAACAAATTAACGGAGATGCTCTTCTCATCGAAAGCGGCGGTGAGTATTCATGGCAGAAGGGATCGTGATGATCCGGAATCGGTTTGGCTTGGTGGGTTGAACACTACGCTGAAAGATCTGATTGGAAGCGAATTGAAAAAAGCTGGGTTTAAAGTTGATTTGAAGCCGAAGGAATTGCAAGGAACATCCGAGGCGAACTTCGTCAATTTACCGGATCAGCATGGTGTTCAGTTGGAGATTCCGTACACCTTGCGAAAGCGTCTTGTGCCAAAATTCAATGCCGGCGAGCCCGGGCGTTCTCAGCCGCCGGCGCTCCCAGTTCCGCTTAGCGAAAGTGGAAAACAATTTGTAAACGCAGTTCGTAAAGCGATAGCCGAATACAAACACTAGTCCCGTGCGCGTACAGCCCGCGCGCACATCGGCACGTGTACGATCTGCTCGCCTACGATCTGCGCCTACGATCTGCTCGCCTACGATCTGCACACCTACGATCTGCACGCCTACGATCTGCACGCCTACGATCTGCTCGTGTAAGGGCGCACTGCGTGCGCCCTCTATATCCCCAACGTCTTATCCAACAACCTGTAGATCTCCGCCTTCCGACGCCGCCCCTTAACTTCAAACTCCCCAAGCGCCTTGAAGTCAAAATGATCCTTCACAAGGTTGTACGTTGTCTCTTCAACAATGATGTCCCCAGGACTGTCTTCTGCGATCAATTTCTCCAGCCGAAAAACCAGATTGGCAGTATCCCCTAACAAAGCCGGATTCAGCGTCTGATGCCCGAGCGCACCTTCTGCTACAGGACCGGTCGCAAGAGCGATATCGAGGGCGAAAGGATTATCTTGAAACGGCCAGGTCGCTTTGTTCTCTGCAAGCTTGAGCGCCATACGCCGCATGTGGAGCGCGGCTTCGCATGCCATTACTGTTGGTAATTTTTTTGTATCGAATTCACTTCTGTCTGTAATTTTCCAGTACGCCATAATGGCATCGCCGGCGATCTTTTCGAGCGCACCATCATGATTGACAATCACGCGACTGAGATCATCGAAGATTGCCTGCGCGACTCGCATAACGGGCTCAGGCTTCTCCGCATGTTCTTCCATCAATGTAGTGAAGCCTCTGATGTCGCCAACCAGAATGGTGGCATTTATCAACTTCACTTTCCATTGCGTCGAGTCGACAGTGTCGCCTTCGTGTTCCGTTCCCATCGGATCGATTGGAGGATGAACGATGATCTCATTGTTTCCAATGGTTATTCGGTCACCCGGTCTCAAAAGATGTTCCTTACCCGGGTGCAGATTCCACCCATTGACTTGCGTGCCGTTCTTGCTGCCCAGGTCAATGATTATCCATCCGTCCGTCGTACTGCGAATCTCCGCATGCTTGCCGGACACTTCGGGATAGTCGAGAACAAGCTTGCGCCCATGTTCCGGTGGTCTGCGTCCGACAGCCAAAATTTCGCCGTCCAGCAGTTCCAACGTCTCGGCGCGCGCCGAATCTGGATTTACGTTAATCGTGCCGCTCTTGCTAAACAAGGCTCACCCTACCACTTGAGTTCTCCCCAGGCGACTAGCGCCGACCCCGCGTATTATAAATCCTGCAGGGACTGTTCGTCTAACCAGTATGAAGGGCCGGGCTTTTCAATCACTTTCGAAGCAAACCCAATTGCTAACTTTGCCGAAGTTTCCGCATCGAGATCGTTTGACAGTCCGGCCAGTGTGGCACCACAGAAGGTATCACCTGCGCCTGTCGGATCTACTTCATTTGCATTCTTTGCAGAAAGTTTTATCGCACCCGTTGATTGATGAAGTGTTGCTCCATCACGTCCTGCAGTAACGAAAATTATTTGTTCTCCTCTTGGTTCAATGGCATCACTTCCATACAATAGATTCGCTTCGTTCTCATTCATAAAAAAGAGATCGACGAGATCACCCATTTGTCGCGCGGCGTTGCGGTCGTTGAGAATGGCTTTCGCGTAAGTGCCTGCGGATATCCTTTTATAGAGATTTCGCGACCCCTTGAAAAATCGGCAGAACTCTAACTGGCGCTTGGCAGAACTCAACGCCGCCACATGGACGATGTCGAACACTTGATCCTGTAGTTCAGCTTTCAAAATCTCGGGTCGCAACATTTCTTCAGCTCCCCAACCGGCTTTCAACAATGTCGCCTTTCCGCTACCGTGATGAATTATTTCAAGTTCCGGCATTCGTGTACCACTCACGTTTGGTCCGATCCAGTGCGTCACTTTCTCGAGCAATAGAAATCGCTCTTGCATCGGTTTAGGACGCGGCGCCAGAATCGTCACATCGGCACCACAACCGGCAGCGGCGAGCGCTGTGTACAGACCAGCACCACCCACAGTCATATGTTTTTCAAGCTTGCCGTTGATCTCCAGGTGGAGAGTATCTACAGATGCGCAGCCAATAACCAAAATGTTGCCCATATCAATCAATCCAATCGCAGAAACAGCCACCCGTGCCCAAATTAGTATAAAGAATGACCTTTCTCTTGACTCGATTATCCGGCGTCAAAACGCCCGTCCACACTGCGATTTAATCCTTTTGGCTATGGCATTACCTGGCACTGGAAATGCTACATCAAAAGTCTCTCTCATTCGTAATTAGTATCCAAAACAGACGAATAAGATTGCTCGTAGAAACCCGGCAGCTCAGGTTGCAAGTTCTTTCTGAATATTCGAGTTGAGGCTCAGGCAATGGCTAACTTTGGTAAACCCTCTGGCGAATGCACCCTTTCGCTGAAAAAACATGTGACAGCAATGACAAATGTGCTGGTAATTGATGACGATGAAATGTTTGCAGAAACGCTTTGTGAGTTTCTCGAAGACAGTGGTGGCATCAACATCATGCAACGCTGTTCTTCCTATACTGAAGCGAAGTCGTGGTACGGAAGCGGGCATTTGAATCATGTTGACGCCGTCATCCTGGACTTGATGCTGCCCTATACCGCAGGCGAGGAGCAGAACGGTACTAAATATGGTCTGACCATTCTCGAAGATTTAAGGAAAAATCACTCTTTTGAGGGACCCATCATCATGCTCACTAATTCGCGTGAGTCGGAAGATGGCAGAGCGGCCCTCGACAGAGGATGCAGTGGATATCTTTGCAAACATGCATCTGCTGATGCGATACCACATATGGTGGCGGAGCTGAAACTGGCGCTCACCGGCCAGGTCGTACTTGTTTCCAGTGCATTGCGACATTTGATCATTCATGAAAAAAGCAGCAGCACTTACAATTCAATACACAGAGGTCAGCTCAATCAAGTTCGCAAAAACAGTGATCCCGAAACCGTGTTGATGGATCTACTCGGACAAAATCCTGAGGCATGGGCCGAGATCAAAAAAGAACTTGGTTATGATGGCCAGACAATTCAGAGTGGTGAAGAACCGCTATTGCTGCGACGTCTGGTAGATCGTCGCAAGACAACACATGAACAACCGGCACATCGTCCGAAAGGTGATGTTCTCTATTCTTCAGGCGGACTGGTAAGACACCTTCTCGAAAGCGCACCGCGAGCTATTTTCATCACCACCACCGACGGTATCATCGTATTCGTTAATGCTGCCGTCGAAAATATGCTCGGCAAGGACAAAAACTTTTTCCTTGGTCAGACCCTGACGGCATTGTTTCCCGAGTTGAAGAGAACGGCAGGTTCAAACGGTGGCGACATTGAATTCTATGCCACCGCGGCTGATGGCTCGAAGTTTCCTGTTTCAGTAGCATCCAGCACGTTCGAGGAAGGGACTTCATATGGCGTTCACATCTTTACTGATCTGACTTCTCAAAAGATCACGGAGCAAAAACTGAAAGCACTGGTTTCCAAACTGGAAGAGAGCAGTACTCGACTGGAGCAACTGGTGAAGACCGATCCGCTCACAGGATTGCTCAATCGCCGAGGTCTGGAAAGCGTGTTGGCACGCGAGATGGCACTGGCAAGAAGAAATCGCACGGAACTGATTGCCTTGCTCATCGACCTCGATGATTTCAAAGCGGTCAATGATGGTCACGGGCATGCTGCCGGCGATACCGTTCTCAAAGGTGTGGCGAATGTTCTCAAAGACACCTTGCGCACATCCGACTGGTTGGGTCGAATCGGCGGTGACGAATTTATGATCTTCTTGCCGTCGACTAATTTGAACAACGGCGCCATGATCGCAGAACGAATCCGCGCGACGGTTGCAAGCACCAGCATGGGGCGCAACGGCAAGGAGTTGCGTGCCACCACTAGTGTCGGTGTGGTGAAACTTCCCTATTATGTCGAATCGCTTGAGGAAGTTCTCGAACTCACTAAGGGCGGTTTGAAAAACAGCAAGAAGAGCGGGAAGAACATCGTATCAGTGTCTGCCGATCCGACCGTCACCGGCAGTTCCGCAGTGTTGAACTATTCGCGAAACATTCTTCTCGATCGAAATGGTTTCAGCGTAGTGCATCAGCCGATATTCAATCTCTTCAGTGGACGCGCCGTGGCAATAGAATTGTTCACTCGTGGAGCGGAAGGCGGACTGCGCATGCCGAACGATTTCTTTATGGTGGCAAAAGAAAACAAGATACTCACCGAAGTAGATTTGAATTGTTTGAACACATGTCTGGCGTTCGGAGAGCGCTGCCCCGAAGACCTGATCGTTCACATCAATTTGCTGCCATCGACGCTTTCGGATTTGCCTATCGAACAGATTCTGTCCATGACGGAACAGTTGCGCAGAACTCGCCGCATTTGTTTGGAACTGAGCGAGAAGCATTTGATGCTCGATCCGAGTTATCTGCTTCCGAAAGTGAAGGTCTTGAAAGAAGCTGGAATCTTGCTCGCTCTCGATGACGTCGGCTTCGGCTGCACGTCATTGGAGACGCTGACACTCTTTGAACCGGATTGCATCAAGATTGATGGTGCCATCGTCAATGGTGTTTCGCAAGATCAGCACAAACATCAAGCAGTGGCGCGGATGGTGACAATCGCTTCGTCACTACATACGGTGCCAATCGCGGAAGGGATCGAAAACGAGGCAGACCTGGAAGCATTGCAAAAGATTGGCGTAAGCCACGGGCAAGGTTGGCTGTGGGGCAAAAAGACCGAGTGAGGCCGCACTGCGTGCGCCCGCCCTCCTTCAGTCCTATAAAATTAAAATTAGATCATCGCGCTACCTCTTTATTTCTTCCTCTTATTGAGCTTATATAAGGTATGGCCTAATTTAAGGCTGTTTCGAGCGACGAATTTCCGAGGGCGAAAACGATGACCAAGCGCAGAAAGCCGCTGAACACTCAGGATTTGAGGACGTACGCCAAGGAAAACCAGATAGACGTGGCGTCTGACTCGGCTTTGAAGAACTGCGGCGTGCTGTTCCCTCAAAGCAAGCAGGGCGAAGAGGTTGCTGCGACGGCACAAGAACCTGTTGTTCAAGAAGAGCAACCAGCTTCCGCTCCCGCCAAACCCGCTCAGAAACGCGCTCCTGGTCAAAAGAAAAGCTTGAGATCGATCGTCGAATCGATGGTAGAAGCAGCCGCCGTCGAACTGGACGCCGAAGCCGCCGCCGAAAAACCGCGCAGCCGCGGCGCCGGATCGCAAAAATCGCTTGGCACGCGCGAATTGTGGAAATATGCCGAGCAAAATCAGATTGAAGTAGCCTCCGGTTCCGCCCTGAAAAACTGCGGCGTCCTGCGCCCCGAGCAACGCGAAGTCGCCGATGAGAACGCCGAAAGGACCGTCGACATGGACTGCAATGCAGGCTGGCAAAGCATCGACCTCTGTTCCAAGACTGTTGAACTGGATTGCAAACCCGGCGCCCAAAGCATCGACATCGCCTCCCAGAGCATGTTCGCTGCCCAATCCGTAGATGAGAACTTCGAAGGCATTTCCGACGCCAAAGCCCTCTACGCTCCGACTGTTGAAATCAACATCCAACCCTGGTCACCCGCACCTCCCCCACAGGGAATCTTCGGAACTCCCCCAGTCCCTTATCCGGTCCCTGGGAGCGCCGGTGGCTCGCCGGCTCCTGCACCGGCTGAACCTGTTCCCGCTGGCATTGAGAAACCGTCCCGTCGCAAGACCCGTGTCCAAGAATTCGACATAACCGACTTAGTTGCCCGCGCTACGCCCTCACCTGAGGTTGAAGCTCAACCGGACCTCGCCATAGACTACTTCACTGGCGCCGCGGAAAGTCGAACCTACACCGCCGAACTGCGTTTTCGCGCTCAATTCACTGAACAAACTCCCGCACCGCCTGTGGTGTCAGAGCAACAACCAGCTCCCGAGCAATGGAGCGCTGCCGAAAGTTTCGCACCACCATCTGATGAACATGCACGTATCCATCAATACTCCGATTTCAACAACATGCTCGACCTCGTAGACGAGCGCTATCAGCCAATTCCCAGCGTCAACTTCCAACAAGGCGCCGTGCGCCAGCAACCGGAAGTGGAAGTTGAATTTACGCAGAATTCTTCGCGCTTGTCGAACTCTTCTGGTGGACTGGCGAGTGGATTGGGTGTGACCAAATCCACGGGACGACAGAAGAATCGCTGGTCGAAAAAATAGGCGTACCGCATTCATGAATCGACCTGTAGGGCGACGCATGAATCGACCTGTAGGGGCGACGCCATGCGTCGCCTATGAGCCGGCGAGCCGCCGGCGCTCCCAGGGACCGGATCCGTTTAGAAGTATTCCGGGTGGCGTTCTTGAAGAATTCGTTCCATGTCCTCGACGTTCTTCAGGAGCGGATGCGTAGGGCAAAGCGTACGGGCGATGTCGAAGCAGTCCCAGGCCAGATCCATTTGCCATTGCGATTCATACGATTCACCGAGATCCTTATAAGCACCGGTGATCAGCGGATTAGCATGCAGCGCTTTCAGGAACATTTTGTCCGCCGGTTCATTAATGGACTGCGCGAGATTGCCTTTGAAGATCTCAATAACGTATCCTTTTTTATGCACCACTTTCTCGATCTCATCGAATTCTTCGAGAAATTCTTTGGCGTCCTCTTCGGTCTTGGGTGTGAGCAAAGTGGCTATGCGAGAGATTGTCACATTATCTCCGATCTCTTCACGAATGGTCCGAATAGCATCGGATGCACCATCGCCGGTGGCAAGCGAATATTCAATCATAGTCAGGAAGGCATCAACATACTGCTTGTCTTTGATCAGCTGCTTCGCTTCCGCAACTGCCGCTTCTTTCGTCGGCATCACTATCGGTTTGTTTGGCAGGATGACTTTTTCTTGCAGCGTGTAAAGCGGAGACGTCGAATCGAATTTGCGTTTGTAGTCGTCAGGGATCTTGATATCGCTGGTATCACGAGTGGTGCTCAGCAATTTCAGCGATATATGTTCGATAGCACCCGGAAGCCGAGGTGCAGCGAATGAAAGTTTATCGATTATTTTCTTGCGAGCTTGAATCTGCTTCCAAACCAGGGGATGGATTTTGCACTTGTAGAGAATTGCCTTCCCATAAGTATTTGCAAATGTATCATCCAGCGCCGTGTCAGAGAACGTAACTTCAGTCACCGTTTTGCCACCATGCTTGAATGTAATGGTGTTGTCTTTCTCGACAATCTCGATCTCGGGTTCCTTCGCATCTCCCGGCGGCATGACTCCGAGATCGCTCGAGATCGAAAACGCGTCAAACATTTCCGCTGGAATGTTCACTTTCGATTGTTCGAGAACTTTCGATAGCAGCATGCGATTCTGCATTTCCGCATCGCGAAAACCAATCACCGGATATAGTGACACATCGACATAAGTCTTCGTCTTATTATCAACCAGTCTTATGCGCTTGTTCTTGAAGTCGTATTGAGTTTCTTCATTTTCTGTTTTATAGCTTGAAAGCATATTTGTTCCAAGCACAAATGTTTCTTCCGCTTTTGTGCTTGTTGGTTCGCTCTTTGCTTTCCTGCCGACATCCTGCACTTCGACAGGCACCGCCGATGATGCGCCATCAGGTTCAGGCATTTTCAGTTGTTCGACAGATGAAACAACTTCGTATTTCATTTTGATGACATCGGCATTTGCAGCCGCGCATGTTCCAACAGCAATGGTCAACCCAAGAAGGATTCCCGCAACCACCGACGGTGAGCTTCGCCGCGTCATAAAACCTCGACCTTAGAAACAGAGAATGGTATCATGAATTCAGTTATCAAGCTCATTTATGCCTCAAGTTACCAACGCGCGAAAACGTTCCTCTTCAATCATTCGACCGTCTGAAAACGGGCATGAGCACACGCTTTCGGCAAGCGAATTTCGTTCGCCACTGCGATATCCCGGTGGTAAGCAAAAAGCTATCAACGTGATATCGAAAATGCTGCCAAGTCAAATACAAGAGTATAGAGAACCGCTAGTTGGTGGTGGCAGTGTGTATATGTATGCGCGATCGAACAAGCTCGCCGAAAGATATTGGATCAACGATGCCTTCAATGAACTCGTCCTTTTCTGGAAGGCTGTGCAAGACGAACGAACATGTTCCAAATTGATTGAGGAACTTGAAGCGCTTCGCAGCGGTTTTCGATCTGCAAAAGAGATCAAAAAATATTTTCTGAAAGCGCGAGAGGAAAAATCGAATTCTGACTATCGCAAAGCGCTTCTCTTTTTCTTTTTCAATCGCGTCACTTTTTCCGGCACGACACGTGCGGGCGGCTTCTCCAGCGCAGCCAGCCTGAATCGATTTACCGCGTCGTCTATAGAACGATTGCGTTCCATGCCGGAAGCCTTGCGTGGAACAACGATCACAGATCTCGATTTTGAAGAAGTGATTTTGCAACCGGGCGAGGATGTGTTTATCTTTCTCGATCCACCTTATTACACGGCAAGCAAACTCTATGGCCGCGGAGGCGCTCTGCATCAGTTCGATCACGATCGGCTGGCGCACATTCTCAAGACCACAAAGCACAAGTTCTTGATCACTTATGATGATTGCGATGAGATCCGTTCCTTATATTCATGGGCGAAAATCACTAATTGGACATTGCAATATGGAATGAACAATTGCAATCTGCAACGAGAGAGCAAGATCGGTCGCGAGTTGTTTATATCGAATTATCTTTGAGGGGCGCACACAGTGCGCCCCTACAGCGGTCGAATCAGCAGCACTTGATGGCTTCGACAGCTTTCTTCACGGCAGCTTTTGCCGCCGGTGTTTTCGCTAGCGCGTCGAGCATGACGAAATCGTGGATGGTGCCAAGGAAGCGCATGGCTTCCACTTCGACGCCGGCTTGCATCAATTTGTGGGCGTAGCCTTCGCCTTCGTCACGCAACACGTCGTTCTCAGCGGTAATGATCCAGGCTTTCGGTAAACCGACCAATTTGTCTGGTGTCATCCGTAGTGGCGAGACAAAAAGCAAATTGCGCTCGTTCATATTAGTTGTATAGGCGTCCCAGAACCATTGCATCGCGGCTTTGGTCAGCCACGGGCCTTCTGCGAATTGTTCGTAAGAGGGCGTTTCGAAATTCGCATCGGTGACCGGATAGAAAAGAATCTGTTTCACAATCTTCGGACCGCCGCGTTCCTTTGCCATCAGCGTTACGGCAATCGCCATGTTACCGCCGACGCTGTCACCGCAGACGATCAAATTGTCTGCCTGCACGTTGAATTCGCTGGCATGTTCCGCGACATATTTGGTCGCTGCATAAGCTTCTTCGATTGCCACGGGAAAACGCGCTTCCGGAGCGGGACTGAAGTTCACAAAAATAACTATCGAATTACTTCCAACAGCAAGTTCTCGCACCAATCTCTCGTGCGTCTTGAAATTACCAAGGATCCAACCGCCACCATGGAAGAACATCACTGCCGGCAATGCTTCTTTCGAATTTTTGGGACTGACGACGTGCACCGACACCGTGCCGTTGGGACCTGTAAAGATGTGCCGTTCCTCTATATCAGCGTCCGGCATTTCTTTTGGTTGCGACTGCGCATCAAGCAATACCTTGCGCGCTTCTTCAATCGGCAGCTTGTAGATTGGCTTTGCATCCGGCTTATCAAGTGATTTGACAAACTTCGCTGTCTCCGCCTCTAAGACGATAGGTTGCTGCTGCTTGATTTGCATTGTGTTCCCCTGGCGTGTGCGCCCGTCAACAGTCGCTAAAGCATATCACGCCAATGCCGGTCCGGCATTAACATCTGACGTTTTAAAACAGCTGATTAACTGTGTGAAAAACAGGCTGGCGAAACCTGCATCAGCTATGTTGGTAGGGGCGCGGCTGGATGCGCCCGCTCATGGAGAGAACGGGTCAATGAAAGTAATGAAGAGAACGATAGGTCACAGTGTGCAATCAATCAGCCCTGGTTTGTGGCGAGTGTGCATTAACTTCCCGGCGTCAACAAACTGTTGGTTGTGGCAAGAACCTGATGGATTGACGTTGATCGATGCAGCCCACTCGTGGGATGCCGGCACCATACTCGATACCATCAACATGATCGACCTGCCCTTGAAACGCATTGCTATCACTCACGCTCATCCCGACCATGCCGGCGGTGCGGCAGAGTTGGCCAGAAGAACCGGCGCGACAGTCTATGCCCATCAGTGCGAAACCAGGTTCCTCACCGGCGACGCAAGTATTGCTGACATGCCTGGTTCTCGCGAATCGCGTTATCTCCACCGCATCGCACGCAAAACAGGATTACTCGATCCGCCGCAAATTGCTGATGTTCAGTCCGTCTCCGATGGTGACCTGGTTGGCAGCCTCAAAGTTCTCCACACACCCGGCCATACTCCAGGCAGCATCAGCCTCTGGTCGGAATCCGACCAATCGATGTTTATCGGCGACAACGCCAGCACCCGATTCGGCATCCTCCTCCTCAATTTCTCATGGTTCACCTTAGACTCAGAGCGCCTGGAAGCCAGTTTGGACCGTTACTCCGAGGTCAAAGCCCGCACCCTGCTTGCCGGACACGGTCCTGCCTACCATTCCAGAGATGCCGTCGCTGACCTCCAAAGTCTGGGCATAAGAGTCTTATCCAGGCTACCCAGAATTCAGCCGCGACCTCAATAAGGATAGGTGTATGGGAAAACTCGAGCAGGGCGACAAGAATGCCGCCGCCAAGAGCGATGCAAACGTTGGTTTCACCCTGGCGGATGCCAAGCCGGGCGACCTGCCGCCCAAGACCGCGAAGCCGGGACCTACGGACCTGGTGATCACAGGTACTGACGACGACAAGGTTCCTGCCACCAGGCAAGAACGGCTTCAGGAGTTCGTTGACGGGTTTGGGAAGCTTGGAAAGCTATACCATGATAATACGCAAAACGTAGATAGGCTGGGAAGATTCCAGGATCGAATGATGGGAGTGTATGGTTATGACCACAGCACTTTCAAAGAACTGGCCCGCCTGGGCGAGGCTATGACCGGTCCGAACCCGCCCTCGCCGGAAGCCATTGGCAAAGGATTGGCGCAGGTCTTCAAGAATACACTCGACCGTGCCTTGCAAACCGGCAACGTCGATCTGCAGAGCCCCGATATGCTTAACGTCGAGGGATCGCTGTCCGGCATGATGCTTGCCGCTCAGTCAACTTTCCATCCTCCAAAGGATGCGGAGCAAACGAAAAAAATGGTAGACGCTCTGGATGCAGAATTCCTGCGACAAAAAGTACCGCACATGCGCGGAATCATTTTCGGTGACACAAAGGAACCCGGGGTGGCTGCTGTTCCCGATGGTGCCACGATCGATCGTCACAACTACATTCCCAAGGAGTAGGGGCGCACTGTGTGCGCCCGTGTCGCTATCAGCGACGAACAACATAAATAGGAATCAATATGGTAACCCTCGATCAAAAAATAGACCAGTTTCTTGCCGCCCCTGCGTTTGGTGTTGCCGGTGCAAGCGACGACCGTCACAAATACGGCCACAAAGTTTTTGTTTGCTATCGCAATCACAACCGTAAAGCCTACCCCATCAATCCCAATGTCAAAACGGTTCTCGGCGAAACTGCTTATCCAAACATCGCTGCGCTTCCCGAAAAAGTCGAATCGGTTTCAATCATCACACCACCTGCGGTGACAGAACGCATCGTGGATGATGCCATCGCCAGCGGTGTCAAGAATTTATGGATGCAACCCGGCGCCGAAAGCGGCAAAGCCATAAAGAAAGCCGAAGAAGCTGGTCTAAACGTCATCCACGGCGGTGCCTGCGTGCTGGTTGTGCTGGGCTATCGAGAATAGCTCATTCCGAACTCGCAACTGGGAGCGCCGGCGGCTGAGAACGCCCGGACTCGCCGGCATCTAAAATAACTGGACGGGTTTTGATCAACCCTGCAATCATAAACGTCGCAAAAATAATCGGCAAAATATTATATGGATACGCCGGCAACGGATACAGAGACCCAATCAACGCCAGCGTCAACACCAGCAACGAACACGACACCATGGCAATTTGCGCTGCGCCCAACTGTTTTCGAGATCGCAAAAACTTCGCCGCCGAAAGCGATGTGGCGAAGTAACCGTACATAAAACCGAATGTCGCCAGGCTTCCCAACCACCCGACAATATCCATCAGCTTGCAATCCAAACTTGCCAGGATCATCGCGATGCTCACGCTGATCGCAGAGCTGATCAAGACCGCAACATGCGGTGTTCCATTTGCCACATGCGCTCGACCAAGGGAGGAGTGGATAAGTCGATCGCGACCCATTTTGAAAATCATCCTCGCTCCTGCATTCAAGTTTGCCAGACCTGCAGCGAAGAAACTGACCATAATGCAGACATCGATAACATGCCCAAGCGCCGGCATGCCGACAGATTCAGACATATTCAACAATGGCGTCGCACACTTATCGAGCGTCACCGACGACGTATGAAAATTCTGCACCATGGCGTAAGAACAGATTACGAAAAATCCGCCTGTCAAAATCACACTTTGCATTATTGCTCGTGGTATCGTCCGCAGTGGCTGGCTCGCTTCAATACCAAGCGAGGCGGAACTCTCGAAAGCAGCGAATCCGAATATCGCCATTACCAGTCCCATTCTGACGTTGTCTAACGAGACACCCTGCAAGAAAATCTGTTTTGTATCGAGCGTGAACCCTTGATGTTGAATACACAATCCAACCAGCAAAAGAATAAACGCGATCGATGCCAACTCCAACTTCAACATCAAAGACGCTGATAGTTTGATGTTCTTATACGCAATGAATGCGATGGGCAGAGCACCCGCAAAGATCAAAAGCAGACGATTGATGTGCCAGCCAGCAAAATGCTGCAGAAGAGAATCGGCATAGATTGCCAGTTCCGTAATGCATGCGGAACCGCATACGACGTAGGCGAACATAAGCGCCCAGCCGACCAGCATGCCGGCCCGCGCTCCGAAACCAATACTGACAAAGGAATACAAGCTTCCCGGACAGGCGGAACGGCTGGCAAATTCGTTTATGCATCGAGCCGTGAAGATCATTCCAATCGTGGCAATGACATAGGAAAGCCACATGCCGTTCCCAGCAAACCCAAAGACTATTGGAATCAATAGCCCCGGCGTAGCGCTCGGTGCGATGCCGGCGATGGACTGCGCCAAAGTCTCAAGAGGTGTCAGAACGGCTTTGCGCAAACCATGCGTATCCTCTGATACCGCATGGCTTTCGGGCATTTTTCGCTGAATGGTGCTGGTCATCTCATTTAAAGTAATAGGTTCTTATAAAAGAACCAATGGGGAGATTCCCACATGCAACTCCGTGCGGTTGCCGACAGATCTGCTTCAACGTGTTCTAGAGTTTTATGAAACTGCGCGACCAGACACAGCAGGCAACACTTCCGTTAAGACTGGAGGGGTGTTGTTGGTTGGATGGTTGGTTCTTTCCAGGGAGTCTGACATTCAGGCATCCTGTGTTGCCGCTGGTCATGGTGGTGTGCGGTTCTCGGCAGTACTGTTCAACGAGTGCACTGTATCTGGTGAGCGTTGCGTGGTATCACCGGATATGGTGCGAGGGATAACAAGCGTGTTGGGGATTCGTTGAAAACAGTTTGCCAAACACAAAGGCAACACGTAATGAAAGATTGAAGAGTGGTCAGGAAGGGGATTCAGACAATCTTTCATTCGTCCCCCGTGCTGCCGAAGTGTTTGACGCTACCGATGCACTCAGTAAACACCGCTCCATGTGAAAGTGACGTGAAGATTCTGCCGGGCGAAGTGGTGCATCTATTTAAAGCAGCCGAGCCGCTCACCATGTACACTTTCGTCTTTGTGACCGGCTTCCAACCTTGATTGATGACATGAGCACGCTAGAAAAATTGCCTGCCTCACTTGGCGAATATGGAAATCTGCGCATAGATCCAGGATGTGTATTGCCTTTGCCTGGCGTGGAGAACGGCTTTTGGGTTCGTCTGGTGACTGACAACGGTTCAGTCGAAGGCAAATTGCATTTACCTGCAGTCGAGACGACCAATCTGTTCATATTCGAACCCGGCTTCCCAGGCGGCAGTTCAACAGATTTCGAAACTCACCATTTGAAATCTTTTCTCGCTAATGACTGGGCGGTATTCACCGCTCGGCATAATGGCTCGTTTTTGAACGGTCAGCATGCCAGTTATTACATAAGTTGTTCGAAACGTTCTGACAAAGCGCGCCTTGAAAATCAGGAATTCCTCGGAGAGGAAAAGCAATACTCCATCGCAGACTGGCTCACAGAGCCGATAACGGCCGTTGAAGCGCTGTCTTCCGCATTCGAAAATATTGTCATTGCCGGTCATTCATATGGTGCCCATGCCATCTTCCATTCGCTCAAAGAGCTCTGCCAGCGGAAAGCGCCGGAGCTGGCCAAAATAAAACGGCTGATTTCTCTTGCCGGAGCTACGGGGAGGGTGCGTTCTAAAGAAGATGCCATCTTTGTCCAGCTCTGGGCCGAGTATTTGGATACTGATTGGGCTAGAGAACGGCTATCCATCGGCGAACCCGAAGACAATCTCGATCATCTCTACAATTCATATCGTTCTATCCATGATTGGAAAACCGCTGTACCGCCACATATAGAACTGATATTCGCGACTCCGTGGGGCGACACCCTGGACAGCATCGACGAGGTCGTTTCGCCGCAAGAAGCATTGGACATGATAGTCACGCTCGGCCGCGGGGCTTTGATCGTCGACAAAACTCAGAAAGCCGGTGCGGACACTGGCATTATGGTTCATGACATGGCTGATTTGAAAACCGAGATGCTTTTGAAATTTGCCGATTTGAATTGGGTGCCAGGCAAGCAGATCATGTGCCTGGACGCCACCGGCTTGTCCTAAAAGCGACAAATAACGTCAACTTTAGGCAGATTTCATCTGAATGGGACAAAACTCGAGGATGACGTAAGCGCCGTCAGCACAGTGTTGCAAGACATTCGAATGATTTATTTCGAATAGTAAGTTGGATTTATAGCTTTTTTCACTGTTTATTTCAGCCGATGTGCGATAATTCGCCGAAGTATTTAGTCTTACTTCTGGTAACTGGAATGAATAACAAATTGTTCGTGGGAAATCTCTCGTTTAAACTTTCTGATACTGCACTTGAGGAGCTTTTCGCTCAGCACGGAACGGTGCTCTCTTGCTCAGTTCCAACTGATCGCGAAACCGGCAGAAAACGGGGATTCGCCTTTATCGAAATGTCCACCCAAGCCGAAGCAGAAGCGGCAATCAAAGCACTGAATGGTTACGAAGTCGAGGGTCGTCCCCTCGCAGTGAGCATTTCGCAACCCAAGCCAAAAGGCGGCGGCGGTCGAAAGTATTAATCCCTGTTTCATCAGTGATTGAGTTCAACTTCCAGTTCACGTTTTGAAGCTTATACCAGGTTTTGTGAGTCGCTATCGAAATAGCGACTCATTACTGGCGTTATCAATCGTTGCTGTAGGGGCGCACAAAGTGCGCTTGTACGTTCGTTGAAAATCGTATTGTAAGGGCGCACACAGTGCGCCCCTACATCTGCTTGAAGTGTTGTAAGGGCGCACGCAGTGCGCCCCTACACCTGTTTGAAGCGTTGAAAGGGCGCACGCAGCGCGCCCCTACATCTGTTTGAAGTGTTGAAAGGGCGCATGCAGTGCGCCCCTACTTCGGAAGCGGCGTAAAAATTAGCGCCGTCCGGATTTTACGAACTCTTTGAACTTGTGCGTCTGCAAATACTCTTCGTATGGTCCTTGAAAATCGATGAGACCATCGGCGGTGAACGACACTATTCTGGTGGCAACATCGGAAATTAGATCGCGATCATGTGATACCACAAATACGGTTCCCGGAAATAAGCTCAAACCTTCAGCCAGAGCCGATACTGCTTCGAGGTCGAGGTGATTGGTCGGTTCGTCGAGAATCAGAATCGGGTTCTTCTGCATCATTATTCGCGCCATGAGCAATCGAGCAGACTCACCACCTGACAGCGCTTCCGTCGTCTTCAAACTCTCGTCTTTAGAGAACAGCATACGACCCAAGAGACTGCGAACTATTTCATCGCCCTCTTCAACCATGAATGCCATGAGCCAATCGAGCGCAGTTGAACCGGGTTTTATCTCGCGATGAAAATCCTGCGGATAGTAGCTCCAGGTGCAGTTTTCGCCCCACTTGATCGTACCGGCGTCTTGCTCGAGTTCTCCAATCAAACAACGCAAGAAAGTAGTTTTTCCAACGCCGTTGGCACCGATAATCGCTACTTTGTCACCACGTGTGATATCAAGACGAAAGTCTTTGAATAACTTGTTGTCATCGAATCCCTTCGTCAAACCCTTGACTTGAAGCACGTCTTTGCCGCTCGGCCGTTCTTGCTCGAAACGAATGAAGGGACGTTGAATGTTTGACTTCTTCAATTCTTGCGGTGCCAGCCGCGCCATTTCTTTTCGGCGCGATTGCACTTGACTCGATCTCTGACCGGCAGCGAAGCGATTGACGAACTCCTGTAACTGCGCGATCTTTTTAGCTTTGTCCCGGTTAGCAGCTTCGATAGTCTGACGCGCTTGCAGCTTCTGTGACACCATGTCGTCATAGTTGCCGGGATAAGTGATGATGGTATCGTAATCAATATCAGCAATATGCGTGCAAACCGAATTGAGAAAATGACGATCGTGCGAAATCACGATGAGAACGCCGTCATATTGCTGCAAAAAATCTTCGAGCCAATGAATCGATTCAAGATCGAGGTGGTTGGTAGGCTCGTCAAGGAGAAGCGCTTGCGGCCCGGCGAACAACGCTTGGGCAAGAAGAACGCGGAATTTGTAATCGGTAGCCAGCGTACTCATCAAGTTTTCATGCTGTTCATCAGGAATACCGATGCCGCGCAAAATGACCGCGGCTTCAAACTCTGCTGAATAGCCGTCTTCATCTGCAATGATGGTTTCCAGCTCGCCCAGCCGATCCATTTGTTCTGTGGAAAGATCGGACAGTTCGCACAATGCATCACGTTCTTTAAAAGTGTTCCACAACAATTCGTTGCCCATTACAACGGCATCGATAATGCGTTCATTGTCGTATGCGAATTGATCTTGCTTGAGAACACCAACACGCTGAGGTCGAGTCACCGTGCCGCGATTCGAAGGGTCGACTTCGCCGGTGAGAATCTTCATGAACGTGGATTTACCGGAGCCATTCGGACCCGTCAATCCATAACGATTGCCCGGGCTGAATTTCACCGAAACGTTATCGAACAGCGTCCTCGGTCCAAATGCCTTGGTGACCTCATTGACGACGATCATCACTGAATTCCTTTCCAGCACAGTGGGATCCGAAGCTTGGAATTCACGTGACTTGAAGTCG
>JADMIO010361568.1_pt1 | contig 52239 bp, 48 predicted proteins | sample 8958161 | NCBI WGS metagenome assembly JADMIO01 (sample SAMN16585339, study PRJNA669376) | soil metagenome | isolation source: Crop rotation soil | place: USA: Cullars Rotation, Alabama | collected 2011
GTCGTCTCCGGCTCGACCGCCGACACCGCGCAGCCGTTGCTGGCGTCGACCTATTATCTGTCGCGCGCGCTCAACCCGTTCGCCGACGTCCGCCTGGCCGACGTTGCGGCTCCCGCCGAAGCGGTGCGCCGTTTCATCGACCAGAACGTGCCGATGATCATGCTCGCCGACGTCGGCAACGTCGTGGGCGAGGTGCACGACCGGCTCGCCGCCTGGGTCGAGGACGGCGGCATGCTGGTGCGGTTCGCAGGACCCAGGCTCGCCGCCTCCGACGATGCCCTGGTGCCGGTGCGGCTCCGCCGCGGCGGCCGCACGCTGGGCGGCAGTCTGAGCTGGGATCAGCCCCAGCCGCTGGCCGCCTTTTCCCGCGAGGGGCCATTTGCGAACATGGCGGTGCCGAAGGACGTCACGGTCACCCGTCAGGTGCTGGCGGAGCCGGAGGCGGGGCTGCCCGACCGCACCTGGGCGACATTGGCCGACGGCACGCCGCTGGTCACCGCGGTGAAGCGCGGCAAGGGGATGATCGTGCTGTTCCATGTCACCGCTGACACCCGCTGGTCTGACCTGCCGTTGTCCGGCAGCTTTGTCGACATGCTCCGCCGCATCGTCGGGCTTGCCGGCGCCACCGCCAGCAACGAACCGACTGGCAAGGAGCAGGCGACCCGCGAAGTTCTCCCGCCGACCCGAGTTCTCGACGGTTTCGGCGCCTTCGGGCCGCCGACCCCGAACACCAAGCCGGTGCCTGTGAACTATGTCGCCCGCGCCACCGCCGACAACCCACCCGGCTTCTATGGCCCGCCGGAGGGGCTGCTCGCGGTCAACACATTAGCGCCGGCCGATCGCCTGACCGGACTTGACTACACCTCGCTCAATGCGCGGCTCGAGGCTTATCAAGTCGGCGAACCTCAGGATCTGCGCGGCCCGGTGCTGCTTGCGGCGCTCGGGCTGCTCGCGCTCGACGCGCTGGTGGTGTTCCTCCTGGCTGGCGGGATCGGCCAGATCCTGCGCAAACGGCCGCAACGCGCTGCCGCCGCGTTGATCCTCGGCGGCTTGCTGATGCTGCTGATGTCAGCCGTTCCGGGCGTTGCCCAGCAGGCGCAACGGTCTTCGCCGCCCGCAAACGCCGACTTCGCCATGAAGGCGACGCTCGACACCCGCCTCGCCTACGTCGTCACCGGCGACGCCGAAGTTGACGGCATCAGCAAGGCGGGCCTCGAAGGCCTCACCCTGTTCCTCGCCCAGCGCACTGCGCTTGAGCCGGGCGATCCGGTCGGCCTCGATATCTCACGCGACGAACTGTCGTTCTTCCCGCTGATCTACTGGCCGATCGCGCCCGGCGCCGCCAGACCGTCGCCGGCGGCGCTGTTGCGCATTGACGCCTACATGAAGAACGGCGGCACCGTCCTGTTCGACACTCGCGACGCCATCATGGCGCCGCCAGGCCCCGGCGGCAGCAACCGCTCCCCCGGCATGGTCACGCTCCGCAATATCCTGGTCTCGCTCGACATTCCGGAGCTCGAGCCGGTGCCGCGCGACCACGTGCTGACCAAGACGTTCTTCCTACTGCGCGACTTCCCCGGCCGCTTCAACACCGGCCAGCTCTGGGTCGAGGCGCTGCCCAGCGCCAACGAGCAGGCCGACGAGAACAAGCGCCCGGCGCGCGCCGGCGACGGCGTATCGTCCGTCATCATCACATCGAACGACATGGCCGGCGCCTGGGCAACGCGCGGCGACGGTCAGGCCATGCTGCCGATGGTCTCGGGCGAGCCGCGGCAGCGCGAATTCGCGTTCCGCGCCGGCGTCAACATCGTGATGTACACGCTGACCGGCAACTACAAGGCCGACCAGGTCCACGTGCCGGCGCTGCTGGAGCGGCTGGGACAGTGATCATGTCGCTCAAGCGCACGTTTGGCCGCGCTGAACTCTCCACGTCATGGCCGGGCTTGTCCCGGCCATCCACGACTTTCTTCTGTCATCCGGCAGGCAAGGCGTGGATGCCCGGCACAAGGCCGGGCATGACGCCGGATAGGTCGGAGTACCGTTGATGGGCTTCGGCATCACCTTCGCGCCGCTGGTTCCGGCCTATGTATTGTGGGCTGCGATTGCCGTCGCCGTCGTGCTCGCAGCGATGCTGGGGTTTGCGCGGAGCCGTGGTTGGGCGGTGCGCTCGTTGGCGCTGGCGATGATGGTACTGGCGCTCGCCAACCCGTCGTTCACGCGCGAAGATCGCGAGCCGCTGTCCTCGGTGGTGGCGGTGGTGGTCGACAAGAGCCCGAGCCAGAACTTCGGCGACCGTCTGAAGCAAACCGAGCAGGCCCGCGCCATGCTGGCGGAGCGGCTCGGAAAAATCCCGAACCTCGACGTGCGCTTCGCCGAAGCCGGCGAGGCCGATGGCGAGACCGACGGCACGCGGCTGTTCTCGGCGCTCAACGCCATGCTCGCCGATGTGCCGCCCGACCGCGTTGCCGGCGCCATCATGATCACCGACGGCCGCGTCCACGACGTGCCGGCGGAAGTCGCAGCGCTGGGCTTCCATGCGCCGGTGCATGCCCTGATCTCCGGTCGCCCGAACGAGCGCGACCGTCGCGTGGTCCTGGTGACGACGCCCCGGTTCGGCATCGTCGGCCAGTCGCAGACCGTGGTCTATCGCGTCGAGGACCAGGGCGGGCCCGCCGGCCCCGCCGAGGTCACCATACGCCGTGACGGCGAAGTGATCGACCGCCGCAACGTCACGCCCGGCAATACGGTCAATGCCCAAATTCCCATTCCGCACGCCGGCCAGAACATCGTCGAGATCGAAGCCTCGCCGGTGCAGGGCGAACTCACCGAGGTCAACAACCGCGCCGTGGTGTCGATCGACGGCGTGCGCGACAAGCTGCGTGTCCTGCTCGTCTCCGGCGAGCCGCATGCCGGCGAGCGGACGTGGCGCAACCTGTTGAAGTCCGACGCCAGCGTCGACCTCGTCCACTTCACCATCCTGCGCCCGCCGGAAAAGCAGGACGGCACCCCAATCAACGAGCTGTCGCTGATCGCGTTTCCGACCCGCGAGCTGTTCCAGCAGAAGATCAAGGATTTCCAGCTCATCATCTTCGACCGCTACGCTCGCCAGGGCGTGCTGCCGATCATCTATTTCGACAACATCGCCCGCTATGTGCAGGAGGGCGGCGCGGTGCTGGTCGCAGCCGGCCCCGACTACGCGAGCCCGACCAGCATCTGGCGCACGCCACTCGAACAGATTCTCCCCGCCGAGCCGAGCGGCCGGACCATCGAACAGCCGTTCTACGCCGGCCTCACCGATGCCGGCCGCCGTCATCCGGTGACGCGCGGCCTCGTCGGCGCCGACAGCAACCCGCCGCACTGGAGCCGCTGGTTCCGCCTGGTCGACACCCGCACCGCCAACGGCACCGCGATCATGCAGGGGCCTGACAACAAGCCGTTGCTTGTCCTGTCGCGCGAGGGCGAAGGCCGCGTCGGGCTGCTGTTGTCGGATCACATCTGGCTGTGGGCACGCGGCTACGAAGGCGGCGGGCCGCATCTCGATCTGATGCGGCGCCTGTCGCACTGGCTGATGAAGCAACCCGACCTCGAGGAAGAAGCGCTGCGGCTGATCGTGCGCGGCCGCGACCTTCTGGTCGAACGGCAGACCATGGCCGATACGGCCGCGCCGGTGACGCTGACGCTGCCGTCAGGCACCAAGCGCACGGTGACATTGCAGGCCGGTGAGCCGGGCCTCTGGCGTAGTTCGGTTCGCGCCACCGAGCTCGGGCTCTGGCGCGCCACCGACGGCAAGCTGAACGCGCTGGTCAATGTCGGACCGCCCAATCCGCGGGAATTCGCCGAGGTGACGTCGAGCACCGCCGTGCTCGGGCCGTTCGCCAGTGCCACCGGCGGCGACGCCCGCCGTCTCGCCGACGCCAGCGGCAACGTCACGTTGCCGCGCATCGTCGCAATGCGATCGAGCGACACCTATCGCGGCGATGATTGGCTCGGGCTGAAGATGCGCGACGCCAGCGTCGTGCGCGGCATCGGCGTGCTGCCGATGTTCGCTGGCCTGCTTGGCCTCCTGCTGCTGATCGGCGCGCTGGCCGCGACATGGGCGCGCGAAGGCCGCTGAAGCGGCCTTCCCTATGCGCGAACTCCACTTCGCGGCTTGAGGCGATTCAACTCCGTTCGTCCCCGCGAAAGCGGGGACCCAGCACTTCTTGCCAAAGACTGGGTTCCCGCTTCCGCGGGAACGAACGGAATTTGCCGCAAACTACTTGCCGTAGATCTTTTCGGCGGTGGTGATCAGACCGAGGCTCGGCTCCTTGGCGCAGGCCGTGGCGAGCGCTTTGCCGTTTACGGCCATCTTCTCGAAGTCGATCACCGGATCGTCCTCGTCTGCGCTGTAATAGCCTTCGAGCCATGTCAGCAGCAGGCCGATGTTCTCCTTGTCGTACTCCAGGAACTGCTTGCAGGAGATGGTTGAAAGGTCGAGCTTCGCACCCGCAGCCGGCAGTGGTGCCGCCAGTGCGGCAATAATCCCCAGCATCACAAGACGTTTCATCTTCGTTGTCCTCGTCGAGGTGCGCAGAGTCGCGCCCCGGCATAAGCATCTCGCCCGTCCGTGACAGGCGCAAGATCAAACTGTGGGCTCAGGAAAAGTCCGGGCGGATGGCGCCGGACAGCGCCTCGGCGGAACCGGATACCAGTTCCGCCACCAGGAGCCGTGCCGGATCGACCGGGCCGGGCATGGTGACACGCCCCCGCGGCACGACCTTGAACCCGGACTTGCCGTAGTATGGCTCGTCACCGACCAGGATCACCAGATGGTGACCCTGGGCTTTGGCCCGGTCCAGCGCCCGCGTGATCAGCGCCTGTCCGATGCCGCGGTCGCGGAACGGCGGCTCGACGGTGAGCGGCCCGAGCAGCAGGGCCTTGGTCTCGCCGACCAGGATCGGCGAAAGCCGCACCGAGCCGACCAGCAGCGTGCCGACCCGCGCCGTGAATGACAGTTCGGTGATGTGCGGCACCTCCTCGCGGATGCGATAGGCGCTTTTGGCGTAGCGGCCCGGCCCGAAGGTGCGCGCGGTCAGCCGTTCGATCGCAGGCCCGTCGTCGGCACTTTCCGGCAGGATGGTGATGGCAATGTCGTTCATAGCGAAATCATGTTCCCTGCGCCGCTTAGCACCTTAAGCCCGCAGCGGTCCATCTCTGTCGTCGAGCGGCTCGTACCCTTACATTAGGCCGGAACCGACGGAGATGGTGATGGGACTTCTGGTTGACGGCGTCTGGCGCGACGACAGCTTCGACAAGGCGCGAATGCAGGACGGCCGGTTCAACCGGCCGACCACCAAGTACCGCAACTGGATTACGCCCGACGGCAGCGCCGGGCCGTCCGGCCAGGACGGATTCGCCGCTGAGGCCGGTCGCTATCACCTCTATGTCTCGCTGGCCTGCCCGTGGGCACACCGCACCGACATTTTCCGCCATCTCAAGCGGCTGGAGAACGTCGTCTCGATGTCGGTCACCTCGTGGCACATGGGCGACCAAGGCTGGACCTTCGACCTCGCCGAAGGATCGAGCGGCGACCCGATCAACGGCGCGCAGAAGATGGCCGACATCTATCTGCTGGCCGATCCGAAATACACCGGCCGCTGCAGCGTGCCGGTGCTGTGGGACAAGAAGCGCAAGACCATTGTCAGCAACGAATCGTCGGAAATCATCCGCATGCTGAACTCGGCATTCGACGGGCTGACCAACGAGCACACCGACTACTATCCGCCGGCGCTTCGGGCCAACATCGATGCGATCAACGATCTGGTCTATCCAAACGTCAACAACGGCGTCTACCGCGCAGGCTTCGCCACGACGCAGACCGCCTACGAAGGCGCATTCCGCAACGTGTTCGACACGCTCGACGAGGTCGAGCGCATCCTGTCGCGCCAGCGCTATCTCGCAGGTCCCCGGCTGACCGAAGCCGACTGGCGGCTGTTCACCACGCTGGTGCGGTTCGACGCCGTCTACTACAGCCACTTCAAGTGTAACCTGCGCCGCGTCGTCGACTATCCGAACCTGTCGAATTACACGCGCGAGCTTTATCAGGTGCCGGGCGTCGCCGAGACCGTGAGCATCGATCACATCAAGCGGCACTACTACGGCAGCCAGCGCAAGGTGAATCCGACCGGCGTCGTGCCGCTTGGACCGGAGCTTGACTTCTCAGGCCCGCACGATCGCGAGCGGTTTGTGTGAGCCCGGCGACGAAGCCGGCCCACCGGCCTCGCGACGTCATTCCTCGCTGATGCCGAGCTTCTTCAGTTCTGGCCCCCAATAGGCGCTCTCGCGAACGAGCCGCTCGCGAAATCCGTTCGCGCCGGTGGAGCCGCGCACGCCGCCGGCCGCGAGCCGCTGCGACACCACGGGGCTGCCGATCGCCCCGAGCATCGCCTTCTCCAGCGCGGCCTGGACCTCGGCCGCCGTACCCGCCGGCGCCAGCATGCCGTACCAGTTGCCCATCAGCATGCCGGGATAGCCGAGCTCCGCGCTGGTCGGCAGCTCGGGCAGGAGCGGCGTGCGCTCGGTGGCAAACAACGCCAGAGCCCGGAGCTTTCCGCTCTTCACCAGCGGCTCCAGCACTGGAAGGTCCGCCGTCAGAAACTGGATGTGTCCGCCGAGCAGATCGTTCAATGCCGGAGCAACACCCTTGTACGGCACGTGCGTGGTCTTGATCTTGGCTTCGGCGTTGATCATCTCGCCGATGATATGCATCGTCGTACCTGCGCCGGCCGAGGCATAGCTCAGCTTCTCGGTCTTGGCCTTCTCGATCAGTTCGGCAAAGTTCTTCACCGGCGAGTCGGCGGCGACCACCGCCAGCATCGGCACGGCACCGACGAAGCCGACCGGCGCGAACGATTTGACCGGATCGTAGCTGACCTTGCCACCGCGAAGCGCCGCACTGACGATCAGCGAGCCGGAGCTTGCGAACAGCAGCGTCTTGCCATCCGGCGCTGACCGCGCCACCTGCTCGGTCGCCAGAATGCCGCCGGCACCGCCGCGGTTCTCGATCACCATCTCGGTGCCGAGCCGCGTCTGCATATCCGAGGAGACAAGCCGCGCCAGCATATCGACCGGCCCGCCGGCCGCGAACGGCACGACGACCTTGATGTTATCGGCAAGGGCTGCGCCCGACAGTACAAGCAGCAAGGACAGCGTCGCGGCGACGTGGCGTTTCATGCGCACCTCCATGGACCTGACAACTAGCCGCAGTACGGCGGCTTGGCGCGCCGGAAGTTATCGTAGCCGGTCAGGTTCGAGGCCCAGAGCCCAGTCAGTTCCTGCTCGTCCGGCACGTCCTTGGTGATCAGCCACATGCTGAGGATCACCTCGACGCCGGCGATGACGGTGTGCTGACCGGCCCAGCTTGCCAGCGAGTTGGTCGGGCCGAAATTCACCGCAAAGGCGATCAGGTCTGTGCCGGCGCGAAAACCGGTCAGCGGATACGTCGCCGCCACGCCTGGCGACGCAAACGTGCCGCTCAACAGCCCGCCCTGCCCGACCTTGACGTCGACCTTGGCGCAGCGCTCGCTCCACCACACCCCGGTGAAGTTGACCTGCGTCTGGGCGTGAACGGAAGACAAAGTGCAAAGCGCAAGCAGCGCGGCGATCAGCAATCGCATGGCGGGCCCCCCTTCATGCGTGAACCACAATGGGCGCAAGCGTAGCCGCCTCACCAGCGCTCCGCCAAGGGCCTGCCCTCCAGCACCTCTGCGATCCGGGCGCGGGTGCCGCGGGTGGTGCCGGCCGGCAATGCATCCGGCGAGAAGAAGCCGCACTCGGCGATCTCATTGTTGGGCTGCGGGAGGGACGGTTGGCGAAAGGCCCGCACCTCGTAGATCATGACGTGGTCGCGCCGCGAATAGAGCGGGTAGAACGACACCCCGTGAAGGCGCGGCGGCGCGGCTGGCTCGATGTTGCCCTCCTCCTTGAGTTCGCGGGTCATCGCCTCGGCAAAGGTCTCGCCGGCCTCGACGCCGCCGCCCGGCAGATGCCACCCCTTGGTGTGAACGTGCCGGATCAGGAAAATGCGGCCCCGCGGGTCCACCACCACGGCGCGAACGCCGATCGTGAGCCCCCGCGAAAACTGCCAGTAAAGGTGCAAGAGCCGCTTGACCAGCACTGCCAGTTCCTTGATTAGAATTATTCTAAAGATTGCTTCTCGGACCCATCCCGGCCGCCACTCTCACCCGATGAGGCCATTGTGAAGAGATTTTCCGACCTTTCCGAGCAGGAAATCCTGGCACTGGCCATCACCAGCGAGGACGAGGACAGCCGCATCTACCGCGGCTTTGCCCAAGGACTGCGCGAAAATTTTCCCGCCTCGGCCAAGGTGTTCGACGAGATGGCGGAGGAGGAGATCCGCCACCGCACCATGCTGATCGACATGCATCGCGAAAAGTTCGGCGAGTACCTGCCGCTGATCCGCCGCCAGGACGTCAAAGGCTTCATCCACCACAGCAAGCCGCTGTGGCTGATGCGCCCGCTCGGCCTCGGCGACGTCCGCAAGATGACCGAGCGTATGGAATACGAGGCCGCGCATTTCTACCGGAGAGCTTCCGAGGCCACGCGCGATATCTCGATCCGCAAGCTTCTGAGCGAACTCGCGGAGATCGAATCCCAGCACGAGGACCTGGCGCACAAGCTCGGCGACACTATCCTGACCAAGGACGTTCGCGCCCAGGAGGACGAGACCGAACGCCGGATGTTCGTGCTGCAATACGTGCAGCCGGGTCTCGCCGGCCTGATGGACGGCTCGGTGTCGACGCTTGCGCCGCTGTTCGCCGCAGCCTTCGCCACCCACAACACCTGGGAGACGTTCCTGGTCGGGCTCGCAGCCTCTGTCGGCGCAGGCATCTCGATGGCATTCGCCGAAGCGCTGTCGGACGACGGCTCGCTGACCGGCCGCGGCACGCCGTGGATCAGGGGCAGCATCACGGGCGCGATGACGGCGGTCGGCGGCCTTGGCCACACCCTGCCGTACCTCATCCCGGATTTCTGGACTGCCACGGTTCTGGCATTCGCGGTCGTTATTATCGAGCTTGCGGTGATCTCCTGGATTCGCCACCGCTACATGGACACCCCTATCCTTTCGGCCGCATTTCAAGTCATGGTCGGCGGTGCTTTGGTCTTCGCCGCAGGGATTCTCATCGGCAGCTCTTGATGTTCACGCTGGCGCACCTTTCCGATCCGCATCTTGCGCCGCTGCCCCGACCTGCCCCGTCCGAACTCCTGTCCAAGCGCGGGCTTGGCTACATCAACTGGCTGCGCAAACGCCGCCTGATCCACCGTGCCGATGTCCTGGAAACGGTGATCGCCGACCTGAAGACACAGGCCCCTGACCACATCGCCGTCACCGGCGACCTGGTGAACCTGTCGCTGACCAATGAGTTCGCCCCGGCGCGCGCGTTTCTCACGCGGCTCGGCACGCCGGCCGACGTCAGCGTCGTGCCCGGCAACCATGACGCCTATGTGCGATCAGTGGCGAACTTTGCCGTACGCGACTGGGGCGACTACATGCGCGGCGACCGCGGCGAAAGCTTTCCCTATGTGCGGCGGCGCGATCGGATTGCCATCGTCGGATTGTCGACCTCGCTGCCGACCCTGCCACTGGCCGCGACCGGGCGCCTGCATGGCGATCAGCTTGCGCGGTTGGGCGATATCCTGACCGCACTGGAGCGCGAGGGTGCATTCCGAATCGTCCTGATCCACCACCCGCCGATCGAGGGCATGAGCCGGTTTCGCCACCTGCACGATGCAAACAATTTCCGCGAGGTGCTGCGCAGGCATGGCGCCGAACTGGTCCTTCACGGCCACAACCATGAAGCTTCGCTGGTCTGGCTTGCCGGCACCTGGTCTGCAGTCCCCTGCGTTGGCGTGCCGTCAGCATCGGGCGCGCCGGATCGCCATCATGATGAGCCCGCCGGCTACAATCTCTACGAGATCGACGGCGAACAGAAAGCATGGCGTTGCGTGCTGATCCAGCGCGGTTGGTGCGACGGCAGCATCCGCGAAATCGGCCAGCAGATGCTGTTCGGCTAGCCTAGTCCGCGATCTGCGACGCGATCATCCAGAGCGTCGCGAACACCGCTATCCCGCCGACCAGCAAGCCGAACAGGAACGCGCGGGCCCAACGCCAGCGCCGGCGGCGCCGCACGCGGACGGCCTCACGCAGCATCCGCTCGCCGATCAGAGTGTCGTCCTCGAGCAGAGCGCGCTCGCGGTCGATGATGCGGCTCGCGACATAGTGCGTCACCGCCTCGACCATCTCGGGAATGTCGTTGCTCTCCGCCAGCACCTTGCGGCCGTAGCGGCTGTCGAGAACGAACCGATAGCGGCGCTTGTCGCGACCCATAGCGACATGCGCCACGGCATCGACCCACAGCCGCGGCGTGTCGCCACGGCTGATGCCGCGATCGAACAGGTCGATCTCGGGCGGCGTTTCCTTAAACAGAGGATCGAGCGCGTCGTTGAGCAGATCAAGCCGCGCCAGCTCGGCGTCGCGCAGATCAACCACGACACTGGATTTTTCGGCGTTCTCGACGCGGGTGCGGCGAACCGCGGCGCGCAACATGCCGACCGGCGCGTCGCTTGCTGCGTCGCTGTCGCTGATTCGGCGCGCTCGTCCCCACATGGCCGGACGCTAGCAGCAGCAGTCACTGTGGAAAATTGAAGGCGTGCCGCTGTCCACGCCTTTCTGGGTCAGCCTCAGGCCGGCGGACGAATACCGTAGGGTTGCGCCCAGCCGAGACCATCCTCGGTCCGGCCACGCGGCTTGTACTCACCGGCAGTCCAGCCGGAGTAGCCAAGGCGATCGAGAGCGGCAATTACCGCCGGATAGTTGACCTCGCCCTCGTCCGGCTCGGCCCGCGACGGCACCGCGGCAATCTGCACATGGCCGATCAGCGGCAGATGTTTCTCGAACCGGGTGATGAGATCGCCGCCCATGATCTGCACGTGATAGAAATCGTATTGGATCTTCACATTGGGGCGGTCGATCTTGGCGATGATGTCGGCGGCCTGCTCGACCCGCGTCAGGAAGTAGTTTGGCCGGTCCCGCGTGTTCAGCGGCTCGAGCAGCAACGTGACATTCTTCTCCCGCGCCTGATCGGCGGCCTGCGTGATGTTGGCGATCAGGGTCCGTTCCGCGGCTGGACGCTGCTCGGGCGGCACCTTGCCGGTCATGCAATGGATCGCCCGCCCCCCGATCGCCGCGGTGAAATCCAGCGCCTGCTTGAACACCACCTCCCAATCACGCTCACGGCCCGGTACCGCCGCGAGCCCGGCATCGCCCTCGCGGGAGCCCACGGCCGTGTTGACGCCAAGCTGGATCAAACCGTGCCGCTCGAGTTCGCCCCGGATCGCCGACGGGGCGTGGTCGTAGGGAAACTGCAGCTCGACCGCCTTGAAACCCGCGGCGGCAGCTGCGGCGAACCGCTCGATCAGCGGCCGCTCGGTGAAAAGGTAGGCGAGATTGACGGCAAGACGGGGCATGGCGGACCTTGGCTGGTTTGCAGGGACGTCTGGCGTTCCTAGCGCAGATTCATACGCTTTGGCCCCTTTCGATGAAATGGGCTAATGCCCATATAATTGCCCAATGGCTGAGTGGGCAATTTTGTGGTTGACCCCCACCGCCAAAATTGGTCGCATTCACCCAGGCCCGCGCCTTAAAGACGAGCGCCAAAGCCGCCCCGATCGTGATATCGGACCACTTGGCGCGGGACCGGAGGAAGCCACCCGGGACTCTCGCCATGAACGCGCAAGAACTATTGCAGGAAATCTCCGACTACTGTCGGCAGACCGGCCTTGCGGAATCCACCTTCGGCCGGCGCGCCGTCAATGATGGCAAACTCGCCAGCCGGCTCCGCCACGGCGGCCGCATCACCACCGAAACGCTCGACCGCATACGCAGCTTCATGGCAAATAACCGAGGCTCCGCAGCGCGGCCGGCCGTGATCTCAAGAGCCCAGACACCCAGCCCTTCCCTCGCCCCACAGCCCATCGCATCGCCATATCCCATGCCGTCATCGACATTCTCCGCACCAGCCGCCTCTGCTCCCGCCACAGGCAACGGCGCCGATCCGCAGCGCAACTTCCGCTTCTTCGACAACCGGCAGAAGTATCTGCTGTTCGTCAACACCTGCTCGGAAAAGTGGGTGGTGGCGCAGCGCGTCGCGCTTGAGCTTGCCAACATCCATCCGCGGCCGCCGGCGCTGCGGCTGTTCGACGCCGGCGTCGGCGACGGCACGGTGCTACTGCGCGTGATGCGCGCAATGCACGACCGTTTCCCGCACACGCCGTTCTACGTGGTCGGCAAGGAAATCAGCCTCGAAGACGTACGGCTGGCCATGCAGAAGATGTCGGATCGCTTCATGGAGCATCCGGCGACCGTGCTGGTCCTGACCAATCTCGCCTATGCCGATGCGCCGTGGCTTGCGGTGAAGTCGTTGTCGGCGGCCTCCAGCATGGTCTGGCACGAGGTGGCCCTGACCGGTGCCTCGGCGCATCAGTTCGAGGAGCAGATCACCAACCTGGTGCCGTTCCTCAATCAGAACTGGAAGGCAGGCGTGAGCCCGAAGACCGGCAACCCGGTCTACGAGCGCCCCGTCGTCCTCGTGGTCTATCGCGAGGACCACAAGTTCCTGCTCGACCCGATTCTGCCGAAGCCCGGCGGTACCCGCGCCGACTACGACCTCGTCATCGCCTCGCAGCCCTACCGCGCCCGCGCCTCGCTCGACTTCAAGGCCAAGCGGGTGATCACGCCGCTCGCCAAGGCGCTCGGGCCGGGCGGCCGGCTGATCGCGATTCATTCCCACGGCCAGGATCCCGGGCACGAGATTATTCAAAGGGTCTGGCCCGGCGACAATCCATTCATCCACGACCGCCATCAGATCATGAAGGCGGTCAAGCACGAGCTCGGCCAGGCCGGACGCGACCTCAACTTCAACGCCTACGCCGACAACCGCTCGCTGTTCCGCTACGACATGCACACGCTGCCGAGCGAGATCACGCAGGAATCGGCAATCGGCACGTCGACACTGTTCGCGGCCTGGAACGCATCGATCTACGTTGCGCAGGTCGAGGATCATCGCGTGGCCGAAGCTGCGGCAGACGGCCGCTATCTCGAAGCCACCGCCGACGTGTTGCAGAAGCACGGGGCGCTTTGGTTCTTCGACGAATCCTACGTCATCTCGCGCCGCCGCGAGTAGCCGGTTCCTCCGAGCGTACGGCCTCGGCCGTCTCGCCTTGCTCCCGGCGCTATGCAATGATCGCCGGGGGAGGAACAATCATGTCCATTGCATTTGCTACACGCATCGGCGCAGCAACACTGGCGTTGAGCACAGCGTTTGCAATGACGGCTGGTCTGGCTCATGCCCAGACATTCGGGCTTGCCACGATGCAACCCGGCTCGCTCAACCACACGACCGCAAGCGCCATCGCCAAGGTCGTCAAGGAAAAGGGCGGCCTGACCATGCTGGTACAGCCGACCGCGGGCGAAACCGTGATCATTCCTCTGGTCGCACGCGGCGAGGCCGAATTCGGTCTGGCCAACGCCCTTGAAGTTTCGGTGGCCACCGAAAACAACCGGCTCCCGGACCTGCGGCTGATCGGCGCGCTGCATCCACTGCCCACCGCGTTCTTTGCGCGCAAGGACTCGGGCATGCGCAGCATAGCCGACGTCAAGGGCAAGAAATTGGTGTGGGGCTTTTCGGCGCAGCGCGTGGTCGACATCGTGTCGCGGGCCATCCTCGCCACCGTCGACCTGACCGAGCGCGACATCACACCTGTAAGAGTGCCGAACGTGGTCCGTGGCGCCGATGATTTCATCGCGGGCGCCGCCGATGTGTTCTACTTCGCCTTCGGCGCGCCCAAGGTTCGCGAGGTCGACGCCACGGTCGGCGGCATTCGCGCCCTGGAGATTCCGGAGAGCGGCATGCCCGCCGCCCGCAAGATCTACTCCGATGGCTATCTGGCTCCGGCAGCGCCCGGGCCGTTCTACGTCGGCGTCGAGAAGCCTATGGGCGTCTACACCTGGGACAACCTGATCTTCACCAACGCCAAGGTGAAGGACGAGGTGGTCATCAAGATGATGGAGACGCTGGCGAACAACAAGGGCGACCTGGTCGCCATCCAGCCGGCGCTGCGCGCGTTCACGCCGGCCGCGTTGTATAAAAAGTTCAGCACTCCGTATCATCCGGGCGCGCTGAAATACTTCGCCGACAACAAGATCGCGATGCAAACGACGCCCTAGGGAAAAAACCCAAATGCTGTCGATCAGCCGCCGGATCGCTTTGCACGCCGCTGCCGCCGCAACGTGCTTCATCCTTGCCTTGCCGGCCAGCCAGAGTTCGGCCCAGACCTACGGCTTTGCGGCCATGCCACCCGGCTCACTCAGCCACGCCGTCGCGTCCGCCATCGCCAAGGTGGTCAAGGAAAAGGCCGGCCTCAACCTGCTGGTGCAGCCGACGGCCGGCGGCAACATCGTGGCGCCGATGGTGGGCCGCGGCGAGGCGGAGATCGGCGTCGTCAACGTCATGGAGGCGCATAACGGCTTCGAAAGCGGCCAGAAGGACACGCGTATGATCGCCGCCGTTCATGCGCTGCGCACGCCGTTCTTCGTCCGCAAGGATGCCCCGATGCGCACGATCGCCGACCTGAAGGGGAAGCGCGTCGCCATGGGCTATTCGGCGATGGGCGACATCGACACAGTGACGCGCTCGATACTTGCCACCGCCGGTCTGACCGAAGCCGACGTCAAGCCGGTCCGCGTGCCCAACGTGGTGCGTAGCGCCGACGACTTCATGGCCGGCAACGCCGACATGTTCTTCTTCGCGTTCGGCGGCCCCAAGGTGCGTGAAGCAGATGCCACGGTGGGCGGCGTTCGCGTGCTCGAGATGGATCCGAACGGCATGCCGGCGGCGCGCAAGATCATGCCCTGGAGCTACCTCACTCAGGTCGCGCCCGGCCCGGTGTTTACCGGAGTCGAGAAGCCGATGATGGTCTATTCCTTCGACAATGTCTTGATCACCCATGCCAAGGTGCCGGACGACTTCATCGTCAAGATTCTCCAGGTCATGGACAGTCACAAGAGCGATATGGTGGCGGTCTCACCCGTGCTGGCTGAGTTCTCGCCAGCCTTCGCGTACAAGCAATATGGCGTGCCATATCACCCCGGCGCCTTGAAGTTTTTCAAGGATCGGAATCTGACGCCGCGTCCGATCGAATGAGCCGCCGGCGGATAAGTCAAGAAAAGACACCAGGGAGGGACTGATGCGTATGAGTGGCACAACCATCACGTGGTTCAGCGTCTTGCTCGCCGTCGCGGTGACCACACTCAGCACCGAACGCGCCGCGGCACAGACCTACGGCTTTGCGACCTTGCCGCCCGGAACCCTCAACCACACCACCGCGTCCGCGGTCTCCAAGGTGATGAAAGAAAAAGGCAGCACCAACGTGCTGGTGCAGCCGACCGCCGGCGACAACGTCATCGTACCGATGGTCGGGCGCGGCGAGGTCGAGATCGGCATCACCAACATCATGGAAGCGCAGGACGGCTTTGAAAAAGGCCAGAAGGATCTGCGCATTATCACGGCGGTCCATGCCCTGCGCACGCCATTCTTCGTGCGCAAGGATTCCAACATGCACACCATTGCCGATCTCAAAGGCAAGCGCGTGGCCATGGGTTATTCGGCGATGCGCAACATCGACATTGCAACCCGCGCGATGCTCGCCACCGCCGGCCTCACCGAGAACGACGTCAAGGCCATCCTGGTGCCGAACGTGGTCCGCAGTGCCGACGACTTCATGTCCGGCAACGCCGATATGTTCTATTTTGCCTTCGGTGGCCCCAAGGTCCGCGAGGCCGACGCCACCGTCGGCGGCATCCGCGTCCTGGAAATGGACGAGAAGGGCATGCCCGCCGCCAAGAAGATCATGCCATGGGGATATGCGACGCAGATCGGGCCGGGCCCAATCTTCACCGGCGTCGACAAGCCGATGAAGGTCTACAGCTTCGACAACATCCTGATCACCTCGGCGAAGGTGAAGGACGAGCTGATCTTCAAGGTCCTCGAGACGATGGAAAAATACCGGGACGACATGATTGCCGTGCAGCCGGTGTTGCGCGAGTTCTCCGGGAAGTTCGGCTACGCGCAATACGGCATCCCCTACCACCCGGGCGCGTTGAAATATTTCAAGGACCACAACATCGCCGCGAGGACGCTGGACTGAAAAGCCGCTACCATCGATGACATGAGACAAAGGGGGCTCGTGTCATGAATGCTGGCAATCTCTTGCGACGTCATCTGATCGGCTTATCGCTCGGCGCTGCACTCGCGACGTTGGGCGGCCAGGCGGTATCGGCGCAGACCTACGGTCTCGCCACGATGCAGCCGGGAACGCTGACGCACACGGTGGCATCCGCCATCGCCAAGACACTGAAGGAAAAGGGCGGCCTCAACACGCTGGTCCAGGCGACCGCGGGCGAGTCCGTGCTGATCCCGATGGTGGCGCGCAACGAGATGGAACTCGGCATGGCCAACATGCTCGAGGTGATCGAAGGCATCGAGACCGGTAAGCTGCAGAACGATCTGCGCATCATCGGCTCGATCTACGTGCTGCGCATCGGTTTCTTCGCGCGCAAGGACAGCGGCATCACCAGTATGGCGGACCTCAAGGGCAAGCGAGTGCCCGCGGGCTATTCGGCGATGCGGACGCTCGACAAGAATTCGCTGGCAATGCTGGCGACCGCAGGCCTGACCCTCAACGACGTGAAGCCAGTCATGGTGCCGAACGTGCTGCGCGGCGGCGACGACTTCATCGCCGGATCAAACGACGTCTTCATGTTCTCGTTCGGCGGGCCGAAGGTGCGCGAGGCCGATGCCACGGTCGGCGGCGTGCGCGCGCTCAAGGTCGGCGAGACGCCGGAGGGGCTCGAAGCCAGCCGCAAGATCTTCCCCTACGGCTATTTCACCGAGATCAAGCCGATTCCCGCCTATGTCGGCGTCAGCGAGCCGATGAAGGTGTACTCGATGGATTACATCTTCTTCACCAACGCCAAGACCAAGAACGAGACGGTGGAAAAGATCATCGACACCATGGCGAAGAACAAGGCGGATATGGTGGCGGTCGCGCCCGCCCTCAACGACTTCTCGGTCGAGACCATGTATCGCAAGCACAACATGACGTACCACCCGGGGGCGCTGAAGTACTTCCAGGACCACAAGATCGAAGCCAAGCCTTACTGAAGGGCGAGGCTTCAAGAGCGGGGACTCAACGTCTGTGAGTGATCAGTCGAACACGCCCGGCGCGGCTCAACACGTATCAGCCGCGTCGGAAGAGCGGTTCATTGCCAGCACCGAGGAGTTTGCCTCGGAATCGTCGCGAGTGACGGTTCTGACGACCAACATCCTGCAGGCCCTGCTGATCGCCTGCGTGGTGCTGTGGGTGTGCGATGTTCCGCGCCAGGTGTTCAACGTCTCGTTCTATACCGAGCAGCTTCTCGCGGTGACGCTCGGTCTTACTCTGGCGCTTGCCTTCGTCACCGAGACGTCGCGGAAGCCGGGCGCGATCGATTCCGGCGGCCTGTGCGGCGTCGTCGCGATCATCGTCTATCTGCTCTATCACTACTTCGCGCGCGGTGAGATTTCATGGCCGATGGTCGCGGCTCTCGTGGCCGGCGTGGTCTGGACCTTGACGGCGAACCGCGCGGCCACAGGGCGCTGGTTTGACTGGGTTTGCGCCGCAGCCTCTCTGATTCTGTGCGCCTACATCACGGTCCGTTACGAGGCGCTGACCTACGAACTGGCCATGCTGCCGGTCGAAGGCGTCATCGGCAGCGCGATCCTGACCTTCCTGGTGCTGGACGCGAGCCGCCGCATTTCCGGCTGGGGCTTCGTTGCGATCATCCTGGCGATCGCGGTCTACGTCTACATCAGCCCGTTCCTGTCGGGCGATTTCCAGACCCGCTGGGTTTCGCCGGAGCGCATGGTCGCGTACGTCGGCCTCGACGTGAACGGCATGATCGGCGCGATCCTCGGCGTCGCGGTCCTTGTCGTCATTCCCTACACCGTGCTGGGCCAGGTGCTGGCACGCACCGGCGGCGCTGACTTCTTCTCCGACCTCGCGATGTCGGCGATGTGGCGGTTCCGCGGCGGCGCCGCCAAGATCGCGGTGGTCGGGTCGGCGCTGTTCGGCATGATCTCGGGCAGCGCGGTGTCGAACGTGCTCGCGGTCGGTATCGTCACCATTCCGGCGATGAGGAAATCCGGCTTCTCGGCCTATCGCGCGGCCGCGATCGAGTCGGTCGGCTCGACTGGCGGCCAGCTCATGCCGCCGGTGATGGGCGCGGCCGCGTTCATCATGGCGGAATTCCTGCAGGTCAGCTACGGCGCGGTCTGCATCGCGGCGGCCATTCCGGCGGTGCTCTACTACGCATGCCTGTTCATTCACGTCGACCTCGAAGCCGCCAAACACGGCATCGGCGGTGTCGAAGACGAGAACATGCTGACGCTGACCGAGGTGATCAAATCCGGCTGGCACTTTCTGGTGCCGATCATCTTCCTCGTCATCGCACTGATCTACCCGGACATCTTCCTGTTGACGCCAGAGAAGGCGGCGGTCGCCGCTACCGCGATCCTGATCGTGTTCGCGCTGATCTTCGGCTATCGGGGCAAGCGCGCGACGCCGAAGCAGATCGCCATCGCGATCATCGAATCCGGCCGCGTCTCACTCGACATCATCCTGATCGGAGCCGCCGCCGGCATCATGGTCGGGGTGATGAGCATCTCCGGCCTCGCCTTCTCGATGACGCTGCAGCTCCTGGCGCTGTCCGGCGACAACGTGTTCCTGCTGCTGCTGCTGATCGCGGTGCTGGCCTTCGTGCTCGGCATCGGTCTGCCGACGGTCTCGGTCTACATCCTGACCGCGACGCTCTTGGCGCCGGCGCTGGTCAAGCTCGGCGTCACGCCAATGGCCGCCCACATGTTCGTCATGTACAATGGCATGCTGTCGATGATCACACCGCCGGTGGCGTTCGCAGCCTACGCCGCGGCCAGCATCGCCAAGACCGACGGCTGGACCACAGGCTGGATCGCCTGCATGGTCGGCTGGTCGACGTTCGTGCTGCCGTTCCTGTTCGTGCTGACTCCGAGCCTGCTGATGGACGGCCCGACCTACCTGATCGTCTGGAACTTCGTCCGCATCCTGTTCGCGCTGTTCCTCGGCACCGCGGCGATCGTCGGATTCGCGCTGACGCCAATCAATGTACTCTGGCGCTGCGTCTATGGCGTATTGGCACTGCCGATCGCACTGCCGCCGGAGAGCTTCACCGGCGGCTACACCATCAACTTCATCGGCATCGGCGCCGGCATCGCGCTGCTGCTGTTCGACCACTTCCGGCGGCGATCGGCTGCTGCTGCGCCTGCGTAGGCCCAACCGTCGTCATTGCGAGCGAAGCGAAGCAATCCAGAAAAACCTGGATTGCTTCATCGCTGCGCTCCTCGCAATGACGACCGCCCGCTTTTACCCCGCCCGTGTTGGGTCGATGATGAAATTGGTGAAGCCGCCGTTGCGCTCGTCCATGCCGGCGATCACCTCGTTGATCTCGGTGAGCGGCGAAATACGGTGCTCCAGCGCCGACATGTCGAGCGTGCCGGCCGCAAGCATCGCCGCCATCTCCTCACCTTCGCCGGTGGTGAACCAGACCGAGCCTTGCAGCGAAATGCGGTTGGTCATCAGCCAGAACGCGTTGAGCGGCAGTTGTTCCATCACCGCGCCGACATTGGCGGCGCGGCCGCCGCGGCCGAGCGAGTACAGCGCCCGCATCATCGCGGCCGCCGGCGCGCCGGGCGGCAGGCAGTCGAGCAGGCAATCGACGCCGTAGCCGTCGGTCTGTGCCTTGGTCCAGGCCATGAACGAGGTCTGGTCGCCGGCCTTGCTGTCGTCGAAGGCAAACACCTCGATGCGCTTGGGCGACAGCGCCTTGACGCGCTGAAGCAGCGCCATGTTGCGGCCGGTCCCCATGATCCTGGTCGCGCCCATCGCCAGCGCCAGCATCGCGGCGCACAGGCCAAGCTGGCCGCTGATGCCGTTGACCAGGAACGTCTTGCCGGGCCCGACGCCGAGCTTCTTCATCGCCGCGTAGGCCGTGCCGAGATAGCCGAGCCGGGCTGCGTCCTCGAACTTGACGTTGTCGGGCAGCTTGACCAGCGCATCCTCCGGCGCGGTGATGAACTGGCAGAAGCCGCCGTAGGGGTAGGACTTCATGATGTCCTGCGAGCGGCCGAAATAGCCCTGGAACGTGAAGTCCGGACAGTCCAGCGGCTCGCCACTGCGGCAGGCCCGGCACGACCCGCATTTGCGTGCCGGGTTGATGTAGACGCGCTGGCCGGGCTTCACCGTCCGCACCTCGGAGCCGACCTTGGTGATGACACCGGTCGGATCGAGCCCGAAGATCGCCGGCAGGTCCGGCATCATCTTGCGCTCGGTCGAGAGACTGCCGAAGAAATTCGAGACCACGCGGGTCATGTTCGGCACCACGCCGCAGGCCTTGACCTCGACCAGCACGTCGGTCGGCCGCGGCTCCGGCACGGGGATGCTGTCGAGCGTCATTGGCTTGCCGTAGTCGTGCAGCCGGGCCGCGATCATCGTCGTCAAGGTCGGTCTCCTGCATTTGCTTCGCGACGCGTGCCGCCGCAGCATGCCCGCTGGCGAAGAATTTCTGGCGGGCCATAATAGATCGAACTTTGGCGGTGGCGACAATGCGCCAGATGGTACTGGTCGGCTTTCTGCAAGCGCAGAACTGCACGAATATCGCCAGCTCCTGGCGGCACCCGCAGTCGCGCACCGATAGCTGGTCGCCGGATTTCTACCGGCACATCGGCCGCGTTCTGGAGGCCGGAAAATTCCACCTGGCGTTCTTCGACGACCGGCTGTCGATGCCCGACATGTACGGCCGCGATCACGGCCACACCGTGCAGCATGGCATCCGCTGCGTGAAGCTCGACGCCGTCACCGTGCTGACCGTGATGGGAATGGCGACTGAGCAGCTCGGCCTCGGCGCCACCTACTCGACCACGTACTACGAGCCGTTCCACGTGGCGCGCGTGTTCGCCACTCTCGATCTGATGACCGGGGGCCGCGCCGCCTGGAACGTCGTGACCTCGCTGAACGACGGCGAAGCGCAGAACATGGGCCGCGACGAAACGATCGATCATGATCTGCGATACGACCGCGCCGACGAGTTCATGCAGGTGGTGCTCGGCCACTGGAATGCCTGGGAGGACGACGCCATCGTCCAGGACAAGGCCAGCGGCCTGTTCGCCCATCCCGACAAGGTGCACCGCCTGGACTACGCCGGCCGCTTCTACCGCTCGCGCGGGCCGTTCACCGTGCCGCGCTCACGCCAGGGTCAGCCGGTCATCATCCAGGCCGGATCGAGCGGACGCGGCAAGCGCTTCGGCGCGCAATGGGGCGAGGTGATCTTCGTCGTCTACCCGAGCATCGAGGTCGGCCGCCGCGACTACGCGGATTTCAAGGCCGAGGTTGCTCGCACCGGTCGCGACCCCGACCACATCACTATGGCGCAGCTCGTCAACACGGTGGCGGCCGCAACGAAAGGCGAAGCCGAGGACAAATGGGCCGAGATCGAAAAGTTGCCGCTCGAGATCGACGCGCTGTCGCTGCTGTCGGAGGCGCTGAACTTCGATTTCGCCCGCAAGGAGATGGACGATGCATTCACCGACGCCGAGCTTGCGAGCATGTCGGGACTGCAAGGCATTCGTGATCGCGTCCTCGCAGTGAAGAAGAACCCGACGGTGCGCGACTTCATCCGCATCAGCGGCCGCGGCCGCGTGCACAATCCGATCGTCGGCGGACCGAAGGAGGTTGCCGACCGGCTGGAGCAATGGTTTGTCGAGCGCGCCTGCGACGGCTTCGTGCTGTCGGCCACCCACGTGCCGGGTGCCTACGAAGACTTCGTCCGCTTCGTAGTGCCTGAACTGCAGCGCCGCGGCGTGTTCCGCAAGGATTTCACCGGCACCACGCTGCGCGAGAACCTCGGCATTCCGGTGCCCAAAATCAACGTTGCAACCGTTCGCCCCCGCGCAAGCAGGCACCCAGCATCTTAGTAAAAGAACTGGGCTCGCTTCCGCAGGACCAAACGGAGTGGCGGCACTCCAGGTGGTCAAATTCGGGGTGTGACGTTTCACACTTCACGAATCCCGGTGTCGGGACCATCTTTCATACAGAAAGGCTGGAAGGGCTCCTCGATACAGGAGGTCACCATGAAAGCTGCTGCAATCGCTGGCGCGGTGGTGCTCTCGATCATTCTCGGCGGAGTCACCACACTGCTGGGAGTTCCTCGTGATATCCCAGCGCCCACGTTTGAAACGGCCGCGACGGTTTCGTCCGGACATCTGACGCGGCCCGCAGGACCGCGGACGACTCTGGTCCCGGACAACTATTTCTAAGGCGACGCGACGAAAGACCCGGAGTTGGCCTCGCGACGGCCGGCTCCGGGTCTTGTTTTTACGAACCTAAGACTGAGCGCTCAGGCCTTCTCGCGCCAGATGCCGAGCGCCTCCTGGGCCGGGCGGTCCGAGATCGAGAACAGCACCGAGTCCTTCTTGGCCTGGTGCGAGTGCTTCATCCACGATGGGACGACAAACACGTCCTTCGGACCCCATTCGAACGTCTGCCCTTCGACCTTGGTGGTGCCCTCGCCTTCGGCACAGACGTAGATCGCCGAGTCGGTCGCCTGGTAGTCCTTGCCCTTGAAGCCCTTGGGCAGCATCGCGAGATGCGCGCCCATGGTCGGCATCACCCAGCCGCCGTTGAACGGATTGGCGTAGCGGACCCGGGCGCCGTGGCGCGGATCGACATCACCGCTCTTCACCAGGCGCTCCAGCACAGGCTTCATCTTGGCATACGGGTAATTGATGATCGGACTGCGGTTGAGCGAGGTATCGGTGCCGTCCGGGTAGACGCCCGAGCCATAGCGGACCAGTGAATCCTGGTCTTCGCGACGGGTGTTCTGCTTCTCCTCGTCATAGTGCTCGTAGAAGCTGGTCTCGAAGAAATTCACGGTTGGCACATCGAGCACGTCGAGCCAGATCATCGACTCCTTCGAGGTGTTGCCGTGATCGTGCATGGTCCAGTGCGGCGTGGTGACGAAGTCGCCCGGCTGCATGATGGTCTTCTCGCCGTCGACCTGGGTGTAGGCACCGCCGCCGTCGAGGATGAAGCGGATCGCCGACGCGGAATGACGGTGCGGCGGTGCGATCTCGCCCGGCATGATGAGCTGGTAGCCGGCGTAGAGCGACTGGGTGACGCGCGACTTGCCGCGCAGGTTCGGGTTCTCGATCACCAGCACGCGGCGCGTCGCCTCTTCGGCGGTGATCAGGCCGCCGGCCTCGTGGATCGAGGCCTTGACGTCCTTGAAGTGCCAGATCGCCGGCGCACAGACCGTCTTGGGCTGGCTCGGAATGATGTCTTTGAGGACTTTCCAAAGCGGCGCCAGGTCCATCTTGGAGATGCGTGCGTAGTAGGCCTCGCGTGCCGCCTCCAAGTCCTTGCCATTTTTGCCCTTGCCGGCCTTGGCCTTGGGGGTGACGGCGTCCATGTCGATCTCCGTTCGGGATTTGCGCTTTGCCATAAAGTAAGCGCCCGCCCCCGTCAAAGACAGGGGTACCGTGACGCGGCAGATATGCCGCTGTTGCGGCGCTCGCCTCTCGTGCCTTCTCCCCTTGCGGGAGAGGCCACAACGAGAGGTGTCGCCCTGGAGTTTTTCGAGCATCTCTTTTGCCCCTCAAGCACATCCCGAGGGGCCGTCATCGCGAGAAACGAAGCGACGAAGCGATCCAGCTCTTGAAAGGCGCTGGATTGCTTCGCTGCGCTCGCAATGACGGGGCATCCGACCGGATTTTACCCCTTACGTGTTGTTCGTGCCGCCGTCGACCGCAAGCACCTGCCCGGTCATGAAGTCGCTTTCGGGCGAGCACAGGAACACCAGGGTTCCGGTCAAATCCTCCGGGTACTGGTCGCGCTTGATGGCGCGGCGCGCCACGGCGGGCCCACGCGACGCCGCAACGTGCACGCTGTTGGTCAGCCCGGTGTCGCTCAGCGTATAGCCTGGTGCCAACGTGTTGACGCAGATGCCGGAGTCGCCGAGCTCGCGCGAGATGCAGCGGGTAAAGGCCGTAATCGCCCCCTTCGAGCTCACATAGTGCGAGAAGTCCGGAATGCCGCGCGCCACGGTGCCCGAGCCGATGTTGACAATCTTGCCGTATTTGCGCGCCTTCATGTGCGGCACCACGTGCTTCACCATCAGCATCGGACCGCGCACGTTGATCGCCATCACCTTGTCCCACAGCTCGGTGTCCATGTCGGTGACCGACAGCGTGGGCAGCGGTGCGTAGAGCGCGGCGTTGTTGATCAGGATGTCGATCTTGCCGAACCGCTCCAGCGTCTTCGCCACCAGCGCCTTGCATTGCGCTTCGTCGGACACGTCGAACGTCATGCTGTCGGTGGAGTTGCGGCCGTGCTTGGCGGCGATCTCAGCGGCCAGGCCTGAGCCGTCGGCGATGTCGGCGATCATCACCTGCGCGCCTTCCGCCGCCAGGGCCTTGGAATAGTGCACGCCGATGCCCTTGGCGCCGCCGGTCACGATCGCGGTGCGTCCTTCTAGTTTTGCCATCCTGCCTGTCTCCTGCTGGCGTCCGCCGGAACGTTAGGGCAGTGTGGCGCCCGACGCCAGACCAGCAACGGACCAAGGAATACGCATGCCAGGCATCAAGCACCGGGAGGACAAGCTCGCGATCCGCGAACTGATCGACAATTGGGCGGTCTGGCGCGACAGCTTCATGTGGGACAAGTTCCGCACCGTCTGGCACAAGGAAGGCCGGATGTGGGCGACCTGGTTTCAGGGCACCTACGAGGAGTTCATCGCGGCGAACATCGCCGGCTACGCCAAGGGCGTGCGCATCTATCACTTCCTCGGCGGCTCGAACATCGACATCAAGGGCAAGCGCGCGATCGTCCAGACCAAGATGTCGATCTCGCAGCGTGCCAAGGTCGAGGGTGTCGAGTGTGACGTGCTCTGCATCGGCCGGTTCTACGACTTCCTGGAGCAGCGCAAGGGCCAATGGGGCATCGTCTGGCGCCGCTTGACCTACGAGAAGGACCAGATCGTGCCGGTCAATCCCGCCGAGGCACCCAAGCTCGACCAGAAGCTGCTGAACAGCTTTCCCATCGGCTACCGCCACCTCGCCTACCTGCAGACCAAGGTGGGCTACAAGGTCAAGGACGACATGCCCGGCGTCGATGGGCCGGAAACGGACCAGCTCTACGCGTTGGGCGCGAAGTGGCTGAAGGGCAAGAACAAGTTGCCGTGGTGAAATCCACCGGCCCCCACCGCCGTCATGCCCGGCCTTGTGCCGGGCATCCACGTCTTGCTTGGCCAGGAAAAAAAGACGGGATGGCCGGGACAAGCCCGGCCATGACGAACGCAAGCGCCGTGCCGTCGATGGAGCGCCCTTGCGCCCTCACGCGCAATCCATTGAAATGACCTCAAAATCATCTGGGGGAACGCATGTCGTGGGCTGACAAATTCAATCTGCTCAATCCGCTCGTGGACCTGCGCCTGATTTGTGCGCTGTTCTTCATTCCGCACGTGGTCGGCAAGTTCACCGAGCCGGCGACGCTGGGCTTCTTCAAGGCTGCGAAGTTCGACCCGCCAGCGACCTGGATGTATATCGCGGGCGCGATCGAGACCGTGCTGACCATTGCCCTGGTGCTCGACATCTACACGCCCTACGTCGCCGCCATCGCCGCGTTCCATCTGTTCGTCGCTGCCGCGGCGACCTACAAGGTCACCAAGAAATGGATCTGGGTGATCGGCGGCATCGAGTACTGCGTGTTCTGGATGCTGACCTGCGTCGTGCTCTCGATGCTGACTTGGCCCAAGTAGCGTTGGCCCAAGTAGCATTGGCCGAAGTAGCATTGGCCGAAGTATCCCGCACCAGTCCGGAGTGAAGGCATGATCAACGCGGCGGTTGTCGGCCTGGGCACCTGGGGCAAGACCATGGTGGAGTCGCTCGCTGGCAGCGACGCCATGCGGTTCACGGTTTTGCAGACCCGAACCGTCAAGCCCGACGTCGAGGCCTTCGCCAAGCAATACGGACTGAAGATCGCCGACAGCTACGAGGCGGTGCTGGCCGATTCCAACATTCAGGCGGTGGCGATAGCGACGCCGGCATCCGGCCATCGCCAGCAGATCGAGGCCGCGGCCGGAGCTGGCAAGCATGTCTATTGCGAGAAGCCGTTCACCTTCTCCAAGGCCGAGGCGGAAGCCGCGATCGCGGCGGTGCGCAAAGCCGGCCGCGTCGTCGGCGTCGGCTACAACCGGCGATTCCATCCGGAAATGGTCAAGCTGCGCGAACGCGTTCGCAGCGGCGATCTTGGCGTCATCCAGCACATCGAAGCCAACATGACCTACCCGAACGCGCTGTTTCTGCCGCCGACGGCATGGCGTTCGCAGAAGGGCGAGGCGCCGCTCGGTGGGCTTGCGCCGATGGGCGTGCATGCGATCGACGGCATGATCGACATGGTCGGCGAGATCGATCACGTCTACTGCCAGAGCTTCCCGCGCGTGGTGGAGAACGGCACCGACGACACCACGTCGATGCTGTTCCGCATGAAAAACGGCGCCTCGGGCTATCTCGGCACCATGACCACGACCGGCGCGGGATTCAGCTTCCAGGTGTTCGGCTCCAAGGGCTGGGTGCGGCTCGAGGGCGTGACACACGTCACCGGCGCCCCTTCGGAAGAACGGCGGACGCGGCAGTTCGGCATCTGCAAGTTCCAGCCGGTCAAGGGACCGCTGGAAACCTGGGAGGCCGAGCGGCTCGACATCGTGCGCGCCACCTTCGAGGCCTTCGCCCGCGCCTGCGAGGGCGGGCCGGCGTTCCCGATCCCGCCGGAACAGATCATCCACGGCGCGGCCGTGAGCGAGGCCGCGATCCGCTCGGCCGGCAGCGGCAAGGTGGAGAAGGTCGCTTAGTACGATGAATGCGAATCCCTCCTCCGTCATTCCGGGGCGCACGCGCAGCGTGCGAACCCGGAATCCAGGGCCACGTATACAAGTGGTCCTGGATTCCGGGTTCGCGCCTTCGGCGCGCCCCGGAATGACTCGGGACTAAGACACGGACAAAACACAAATGGACCTCGGCAACGGCCTCGGCCACCTCACCTACTCGACGCTGGTGCATCCCGGCGACACCTGGAGCGACATGTGGGAGTCGCTCACCACTTACGTGCCTCAAGTGCAGAAGCGCGTCTGTCCGACAGCGCCGTTCGGCGTGTCGCTCAGGCTGTCCAACTCTTCAGCCGCGACCCTGGTCAAGGACAAGGCCGAGCGCGACAAGCTCAAGAAATTCCTCGCCGACAACAACATGTACCTCTACACGGTGAACGCGTTCCCCTACGGGCCGTTCAAGAACCAGATCGTCAAGGAACAGGTCTACGAGCCGGACTGGCGGAGCGAAGAGCGCACGCAATACACCATCAACGTTGCGGAAATCCTCGCCGACGTGGTGCCGCAGAACATCTCGCCGTCGATCCAGAGCGCACCGCTGGGCTTCAAGCCGAACGTCACCAGCAGTGCCGTGGTCGACAGCTACACCGAGCACGTCATGCGGGTGGCGGCGCGCCTGATCGATCTGAAGAAGCGCACCGGCCGCACCGTGACCTTGGCGCTCGAGCCCGAGCCGTTCTGCTTCCTTGAGACCACCGACGAGACCGTCGACTACTTCACCAACCATCTCTACACCGGCAAGTCCGCCGAGATGCTGGCGAAGTTCGCCAGCATTCCGGTGTCCGAGGCGATCGTCGCCCAGCGCGAGTTCGTCGGAACGGTGTTCGATATCTGCCATCAGGCCGTGGTGTACGAGGACATTTCCGCCTCGCTGCAGAAGCTGGTCGATGCCGGCATCCCGATCTTCAAGCTGCAGGAAGCGGCCGCGATGCGCGTGCCGGAGGTGACGCAGAAGATCGTCGACACACTCCGCCGCTACGCCAAGACCATCTATCTCACCCAGACCGTCGAAAAGAAGGACGGCAAGCTCAATCGCTTCCTCAACCTGGAGGATGCGTTCAAGGCCTGGGAAACCAACCCCGGCCCGCGCGAATGGCGCACCCACTTCCACGTGCCGGTGTTCCTCGACGACCTCGGCGAGTTCGGCACCACGCGCTTCGCCATCGAGGACGCGCTGAAATTCCACAAGCGCCGTCCGCTGTCGCGCCAGCTCGAGATCGAGACCTACACCTGGGACGTGCTGCCCGATCATCTGAAGACCGGCGACATCGTCGATTACGTCTCGCGCGAGATCGAATGGGTGCGCGGACAGTTGCAGTAGTCGCCGCAAGCGATGGCGCGGCCGCTGTTGGACGAGTTCGCCACAACGTTCCCTCCCCCCTTGTGGGGGAGGGACAGGGAGGGGGGTAGTGGTTGGATTCAGAGTCCAGCAATCACCCCCCTCCCCAACCCTCCCCCACAAGGGGGGAGGGAGCAGGCCGTGCCGAGTTGCAAGGCTGTACCTCTTCCCTGAAGCGGAGAAAGAACATGAAGCTCGGATTTATCGGCACGGGCCGGATGGGCAGCGAGATGGTCCGCCGCCTGCTCGCCGCCAAGCACGACGTCGGCGTGTTCAACCGCTCGCCCGACAAGGTCAAGCCGCTGGCTGATGCCGGTGCCAAGATCGTCGGATCGGTCGCCGAGGCCGCGCGTTATGGCGAAGCCGTCTACACCATGCTGGCCGATGACGCGGCGCTGGAGGACGTCGCGACCCGACAAGGTCTGCTGGACGGGCTCGCCAAAGGCGCGATTCACATCTGCGCTGGAACCCACGGCATTCCGGTGATCCGCAAGCTCAAGCAGTCCCACGCGAGCAAAGGCCATGCGCTGGTCTGTGCCCCGATGATGGGCCGGCCCGAGCTCGTGGCCTCCGGAACCGCCGGCGTGTTCGCATCGGGTGCCGCCGACGCCATGGCGAAATGCAGGCCGCTGTTCGAGGTGCTCGGCCGCAAGACCTTCGAAGGCGGCGACGACCCGGAAGCGGCCACCGCCATGAAGATCGCCAACAACTTCGTGCTCGGCTGCGCCATCGAAGCGATGGGCGAAGGCTTCGCGCTGACCCGCAAATACGGCGTGCCGACCAGCGTGTTCTACGATGTCATGACCGACGGGCTGTTCAACTGCTCGGCCTACAAGGTGTATGGCAAGATCATCGTCGACGAGAGCTACAGCAAGGTCGGCCAGATGGCGGCGCTGGGACTGAAGGACGCCAATCTCGCGCTCGAGGCCGGCAACCTCGCCTCGGTGCCCCTGCCGAGCGGTAACGTCTGGCGCGATCGTTTGGTCGGCGCCGCCGCCCACGGCGATGCCGACAAGGACTGGGCGGTAATGGCGCTGGAGCAGGCCCGCGCCAGCGGCCTGGCTTAGGCGCGCCGGCCATGTCGATCCGGACGATCTTCTTTGCCTACATGGTCGTCGTCGGGCTTGCCGCCGGCGCGGTTATCGTCGCGTATCCGCACGTCACGGAGCATTGGCTCAAGCCGTATTTCTGGGTCCTGATTGCGGTCGGCATTTTTGACGTCGTTCTGATTCTGATCTACCGCGGTGTGCCGACCAACACGCTGGCGATGGATGCCCGCCTGATCGGCTTCATCGTCGGCGTCGCGCTGATGGCTGCGATCCCGACGTTCAGCGGCACTCAGGCCCGTTTCTTCTGAGGACCTGTTCAAACCTTTTCACGTCATGGCCGGGCTTGTCCCGGCCATCCACGTCTTGCTTTGATGGCAAGAAGAAAGACGTGGATGCCCGCGACAAGCGCGGGCATGACGGCTGAGAGGTCGTGCGATGCAGCAACACGCGGAGCTTGCGGGAGCGTTCGACCTCGCAAAACTCGACCGCGCCTTCCTCGACGACCCCTACCCGACCTATCGGGCGCTGCGCGAGCACGACCCGGTGCATCGCATGCCGGACGGCTCGTATTTCCTGACCCGCTACGACGACCTGGTCGCGGTCTATCGCGACGCGAAGACCTGGAGCTCCGACAAGAAAATCCAGTTCAAGCACCCGTTCGGCGACAGCGCGCTGTACGAGCACCACACCACGAGCCTCGTCTTCAACGATCCGCCGATCCACACCCGCGTCCGCAAGCTCCTCTCACCATCGTTCACGCCACGCACGCTGCGCGCTATGCAGCCGCGCATCGAGGCGCTGGTCGACCGCCTGCTCGACGCCGCGGCGGAGCGCGGGCGCATCGACCTGATCGAGGACTTCGCCGCGGCGATCCCGGTCCAACTGATCGGCGATCTGCTCGGCATTCCCCAGGATGAGCGCGGCCCGCTGCGCGGCTGGTCGCTGAAAATCCTGGGTGGGCTCGAGCCGGTGCTGTCACCGGCCCAGCTCAACGGCGGTGTCGCCGCCGTCGACGAGTTCAAAGCCTATCTCCGCGATCTCGTCGCCCGCCGCCAGCGCGAGGGCACCGCCGAGCACCACGGCGAAATCCTGTCGACGCTGATCGAGGCCACCGATCTCACCGGCACCGCGGGTGACGGCGGCGAAAAGCTGTCCGAGCTGGAGCTGCTGCACAACTGCATCTTCCTGCTCAACGCTGGCCACGAGACCACCACCAACCTGATCGGCAACAGTGTCGACCTGCTGCTGCGCCATCCCGAGGCGTTGCGCGACCTCACGGCGCATCCGGAGGCCATCGAAACCGCGGTCGAGGAATTCCTGCGAATGGAAAGCTCGAACCAGCTCGGCAACCGCCGTGCCGCAATCGACACCGACATCGGCGGCATCGCCATGCCAGCCGGCACCTACGTGCATCTGTGCATTGGCGCCGCCAACCGCGATCCCGCGCAGTTCCCGGAGCCCGACCGGCTTGATCTGCGCCGCCAGCCCAACCGCCATCTCGCCTTCGGCTTCGGCATCCACACCTGTGCAGGCCTTTCGCTGGCGCGAATGGAGGCGGAGGTCGCGATCGGCAAGCTGGTGCGGCGCTTCAAGACCATCGAGCGCGCCGGCGAGCCCACCCGCGGGGGGCGGGCGCGGTTCCGTGGGTTTGCGCGCTATCCGGTGGCGGTATCCGCCGGCTAACTGGCCTGGACATGAATCGCCATCTTCTCCGTCATTGCGAGCGAAGCGAAGCAATCCAGGAGTACGAAGAACCTGGATTGCTTCGTCGCTTTCGCTCCTCGCAATGACGGCTCTGCAGCGATGCAATTCAACGTCATCTCGGGTTAGGATGTCTTGCACACGTCAGGAATCTTTCAATGACCAACGCCTTCGATTTCGCGCCGCTGCTGCGTGCCGGCCTGCCGCCCGCGGCGGCCAAATTCACCGGCGTGCCGAAATACAATTTCGTCGGCGGTCACGGCGATCAGGATCAATTCCCGGTCGACGGTGTGATCGCGGCAGCGAATTCGGCGCTGCGGCGGGAGGGCCGGACGCTCGCCACCTACGGCTTCGGCATCGACGGCCCGCAGGGCCATCGTGGCTTACGCGAATTTCTGATCAAAAAGCTGAAATCGGACGCCGGCATCGACTGTACGATCGACAACATCCTGATCACGTCTGGCTCGCTCCAGGCGCTCGATCTGGTCAACGCCGTGTTCCTCGAGCCGGGCGACACGGTCGTGATCGAGCGTGACTGCTACCAGGGCACGATCACCCGCTATGCCAGGCTCGGCGTCACGCCGGTCGGCGTGCCGATGGACCGTAACGGCATGCGGATCGACGCGCTGTCGAACGTTCTCGACGACCTCAAGGGTCGAGGCATCAAGCCGAAGTTCATCTACACGATTCCGACCGTGCACAATCCGACCTGTACGATCCTGCCGGAGGACCGGCGCGTGGCGCTGCTGAAGCTGGCGCAGGCCCATGGCGTGCCGATCTTCGAGGACGATTGCTATTGCGACATCATCTGGGACGGCGGGCGGCCCCCTGCCCTCTACGCCATGAGCCAGCATGGCGGCGTCGTCCACATCGGCTCGTTCTCGAAGTCGATCGGGCCGGCGCTCCGCGTCGGCTACATCGTCGCGCCGTGGGAGCTGATGGCCCGCATCCTGCCGCTCAAGCAGGACGCCGGCTCCGGCGCCATCGAGCAGATGGTGCTCGCCGAATACTGCTCTCCGCATTTCAACGAGCGCATTGCCGAGCTGCGGCAAGGCCTGCGGGCGAAACGCGACACCATGAAGGAGGCATTGGCCGAGCAGTTCGGCACCGCGGCGGAGTTCGAGGACACCCGCGGCGGCATGTTCCTGTGGGTCAAGCTGCCGGACAATGTGGACACAATGAAGCTGTTCCAGCCGGCGATGGCGGCCGGCGTCGCGATCAATCCCGGCCCGGAATGGTCGATCGACGCGGCGCACTCCAAGAGCCGGATGCGGCTGTGTTTCGCAGGTCCCACCCATGACGAGATCCGTCAGGGCATCGCCACCCTCGCCGAGGTCTGCCACCGCGAATTCGGCGTGCCGGTGCGGATTTCCAACGTGAAGCGCGGGTAGCTGTTCGCGCGGTCCTATCCACGTCATGCACGGCCTTGTGCCGGGCATCCACGTCTTACTTTGCCGCCAAGACGTGGATGGCCGGGACAAGCCCGGCCAAGACGGAATATGCTGTTGGCCCTTGCGGACCACATAGCCGCACCAGTGGAGGAATCCGTGGCGAAGACCCTCACTCCGGAGCAAATGGAAACCCGCGTCGCGCGCTTCGACAGGCTCGAAAGCTATCAGAAGCAGAACTTCGACAAGCACAACATCCCGCCGGGCGCAGTGGAAAAGGTGACGGCGCGGCGGGTCTATCCGGTGATGGCGCCGGCCGACTATCAGGGCCGGAGCGCCGGCGCGCCGGTGAAGGGCCCGCGCGGGCTCATCGTCAGCATCGCTGAATGCGAGCCCGGCAACGGCCCGGGCCTGCACCGGCATCTCAACACCGTGGAAAATTTCTTCTGCCTGTCGAGCCGCTTCGAGATCACCTGGGGCGACAACGGCGAGAACCGCACCGTGCTCGAAAAGAACGACATGATCTCGGTGCCGCGCGGCGAAAACCGCGCCTTCCGCAACGTCGGCGACGAGACCGGCCGGCTGCTGGTGATGATCGTACCGGAGACCGATCAGCAGATCGATCCGATCGCCTACGCGCCGTCGCTCGCCAAGGAAATCGAGAACGAATACGGCAAGAAGGCGCTGGAGGGCCTGCAGACCATCGGCTTCAAGTTCGAGGAGCCGGTGGGGTAGGATTTTTCCGCGGCCTCGCCCCAACGTCCTCTCCCCCGCTGGCGGGGGAGAGACAGAGAGGGGGCAAGCTACGCGCTCCGGCGACTGTTACAGCCCCCTCCCCAACCCTCCCCCGCAAGCGGGGGAGGGAGCACGCTGAGTTCGCGGACGCGCTGCTTACAACAACAGGCTCAACCAAACGCGCCCTTGAAGTCCTGTGCGAACTGCCGTGTCGTGATCGGCGCGCGGCCGACGATGTCGCGGATCGGCTGGGTGTTCTCAGGGGAGAACGCACCGTTGTGGCCTGCCCGCGCGATCGCAATGAAATGCGCGACCAGCCAATCCGGCAGATTCCGTGACTTCAAGCCGGCCTCGGCCTGCTCCAGGGTGATCTCGACATAGGTGATCGGCTTGCCGATCACCTCGCCGATCACCCTGGCGAACTCGCCGAATGTCGTGCTGACGCCGGTGAACGTATAAAGCTTGCCGTTGTGCTTCCCCGGCTCGCGCAGCACGCGGGCGCCGAGCGCTCCGGTGTCGCGGACGTCGATCAGCGCCACCGGCAAATCCTTCGGCCAAGGCTGGATGATCTTGCCCTGGTCCTTGATGTTGGCCGCCTGCCCCAGGACGTTCTGCATGAACAGGCCGGGGCTGAGGATGCACCATTGCAGGCCGCTCTTCTTCAGGTGCTCCTCGATCTTGTAGTGCGCCTGGCCGTTGACCGACTCGACGTTCGGCCCGACCACGTCACGGCCGCCCGACACCTTGACGACGTATTCGGCGCCCGCGGCCTTGGCGGCATCGATCACGTTGATCTGCTGCACGTCCGACTTCGGATTGTGGCCGGTGACGATGAACACGCGCTTGGCGCCCTGCAGCGCCTTCTCCATGGCCGCGCGATCGTCGAGTTCGGCAATAGCGGTCTTGGTGTCGGCGCCGAGCACCTCCTTGGCCTTGTCGGCGTTGCGGACCACGCAGACCGGGCTCTCGCCGAGACCTTTCAGCTCCTTGACCACCGCGCGTCCGGTGTTTCCCGTCGAACCGACGACCGCATACATGGCGTTACTCCCTTCAATGTCTTGCCGACTCAGTGCGGCTTGTGCCGGTCGATGAACTTGGCAAATGCCGCGAGCTGCTGCTTGATCAGGTCGATCGCGCCCTGATCGTTCAGCTTGCCGTCGGTGAACTTCGAGGCCGCCATGTTGACGATCACCTCGGGCTTGCCGAACAGGTTGGCGTCGATCGCCTGCAGCGCCATGCGCAGGTGATACTGCATGCGCGAGCCGCCAAGGAGCCCCGGCGCCGCCGACTGGATGCAGACCGGCTTGTCCTTGAACGACACTTCCTTGTAGCGCGACAGCCAATCGATGGCGTTCTTCAACCCGCCCGGGATCGACCAGTTGTACTCGGACGACACAACCAGCACGCCGTCGGCCGCCTTGATCGCGGCATCGATGGCATCGCAATCCTTTGGCGTTCCAGTCGCCTGCTGGTCATCGAAATTGTAGATCGGCAGCTTGGCGAACGACGGCGCCTCGGTGATCGTCATCCCCGCGGGCGCGAGCCCGATCGAGGTGTTCATCAGCATGCGGTTGAACGAGCCCTTACGCAGCGAGCCGCAAATTGCCACAACATTAGCCATTGCCTGTCCTGTCGGTTGGTTCGAAAACGAAACACCGCCGCCCCGGTCGCCCCGGCCGGCGGCGGTTTCCTAGCACGGCCACAATGGCCATGGCGAGATCAACACAAGCGGGGGTCATTCCGGCCGAGCGAAGCGAGTGCCGGAATCCATACCCCCTGTGCCAGCGATCAAAATGCTGCGGGTTATGGATTCCGGGATCGCGGGCTTCGCCCGCGCCCCGGAATGACAGGGCGCCGCGCCCTCACATCTTCTTATACGCGTCGACCACCTGCTGCCCCTCGGCGCCGGCCTTCTTCAACCAGTCAGCGGTGAGCTGCTCGCCGATCTTCTTGAAGCCGTCCTCCAGCGCCTTGCTGGGCTTCTGGACCTTCATACCCTTCTTGGCGATCTCGTCGTGGTACCATTGGGTCTTGCTCTCCCAGACCTTCCAGCCGCGCTCCTCGGCGACCTTGGCGGCCTTCAGCACCGCCTCCTGGGCCGGCTTGTCGAGCGCATCGAACGCCGCCTTGTTGACGAAGGTGACGTTCTTCGGAATCCAGGCCTGGGTGTCGTAGAAGTGGGTCAGCGACTCCCACACCTTGGAGTCGTAGCCGGTCGCGCCCGACGACATGAACGAATTGACCACGCCGGTGGCGAGCGCCTGCGGGAGTTCGGCGGCTTGCACGGTCACCGACTGCGCGCCGACCATCTCGCCGATCCGCGCGGTGCCGACGTTGTAGGCCCGCCATTTCAGGCCCTTCATGTCCTCGATCGAATTGAGGTCCTTCTTGGCGTAGATGCCTTGCGGCCCCCAGGGCACGCCGAACAGCACCATCATGCCCTGCTGGCCGAGATGCTTTTCGATCGCCGGTCGCGACGCCGCCCACAGCTTCTTCGCCTGCGGGAAGCTCGTCGCCAGGAACGGCACCACGTCGATGCCGTAGATCGCGTTCTCGTTCTCCAGGATCGAGATCAGCACCTCGCCGGCCTGGGCCTGGCCGGTGGCCACCGCCCGCTTGATCTCCGGCCCCTTGAACAGCGAGGCCGCGCCGTGGACCGTGATCGTGAGCTTGCCGCCGGTCGCGTCGGCGACGTCCTTGGCGAAGGCGTTGAGATTCTCGACGTGCGGATTGTCGTTGGGATAGGCGCTCGGCAGGTTCCATTTGGATTGCGCCCAAGCCTGATTTTGCGCCGTCGCCGTCAGCGCCAGAACACCCGCCAACGCGGCCAGAACTTTCACTCGAACCATCATGACACGCCCCTCTACGCTGGAAACGCCATTCGCGGCAGCACCATCACGATATCAGGAAATACCGTGATGATGGCAACCGCAAGCACCAGGAGAAAAAAGAACGGCAGCGACGCCCGCGCCACGAAATTGGAATCCCTGCCACTCATGGTTTGCAGCACAAACAGGTTGAAGCCGACCGGCGGCGACACCTCCGCCATCTCCACCACCAGCACCACGAAGATTCCGAACCAGACCAGATCGAAGCCGGCGTGCTTGATCATGGGAATGACCACGGCGGTGGTCAGCACGATCATGGAGATGCCGTCGAGCGCTGTGCCCAGCACGATATACATCACGGTGAGCGCAGCGATCAGCGCATAGGGCGAAAGATTGAAGCTGCCGACCCAGGTGGCGAGCGCCTGCGGCACGCCGGTGTAGGCCATCGATGTCGACATATAGGACGCGCCGGCCAGGATCAGCATGATCATGCAGGTGACGCGGGTCGCACCCATCACGCTCAGCCAGAACGATTCCCAGCTCAGCATGCGGTGCCACCAGGCGATGGCGAGCGAGCCGAGCACGCCCCACGCGGCGCATTCGGTCGCGGTCGCCAAGCCGAACAGCAGCGCGACGAACACCAGCAGGATCAGCAGCATGGTCGGGATGAGCTGCGCCGACTCGGCGAGCTTCTTGCGGAACGTCATCGGCGGCTCAGGCGGCGGCTGCTTGTCAGGATGCAGCAGCGACCACAGCGCGATGTAGCCGGAGTACAGCACCATCACCAGAACGCCGGGCAGGAAGCCCGCGAGAAACACCTGGATGATCGAGACGTTGGCCTGCACCGCATAGATCACCATCATGATCGACGGCGGAATCAGAATGCCGAGCGTGCCGGCGCCGGCGAGCGAGCCGAGGCTCACCTTCTCGTCGTAGCCGCGCTTGTTCAGCTCCGGCAGCGCGATCTTGGCCACCGTAGCGGTGGTCGCAGCCGACGAGCCCGACACCGAGCCGAAGATGCCGCAGGCCAGCACGTTGACGTGCATCAGTCGCCCGGGGATGCGGTTGAGCCACGGCGCAAGTCCGCGGAACATCTCCTCCGACAGCTTGGTGCGGAACAGGATTTCACCCATCCAGATGAACAACGGCAGCGCCGCGAGCGACCACGACGCGCTGTTGCCCCACACCGTCGTCGCCAGCACCGAGCCCGGCGGCACGTTGCCGCCGACGAACAACATGCCGGCATAGCCGCACGCCATCAGCGCGATCGCGATCCACACCCCGCCGGCCAGCAGCACCGTGAGGATGACCAGCAGGATCAGCGCGATGGTGATCAGGTCCATGCGCTTGCCCTGCATTCGGCCCGCCGCATGACGGGCCTGTGGCTCCCTCTCCCCGCGTGCGGGGTGAGGGGGCAGATCCTCGAGTCTGAGCAAAACCGATACGCCCCCTCACACGCTCGCTGCGCTCGCGACCTCTCCCCGCCCACGGGGAGAGGTGACGGAGCAAGCGGCATGGCAAGAGGCGAAATCACATCACACCCCGCTCTGGATCGCCTGCTCGACCACCTCTTCGGCGGTCTGCGGCTTGGGTTTCTCGTAGCGGGGCAAGTTGCCGCGGCTGACGTGGATGAACTCGTCGACAAAGGCGATCAGCAGGATAAGCAGCCCCACGAAATAGCCGATCTGGGGAATCCACATCGGGATCGAGAGCACGCCCTGCGACATCTCGTTGAAGCGCCAGGAGTCGCGCACGAGCTGCCCGGCATAGAAGGTGAAGAAGCCGATGAAGCCGATGCCGATGACCAGGCAGACGAGCTCGGCCCAATGCCGGCTCCGCTCCGGCAACTTGTCGATCAGCAGGCCGACCCGAATCATCTCGCCGTTGCGGAAGGTGTGGGCGAGGCCGAGGAACGCCATCGCCGCCATGCACCAGGAAACGAAGTCGTCGGCCGCCGGGATATTCAGCCCGACCGGGCGGCCGGCCGACAGCGCCATCATCAGCACGAAGATCGCCAGCATGAACAGGCCGGCCAGCCAGCCCGAGAAGAGGTAGAGACGATCGAGAAAAACCCGCATGATGGTCCACACCGTCATTCCGGGACGGCCCGCCAGGGCCGGACCCGGAATCCAGAGGCTTACGACCGCCTCTGGATTCCGGGTTCGCCGCTACGCGGCGCCCCGGAATGACAAGCTCCCACATCACTGAGACTGGCATGGCGCAAGAAAAAATCCAAAACAGGCAATGGGATTTCTGGATCGACCGCGGCGGCACCTTCACTGACGTGGTCGGCCGGCGGCCGGACGGCACGCTGACGGCCCACAAGCTTCTGTCCGAAAACCCGGAGGCCTATCGCGACGCCGCCGTCCAGGGCATCCGTGACCTGCTCGGCCTTGCAAAGGGCGAGCCAATTCCGCCGGGCCGCGTCGGCGCGGTGAAGATGGGCACCACGGTCGCGACCAACGCGCTGCTGGAACGGAAAGGCGAGAGAACGCTTCTTCTCACCACCAAGGGATTCAGAGACGCCTTGCGCATCGGCTACCAAGCGCGGCCGAAGATTTTTGCCAAGCACATCATCAAGCCGGACATGCTGTTCGAGCGCGTGTTCGAAGTCGACGAACGGGTGCGTGCCGACGGCACCATCGAACACGAGCTCGATCTTGACGGCGCTCGGGCGGCGCTTGAGCGCGCCATGGCCGACGGCATCAAGGCGGTGGCGATCGTGTTCATGCACGCCTACCGTTATCCGGAGCATGAGAAGCGCGTGGCCAGGCTCGCCCGCGACATGGGTTTTCCGCAGGTCTCGGTCAGCCACGAGATTTCGCCGTTGATCAAGCTGGTCGGCCGCGGCGACACCACGGTGGTGGATGCTTATCTCTCCCCGATCCTGCGCCGCTATGTCGCCACCGTCGGCGAAGAGCTGATGAACGGCGCGAACGATGCCGCGGCCTCCTCCCCCCTCCCCCCGCGAAGCGGTGGGGAGGGGTCGGGGGTGGGGGGCGAAGCTTCTCACTTGGCCGATGCAAAGGCCCCCCACCCCAACCCTCCCCACCACGCTGCGCGTGGGGGGAGGGAGCGCGCTGCGGCGAGCGGCGGCTCAACGCGCAAAAGCAAGGCGCGCGCAGAAGCCTCGCGGCACGGCGACGTCCGGCTGATGTTCATGATGTCGTCGGGCGGCCTCACCGCAGCCGAACTGTTCCAGGGCAAGGATGCCATCCTCTCCGGCCCCGCCGGAGGCGTGGTCGGCATGGCCGAGACCGGGCGCGAAGCCAATTTCAAGGAATTGATCGGCTTCGACATGGGCGGCACCTCCACCGACGTGTCGCACTACGACGGCGAATACGAGCGCGCCTTCGAGACCGAGGTCGCGGGCGTGCGCATGCGCGCGCCGATGATGCTCATCCATACGGTCGCGGCCGGCGGCGGCTCGGTGCTGCATTTCGACGGCGCGCGCTTTCGCGTCGGTCCGGATTCGGCCGGAGCCAATCCGGGGCCGAAGTGCTACCGCCGCGGCGGCCCGCTTGCGGTCACCGACGCCAATGTCCTGGTCGGCAAGCTGATCCCCGATTTCTTCCCGAAAATCTTCGGCCCCAACCAGGATCAGCCGCTCGATGCCGCAGCCGTCAGGCAGGCATTCGCGACGCTGGCCAAGGAGGTCGGCAAGTCGTCCGAAGAGGTCGCCGACGGCTTCATCAAGATCGCCGTCGAGAACATGGCCAACGCCATCAAGAAAATTTCGGTGCAGCGCGGCTACGACGTCACCCGCTATGCGCTGAACTGCTTCGGCGGCGCCGGCGGCCAGCACGCCTGCCTCGTTGCCGACGCGCTCGGCATGACCACCGTGCTGATCCACCCATTCTCTTCACTGCTGTCGGCCTACGGCATGGGGCTCGCCGACATTCGCGCCACGCGGCAGCTCGCCGTCGAGGAAAATCTCGGCGCCAAATCGCTCGCGGCGATCAAGCGCGAGGGCGGCCGGCTCGGCAAGGACGCCAAGGCCGAGGTCGCGGGCCAGGGCGTGCCCGCGGCCAAGATCAAGGTGATCGTGCGCGCCCACATCCGCTACGCCGGCACCGACACGCCGCTGGTCGTCGAAGCGGGAATTCTCCGAAGCGCCCCAGCGACTCCCCTCCCCCCGCGAAGCGGTGGGGAGGGGTCGGGGGTGGGGGGCCGCGCCGCACGCGCAAAAGTCATGAAGCGATCCACCCCCCACCCCAACCCTCCCCACCACGCTACGCGTGGGGGGAGGGAGCAGGCTGCCGCGAGCCTCAAGCTCGTGCCGCTCGAAAAGATGAAATCCGCGTTCGAGAAGGCGCACCGGGCGCGCTTCGGCTTCATCGACCGCAGCAAGCAGCTCGTGGTCGAAGCGGTCTCGGTCGAAGCGGTCGGCGGCGGCGCCAAGTTCAGCGAAAAGAAGCACAAGACCACGCGGCAAAAGCTCCCTGCCCCGGCCCGCACCACGCAATTCTATTCGGGCGGCACCCCGCACGAGGCCGCGGTTTACACCCGCGACCAGCTTTCGCCTGGCCACAAAGTCATGGGCCCGGCGATCATCATGGAGCCGCACCAGACCATCGTCGTCGAGGATGGCTGGCGCGCCGAGATCACGGCGAAGAACCACCTCGTGCTCAGTCGCGTGGTGCCGCTCAAGCGTGCCGATGCGGTCGGCACCCACGCCGATCCGATCATGCTCGAGGTGTTCAACAACCTGTTCATGTCGATCGCCGAGCAGATGGGCGTGTCGCTGCAGAACACCGCCTACTCCGTCAACATCAAGGAGCGGCTCGACTTCTCCTGCGCGGTGTTCGCCGCCGACGGCTCGCTGGTTGCCAATGCGCCGCACATGCCGGTGCACCTCGGCTCGATGGATCGTGCGGTCGAGACCATCATCCGCGAGAATGCCGGCAGCATCAGGCCGGGCGACAGCTACCTGATCAATGCGCCGTACAACGGCGGCACCCACATCCCCGATCTCACCGTCTGCACGCCGATCTTCGACGGCAAAAAGAAGAAGATCCTGTTCTGGGTGGCCTCGCGCGGCCACCATGCCGACATTGGCGGCATCGCGCCGGGCTCGATGTCGCCGGTCGCGACCTCGATCGAGGAAGAAGGCATCTACATCGACAATTTCAAGCTGGTCGATCGCGGCAAGTTCCGCGAAGCCGCGCTCTACGACCTGCTCACCAAGTCGCAATATCCGGCGCGCAACCCACTGCAGAACGTCAACGACCTGAAGGCGCAGATCGCCGCCAACGAAAAGGGCGTGCAGGAGTTGCACAAGATGGTCGGCATGTTCGGCCTCAACGTCGTGCACGCCTACATGAAGCACGTGCAGGACAACGCCGACGAAAGCGTGCGCCGCGTCATCGACCGGCTGCACGACAGCGAATTCACCTACGAGGCCGACCAGGGCAACGTCATCAAGGTCAGGATCACGGTCGACAAGAAGAAGCGCGAGGCCACCGTCGACTTCACCGGCACGTCACCGCAGCAGGGCTCGAACTTCAACGCACCCGAGCCGGTGACGCGCGCCGCGGTGCTCTACGTGTTCCGCGTCATGGTCGACGACGACATCCCGATGAACGCCGGGTGTCTGCGGCCGATCAACATCATCATCCCCGATCACTCGATGCTGCGGCCGCACTACCCGGCCGCGGTGGTCGCCGGCAATGTCGAGGTCTCGCAGTTCGTCACCGACACGCTGCTCGGCGCGCTCGGCGCCATGGCCGGCGCGCAAGGCAGCATGAACAACGTCAACTTCGGCAACGACAAATACCAGTACTACGAGACGATCTGCTCCGGCTCGCCGGCAGGCCCCGGATTCCCGGGCACCGACGCGGTCCACACCCACATGACCAACACGCGGCTGACCGATCCGGAAATCCTCGAGTTCCGCTACCCCGTGGTGCTGGAGGACTTCCACATTCGCAAGGGCTCCGGCGGCAAAGGCCAATGGAACGCCGGCGACGGAATCATCCGCACCATGCGGTTCCTCGAGAAGATGGAGTACACCATCCTATCCGGCCACCGCCGCATCCGGCCGTTCGGCCTCGCCGGCGGCGAGGACGGGCAGATCGGCGAGAACTATGTGCGGCGAAACGACGGGACGATGGAGCGTCTGAAAGGTGCAGACGCCACCGTGGTGGACGCGGGCGAAGCCATCATCGTGCAGACGCCGACCGCGGGCGGCTACGGCAAGCCCGATCGGGGTTGAAGGGCGGCGCGCATGGCCTCCAATTTTGTTGCCAAGGGTGCCGACACCTACGATTCCTACATGGGCCGCTGGAGCAGAAAGCTCGCCCCGCTGTTCATCGACTTTGCAGGTCTCGCCGACGGCGAGCGTGTGCTCGAGATCGGTTGCGGCACCGGCAGTCTCACCTTTGCGCTGCCGGCTCGGGCGAATATCGCGGCGATCGAAGCCATCGACTACGAAGCGCAGTTCGTCGAAGCCGCGCGCGAACGCAACGACGATCCCAGGATCAAATTCGAGCAGGGCGACGCGTGCAGCCTGCAATATGCAGATGGCCAGTTCGACCGGGCGCTTTCGATGCTGGTGCTGCATTTCGTGCCCGATGCGGACCGCGCCGTTGCCGAGATGCGGCGCGTCGTTCGCCCGGGCGGCGTCGCTGCCGCCACGGTGTGGGACAATTTCGGCGGCCAGCCGGGCATCAGGATGTTCTGGGATACGCTTGCTGCGGTCGAACCGCAGGCCGACTCCCGCCGCAGCGCCTTTTTGATCAGGCCGACGAACCGCGCTCACGAACTCGCCCGCGCCTTTGGCAAGGCAGGGTTCGCCGACGTGACGGAAACAGCGCTGAGCATCCGGATGGAGTTTGCGAACTTCGACGACTATTGGATTCCGCTTCTGGCAGGCCAAGGCACGCACGCCGCCTACCTGCAAAGTCTTCCCGAGGCGACACGTCAGCGCATCGTCACTGCGGTGCAAAGCGCCTACCTCGCCGGGCAGCCGGATGGCCCGCGAAGTTTTGTCAGTGTCGCCTGGGCCGCACGCGGCACAGTTCCATGCACCTGAGAATACAAGGAGTTCTTCATGCAAAAAGAAGTCATCAAGGCTGACGTGCCGGGCGCTGGCGCGACGTTCAATCACTGCGTCAAGTTCGGCAACATGATCTACATCTCCGGCCTGCCGCCGTTTGATGCCGACTACTCTGCGCAGCTCCGCAATGCGCGCGCCAACAAGCAGCCGCTGCCGCCATTCCCGGACATTCCGTTCGAGAAGCAGGTGCACATCGTGATGACGCACATGAAGAGGCTGATGGAGGCCGCCGGCTCCAACATGGATTGCCTGCTGAAGGTCAATGTCTGGCTCAAGGATCAGAGCCAGCAGGAAGAGTTCGACCGCGTCTACCGCACCTACTTCACGAACTTCGAGACGTTGCCGGCGCGCACCCGCCTGCAGGTCGGCCGCCTGCCGCTCGATTGCGGCGTCGAGGTCGAGGCCGTCGGCTACGTGCCGTAGCGCGGCACGCTGTCCGAAGCGCACCCCCTGAGACGCTGATGCCAAAGGCGATCTGCTGTGCCAGCATCGCCCGCGCATTCAGTCTGCTCAGGGAGGTCGCATCGTGCAGAAGCAAATCATCAAGGCCGACGTCGCCGAGACCGGCGGCCCGTTCAACCTGTGCGTCAAGCACGGCAACATGCTCTACATCTCCGGCCTGCCGCCATTCGATGCGGAATATGCGGCCGCGCTGCGGAACGCCCGCGCCAACAAGCAGCCGATCCCGCCCTTCCCCGACGTCCCCTTCGAGAAGCAGGTCCGGATCGTGATGGACAACGTGAAGAAGCTGGTCGAAGCCGCCGGCTCCAACATGGACTGCCTGCTCAAGGTCATCGTCTGGCTCAAGGACCAGCGCCAGCAGGAGCAGTTCGACGCCATCTACCGGACCTACTTCTCGAGCCAGGAGGCGCTGCCCGCACGCACCCGCATGCAGGCCGGTCGCACGCCGATGGATTGCGGCCTCGAGGTCGAAGCCATCGGCTACGTGCCGTAACCGCCGGGAGTACGAACATGCCGGGCAGCACGACGTCGCGTCTCTTGTTGCGGGCTCTCCACACACTCCGTTCGTTCCCGCGAAAGCGGGACCCCAGGGACCGCTGGCTCCGAGGTCTGTTGCTCTGGGTCCCCGCTTTCGCGGGGACGAGCGGCTGGCTCATTACCGCGATAGTGGCGCTGTGCTGTGTCACCACAGCCCACGCCCAATCGAACTGGCCCGATCGCCCGATCAAGTTCGTGGTGCATGTCGCGGCTGGCGGCGGCTTCGACCTGATGGCCCGCGTGCTGGCCGACCGGCTGAGCCAGCAACTCTCGCAGCCGGTGATCATCGAGAACAACGGCACCGCGGCTGGCATCGTCGCGGCGCGCCAGGTCGCGAAGGCGGACCCGGACGGCTATACGTTTCTGTTCGTCGGACCGGGCTTCGCTTCAGTGCCGTTCCTGCACAAGCAACAGCCCTACGACCCGATCAGGGATTTCATACCGGTCTCGCAGATCACACGGTTTCCGCAACTGCTGGTGATCAAGCCCGAAGTGCCGGCCAAGACCGTGAGCGAGTTGATCGCGCTGGCCAAGGCCGAGCCCGGCCGGCTGACCTTCGGATCGAGCGGCATCGGCGGCGCGGCGCATCTGCCGGCCGAGCTCTTCATGCATCTCGCCGGCATCAAGATGACGCATGTGCCGTTCCGCGGCGGCGGACCGGCGGCAGCGGCGCTGCTCGGCGGCCAGATCGACATGCTGTTCGACGGCATCGCGCCACAGCAGGGCAACATCGCGACCGGCCGCGTCCGCGCGCTCGGCGTCACCACCAAGGAACGCTCGCCGCTGCTGCCCGACCTCCCGGCGCTCGCCGAGACCTTGCCCGGCTACCAGTTTCCGCTGTGGGTCGGCCTGTTTGCGCCGGCCAGGACGCCGAAGCCGATCGTCGACCGCCTCGCTGCCGAGATCGCCAAGGCGGTGCAGGATCCGGTGACGGGCAAGCGTTACGCCGACGTCAAGGTCGAGCCGGTCGGCTCGAATCCGCAAAACTTCGACGCCTTCTTCCGCGAACAGCTCAGGTTCAACGAGGACGTCATCAAGCGCGCCAACATCCAGCAAGAATAGAGGGAGCAATGCGATGGGCACCTACATCGTTCTGGTGAATTCGACTGACGCAGGCGCGATCAATATCCGCGAAGTGCCGAACCGCCAGCAGACATCACGCGACGCCGCGGCCAAGCTCGGCGTGGTCCGCAAGACTGTCTACATGACGCTCGGGCCTTACGACTTCGTCCAGATCATCGAGGCACCCAACGACGAGGCCGTCGCCAAATACGTGCTCAGCATCAACTCGAAGGGCAACGTCCGCACCACGACGATGCGGGCCTGGGACGAGTCGGAGCATCACGAGTTCATCAGGGCGATGCCGTAGCCACGGCCGTCATTGCGAGGAGCGATAGCGACGAAGCAATCCAGGCCTGCGCTCGTTGAGTACTGGATTGCTTCGCCTTCGGCTCGCAATGACGATGCCGGAAGGCCACCGCGCCTGACACGCACACAAACAAAATGGCCGGGCTTTCGCCCGGCCACTCGCATCGCCTGTACTAAACGCGTCTGATTTACGATGTCTGCTGGATCGCCGACAGCATCCACTGGCCGCCGTTGCCGCGCCGGAACGTCCACAACTCTGTAGCCTCCGCCGGCTCGATCTGCATCACCTTGCCGCTGGCGCGATCGACGATCGTGTCGTTGAGCGAGTAGCGCATGGCGACGGTCGCGTAGTCGTCGTTGCCTTCGCGCCATGCCTCGGACAGATCGCCCTGCAGCAGTTTCACGTCGGCGATCTTGTTGATGACGCCCTGGCTCGAGTTCTGCGTCATCTCCTCGACGAAATACGACACCATCTCGGGCGTCAGCCGCGCGCGAAGCGCCGGAACGTCCTCGTTGCCGTATGCGGTCTGGATTTCATTGAGCAGCCGCTCGAAGTCGTTGAAGTCCTCTCCGGTCACTTCAAGCGGGGTCGACGGCGCCGATGACGCTCCGAACCCACCAAAGCCACCGAAACCGCCGCCGGCGTTATTCGGCTGCGCGCTTTCGGATTGGTTGTCACGCAGCGCCGGTCCGCTGGCATACGCCGGCTGATTGCGCCGTTGCCACCAGGCCCAGGCGAGCCGCGCCACGACCACGACGATCACGATCTGCAGCAGCAGGCCGAGGACCGAAGCGAAGCCGCCCATGCCGCCCATCAAGCCGTGACCGAACAGCAGGCCGAACAGGCCCGCACCGATGAAGCCCGCGGCGAGACCGCCGAGCAGGCCGCCACCGAACAAGCCGCCCGGCCGCGCAGCGCTACCGGCTGCGGCTGCCGTATTCGGACGCGCTTGGTTCGGCTGCGTGGTGGTGCGCTGGATCGGCGCCGCGTTGCGCGGTGCGGTCGCCGTCGGCGGCGGAGCCGAATACGTACGGCTGCCGCGGCTGCCGGAACTGCCGCTCGAACGCGCGTCCGCTGCGACCACGGTGAACGATACAGCAGCGACGATAGCCAGAAGCGCAAGCAAGAAGCGATGAGTGCGCATTTCTTTCCTCTCCTTCCGGGGCCGCCCCCGGCCCGGTTCTGTCGCTCACTATATCGGAATGGTTCAAGGTTCTGTGTAGGGGCGCAGCATAACGCCGCAGAATCTGGATTTATGGGCTATCAACACGCCGTGAACGGTGGCCGACCGGCGGTTTCGCCTCAGAACAGCTTGCCGCGGTCGTTCCAATCGATGGCCGGGCGGGGGCTCGGGTCTTCGACCCAGTCGTCATCCTCATCCACAGCGGTTTTGACACCCGGACGGCGTGCTGCGACTGAACCTGTGGTTGCAGGATCACCCCGGCGATCGCCGCGCCAGCCAAATGGATCGCTGCTGGATTCGGCCGGCGGATCGTAGCGACGGGTCGGCGGCGGCTCATAAGACCGCGACGCATAGGCCGGCCCCTTGCGCACCCGCGCGGCCACAAGGTCGCCGTCCACGGCGCCCGGCTGGCAGATGCGCCGGCCGCTCGCACGCCGCATCAAGTCAACGTGAATGTGATCGTAGTGAAAGCGGTTCGAGCCCGGCGCCAGCACGGTGGTGAACTGATCGCACGCCGACCCTTGCACGTCGCGCAGGAAGCCCTGCTCTTCGGCGGAGCCGATCCAGCCTTTCTTCACGGTGATGCGATGACCGTCGGCCAGCACGAAGGCGGCGATGTCGAGTGCGTTGCCGAAGGCGTGCTCGGAAATGTGCGCGTTGGGATTGCCGTTCATGCCGCGGCACGAGTACGCCGAGATCTGCTTGATCTCGACCACCGGCTGACCGAACCATTTCTGCGCCGCAGGCTGCACGGCGTTGGCAAACCAGCGGTCGAGCGCGGAGACAATGGGACAGGCCAGCGTCGCCGTGGGCCGCACCTCGACCGGACCGGACGCCATCTGCGGCCGACGCGGCGGGCCAAGCGGCGGCAGCGGCTGTACGCGGTGCGGCTGCGCCGGACGTGACGGCACCGGCAGCGGTCCGCTGTCCTGCTCCGCATAGGGCGGCAATTCTTCGACCTGTTCTTCCTCTTGCGGCAGAGGCGCTGCAACAGCGGCACGCGGCTGCGCCTGGTACGTGGCGCGCGGCGGCGTCTGGTAAGTGCTGGGTTTGGCGCGCTGCCACTCCGGCGGCGCGCGCAGGAACGACGGCGGCGCACCGAGCTGCTGCTGCTGGTCATCGTACTGCGGCTGGTGCCGGCCGACTCCCGGCGCTTCGATCGACATCGGCGCTCCGGTTTGGACCGGCGCCTGGTAGTTCGGTGGCGGCAATGTTTGCTGCTGGATCGGCCAGCGCGGCTGCGTGGACTGGGTCGCACCCGGCACCGAGCCCGGCGGACGCACCGCCTCCTCGGTGTAGCCAAGTGCCGAGCCCTCACCCAGCGCCGACACCTTCAACGGAAAGTCGGCGCCGCACATGCCGGGTCCGTCGATCGGCGAGATGCGGACGATGCCGGCGCCTTCCTTCACGGTTCCGGAATTGAGGCAGGCGACTTCGGCGTCATGCCGCCACGGCGCCCGCTGCTCGAAGCTCATGAAGCCCCGGCCGCATCCGGCCAGAGTACAAAGCAAAAGTGAGCCCGACAGGAGCCAACGCACGCCACGCGACATGCCCGAACAATGCGAGCAATACCGTTAACGCATGCTCAATGCTGAGCGAGCGCGTTATGGTGAACCATTGGTTTATCGGTCTTGATTGACCGCGCGGTTTCGGGCCACAAAACATGCAGGGGCGGCCAATCCGGGGGCCGGGGACCGACGCATGTCACACAAGCAGCGATTCATCCTCGGCGCGACCATGTCGTCGATGATGGTTTTCATGGTCACGCTGGTCGCGACCTATCTCAACCTCGGCCCTCGCCCCGATTTCGTGTTCCAGTGGGCGAAGGCCTACATCGTCGCCTGGCCGGTCGCGGCCTGCACCGCCTATCTGGTGATGCCGATGGCGCGCCGCTTCACCGACGTCCTTATCACCATGATCGACGGTTCAGCCTGATGCTCCATGCACTCGATCTCGCGCGCCGCATCGAAGGCGGCGAGCTTTCGCCGCTCAAGGTCGTCGAGCTCTGTGCCGAAGCGGTCGCCGCGCGCGAGGGCGAGGTCGGCGCCTTCGCCACGCTCGATCTCGACGGTGCGCGAGCGGCCGCACAAGTGTCGAGCGTTGCCAAGAAGCCGCTGCGCGGTCTGCCGGTTGGGCTGAAGGACATCTTCGACACCGCCGACATGGCGACCGAATACGGCTCGCCGATCTACGCGGGTTATCGCCCGAAGATGGACGCGTCGCTGGTGGCGATGATCCGCCGCTCAGGCGGCGCGCTGATCGGCAAGACCGTGACCACCGAATTCGCCCATGTGGACCCCGGCAAGACCAAGAATCCGCGGAACCTCGCCCACACACCGGGCGGGTCATCGTCGGGCTCGGCGGCGGGTGTCGCCGCTGGTTTCTTTCCAATCGCCACCGGCAGCCAGACCGGCGGCTCGGTGGTGCGGCCGGCGGGCTATTGCGGCGTCGCCGGCTTCAAGCCGTCGTACCGGCTGCTGCCGACCGTCGGCATGAAATGCATGTCCTGGCATCTCGACACTGCGGGCCTGTTCGCAGCCTCGGTCGCCGACGTGGCGTTCGCAGCGGCCGCGATCAGCGGCCGCGATCTCGCAGTCGATCCGAAGCCCGCCTCGCCGCGGATCGCCGTGCTGCGGGACCATCCGTGGCCCGTGGCGAGCGACGACATGCTGGCTGCGCTCGACACCGCGGCCCGTCAGGCCTCCGCCGGCATGGCGCGGGTCAAGGACATCAAGCTGCCGGCGGTGCTCGCCGCAGCCTTCCGTGCTCACACCACGATCGTGAACTACGAGGGCGCCCGCTCGCTCGCCTCGGAATACGAGCGGGCCAAGGGGCAACTCGCCAAGGGCGTGCTCGACCTGGTCGAGAAGGGCTGGGCGATCTCCGAGGCGGCCTACGATGACGCCCGCCGCACCGCGAGCCAGGCGCGACAGGCTCTCTCCGATCTGATGAGCGATGTCGATGTCATCCTCTCGCCGTCGGCGCCCGGCGCCGCGCCGAAGGGTCTGGGCTCAACCGGCAACTCGACCTTCAATCGGCTGTGGACGCTGATGGGTACGCCGTGTGTCAACATCCCGGGCCTCGCCGATCCGAGCGGCATGCCGCTCGGCGTCCAAGTCATCGGACGCTTCGGCTCCGACCGGGCGACGCTCGAGGCCGCGCTGTTCGTCGAGACGGCGCTGACTCGTCGCGGCTGAGGGAACCGTTGAGATACATCCAAAGGTTGTATTTTGCGCAAAAATGTCTCATTTGCGTGCGCTGCACTCGATGCGTCAGGCAAAATGGCGCCGCTTTAATTCATTTAGATTTCAAAACCTTAATGGGCCCCTGTGGGTAATTTCCCCATCTGGCGGTGCAGCATGTTTGTAACTTTAGTAGGGGGGCGAGTCTGCTAGACTGAATACCAGTTCACATCCAGGAGGCCTGAAGGTGGACCTGACTTTGCGACTGAACGTGTTGGCTATGTGCGCCGCCATCGTCTTTGTCGGCGCAATCCTGATCATGTTCTGAAGCTCTGGGATCCCGCTTAAGACCACCACACCGTTAAACGGCTGATGCGCAGACACCGGAGGTTCCACCTCCGGTGTTTTATTTTCAGGCGGCGTTGCGCACCGCCGACGTCGGGTCGTCGTTCAGGATCGGGCGAGCCGGCGCTCCGCCTCTGCCACGTTCCAACCGAACGAGACGCGGATACGCTTTGCCATCACGCCACCTCACGTTCGTCGTTGGCGACCTGGACGCGGCTGTCGTTGGCGAGCCAGAGCGACACCGCGATCTTGCCGTCGGAGCCGGGCTCAGGCGCGAGGCTCCGGTGCATGGTGACGTCGAGGCCGGCCGCGCTCATCCATTGCGCCACCGTCTCGGAGGCAAAGCCCAGGCGGCGATGCGCGTGCTCTTCGCGCAGGAATTCGAGATCGTGCGGCGCGAAGTCGACCACCAGCAGCCGGCCGCCGCGGCTCAGCACGCGCGCCGCCTCGCGGATGGCACGCCCGCCGTCGTCGAGGAAGTGCAGCACCTGATGAATGATGACGACGTCGAAGCTGCCCGCCGGCACCGCGAGATCGTAGATGTCGCCCTGCCGCACGCTGCAATGGCGCAGGCCCGCGCGCTCGATGCGGGCGCGCGCCAGCAGCAGCATGTCGAGCGAAAGGTCGACGCCGAGCCCACGCTCGATCTGCGGACCAAACATTTCCATGATGCGGCCGGTGCCGGTGCCGAGATCGAGCAGCGAGCGGAACGGCCGGTCGGCGAGCGCGTCGCGGATCGCGGCCTCCACCGCCGCGTCGGCAACGTGGAGCTTGCGGATGCGGTCCCACTCCGCGGCGTGCGATCGGAAGTAGTCCTGCGCGACCTGAGCCCGCTGCGCCCGCACCGCCGACAGCCGGTCACGATCACGCGCAATGATGGGGTCCTTCGGATCGAGGCGCGCGATCAGGCTGCTGACAAGCTCCGCGCTGGGGCCGGCTTCCGCCAGACGGAAGAACGCCCAGGCGCCCTCGCGGAAGCGCTCGACCAGCCCGGCCTCGACCAGAAGCTTGAGATGCCGCGAGATGCGTGGCTGCGACTGGCGCAGGATGTCGGTGAGATCGGATACCGTCAGCTCGGCTTCGCCGACCAAGGCGAGGACGCGCAGCCGCGTTTCTTCACCAGCGGCCTTCAGCGCCGTATTCAGGGCATCAAATCTGAGGTGGGCAGGATTTTTCATGGGAAATATCCCATCGCATAAGGATATCTTTCTACTGTTAAGCGGGCCGGGACAAGGGCGATGCGTCTGCCGTGATAAAGTTCGCCGAACGAGGCACCGATGACCACGACCCAGCCCAAATCCGCCGGAACCGACCAAAGCCATCTCCGCCAGGGTGAGGTCACCGTGCCCCTGCCGGAGCAGACCGACGCCGGGCTCTACTTCATCGGCCGGGTCCGCACCCCCTGGCAGAGCCGCAAGGAGTGCCCGAAGAACGTCCGCGAAAGCCGGGAGCGCGGCACGGTCTGCCAGATTGAGGTCGACCCGCGCTGGCAGGCCGCCATGGCCGGGCTCGAAACCTGCACGCACCTCATCGTGCTGTACTGGATGGACCGCGCCCGCCGCGATCTGGTGGTGCAGACGCCCAGGCGTTACCCCGAGGGGCGGCCGACATTCGCGCTGCGCTCGCCGGTGCGGCCGAATCCGATCGCGCTCGCCGTGGTCGAACTGCGCAAGGTCGAGGGCAACGTGCTGCACGTCGTCGGCGTCGATTGCCTCGACGGTACTCCGCTGCTCGACATCAAGCCGTATTTTGCCTCGACCGATTCCATCCCCGACGCCAACGTCGGCTGGCATGCCGCGCGGAAAGCGGCGGAAGCGGCCGAGGATTAGGAGTTCGAGCGTCGCCGCACGACGGCTTATCCCTCCCCGCCCGGCGGGGAGGGTGGACGCGAGCGAAAGCAAGCGGCCGGGTGGGGTGGGGCTTCAGTTCAACTCAGGCGT